>k87-1734710_pt1 | contig 18102 bp, 18 predicted proteins | sample MGYA00084031_6733416 | MGnify analysis MGYA00084031
CAAACAAAGGTAAATTCGACTGACGGAGGAACGGAGTCACCAAGAATTTAATGGACAATGAACCAACAAACGAAAAAGAGGTATGTTTTGAGCCAAGGGCGACTGTACCGCTGGCGAAATACCTCTTTTGTTCCATGTTTTTATACAAAAAAAAACTCCAAAGATTTCTCTTTAGAGGTCGTACTTCTGTGTTATAATTTTTTAAAGACAGTAAAGTTTAATGACGGTGGCTATCCAATCGAAAGTGAGGTGGTGCGTATGTGCGTACTTCCAAAATCTTATAGAAAGGAGACGCCTTTTGCATCTTGTGGAAATCACTGCTTTGATTTTAGTTCTCGCGCCTTGTGGCAAAGCTCTATTTGAGTTTTTAACTGCAGTCGTGAAACTAATTCAAGCATTGATCGAAGCTAAAAAAAGCAAAAAGAAATAACCGTCACTTTAGCCGAGTACAGTTATTTCTTCGTTAAATAATTAACTTGTGCCACCGTTCTTTAAATGGTGCTGTCCAAAGGGGAGTTGTTGACGCAACTCCTCTTTTCATTTTTATTATAGCATGCTTTCTTAACAAAAAACAATAAATCTCCATCAAAATGCATCTGGATTGAATTTCATTTTTGATTTGCTCAATTTATTTTCTTCTTTTTCAGTTTCCTCTTTCTCTTCTCCTTTTTTCTCTTCCACAAATAATTCTAATGTCTCCTGAACCGATCCATCCTGATAAAGATTATTTTCTTTTTCTGGTAACCAATTGATTCCAGGATCTGTTTCAAGCAAATATTTTAGTTCAGTCTCAAAGTTTTTATCAGACAAAATATGGAAACGATCGAACAGTTCTCCTAAACGAGCATCTTTTTTCGTTTCTGCTTGATAAAAAACTCGTTTGAATGCTTCTAACTCTTCACGAATTGCCCCACTCGGTGTTACGTAAATGACATGAGCGTTTTTATTTTTTTCAAGTTCTTTGATATATTTAGGAAAAATCGAACTTCGATAACGTCTTCGTGTTTTCATCGTTAGCTCAATTTCAAAAGACCAGTTGATTTCTAATCGATTTTTATCTCGAAATCGCACGCGAAAATCTGGCACAAAAAATTTTCGACCTTTCGCATGACTATTTAAATCTTTGGCTTCATAAACAATTCTTCGTTCGGAAATAATTCGCTTTAGATGTTCATGATCTTTTACCAAACGAATCGTTTTTATTAAATAATTATTGATTTGAAGATGATGATTTAAATTATATTCTGGAACTTTTGGAAAAGTATAAAAACCACCGATACTAAGATGACCTTCTTTTGTCAAAAAATAATATACTTCTTTCCCATTTTGATTTTTATCAACTAAATTATTTTTAACTAATCCTCGAAGTGTAGCTTTCAATCCATTCATGCTTAAATAAAATTCTAAATTGATTAATTCTAACAATTGTCTTCGAGAAATCACTCGTAATTCATGCAATAAACAAAGGACACACAATTTAGATTTATTATTAGAATGATAATCAATATAGTAACCATGCAATAAATATTTCATTTGAACTTCTCTCCGTTTTTAATACAATATTTTTTATCTTTTTACAATTTTATATTTAAACAAATTGCTAGTTTTTCTCTATGTTTGTTTTTTTTTTACTATCTTGCAAATTTTTTTCATTTTGGACAGCCCCAAGAACATTGGGGCGTTGTCCCAGGGGTTGATTCTCCCCTCTTTCAAAAGAGGATGAAAGAGGGGTTAGGGGGAGTTAGTTTTGAGACCCCAAAGATTGGGGTAGGGGTTGATCTTTTCCCATGTATTTTATTCTATCTTTTACTATTTCTTTTTACTTTTCTTGTTGTTGCTCTATCTTGTTTGGCTTGCGGCGCTTGGTATGTTTTCTTCGCCGACCGTTTAGGTTCCTGACCATTTTCTCTCATAAGTGGGATTTTTACCACGTTGAGAGAAAATGGTCAGGAACCTGGGAGGCGGAGAATGCCTTTAATACCAAGCGCCGCAAGCCCCTCCACCAATTTTTCAAGGGTAGGTACATGGGTAACACGTGGGTAGGTACGTGGATAGGTACATGGGTAAAATTTCTCAAAAAAAATAAACGAAATCTCAAACGATTTTCTTGAAATTTTGTTAAAATTACATTTGTTTTTTTATGATTTTTTCAACAAAATCCATTAGAAATTATTTTGTTTTTCCACCAAAAATTGAGTGAGATTTCAACCTATTTTAAGCAATAAGTTACCATATAGTTTGATAGTTTATAACTGTAAACATTAATTGTTTACGATTGTAAACAAATTTTTCTTTCTCATAAAAATTTGATTGATCCACCCATCAGGTAGTACAACTTTCTCTTCTACTATCCGAACTTTTCCTCTTTTGATTTCTAAAAAAGTCGGCACTGTCTTGATTTGATAGTTAGATAAAAATTGTCTTAAAAGGTCTTGTTGTGTCTCTTCTTTCGTGTCTACATAGTACACATCCATGGGCAATGATTGAGATTGTCTTTCGATTTTTTTAGTGACTCGTTGACATTCTTTACAGTCTTTTCTTCCAAGATAAAGATAAAAGGATTGTTTTTCCTCTTTCTTTTTTATCACTTCTTGAAAAGAATTCTCTGGATAAAAATGTCCATTTCCTTTAAAAGAAATGGACACTACCCAAACAAAAACAGCGGAGATAAATACAATCCCCCAAAGAAAAAAGCTCTTTTTCATCCTTTGTTTACTCCTTTACTTTTGGCTTACGAATATAAACGACACGAGGAATCTCTCGTACATTTAAGGCAGTTCGATAGACGACAAACTCTCCTTGTCGCAAATCTCGTATTCGATTGGGATTGATTTTGAAACGATCAACTTGGCGTTTTGTTCCCTTATCTCCTTCCCAAGAAAGCTTACTTGCATCCGAAAAACCAGCTTCTTGTGTGACCACATCTGTTACATCAATATCATTGTAAGTTCCCATGACATTTCCCCAAAATTCGATTTCATTCGGCGCATTCGTCTTTCCGATAAAGAAAGTATTTACGTTTCCCACCAATTGATTTTTTAGATGGATATTGATTCTGTCGACATCTGCCATCGTTTGTGGCGAAAAAATAGCATGAATTCCTGCTCCTCTTCCTTTGTTCACAAGACTGATGAAATCGTCGTTTAAATAAGAAGAAGGTTCATCAAAAATGACTAATACATCCTTGATTTCTTGTTGCTCTTTGGCTTTTTTATAGACTTCTGAACAAAAGAAATTAATGTCTCCAACGATCATTTGTGCTAAAACACTAATGTACTCGCTATATAACAAACCATCTAAAGAGATATAAAGAATTTCATTTTGATTCACCACTTCTTTGATATCTAATTCATCGGTTGCGCCCATTGTTTGGAACAGTTCTCCTAATTCACTGTCCAATAACATGTTGATATTATTCTGTAAGTTTTCCGATGTGACATACAAGTAAAATGGATCTTTCTTGTGTTCATAACGTACAAATAACCGATTAAAAATGTCTTGTTCTTTCTCACTCATGTAGTCCATATTTTGTTTTATTAGATAGTAAAAATCCAATAAACGAAGCGTATCTGGATTTAAAGTAACAACCTCTACTTCTAAAGAATCTTCTTGTTCTTCCATCATCAAGTCAAATTCATTATGATTTTCTTCATTGTTTTTTTCGGCTTTTTCTTTCGTTTTCTTTTCAGCTTTTACTTCTATTTCCATTTCAAATAGCTTAGGGTTCTTTTCTAAAATTCGATCCGCAAAAAGCTTTAAGACGTTTCTAGGTAAGAAATATTCTTGAATAAAAGGCAGACTTCGTTCAATTGGATGTGTCTTTTTGAATTCGTCGATTAGCTGGATGGTTACCATCAATAACGATTTAGCGGCCGTCGAATAATAAACACTTTCTGTTTCTGCTAGTCCAATCAATTTGTCTCGAACGGCAACATCATTCCCATTTTTCACTGGGTTATAACGCATATCTCCATGGTCAACAAATGATCGGAATGGACGATTATAGGCTTCCGAAATCTCTCGAACAGCTTTTAAAGTATCGAATGCCCCCTTTCCATCGATCACAATAACTGGTATTGAAAATTTCGCCGCATGTTCTATAAAAACTTGAATCAACGTCGTTTTTCCTGAACCGGTTGTCGCAGGTAAGATGGCATGTTGGTTCAACTCTTTAAACGCCATAACATAAGATAAACCGTATTCGTCTGTTCCCAATAACAAGACTTTAGACAGTTCTTCTAGTCGTTTATTTCGAAGAGCAACGTCTTTGATGACGATGGCTAGGGCATATTCTCGCTGATATTCTTTCGTATATTTTTGTGACTCTTCGTATTTATTTTTCAATCGTGTTTTATATTCTTTCGAGTTTAGAATCTCTTGTTGGCGTTCTTCTTTCGAGATTACTTTTCGTTTTTCGACAAAAGAAGCATAATAGATCAACCAACTTCCCGTACCTAATCCACCAACAATCAATGCACAAATCGTTGAAAAACCGAATCTTAATGTCGTATGAAGAAGATTTAATGGAAAGAGTAGATAACAGGATAAATAACCTCTAGGAATCATTGAGACAAATAGAAAAAGATTCAGAACAGTCAATAACAAAGCAGACAATAAAAAAAGAGAGCTTCTTCGTTGTAAGAAGCTCTCGTAATCAAAATCGTAGACATGATCCTGCTTATCCTTTTTATCGATAGAAATCACAACTGCTAATGGAACAATTCCTGCAATTAAAAAGGGGTACAGCAGTACCCCAAAAAGAACCCCTATTAACATCAATTGTTGATAGCGAGACATCCTTTTCTCTTCTGCTTTTTTGGTTGAAAACGTTCGTTCAAAAATATTATTAGAATTGGGTTGTTTCATCATTGGATCATGTTCCTTTCTTTCTTGGTTTTATTTCTCGCCGTATTTTTGTACGATTTAAATCGTTTGATTCAGATTTAGAAGGTTTGATTGGTCGTTTCATTTGGCGTCTTTCTAAGCGTGATACAGGCTCTTTAGGCATATTAGGTACTTTTGCCTGTTTAGTTGAATTTTTCGGTACAGAAATAGGGGTCATTTGTTTCGTCACACGATCCACACGTGCCATTTGATTACGGACACTTGCGGGACGACGAATACTTCCACCTTGATTTCCTACACGCTGCCTTGTCTGACTTTCTCGATGAATCGAGGTTGGCACAGTCACTCGTTGCTTTTGACCTGGAATATGTCTCGTTGCCTTGTTTGGTCGTTGCTGATTAACATTTCCTTGTTTTTGACGAGCTTTTACACTGTTTTTATCTACGACATGACTATATTGTTGTTTCCGCTTATGACTGGATTGCCCATTTCTTCGTTTCCGCTCATTTACATCCGTTCGTGGCGTATGTTTGACTTTTTCGCCTTGTCTTCTCACTCTTGAAACAAGAGGAACAAGCGTCATACCTGAAGGACGATAACGATAAGGGCTACCTGTTTCTTCTGCTTTAGAGCGTGCATTTAGATTGTCTGAACCTTGGTTTTCCTTCCGCAATAACCGACGGACTTCCTCTGCCCCCTTATCAAATGGTCGACGTATAAGTTGTTCTTGAGCTTTCGCTTGTTCCTGACGCTCTGTTTCTCTCGCTTGTTCATGTAAATCATTCACACGTTGAACCATTTTATCCATTGTTCCTGGCGCTTTATGCCGAGGTTGATTTGACGTAGAAGAGGCTTCTCGTCGATACACACTTCGTTTTTGACCTTGTGCGTTCTTCGGCTGCTTGATATTCTCTCCAGTTTTCCCTTTGTTTCTTCGCTCCTGTTGGGTTCGTTTCTGTTTCTCTTTTTCTTCTTGGCGACGTTTTTTCGCCTGTTCTCTTCGTTCTTGTTGTTGTTCTTTTGCGGCACGTCGCATACGGCGTTCCGTACTGAATGGGTTCGTCGCAAAAGCTAACGCATTTCTGGCAGTTATTCGACCTGTAAAGAGACTACCTAAGAAGGTTCGGAAAAAGTAAATACCCAAAGGCGCAAGTAAATAGACTAGGATAATCATGATTTTCTTCCATGGATCATGTTCTTTTACACTAAGCTGGAAACCAAAACTTAAAAATGAGGTAAATAGAATACAAGTAAATCCTGCCATACTCTTCAAAGCAGTTAATATCCCAAAAGCTTTGGCATAGTTATAAAACGCATTTAGCTCTGTTTTAAATAGGCTAATGAACAAAAGAATGGGAAATAATGGAATGAGAAAAACTTGCATGACTCCTGTGACAATTCGGAACATAGCTAAAACAAAATACACCACTGTTTGTATTAAATTGACTACTAAATAAAAGAAGGCATACCCAACATTCGACCAGTTATTATAGTATTGAATATGCTTATTCTTTAGCTTTTCTGCTTCATATTTTGTAGTCTTCTCATGGATTTTCTCCCCATTACTAGTATCTATATCATTGTCTAAAAGGAGATTGATTCGATCATAATCTTTATTATTGTAAGAAACCTTATGCTTCCTTATGGCATCTACATCCGTTGTACCATAGTTTAACAACAAATAAGGCTCATAAACATTACTATAGAACACTCTTGCGGCAATCATTTCCCCTGCGGTTGTTAACTTCTTATCTGCAGTTTCTTCTTCATTTTCGGAAGCTTGATTATATTTTTCCTCTTCTTCTGTCGTTAAAACAGGCGTTGTTTTTAAAAAAGCTGTTTCAACAGTAGAATCTAAAGAAAACGCCAGATTGAATAATTGATTATTGGCTTTTGGGTCTTTGAGAATCACAAGACCTGTAAACACCAAAATGGTCATTAAAAACACAAAGAACGACTTTTTGAGTTGTCCTTCGCCAGCAAATTTTACAAACATCACGATCGCAGTAAAACTGATTCCTATCGTTCCCGCAATACCTAACATATTTACCGCAATATTTGACGTGAATTTTTGAACAGACTCTCTAATATTAGACACTACGTCCATATCAAATAAAAATTCAACCATAGAAGCATTAAAGCTTCCAAGCATTTTTACTCCACTCCAGACAAAGCTTTTGATCACTCCAGATACATTCGAGATTGCGGCAGGAATTTTTCCTAAAAAACTTCCTTCTTTCTCTTTTGTAAGGAGTTCAAAAGAGTTATCTTTATAAGTCTCATAAATCTTGTCTACATCCGTCGTAACCGGATTTTCTTTCACTTCGTCCTTCTTTTCAGTTTCATTCGTTTCAGTCACACCCACCCCATCATTGTATTGATCGGCATAACTAGTCAGGGGCGTTTTCCATAAAAAAAAGCACCCCATTATCAGGAGTACTCCTATCAATGACCGTTTTTTCAAGTGATCACCTCAAAACTTATTTGATTTTATTTCTAATGCTGTTCGATTGCTAAGGCTGCTTGTGTTTCTTTGTCTTGGTTATTGGTTGAGGAAATAGCTAACAGCCAACTATCAAATAAAACATCGATGGCAATTGGTTGATTGCGTCCTTTATGATCTTGAAACAGACAAGTGCCCGCTTTTAATTGATTGATCATTTCCAAATTGGCTTCATTGGCTTCCATGTCAAAGAAACCTAATACTTTTTTACGTGCTTCTTTTTGTTTTGGACGAAACGCAAACTTATAAGAAATCAACTCTTTCTTATCTTCACGATCATAATCCATAAATGCCTGTGTAACGGCAATAATATCCGTTCCGTTTGCTCGTCCCTTTCGTAAACTATCATCAATGAGGAATTGTCCCTGCGCGGTATCTTCAAATCCTTTGGCTTCATCAAATATGATTGCCGCGTCTTCTTCTTTATTCGTTGAAAACACATACGTAAACTTCATAATGACTTCCATAATCGCCATACCAGCAATTTGTTCTGGTTTTAATCGACCTGCATCGATTTCTTTTTGCGTAGGGATTTGTAGTCCTTGTGTACCAAGAACATTGATTTGAGAAGAAAAATCAATCGGATGGCTTTGATCATTTCCTAGAAGAATCTTACCTAATCCGACTTGATGACCTTCTAACAAATCTGCCAATTCAACGTCTGTTTTTCGTATTTCCTCAATCACATTCGTCAAATGATTTCGTCTCATACTATCTAAAACAGTCACAATCGCTTGTTGTATGGTTCGTTTCTTTTGTCCCGATGTAGCAGGATTTTTGTCTACTTCTCCTAATAATTCTAAAATACTTTTTGCCGTCTGGATCGCTTGCTCTCTTGGTAAGAATAGAAGTGGATCAAGCATACCTCGACAAGAGTCATCTTCAGACAAAGAAATAAAATTGATTCGATGATATAACTCTAGAAATTCAGGGATATAACCATATTTTTCTAATGCTTTTGAGAAAAATAATTCTGTTTCGTTTTTAGGATCGATATAGAGAATCTTTTGTCCTAAAAAGGTCAACCACAAAAAGATATATTTGACTAAAACCGATTTCCCTTGACCTGGTGGACCAATAATCAACGTATTTCCGTTGGTATGAATCGCTCCCTCAATATATTTCTTGGTCAAATTAGGAAAATACCAAATAATTTTACTAGATAAAGCTAATGCTTCTTTTACAGAACGATACTTTTTAGAAGTGATGATCCGCCCTAAAGGAATCCCAATAATATTTCCGATTTCCTTTTTCAAATCAAATCCTAGATCTGCGACTAATCCTGTCGTCACGATTTGATCATAACTCCGGAAAGTACGATTACTGCCAATCAAACATTGATTAAAAAGAGTCAGTTGATCAGCAACTGAACGATAAATTTTATAATCGGTCCCATCTAAAGCAAATTCAAGGTCTTTCATTCGTTGTTCCACGACTTCTTTTGAGGTCGCAGATAAAACAAAGGTCAACGATAGCTGGCAAAGTCGAGTATCTTTGTCTTTTAACTTTCTTTTCAAATCTTGAAGACGTTCCGTACCAAATGCCAATACATCGTCTTCATCTAAAATGCCATCGATTTGACCTTGTTCCTTATCTTGTTCGTAAATGCGATTCGCCATTTTTCCAATCTTTCTCAAATCTGCTTTTTCATGATTAAAGGAAAGACGAGCATGTGTTTCAATCGGAAAAGAAAGACTATCTTGTAAATTCTGCACAAAAGCACTACCAAACATCGCCATTGGTAACTCGATCAAACTAACAAAAATGGAATAGTGTTTTTTATCAATCTGTTCCACTACTAAATAGCCATTCTCATTTGAAATGACCCCTTCCGTCATTTCAATAGGAGATAACTCTCGCTCTGGAATCCGACTATCTGCCCGATGAAAAAGATAATAAAAAATGCGCCCTATCATTTGTGGCGTTAAACGTTCAATTTCTTTATAGTTCGATAAATCATGAAACAATTGTTTTTCCATACGATCATAAGCAATGGGTACACTGGTAACTGGCATATGTTGTGCCGTCATTTTATACATGAGACGTTTTCCAATGTCTTTTAACAGATCCAGATACTCTAAAGGATCGGCGACTTGAACAACCGTCGTAAATCGTACAAATAAATACGTTTCATATTCATTCATTTGTACTTCATCTTTTAAAATTTTTCCAGCTTGTCGGAAATAGATTTCACCTAAATCTGAAAAATCACCTTTGACCGCTTCTTTGATCGTTTGTTCAATATGTTCTTCTATATCAAAATAATTAGGAATATTGACTAAATGATACTCATATTGATCGTGTTCAAACATTCCTTTACCATCTTCAATATATTTTTCAAAAAATTCCAGATCATTTAAAGGAAAGCCTTGAGGAACAAGCTTATATCCTACCCATATATCTTGTGACGTCGTAAAGAGAAAATTACGAATAATCGTTTCTACTGGAAATTGTAGCTGTGGTTCTTGATTTTTCAACATTATATAGATCACTCCTTTTTATATTTGAATTTTGTTATAATTAAAATAAAAAGTTGGTGATATTATGGCGCAACATAAATTTGCAGTTCCTACAAAAAAATCTTTAAAAAAATCATTTCCTACTATAACACCCGAACAAGCTCAAAAATGTTATATTCAAAAGAAACTTACGGATAAAGAAAATAAATTATTTATATGTGCAACTAAAAATTGTTTTGCTCCATTGACCTGTCAAAATATGACAAGCATTGATAAAACTGCCTTTTTTATTGAAGGGAAACGCACTAAGAATCTACATATAGATAATTGTCAATACTCTGATAAAAATCTACAAAAAAACAAAATTACTCAAAATAAAGAACAAGAATCAGTATACGAATCTAGTGGAAAAATTATTTTAGACACAAAAAATGGAAAATTTCCAAAGGGCCTAACTCTTTCAGATGAAAATCTCTTAACTTCATCGTCTTTATCTGAAGAAAATGATCAAAAAAATGAAAAAGAATCTAATTCAATGAAAAATAGTTACACATCTGAAAAAGAAAAATTACCTGTTAAACCTCGAAACAAACATTTATCAAGCATAGGTAATGCTGTTGATTTATATGAAAATAATCCTAATGCAATTATTCATGAAGGCTTTTTAGGTCAAAATATTCCAATAAATCGTTACTTTCTTCCTATAAAATTAAATCATTTACCTGATAGATATTACGATCGAATTCCAATTTACTATGGAACAGGTTTTGCTTTCTTTTCTAAAAGTGGATATTATAAAATTTCTTTTTCTGAAGCTGTCTTTTTTCAAGACAAATACTACCAACCGCATTTCTTTGTTGCTCAAAATTTTATAGACACATATTTTCCGTTTATTTATGATCATCATTCCAAGAAAAGTAAATATTTTAATATATATATTCAATCCAGATTTTGGATTGGTCAAACAAAAACAAATGAAAATGTACTAAGATTTCAAAATCGTGGAAAAGAACTGATCCCTTTTGTCTATTTTACTAGAAGAAATTAATGTATGTTGAAATTGAGGAGCATCAGACACTTTAAATAAAGGAATCCATGTCCATTCATTGTTTAATTTGATGAATAAAATATGTCGTTTAACTTCATCAATTAATTCAAAAGCATTTGTTCCTATGATTTCCGCAACTTCAATTGCTTTCTCTTCTGCATCTTGTATGCAAAAAATCTCTAATTCGTTTGTAAAAACCAAATATGTCTGCTGTTCCAAAGAACGATTTAAATGATAAACGTCTCTTTCTTCCTCATTACCAGCTTCATACTCAACAAAATAAAGTTTTGAGTGATTAACAAACTCTCGTTGGTATTTTTTGATTCTATGTTCTAATTCCTCCTCTTTAACTAATTTAAAATCAGTTAAACTTGTTTCTAACAAAGTCAATAATTCAAAGTAAGGTAAATAAAAAGTAATCTTATTCATAATTTTTTCTTCCTTACATTTGAATAAGTTACTTTTTGATGAAAAAGAGGAACATATAATCCATGTTCATAACGATTGTTTCGTTTGCTGAAGTATGTTCCTCTACCAATGAGATAGTCAATAAAATTTTTATTGTCCCACTTTAATGAAAAGAGCGTCCAAACCATGACACCTACTCCTGCAATCATCAAAATCCATGATTTGGTGACTAGTGTATGCAAAAATCCATTTCCGCTAAGTAAACTAAAAAGAAAAAAGATTCCTAGAATCACCAAAAAAACGCTAAATACAACGACTTGTTCCATTCGTACACCATTACTTAGAAAAGGAATCTTACGATCGCCAATTCCATATATTTTGTGAGGTTGTCTAAATTCTTTTGTGTAGTTATATTCCAAAGATAATTCCTCCTAAAAATGAAAGACAATGACTACTAGAAGTTAGACTTCTAGTAGTCATTGTAGTTAAAACAGTGGCATATTTTTAAGTTGAATAAAGGCTTGTACCTTTTCTTCTATTCCACCACCTTCTGTTGGCACAAAAATCACATTTTTTATCCATTCCGCAATTTCTTTTGCATTTTTTAACAAAAGAATTGCAACGATAATTATAAACACGCCTAAAATCCCAAAAAATGCACGACCAAATCCTTGTGTCGCATATGCACAAACAGCCAGTACAATTGCGACAATCGCTAACAACCAAATCACTTGATCAGATACATTATTAAATAAATCTTTAAAGTTAAAAAACATATTTTTATTCCCCTATTCATTAAATTTAGTGACAAAATAGCTATCGCTACTTGGTTTGATATTTGCTGTGAACCGAGAAGTGAAAGAACTATCTTTCTGGAAGCTAAACGTATAGTTTCCTTGAGCCACATAGTTTCCTTCTTTCGTTTGAACAATATGCTCCAATTGCATATGATTAAATGTTCCGCCTTCTAAACCACTCACATTGGCAATCAATGCCAATTTCTCGTCATTTTTGACATATAATTCAAAGAATTTTTTTAAGAACTCTTCAATTTTTAGCTTTTCATTATCTGAAACATTTGTCCCTTTCGCTAGAAATCTTTCTGAACGATAGGTGACATGATTTTTACTTTCTGTTGCTTGTAAATTGAGAAATTCAATGGAATCAAGTAGTTTTAATTCTTGTTCTTTAAAACTTACTGGAAAAGAAATTTGACAGTCTTTCCATTGATTTCCTTCTGTAAACGTCACATCATAAAATAAACGATACATAGACTCTGATTCATTCAATGTTTCTGATTTGATAAAGGAAATTTGCTTTGCTTCCCTTGAATAAGTGGTAGAGGAAAATCCTAAATCTGAAGCATTTAATCCTTGAGATAAATAGGGAGAAATATTATTTTCCCATTCCTCCATTTTTTCTTTATTCAAATCAAAAAGTTTTTCAACAAATTTTGTTCCTTCATATTTCATTTGTTCCGTACTGGATAAGCTTTGATTGACTTGCGTTAACAATACTGTCGGATTGACTTGCTTTTTAGCTGCTATCCGAGTCAATGTATCAATTCGTCCAAAATTTAGGAGGAGCACGAATCCCATGACAAAAAACAAAAAGAAAAAAACGCCTGAGAAAATACTCAGCGCGCTTTTTCTTGAAAATTGAATCGTTCGGCTGGATGGTTCTGGCTTTTTTTTAGAAAATATCGCTCCAAACGAAATCTTTTTCCTTGTTTTTTTCGATTTTTTCGTTGCTTTACTTTGGACAAATTCCGGATTAAATTTTGTTTTACTCATGTCCGATTTTATACCGTTGAATCAAAGAACTCGGTACTTTTTCAATAATCACTACTTCATTGACTACTGCACCTGCTCCCTCCAAAAAAGCCAGTGCTTCTTTATAAGCAGTCAAACTATAGGTACGGTTGTTGCTACTAAGTGCTTCCTTCACTTCCTCATAAAAGATTCGTGAGCCAACTTGATACTGCTTTTGATGAATACGCCATAATACAAACAATGCTAATTGTATCGATGGGCGATAATGTTCAAATCCTGAGATTTGAGGATTGATTGTCTTCTTTTTCTCAACTGTTTCTTCAGTCTGATAATTGTTTGAAGAAGTTTCCATATTTTCCCTGCTTTCTAAATTATTCTAAGAGTGAGCCATTAAAGCTACTGCCTAAATTTTGAATCGCCATTAGTTTCTTTGACGAAAGATCGTATGTCACTTGAAAAACATTCATTGCCTTGTTCCATGAGCTGTTCCCAATTTTATTCTGATATTCTACGACAACTAACCCCTTTAACTCATTGCTTTGTACACTTTTAGTATAAAGTGTACATGCTTCTAATTCTGAGGAAACGCCATTAGAATCACCATAAGAACTATTCTCTTTGAAATATTGAGCCATCAAATCTGTTGATAGATAAGGCTCACATGCCTGTTTTCTTTCTGAAAAAGTATCTGGATCATAGTCAAACAAAGCATGAAATGCCTTTTCTACCGTTTCAGTGAATTGTTGAAGATTTCCTTTTTCGGAAGCATCATTATTTTTTAGTACCTCATTCTCTTCTTGTAATACCGATTTTTCTTTCTCTAGCTTTTGAATCGACGAACGTAATTCACTAATGACCTGTTTCTGATCACTTTGTTGTTCATTGAATGCTTGTTTTTGTTGTTTTAACGACGTTTGTTCTTGAGAAAGAGCTTTTTGTTCATGAACAAACCAATAGCCACCTAAACCGACTAAAACAAGTACGATACTTGAAAAAACAAGCCACTTTTGTGTTTTCATATAAAACTCCTTTCATTTTTTTACTGGACGAGCCAAACAAATGTCTCCCCCATTTAACAAATAGCTAAAAGATAGATCCACTTGTCCTTCGCCTACACCGTTGTGATTCATACCGCCTTGTTCAACGATTTTGGTCGTTAGTCCATGCCAATCTTCTGCTAGAATAGCTGTATGGCCATCATTTCCGACACCTGAACCAAGATTCACGATCACTACGTCTCCTGCCTTGGCTTCGGATGGAGATACTTCTTGTAAATATTGCTTTGCTCCTCTTGCGTCACTAGTCATACTTCCAGTAAACCATCCAACATTTGCTGGTGTTTTGTAGCCTGCTTTTGTCAATACTAACCACACAAAACTTGAACAATCCGCATAACCATTTTTATCTGGAGACTCTACGCTACCAAATTGTGTACGTAATGGTTGCGAATAATGAAAATAGCCAATCAAACTCTTAGCTACCTTTAACACGTTGCCGTCTGCACTAGATATTGCAGTTTCGCCTATACATGCTTCCATTTCATCTTGTTGTCCTGCTGTGGCACCATTACTTAGAGTAACTTGTGCAATTGGATCGTTTGAACTCAACTTGGCATACCATTGATTGGCATAATTTAAGCGATTGCCCATCATTGGATCTCCAGCACGTTCAAACAATTTTTGCCATTGTGCGGTTCCTTCCTCGACAGTTGAAGCTTTTAAAGCAGCTTGTGCCGCTTTTTCTGTTGTCTCCAATTCATGAATCAAAAACTCGATTTGCAAACCCAAATCTGACCAGTCTTTCCCTTTTGATTTGGCAAAATTCATCAAATTTGTTGTTCTTCCTGCCGTCCATTGGGCAATCCCATGTCCTGACAAAGGATCATTTGGGCGTTCGATTGCCGTAGGCATATTTCTGGATTCCTGTTCAAAATTTCCAAGCATTCCTGCAAGACCTTGTGGGGTGGTTGGAAATTTCTTTTTGATTTCCATCGCAATTTGTAGCCCATTTTTTTCTGAACCTTGATTTGTAGCAACAATATTAGCTGCAGGTGTTTCAACGAATGCCGAACAGTCTAATGATTCATCTTCAGATAGAGTCGTAAGACTAACCAATAAAATGAAAAAAAAGCCAATAAAAAGAAGTACGGGCAAAAAATTTAGCCCGCACAAAATCAATATTTTTTTCTTTTTCATCGATTCGTTCACAATCGACGTTTTTTCCAAAAGAACCAACCACTAACAGAAGTTAAAATACCTCCTATTAACGTAACTATAGCGGACGTTGTTTCTTCACCAGTTTTTGGCAAAACTTTCATTTGCCCATCCGATCCTTTAACCGCAATATTTCCACTTGGCAATTTTGTAATATTTGCCGTAACAGGTGTCAATCCTTGTTCCGTTTGCTTGTAAGGTACGCCATCGATCACAGAGACGATTTTTTCTCTTGTATCTGTTTCAACCGGTGTAGAAGCTGTAGGAATGTGTGTTAACTCATGAACATTGTTTGTTTGAATAGGCGTTGTCTGTATCGCATTTCCAGATTGATTGATCGTTCCATCAGAATTGATTCCTACATTTGTTGTTGGAGGTGTCGTTGTTTGTCCACCACTATTCCCATTAGTTGGGGGAGTAGTTGCACCAGTATTTCCTCCTGTACCGTCATTTCCTGTATTTGGCGGCGCCGTTGTGCCGGTATTTCCTCCTGCACCATTATTTCCTGTATCTGGCGGGGTTGGTGTCCCAGTATCTCCTCCTGTGCCACTATCTCCTGTATCTGGTGGCGTTGGTATGCCGGTGTCTCCTCCACCTGTACCGCTATTCCCTGTATCTGGTGGCGTTGGTGTGCCAGTATCTCCTCCTGTGCCACTGTCTCCTGTATCTGGTGGCGTCGTTGTCCCAGTATCTCCTCCTGTGCCACTATCTCCTATATTTGGTGGAAGAACTGGGTCAGTTGGCTGATCTCCTCCATCCGTTGGTGGAGTCACTTCTCCACTAGGGGGTGTTGTTGGTTCTTCTGGAGTGATCGTATCCGCAAAAGTTCCTGTTGTTCCCATTAATAAAGTCACACTAAATAATGTACTTAAAATCATTTTTTTCATGTTATTTTCCTCTTTTCTACGAATTAATTTCAAAATTTTCTAACTCTGGAAGCTGAGTGACCTGATACTGTTTATTCTTTTCTTTCAACGTAAAAGTCACTTTTTTAGTGACTTGCTTTCCTTCATTTTCTTCTAAGGAAATCACGTAAGAAACGATCCACTGTTGTTTCTTTGACTGTATACTCCACGATAAAATGGATTTTACTGGTGTTTCGTTTGGTGAAATTTGATCAATCAGCTGATTTGATAAAAAGACTTTATTTTTTTCTTGATAGACTTCTTTATCAGACTCTTTTGAATAAAAATTTGTTAAAAAATACCGACAAAAAGTATCTAATTGTCCTTGAGAATCCAAATTTTCTTTCATTGTTTCTAGTTGATCATGAAGTTGAACAATTTCTTGTGTCGACTGATTCATTTTTATTGAGAAATAGGTCGTTTGAGCAAATAAAAAACCACTTATTAAAATAGTAAAAACAAAAAACCATTTTTTGTGATTCTTTCTAGGCACTTCTTCAATAGCTCTTTCCATTTTTTGGGGGAACTCTCTTGATTCTTTTGGAAAAACTTTTCTGACCTTTTTCTCTTTCGCTTGTTTCACATCTTTTTCTGGTTTTAAACGATAGTATTTCGGCAAGCTATGATTCAAAACCTCTAAAAATGCTTGTACTTGACTGTCGATCTCATTTTCTTTTTTAAAATTCTCTTCAATCATTCGAACTAAATGAAAGTCTTGAACGGGTAAATCAAATTCCCCTTCATAGGCAGGTATTTCTTGACCTTCTGCATAGATGGCAAAACTACACCAGCCAATTTCTGATCGGGCAAGCAATTCCTCATTCTGACGTTTTAGTTGGACAAAACCTTTATCTAAATCCATCTTTTGATTTAATGGAAGCTCCACCCCATTTGTTTGTAAAAATTCAATGATCATTTTTATTCCACCATTTCGTCACTACTCATTTCTAATTCCACTGCATAAACTACCTTGATTGGATTGTTCAGTGAGAATTTAATTCGATATTCTTGATTTTCCACACTTAAAATGTAGGAATCTTCCACTCCCTCATAAAAGTACGTATAATCATTGGATTTTAGATTGAAATAAGCTTGTATCGCACGCCTTTGTTGCAATTCTTTGAACTTAGGGAAATAAGCAACTTGATAACCTAAACATGTGCCAATAATCAATAAAATAATCCCTGAAATAATAATCATTTACTACACTCCTCTTTTTTATTCTTGACCAGTTTATTCTTTCACTGGCTTTATCCCTTTTTTGGCGTATTGACAAATCAACGGATCAGACCAAAAACTTTTTTTTAGTTGTTTATATCCTAGCCGTTGCATATATGGATTTCTCGAAATACAAAAGCACTCGTATCCTTCCACATACTGATTTCGTTCAAAAAAATAATCTCTTGCTTTTTTCTTCGCGTAGCGTTCGATAAAATGTAGGTCTTTGGGATCAAAAAAAAGAGAAGAAAGCCATTTTTCTTCTCTTAACCGCAAAATATAACAATAAACAAAATTATCAACGCTAATAAAACCTTTCTCTTCCTCTTGTGTGACTTGTTCAAAAAAAGATAACCGAAAAAAACCAAAATTAATCAACTCATTTTGTAAAAAATGATAGTCTGGTGCGCGAAGATTTGTTTCATAATACGTATACCATACTGTTTCTGCACGAATCTCTTCCATTCTCAACATCTTTTGAATCGATGAATCTGTTAACTTTACAAATGTCGTTTTTTCTAAGATGTATTTAATATGATAGATATATTCATTCACATAATCTGCTAATAGAATGGGATCACCAAATTTATTAAATTGAGATACTTCCATATTTCTTCATTTCTTCCGTAAAAGCTTGACGATCAATTCCAAAATTTAATGCCCCACTTCTTGACTGAAGAACCCTCAATATAGGAATTTCTTGAACAATCCTTCTCTCATTATTTAAAATA
>k87-524014_pt1 | contig 18049 bp, 12 predicted proteins | sample MGYA00084031_6733416 | MGnify analysis MGYA00084031
AAGAGATATTCGCATCCGAAAAATCTTCTGTTTCATGATTTGAACGATCATTGTATTTGATTGGTGACTGTACGTTCAATGCAGAAGCACTGTTGATGACATTAAATACGACTACTTGATCACTTGGATTAATGATTTGAAGTGGCGTATTCATCGTTAACACTTCTGCGTCGATATTTACCAATAAAAATCCAGAATTCGATAAACCAGTCAAGTCAATGGTTCGATTATTCATGTCTGGAAAATCCGCAGCAGTATATGTTTTAGCTGGGGTGGCAGTTGCAAGGTCATTTGCTGCTACATTCAATCTAGCAAATTCTTGCTCGAAATCAATATATTCGTTTCCATCCCGATCTTTATAAAAATCATCTGGAGTTAAGTGATCAAGCCTTGATCCATTAACCGTAGGATGCCCATCTTGTAATGCTACATTCACACTACTACCAACGACAAATTTATTTACTCTTGTGTCACCAGTAGGGATACCTGAAGAATTAATGAAAGAATCAGTTTTTTGTATATAATTGATCTCTTGGTTCAACAAACCTTCATGAAGCTCTGTCCCAAAATTATTTTTTGCATCCAGTTCATGTGTCGCTATATTTCCGTCTGTATGTGCATTAACAGTTGTCTTATTTTTGGCAAATACATGGAATTGACTAGCAATTCCCAGCAAACCATAGTTACCAGTTAAATCATTATAAACATTCCCAGGATCTTTAGGAAATGTCTCCGCTGAAACGGTCACACCATACGAAAAGATGTTGAACAATAAAGTAACTAGTACAAGTAAACTTACCCCTTTTTTCATTGTTTACCTTCTTCCTTTTTCAAATATTTTCCTATTATACACTTTTTTTCCTAGGGTTAAACTGTTCGTTTGAAAAATCATTGTTTATTTAAACAATATTAATGAATCATTCATTTTGCTTGCTTTTATTCAAATACTAATGGAGAAGTATTTTTCTTTTTCAATCTTCAAACGATTCATGTTAGTGACTGGAAAGTGTAAAAAATGAGGGGGTGTAGTAACATATAAGTAGAAATCCTAGAGTTAGGAAAAAGCAAGTAGGATAAATAAAAAGGAGGAAAACAGATGAATTATTTAGATATGTTATGCGAGAGTGTGGACCGAGCATATGAGCGATTTGAACGTTTGTTTGAAGGCGTCTCTACTGAGGAGGCCAACCGTTTTCCAGTGGAAGACAGAGCCCCGCAAATCAAATCAATGACTTGGCTGGCTTGGCATACCGCTCGAGAATTGGATTTCCAGATTGCTGATTTAGCCAGTACCTCTCCAATTTGGCACAGCCAAGACTGGGAAAGTCGGTTTCCGATGACAATAGCAGATGACGAACAAGATTGGAAGCAAAGTCTGGAACAAGCAAAACAGATCCAAGCTAATCAAGTAGAAGACTTGCTAGGATACTTGCGGGCAGCTTCTGATTCTGCTATTTCTTATTTAAGAGGGTTAGAACCTTCCGAGCTAGATGAAGTAATTGATGAGAACTGGACACCACCAGTCACGCGAGGGATGCGTCTCGTTTCTATTATTGATGATGCTGCCATGCACTCTGGTCAGGTAATCTATGCGAGACGTTTGTTGGGATTGAAAGACTAAGACACTAAATAAAAAAGAACTTACGACAAAAACAAGTCGCAAGTTCTTTTTTGATTTCAGTTGATTGGCATCCACGGTCTGTATAGTAGTAAGGAATGTACTAAATAGTAGTGAAGCCGTCAGTAAACGCAATTTTCTATTTTTCATTTCAAATCCCTCCATTTTATATTGTAACCGATTACTATTTTAACCTAATAAATAATCCAATAAGAAGGAAGTTTATTTAACTTTTCTGGTCATCCACATATTTCTACAAAAGGAAAAAACTGTTCTGAGAGTGTGTTCTGAGTCTGATAAAGTATTAACAGGTAGGCAGTTTTAACGATAAAAGCATCATGGAAAACTAAAATCAGATCCATTTGTTTTTATAGAAAAAACAGGAAAGCTCTATCGATAAAAAATGGCAAAGGAGGAAGATATTCTGGTCAAACGACACAAAAAAAAGATCATCGCTTCCCTAGTAGTACTGGTAGTTGCACTCGGCGGCTTTTTTGTCTATGACCATTTCTGGAAAGAGCCGGAAGTGATCATGAATTTGAATAGCGGCGATCAATCATTCATCAAGGACATGTCAGAAGAAGAGTTGCGTAATTTTCTGCAAGATCAAGCAGACGAAGATTATGTTCGACTGAAGTTGGATACGACGATGCGTTTTGATACCTCTGACAAACCTGGGTCAGTCAATATCCAAAACCCGCCCAGTAACGAATATGCCATCGAAGTGACAACTTATATCGAAGGAGAAGACGATGAAATCTACATTTCTGGAGTGATCCAGCCAGAACAATATGTAAGTGAAGGCAAACTGTTGCGTAAAGTAGCTAAAGGAACATACAAAACGATCAGTACGGTCCAATTTTTGGATACCGAAAAGAATGTAGTCGGAACATCTTCTGTCGTTGGAAAGTTAACAGTTGAAAGTTAACTGATAGCAAATATATATTTTTTAGGAGGAAAAGAAATGAAAGTCTCAAGAAAAATGGTGTTGCCGGCACTTGCATTAGTAAGCAGTGCGGCAATCGGACAAACGGTAAGCGCTTATACGTGGGTGGGTGGCGAACCTGATCCGAATACGGTTTACGAATCAGTCCAAAAGCAAGATAACGCAACGATCCCAGCAGAAGGTACTTTTAAAGAGTGGGACCCGACTGACCCAGGGCCTGGACCTGGGCCAACAGATCCAGTTGATTGGATCGATGTATCGATCCCGACAAAAGTCTTGTTCGGACAAACAGATGCGACAGAGGGGAAGGTCGTAGCACCAATCTATCAAATCAGAAACAATTCGACAAAAGGCGTGAAAGTCTCTGTGGGCAACTTCGTTAAAGGGCAAGATGCAGATAAAGTGCCGGAATTAGTGTTGAACATGGATAGTGTCAGCAGCAGTACATCCATCCCTTTAGTCAACCCGACGACTGCTCCACAATTTCCACGTGAATTAGTGACATTGCCGAACCAAAACGATGTCACAGAGTTCACTTTCTCTGGTAGCGTCGGAGCGAATTTCCAATTTGGGGAAGCCATCAATCCTAAATATGAGCTTGTCTTGCAATTTGAAGCAATAGGGGTATAAAAAAATGAAAAAAACAGGGATCCTTCCGCTGTTTTTCCTTCTAGGGTTTATCTGTCTATCAATGAGCGGTTTGGCAGATGCAGCAGAAAAAGAAAGCACGATCGAAGTTAGCGGACTGATCTATTCAGAAAAACCAACGGAACCTGGAACAGGTCCAAGCACAGATCCTGGAACAGGTTCAAGTGCTGGGCCTGGTACAGGCTCAACTGCGGATTCCGCAACTGATTCGGGAAAAAGTACCGGTGGAGATACGTCGGGAACATCCGGTTCTAGCGACACTAAAGGCAATCTGCCTCAGACGAATGCTGTAGGGACAAGTAGGTGGGTAGCGGCAGCAGGCGTGCTGCTTCTCCTCGGTTCTCTTTCTTTATTAAGTAAAAAAACCTTGTCTGGAGACACAAATGTTTAGACAGACGAGCAAATACAAAAGAGAGAGGAGAGAAAAATGAAACTATTCAAAATATTAGCAGTTTTTACCTTGCTGTTTTCCAGCATCAGCCCGACTACCCTTGTCTACGCAGTCTCATCTTTGACGCCTGAAAGTAGCGAGTCAGCAAATGAAGAAGCACCGACAGAACCAATAGCCGAACCGCAAGTGGAAGAAGCTTCTGCAGTAGCCGAGCCTGTAGCAGAAGAAGCATCAGCGGAACCAGTCGAACCGTCGACCGTCGAACCGCAAACAGAGCCAGTAGCTCCTGTACCAGAAACGGCTGTGCCAAGTCCACAGAATCCTGATCTTCCCAATATTCCCCAATATCGAGGGGAACTGAGAAGTAATGGAGAAAGCACCTATCGGGCAACAGCTCAACCTGGATTTAACGCGGGAGTCAGCAACTTGTCAGAACTGGGCCCCAATGTAGGAGACAGTATTTCCTACAGCTTTACGATCCCAACTCATTCTTTCGCACACGGGAACGGCAATGACTGGATCGCACACATTGTTGGTAATAATAATATCGGTATTGAGTGGTTTGACGGGATGTCCTATGGTCGACCGCCAAATCATACAAGTGCTTATTTAACAACTTACCAGATTGGACGTACGGAAGTCGTCGAAGTCGGGGGTGCTTCTGGCGATCTTAGTATTACGTCGAATCACACGATAAACAATAACAATTTCACGATGACGATGTCAGGTACGATTACTAGAACAAGAGCCAGCAACCGTACCGACTACCAATTAACAGCTGGGATCCATAATCTTGTATTAGGTGCTACTGCGGTGCCTTCGTGGGGGCCATTAGGACCTGTGCGTATAGAAGATGTGCCGATCAACTATCTGTCAATCGGGAATTTTACGGTCAATACTAGGCCAGCACCTACTGTAGAGATCACAGCAAATCCTGAAAGTCCTCTTGCTTTGGGAGAAGTGCGTCCTCAGGCGCAAAAAGATAGTCTGAGAGTACGGGTTAACGGGATACTGTTGCCCCCAGATAGTTACGAGATCATTGAGTCTAACTTAGGTCTCTGGGATTTTATAGGTATAGCAGGATTACGAAATGGATGGGTGAGGATTCGCTATAGGCTGAATGGAACCGTTCATGAGAGTGGAAGAATACATTTACAAGTACCCGTCGTATGGGGAGATAGTATCGTGTTTGGTGGGAGCAGTGCAATGAGTAATCGGACAGTAGCTGCTTTCACCTTACATCATCGGGGAGCTCGTCCATTGGTTACTGCAGCTATGGGGAGAGACAGTACGGGTCCTAATGCGTTTATAGATACAAGATACGCAGGACAAAATTACTATAATTTCTCTTGGTATGACTTAAGTCAAAAAAACAGTGCGGATCTGACGAACGTGTCTGCTAATCAAGCCGTAACAGCAAAAGGTGACGAACGACGGTCTGATGTTTTAAATCGCTGGACCACACAAACAGTCAACTATGGGGATGTCGTCCGTACATGGGTGGCAGATCCAGAAAAGAACGCAGTGACAAATTCAATGACAATAGATGCGCCATTTGTCTTTAATGGTGGAGAAGTCTACTATGAAATTACTACGAACGGTTATCGTAAATTGGATATCAACACATTGACGCCAACAGAACAATCGATTGAACATGGGACTTCGCAAGCGTCTTTGGATAGTCAAGTCAGTCAATATCTAGACACTTCTGGCAAAGAAAATCTTCGAATAGTAGGATTCGTCGATTATCCAGATACCTCTACTCCCGGAGAAAAAACCGGAACGATCCGAGTCGAAGAAACCTTGTCTACAGGAAAAACTGTGACATACGACTATACAGTACCCTTTGTTGTTACTTCTAAACTTGAAGTAACGGCTAAGCCTGATAGTAAGGTATTGCTAGGAACAGATATGAATACAGTCGATCTACGTCAGTTTTTAGATGTCGAGGTAGATGGAGAGAAACTTGATGACGATAGTTATGAGGTAGAAATGACTTCTGCACCTATTGCTACAGATACTGTGAGCATCGTTGGAAGACCACAATCGATTCGAGTCACTGTGAATGGGACAACACTATCACAAGATACATCTGTCAATATAGGAATCGTATGGGGAAATAGTATTGTGTATGGCACCACAGATGCAATGAGTGTTCGATCAGCAGCAGCTTTCACCTTGCATCATCGTGGAGCTCATCCGTCGATTACTGCAGTTACAGGTAGAAATAATTTACCTACCAATAATTTTGTGATAAATGAAAATTATTTAGGCCAAAATTACTATAATTTCTCTTGGTACGATTTTAGTCAAAAAAATACTCTTGATTTGACAAATGATTCCGCGAATCAAGCAGTCTCAGCAAGAGGAGGAGAGAGACAACAAGATGTCTTAAGTCGCTGGACCACACAAACGGTCAACTATGGGGATGTCGTCCGTACATGGGTGGCAGATCCAACAAAGAATGCAGTGACAGAAAACGAGCAATTTGTCTCTAACGGCGGAGAAGTCTACTACGAGATTACAGCAGGCGGTTACCGAGCGCTAAATATCAATAAACTAACTACATCAAGTCACACGATATCACAAGGGATGACGGAGAGTGAATTAGACAGTCAATTAGCCGAGTTCTTAGATGTATCAAGTGTAGAGAATATCAACTTGGATAGATTTGTCCAGTATCCAGATACTTCTGTCGTCGGTACAACAATCGGAAGGATCCGAGTAACAGAAACTTTATCTACAGGAAAGACAGTCTCCTATGACTATGAGATCTCCTTTACAGTTGAAAACGCCCCTCCAACAGCTGATCCAATTGCGCAAGAATTGCATTTAGGAGAATCTTTGCCAGATTCGCCGATGGATCTGCTAGAGAATGTATCAGATGACAGAGACGATCCGTCAGCGCTGAAAGCAACGTATCTAAACCGACCAAACATCGATCGCGTTGGAGAGATGACCGCTAGCATTCAACTGGAAGATTCATGGGGAGCTGTTTCAGTCATCGAAGTGCCGATTACCGTCAAGTGGGGAAGTACGCTTAAATTAAAAGGTTATGGTTACGGAACAGTCGGTGTTTACAGCCTAAACAAAAATGCGAATGGAGCTATGCAGATCGTTACAACGAAAGGTGAGATCTATTCACTTACCAGTCAAGTCCATCAGTTGTTCCCAGACACGGTTTACTATTCCATCGAAGTATTATCTGATGGATCAAGGAAATTCATGCATGAAGTAACGGGGGGAATGATCGTCGAAGATTCGATCAATCAATTCAACAATGGGACTCCACTAGCTGTAGCTGTCGGAGATGTCGTGAAAGTCTATCACATCGAAGAAGAGGGATCAAATAACTATAAAGATAAAAACTTATTGATGGAGAATGAACAAGAGAAAAATTACACTTATGGGACGAACTATGTTTACTATAAAGTGACAGAAGATGGATTTGAGCCAATGCCTCCTGTTTTGGCAGTGAAACCAATGAAACAGGATTTTGTTCTCGGCGAAAATACTAGTGGATTAGATCTTCACGATTTATTAGAAGAGGTCACATTAAATGATACAGTGATTCCTCCTGATCAATACGAAGTAGAGCGACTCACTGATTTTGATACTTCTTTAGTAGGCGATCGTAACGTAAAAGTCAAAGTAACTTCTATTAAATCCTCTGTATCTTTAGAATTAGATATTCCATATGAAGTGAAATGGGGAAGTACGATTTCTTTAAGAGGACTTAGTGATCGTACAGTTGGCGCCTATAGTTTAACGAGAAGCACAGATGGGACATTGCGACTTCATTCGACATTTGGTGACAATAGAACGAATCAAGGTTCGCAAGTCCATTCTTATTATGGAAGTAGTGTCTATTATTCCCTCGAAGTATTAGACGGAGAAACAAGCACCTATCAATACGAAGTCACAGGTAATGCGATTATCCAAAATGCAATCAATGGGTTCAATCAAGGCCAGCCGTTAGAGGTCTCTGCGGGAAATGTCATCAAAGTCTTTCATGGGGAGTCCCACAGCCGCAGTCGATTGATGGTAAACGAAGTAGCAGAAAACTACTCCTTTGGTACACCTTTTTCTTACTACCGAGTAACGGACAATGGATTAGTACCGATCAAACACTTGGAAGCTGAAGCAGTTCCTCAGACATTCCACTTAGGTGAAAACACGGATGGACGTGACCTAAACGAGTTCGTTACGGATGTGCAGGTAAATGGTGTAGCAGTGGATGCAAGTGAATATGAAATCTCGTTACGTTCCGAAGTCAACACGACGTTGATCGATACGCGTGAAGTAGAAGTCGAAATACGCACGACGGACGGATTAGGCATCCTGAGAACAACTGTACCGTATGAAGTCAAATGGGGAAGTACGATTTCCTTGAGAGGACTTGGTGAAAATACAGTCGGATCCTACAGTTTGATAAAAGGTGGGAATGGAAAGCTACAACTTCATTCGACATTTGGTGATAACAGTAGTCGTCAATATTTAAACGTTCACCCTAATTTCGGCAATGACGTGTATTATTCAATCGAAGTATTCAACGGAGAAACAAGCACCTATCAATATGAAGTCAAGGGTAATGCGGTTATCAGGGATGCAATCAATGGATTCAATCAAGGTAATCCATTGGAGGTTTCTGCGGGGAATATCATCAAAGTTTACCATGCAGAATCTCGGACTCGAAGCAGACTGATGGTAAATGAAGTTGCCGAAAACTATACATTCGGCACACTTTTCTCTTACTACCGAGTAACTGACAATGGATTAGTTCCAATCAAACAGTTGGAAGCAGAAGCAGCTCCACAAACGTTCAACTTAGGTGAAAGTGCCGATGGACGCCATCTAAAGGAATTGGTTAGAAATGTACGAGTAAATGGCACAGTCGTGGATGCGAGTGAGTATGAAGTAGTCTTACGTTCAGAACTTGATACGTCATTGATTGGTACACGTGAAATCGATATTGAAGTCCGTACAACTGATGGACTAGGTATTGTACAACTGACAGTTCCTTATGAAGTGAAGTGGGGGAACTCGATCATCGCCCAAGATCAGGCAGCAAACTCTGATAAGACAGTGGCTGTTCTGTCATTGACCGAAGAGAATAATTTGCCAAAACTGACAGCTACGCAAGGAGACGGACTTGATTCTTTCAGTCCAGTAGCCTCTGCACCACAAGCAGTATTTTATCGTGGTGATCTTACTTCGCCAAGATTCTCCCTTTTGACAAATAACTTAACTGTGGACGCACAAACACTGAGGAGCAACTGGAACAATGTTCTTAGACAAAATGAATTAGCCTATGGTGATGTGCTTTCTTTTGAAGTTTTTGATTCTGCGGGGAATAACCTACTTGGAAATAAAACAGCTGTCTCAAGAAATGAACAACTAGTAAAAGAAGTAATCGGCTACCCGCAAGCTTTTTACGAAATGACAGCCAATGGGTTCAATCTTCTACGTATCAATCAATTGAAGGTAGAAACACAAACCATTGAAAGTGGATTGACAGAAGAGGAATTAAGTCAAAATATCGAATCTTATCTGTCGACTGACGGATTCGATACGATCCATGTGACAAAGTTCATCCAATATCCTGACACAAGTAAAGCTGGAACAAGTAACGGAATCATCGAAGTAGAAGAAGCGTTAGCGACAGGCGGTACAGCTACGTATAACTATACGGTGCCATTTATCGTGGAGAACTCGACGGAATGGATCGATGTCAAGATTCCTAAAAAATTGCTTTTCGGAACGACTGACGTAAATAAAGGAATGGTTTCTTCCCCGCTTTACTACATCGAGAATGCTGGGACGAGAAATCTAAAAGTCAGTGTGGAAGAAATCAACATCACGAACAATACGAATAACTTGGAGCTGTTACGTACAGCTGATGCAGATCCATCTGCAGAGAGGGCAGCGGCAAAACTTCGTATGAATTACAAGACGAGCAATATCCTTGTCGATCTTTATGAAAGTACACCAAACCAGGTAGTTGCTGAGCTAGCACCGAATGAACAAACCCAATTTATGATCGAAGGTCAATACTTCGGGAACTATCAGCAAGAAGTCAATATTGGATTGGACATTCGCTATCGATTTGAGGTTGCTTCGTAAGGTAGAAAGATGTTGATTTGAAGAAAATGATGTACGAACATAAAAGCCCATCAATCGATTGAAATCGGTTGATGGGCTTCTTGAGTATTATTTTCCAAGTGTGTGGTTAGGTTTCGGCAGAGATGGACTTGATAGATTTGAACCACTAGCTTTTTCACTAGCGTGTTGAGTTAAGTTACCTAATGCTGCGTGGGTGGATTTTCGTCTGTTTTTTACCTGATGAGAGGTTAGGCTTTTAGAAAGGTTCTGTTTGTATTCCTCAACTGCTTTTTGTAATTTTTGAGGTGGATTTTCTAGCTTCGCCCTCTCTTGCTTAGTATTCAAATATAACGATTGATCAGCTTTGATTGCATTATCAATTTTTACTTGAGTAGTTACGTAATTTTGTATTGCATTTGCGATTTTATTTTTGTTGAAACGTCTATTCATGAATGTATTTACATTCTTATATTGTTTTAAATTATCTTTTTGATTAGTTAGCAACTTCTTAAAATCTTTTAAATCACTATTTTGTTTTGCCTCTTGTTTTTTAACTGATTGGTCTTTTTGCTTCTGTTGTGCCTTTTGTTTCGCCATTGTTTTTCTAGTATTATCAAAGGTTTTTAATATTGTTGGTGATCGTTTTCCTAGTTCCTCTCGTGCTTTTTCTACTTCTGATTTTGCCTCGTTATACTCATTTTTATATTCAGTTATTTTGGATTCAGGTGTAAATTTGCCGTAGTTGCTTGCGTTTGTCTTTGCAATGTCCACAGCATTGGTCTTTTCTTGTAGTTGTGCTGCAAGTTTTTTTATCGAAGGGTCTTTAATCTCACTGATCATTTTATCTAATAGTGTTTCTTGCCTATAATCTGGTGAATTTGCAATATCTTCTTTTGGCATGTCAATTCCTCTTTTCTTTTTTTATTTGTATCTTTGTATTCACTTTATCATGCTTTCTTTTTGTTTTTGTTCCTGCTTTTTCTAAGGTGGAAAATATCTGGTACGCTTTTCTGATATTTTCCATAAAAAATAAAACAAGGGGCTTATTTATGAGAAAAGGCACGTAACGATTTTTTTCAATCCTCATTTATCCTTGTTGTCAAAGGCTTTTTTTCTTCGTATCATTCTTTTTTAATTTTAGAAATTATGGTCCCAAGGCATGAAAAAAAACATGTTATAGTAAAAACATAAGTGAAGTTGGCAGAGGAATCAGCCGATTTTTACTGTCTATCTAAGCGAAAAACAGCTGTCCGCAAAAATCAAATTGAGGAGGATGCATTTGAAAAAACTCATCACTAATTTAACACGTACAGACGTTTCGCCCCTGATCCTTCGGCTAAAAGGAGAGAAACATGCATTTACGTTTGAAGACATCGAAAAAGAAAGCGGGATAAAATTGACGAGCGCAGACAAATTTTTGATCCGTTCTGTCGCAGAGAAAAAATTCAAAATGCAAGTGGTGTGCGAAGCACCGGAGAACCAGCTGAAGTTCTTTCCAAAAGCAAAAGAACTTTCTTGATCACTCTATTTATTGTTCTATCTATGTAACAAGTAGGAAAAAATAACAAATATGTTATTAAAAGTGTTGCAATCGCATACAAAAAGATTAAAAAACAAAATAGTCCCTTATCATAGGAGATGGAAACACGAGAATGTCAGACAGGGGGGATGGGATGCGTTGATTTTTTAGTTGTAAGTTGGTTGCTACATAGATAATAAAAGGGGAGTAATTGGATTGAAAAAGAAAATCATTGGTAGTCTATTACTATCAACGCTAGTGTTGACGAGTATGATAAATATGTTCATCAATGAAGACTTGCAAGCGGAAAATCACGTGCTCAATATCAGTCGCACGCTTCAAGAAGAAAAGGTGAACTATCTCAATCCTAGGGGAGAAGATGGTATCGACAATGCCTGCTACTGATAGTCATCGAAAATTATCGCGCAGGCTATATCGGCTCTATCGACATCGTTCCTCAATAAAAAGAACGATGAGGAGATAGATATTTTTTAGGAAACAAGCACATAACTTATGATCTCATAAGTATTTTCACAAAGGACTACCAAATAGTCCTTTGTGGGTATCATAAAAAAACTGAATAGAAACAATAATCAGCTTTACCACCATTGATAGAAAAGAGATAGAAAACCGAGAAAAGGAATCGGTCCTCTATCTCTTTTTGCTGTACAAACGCATGTTTCTCCTGTTTTTTTGCATTGATTCATTTAATGAAAGTGTACCATGTTTTCTTGATACGTTTAGAACACCTTTTTCTAGAGGATAGAAAAACTACAAGTTGAGAGGATAAAGAGAGTCGTTTGAAGAGAACTTAGAAAAAAGGACACTGTATGAGATCAGGTGTCCTTTTGTGAAATCTGATATTATTGCGTACGGATAGATGTGAGACTGATTTCGCCAGAAGACAAACTCATTTCCTGTTCATTTGTTTGGACGATCAGTTCACCATGATCACCGATTTCTTTTGCAAGACCGACATAAGTCGTTCCTTTTTGATTGAACGACACGGTTTTTCCCAATACGAATGATTTTTCTTTATAAAAGTCCAATGCTTTTTTCGGTTGAGAAAGATAGGTAAACAACTCCTGCCAGATTTTGCTGATCAGTTGATTCCTTGTGAGACTCGCTTGTCCATCAGGAAAGACAGAAGTGGCTTTTTCTTGGAGATCAGCTGGAAAATGATTTTGAGGAACAGAAAAATTCAGCCCGATCCCGATAATGATATGACTGATCCTGCCGCTTTCCATATCACTGACTGCTTCAGATAAAATCCCACAGACTTTTTTTCCATCCATGTAGATGTCATTGACCCATTTGATCGAAGCAGAACGACCGGTAACAGATTCAATGGCTTTCACACAGGCACTGGCTGCGATGATCGTATATTGAGGCAGTTCATCAAACCGTTTGTCTGGATGGAGCAAGAGACTCATATAGATTCCTCGTCCAGGTTCGGCAAAAAAAGGTCGTCCAAAACGTCCACGAGCTTGTTCTTGTGTATCAGCAACAAATAACTTCGAAACAGAATCTCCGTGAGCCGCTGCCAGTTTGGCATCTTTCATCGTAGATTCAGAAGTCAACATCGTTTGTACCTTCAAATCGGGAATAAAAGACCGTAGCTCTTGCTGGATTTCTTTTGCATCTAGTACGTCAGAGGGCAGGTAACGATACCCTGTAGGCCCGTGCTCAAAACGATAGCCTGCCTTTTCCAATTCTTTGATGGCTTTCCAAATACTTGTTCGGGAAACTTCCAGTTGCTGTGCTAACTTTTCTCCAGAAAGAAAATCTGGCGTCTCTTTCAATAAATGAAGTACTTTGTCTTTTGTTGTCATGGCACCAAGCTCCTTTCCCATCCATTCTATCAGGAAGAAGGAGAGAACAAAATAGTTTTCGAAGAAACAACGGTTGATACATAAAGCAAAAATGAAAGAAGAAAAGAGAAAAAAGAAGAGGGTGGGCGTTCATTTTTTGTCCCAGCCTCTTTCTGATTATGAAGATAAAAGTACTTGATCGTCTTTCAACATCGTGCCACTGTTTTGTTTGAACAACGCCAATAGTTGAGGTACTGTGAGTTGCTGTTTTTCCTCTTGCTGGATATCGACGACGATCCTTCCTTGATGAAGCATGATCAGTCGATTTCCATAGCGGATCGCGTCTTCCATGTCATGAGTGACCATGAAAGCAGTGAGACTCTGCTCGGTGATCAGCTTTTCTGTCAAGTCCATGACGGTTTTGGAAGTAGCAGGGTCAAGCGCTGCAGTGTGTTCATCTAATAAGATCAGTTCTGGACGCTGCAATGTAGCCATTAACAGCGTGATGGCTTGACGTTGTCCCCCAGACAGCAAACCGATTTCTGAGGATAAACGATTTTCCAAACCCAAATTCAGCCGAGCCAGCTGTTCTTTGAAAAATGTTCGGTCTTGCGATTTGACACCACGAAAGAAGCCACGCTTTTTTCCTCGTTTCATAGCAAGAGCAAGATTTTCTTCTACCGTTAAACGAACGGCTGTCCCTAGTTTAGGATCTTGGAATACGCGACTGATGGATTTCGAACGTTCGACAACGGATTTTTTCGTGATATTTTTTCCATTCAATAAAATCTGTCCCTGATCAACAGAAAATGTACCGGCGATGCTGTTCAGCAAAGTAGATTTACCAGCACCATTTCCGCCGATGATCGTCACGAAGTCGCCGGGTTCCAAAGAAAGATTAATACCTTTCAGGACATGGTTTTCGTTGATCGTTCCTTTTTCAAAGGTATGATGGAGATTTTCCAATGTTAAGACGTCATTCATTTGACACTACCGCCTTTCTTTTTTTGAGATAAATGGAATTTTTGCTGAATCTGCGGGAAAGAAAGACAGATTACTAGCACGAAAGCAGAAGCAAGTTTCGAATCACTTGGTTCAACATTCAGTTCGAAGACTAACGCCAAAATAAAACGGTAAATGACCGCACCTAAAACGACAGTCAAGAGACGGAGAAATAGTGGCTGGTTACGTAACAAAACTTCTGCGATGATAATAGAAGCAAGTCCAATCACGATCGTTCCAATACCAGAATTCAAATCAGCAAAGCCGTTGTTTTGCGCAAGCAAGGAGCCAGAAAGAGCAATGCATCCATTAGAGATCATATAACCGATGATCTTCATATTATCTGTGTTGATTCCGTTTGCTTCGCTCATTGCCAGATTATCGCCAGTTGCACGAATAGCAAGTCCTGTTTCTGTACGTAAGAACAAAACAAGTAAACATACAACGATCAAAGCAAAAAGCAGACCGACGATCAGTACAGCGTTGTCTTTTGTTATGCCGAATGACTCGACCCAATGAAAGATCGTTGGCTGACCCAATAAAGAGATGTTCGGCGCACCCATCACACGGGAGGTGACAGAATATAAACCAGTCATGGTGATGATCCCTGCAAGAAGGGCGGGAATTTTTAATTTTGTGTGAAGCAGTCCGGAAACAAGCCCTGCTGCCGCACCACCTAAAAAGCCTAGAAGACAAGCTGTCAATGGGTGATAGCCATTTGTAATACTTACTGCCGCGATCCCTGCACCTAAAGGAAAGCTTCCTTCAGCAGTCAAGTCGGCAATGTCTAAGATACGGAAAGTGACATACACACCAATCGCAAGCAGGGCCCATAAGACCCCTTGCGATGCAGATGATAAGAAAAGAGAGAGCAAATTTGTCATGAGAATCCTCCTGTGTTTTATTCAGCTTCTTTGATGCTTTCTGGATTGATGCCTAATGCTTTGGCCATGTCTTTATTGACATACAGTTCCAAATCATTCGCTGTTTCGACAGGAAGTTCACTTGGCTTCTTGCCGTCTAAGATTTTTGCTGCCATGATCCCCGTTTGTTTGCCCAAGCTTTCGTAGTCGATCCCTACTGTTGCTAGACCGCCGTCTTTGACTTGATCAACTGCGCCAGCAACGACAGGTGTTTTTGTTTCTTTTGCGACTTCACCGACAACACTTGCCGCACTTGCGAACGTGTTATCAGTAGGAATATAGATTCCATCTACATCTTTAGCTAGACTTTTCGTCACTTGTTGGACATCATTTGTGGAATTTGCTGTCAATACTTTGACTTTGACGCCCGCTTTTTTCAATTCTTTTTCTGCCAAATCAGCTTGGATCTTAGAGTTTGCTTCACCGTTGTTATACATGATGCCGATTGTTTTGGCGTCTGGCACGATAGTTAACAGTAAGCCGATTTGTTTTTCGATTGGCACCATATCTGTCGTGCCAGTCACATTGCCGCCAGGTTTTTCATTGGATGTGACTAAATGGGCTTGTTCCAAGTCTGTGACCGCTGTGACAGTCATCGGGATAGTGGTTGTTTCATTTAATAAAGATTGTGCTGCTGGAGTGGCGATTCCAAGTAGCAGATCAGGATCTTCTTTGACGAGTTTCTCACTCATGCTTTTCAGGTTGTCTTGGTTGTTTTGGGCATTTTGATAATCGATTGTTAGATTATCGCCTTCTTTATACCCTTCTTCTGCTAATCCTTCTTTGAATCCTTTATAGGCAGCGTCTAACGAGTTATGTTGTACAAGTTGCAATACGCCAATTGTTTTTTGTCCATCTGATGCCTCTGCGGAATTGTCTTTTTGTGCGCAACCTCCTAAAGCTAGTAGCAGGGCAGCGCCTAATCCGATGAATATATTTTTTTTCATTTCTTTTTCCTCCTTAATTTTGGGAAACAAAAAATCCATTCAGACAAAATGTCTAAATGGATTGAAAAGTCGGAAAATAAATTGAAAAAGTAGAATGCTTGATACTTTTACTTTGTATTTTCACTGCTCAGCCACTTAGCATTTTGTCTACGTGGCTTTTTGCTGCAATACAAAGTTCTTTAGCCATCATAGATACAAACTGTCGTTTAACGTTTGTATCCATCATGATGAATACAAACCTATCTAAAGTAGCTAAAGTAAAAGTTATTCAGTTGTGTTGGTACGATTTGCTTGATGTTGGTTCGCATAGAAGTTCCTCCACAAAATGAATTTTCTAAAGTATAACCGAGAAAAAAAGGTCTGTCAATTAAGAATTGTCAGATAATTGAAAACATAAAATTGAAAACATTAAGAAAATATTGCGAGAAAGCAGAAGAAACGCCAGGAAGTGTTGACTTTTATAGAAAATAAGTGTAGTATATGAAGTTGCAAAAACTATCTGATGAAGAAAAGGCAGAAACGAAATATTGTCCGTTTCGGCTTTAATATAAGGAAACAAAAGTAGAAGCTCACGAAGTAAGGTTTCAAGAGAATGTTCTATTTTTGGTTTTTTTTTGCCTAAAAGCCGCAAAAAATGTCTGTTGTTACCTAAAAATAATATTTGAAATATTATTGTAACAATTGATCGGGTAGTCTTTTTGAATGACATTTTAGAGGGGTGAAGAGCTTGGCTGGACACGTAGTAAAATACGGAAAACATCGCGAACGTAGAAGTTTCGCAAGAATCAGTGAAGTGTTGGAATTACCAAATTTGATCGAAATTCAAACAGACTCTTACCAATGGTTCTTAGATGAGGGACTTAGAGAAATGTTTGAAGACATTTTGCCAATCGATGACTTCAATGGCAATCTATCTTTGGAATTTGTGGATTATGAATTGAAAGAACCAAAGTATACAGTAGCAGAAGCTCGTGCGCATGATGCAAACTACTCTGCACCATTACATGTAACATTGCGTTTGACAAACCGCGAGACTGGCGAAATCAAAGCACAAGAAGTATTCTTCGGTGATTTCCCATTAATGACAGAACAAGGAACATTCATCATCAACGGGGCAGAGCGAGTAATCGTTTCTCAGTTAGTCCGTTCACCAGGTGTCTATTTCCATGGAAAAGTTGACAAAAACGGAAAAGAAGGATTCGGTTCTACTGTTATCCCTAACCGTGGCGCTTGGCTAGAAATGGAAACTGATGCAAAAGACATCTCTTATGTACGTATCGACCGTACACGTAAGATTCCTTTAACCGTATTAGTTCGTGCGTTAGGATTTGGTTCCGATGATACGATCTTTGAAATCTTCGGCGACAGCGAAACATTACGCAATACAATCGAAAAAGACTTGCATAAAAACGCAAGCGACTCAAGAACAGAAGAAGGTTTGAAAGACGTTTACGAACGTTTGCGTCCAGGCGAACCAAAAACAGCAGACAGCTCACGTAACTTGCTGAATGCTCGTTTCTTCGATCCAAAACGTTACGACTTAGCAAACGTTGGTCGTTACAAAGTAAACAAAAAATTAGATTTGAAAACACGTCTATTGAATCTGACATTAGCTGAAACATTAGTTGATCCAGAAACAGGCGAGATCATCGTTGAAAAAGGAACAGTCTTGACTCACCAAGTCATGGAAACATTAGCTCCTTTCATTGATAACGGTCTAAATTCAGTGACTTACTATCCATCAGAAGATGGTGTGGTCACAGATCCAATGACTGTCCAAGTCATCAAAGTATTTTCACCAAGAGATCCTGAACGTGAAGTGAACGTGATCGGAAACGGCTATCCAGAAGCAGCTGTAAAAACAGTTCGTCCAGCCGACATCATTGCTTCAATGAGCTATTTCTTGAACTTGATGGAAGGTATCGGCAATGTCGATGATATCGACCACTTAGGAAACCGTCGTATCCGTTCAGTCGGTGAACTTTTACAAAACCAATTCCGTATCGGGCTAGCACGTATGGAACGTGTGGTTCGTGAAAGAATGTCGATCCAAGATACTGAAACATTGACACCTCAACAATTGATCAATATCCGTCCAGTTGTGGCAAGTATCAAAGAATTCTTTGGTTCTTCTCAGTTGTC
>k87-428912_pt1 | contig 18002 bp, 3 predicted proteins | sample MGYA00084031_6733416 | MGnify analysis MGYA00084031
CAATTACATGGTTCCTTCTATCTTCGTGCTTCTGGAATCCCTGCCGCTCACACCAAACGGCAAAGTGGATCGCAAGGCACTTCCTGCGCCGGAGCGTTTGGAAGCAGGAGGAGCATACGTAGCACCACGTGACGTGCTCGAACATCAACTCGTTCAAATCTGGGAAGATCTATTCGGCTTATCACCGATCGGTATTCGAGATAACTTTTTCAACCTTGGAGGGCACTCTTTGCAGGCAGTTCGAATGATCTCCCAGATTGAAAAGAAGATGGGTCAATCTCTTCCATTAGCGGTGTTGTTCCAAGCGGAAACGATTGAGCAACTGGCGGTTGCGCTCCGAAACAAAACGAGTCAGAAGCGTCCGGCGCAACTGGTGGAGATCCAAAAAGGCACAAAAGTACCTCTCTTTCTGATGCATCCAATTGGCGGCAACGTGTTCTGTTATGGTGATCTCGCGAGGGAAATGGGGTGTGATCAACCGGTTTATGCCCTTCAAGCAGCTGGCTTACAGGGCGAGACAGAGCCACTAACCACAATCGAAGAAATGGCGAAGCGTTATCTGGATGAAATCCGGATGGTACAGAAACAAGAACCGTATCGTCTCGGAGGTTGGTCCATGGGTGGTTTGATTGCTTACGAGATGGCTTTCCAATTGGTGCAACAAGGCGAGAGTGTCATGCAGCTAATCTTGTTCGACACTAAATTGCCCGACCCGGCTCACAGATCATTGACGGAAGAGGAACTTGAAGCATGGTTCATTCAGGATCTTGCCGCGATAGCTGGCCGTGATCTGCCAGCTTCGCTAAGCAAGATGAGGGAGGAGATAAATCGACTTGATGCTGCACAGCGCAGACAAACATGGCTGGTCCAATTACGAAAAGCTGGACTTCTGCCTCCTGACTTGACCGCAGAAGGAGTCGGGCATCTTTTGAGAGTCTTCAAAGCCAACGCTTATGCCATGGCCACTTATAACCCGAAGCCTCTGGATGGATTACAGCCGATCTTGGTCAGCACAACGGCGGTAGACGACAATTTGCAACACTGGCGCAGACTGGCTACCGGTCTTAAGGTTTACCACGCGATGGCGGATCACTACTCCCTGATGAAAAAACCACTCATCGGTTACATCCTAGAACTTCTCCAGATGAAGTAATCTTCTGCAGGGCTTCTAAATTCGCGCCGGGCATACCAACGAGGTGTGCCCGGGAGCGACTCATTTTTAGCTTGACAACTGACGCTGTATTTTTTGAAGTTCACTGGAGGTATAAAGTGATGTTCACTGGCACTCAGTTACATACACCTCAAGCAGTCAAAAAACGTGGATGGGTGCGTTTCAGGAGGTTTCTTTCAATAGTAACGATTACTATGGTTTCGATGGTAATTCTCGTTTCGGGGGCACTCTACATCTATACCGGTCTGAGCCTGCCGACGACGGAAGGTGAACTGAAGTTAGTAGGTTTAAAGTACCCAGTCAGTGTATACAGGGACGAAAGAGGTATTCCCCACATCGAGGCTCGAACGGAGAGAGACTTATACATGGCTCAGGGTTACGTTACCGCGCAAGATCGTCTGTTCCAGATGGAGATGTTCCGTCGAATTGCTGGAGGGCGATTAGCCGAGATAACGACCATGGGAGACAGCTTGGACTCGGATAAGTTTTTTCGAACACTCCAACTGCGGCGTTCGGCAGAGCAGTCCTTGAAGTTGCTGACACCGGAAACGAAGGAGAGCCTTGAAGCTTATAGCGCAGGTGTGAACGCTTATATTAAAGAAGCAAAAGCAGGTTTTGGCAAACTGCCGATCGAGTTTTCCATGATGGGTTTTGAACCGGAGGAATGGAATCCGACTGATACTCTTCTCATTGGCAAATACCTCGCCTATATGATGGGGGTTAATTACCGAGGCGAGAGCTATCGTCAACACCTAATAAACATCGTCGGAGAGGACATGGCTAAGGAACTATTTCCGACCTATCCTAAAGATGGATATATTACCATAAGAAAAAACTTATCTAAGTCACCAGATAAGGCGGTAATTCAAAATGATGGAAAGACGGCTAGTTTGGGTACATTCGAGTTCGGCCCACTGCTGGAAGATCCGTTCATTTCTGCGTGGGCGGACAGGTACATTGGCTCGAACGGCTGGGTAGTTTCGGGGAAATTAACTCTGTCCGGAAAACCGATTCTTTCCAATGACCCTCACTTGTTTGTTCAGACACCATCTATTTGGTACGAGACTCACCTCATTTTAGTTGGGGATGAGAAGCGTAACGTCATTGGAGTCACTATACCGGGCATACTCGGGATCATTCTCGGACACAACGATAAGATCGCTTGGGGCGTCACAAACGCTCAAGCGGATGCGCAGGATTTATTTGTGGAGAAACGAAATCCCATCAACCCTAGGCAATTCGAATATGAAGGGAAATGGATGGACGCTGAAGTTATCAATGAGACAATTTCTGTAAAGGGCCAAAAAGCGATCGAATTCGAGATCCTTAATACAGTTCACGGACCAATCATGAACGAGTTCATCGGGGAGGGAGAATATCGCACCAAAAAGGACATTTCCTTACAATGGACAGCTCTTCGTCCGAGCACAGATATTGAAGCGTTTCTTGCCATTAACAAATCGACCAACTACGAACAATTCAAGCAGGCGTTAAGCATGCTCCAGGCACCGGTCTTAAACTTCATCTTCGCAGGAGACGACGGTACGATCGCCTACCATACAGCAGGGTTAATTCCTATTCGCAGGCAAGGAGACGGCGTGCTCCCGACCGAAGGATGGACCAGGAAGCACGATTGGGTAGGTTTTATCCCCTTCGATCAACTGCCGGAAGCGGTCAACCCTGAAGAGGGTTACATTGTTACAGCAAACAACAAAATCGTCGATGACAGCTATCCTCACATAATCACTAAGTCATGGGCGGCTCCGTACCGGGCTCAGCGAATTGCTGAGGTGATAGAGAGCAAAAAAGGGAGATTGACAGCCAATGACATGATTCAACTACAGACGGATGTTCTCAATCTTCAGGCCAAGCAACTTCTTCCGATCCTTATCCCTCTAGTAGAAAAAGCAGACCTTAATGATATCGAAGGGAAAGCGCTAGAACTATTGAAATCTTGGGATTATAAAGAAAGCCCTGATCAGGCGGCACCACTTGTTTATCACTTTTGGATGGACCAATGGAACCGCCTTGTATTCGAGTACAAGATGACACCTTTCGTCTACACCCGAATGGCTGACAAGGGTAACGTAATACCGGAGATGATTCTGAAAGCAGCCGACGGTCAGGAGAACTCCTGGATAAAAGCGGCTGGAGGATTAAAGCAGTCCTCCCTCACTTCGTTTCGAAAGGCGGTGGAGAAGGTGATTGAATTACGAGGCAAAGCCCCGACTAACTGGAAGTGGGGGGAATTCCATCGTTTCGGTCCCGGTCACATGACATTTGAGTTTGTTCCCGTACTCAACTGGTTTTTCAATCCAGAAAAGTATTCAGTCGGCGGGAGTGAAACCACAGTCTGGATGAATGCTTATAATGAAGAAAGTGGCAACGTAATCTACTCTGCTCCGTGGCGTCAAGTCGTAGATTTCTCCGATCTCGCAGGTAACTCGAAAGATGTGCTGGCAGCCGGACAATCGGAACATGTACGCAGCAAATGGTATAAGAACCAGTTGAAAGCCCAAGCGACTGGTGCCTTATACCCACAGCATTTCATGCCTCGTGATTACCAAAATAGTGAAAAACTTGTGCTATTGCCTTAAAATGGTTGTATAGAGCAACGTTCATCTCAACGCAGGTTACTATTATTTGGGGGTATGAATACATGGTACAGGAATTTTTAGAGGCAATTGTGAAGGACGACGTCGGGGGTGTAAAAGATATGCTCCAATCGAACCCAACGCTACTCCAACTCCGTATTCAGACCGGCCAATCGCCTGTCCTAACCGCTATCTACAACGGAGCAAGAGCTACGCTTGCATACCTTCTAGAACAGGATATCCCGCTGGACCTGTTTGAAGCTGCTGCCTCCGGTAGACTAGATCGAGTGCAAGAGCTGGTCGACTCTGAACCGAACCTAGTGAACGCCTATGCGAATGATGGCTTTACAGCTCTAGGGCTGGCCGCGTATCTGGGTCACAAAGATATTGTCGAATATCTGTTGGAGAAGGGAGCAGATGTGAACAGGGCTTCAAAGAACGACATGAAGGTTATGCCGCTTCACTCTGCGGTAGCCACTCTCCAAGTCGACGTTGCCGAACTGCTACTCAAGCATGGCGCTGAAGTGAACGCAATTCAGCAAGGTGGGTGGACTCCACTTCATGAAGCCGCACTCCACGGCCATGAAGAAATGATCAAGTTGTTGCTTGAATTTGGTGCAAATAAAACCATCAAAAAAGATAACGGTGAAATCCCTTTGGATGTCGCACTTCAGCGTAACCATCTTCATGTGGTTACTCTATTGAATTGATAATTCCTCGGGCGTCCTTCCGTTTGTATCAACGACATGTTCGTAGATACAGTGCTGTATTGTATTGTTCCCTTTTCTGTCATTGACATATCGAGTTACAACGGGGAGGTGCACACAAGATGAGTCAACTCAACTTGATGTCATTTCGGGAAACATCTAACTTTGTTGAGATCCTACGCGAAAGGGCAATCCGCCAGCCCAATGTAACCGCTTATGAGTTTCTGCTTGACGGAGATGAACTTTCTGCTCGAATCACTTACTCCGAGTTGGATCGCAAGGCGCGGGCAATAGGTGCATTTTTACAAAGTTTCGGCTGTTCTGGTGAACGTATTCTGTTACTGTATCCCCCTAGTCTTGAATATGTAGCAGCTTACTTCGGATGTCTCTATGGAGGGGGCATTGCAGTCCCCGCCTATCCTCCAACATCAACCCGTTTGATTCCACGTTTGCAGGCGATTGCCAAAAACGCTGAAGCTGTTGTGGCCCTAACATCTTCCAAACTGCTAGATGAAATATCCGATAGATTTGAGAAAGTTCCGGAATTAAATCGGCTGACCTGGGTGGCAACAGACGCTCTACCCAAAAGGTTAGAGACCCTGTGGAAAGAACCTCAGATTACCTGGGATACTCTAGCCTTCCTGCAGTATACATCCGGTTCCACTTCAATTCCAAAAGGGGTCATGGTCACTCATGGCAATTTGATTCATAATTCAAAGATGATACAAACGGCCTTCGAGCAGGGGACTGACGACCGGGGTGTAATCTGGCTACCTCCTTATCATGACATGGGATTAATTGGTGGTATTCTTCAGCCGCTGTACGCGGGATACCCGGTTACCTTAATGTCACCTTATGACTTCATGCAGAGGCCGTATTCCTGGTTGAAAGCGATCTCTCGTACAAAAGCAACGACCAGCGGCGGTCCGAATTTCGCATACGATTTATGTGTCGAAAGAATAACCGAAGATCAGAAACGCACCCTCGACCTTAGCTCGTGGAGGGTAGCATTCAATGGGGCGGAGCCAATTCGGGCATCTACGTTGGAACGATTTGCCGATGAGTTCGCTTGCTGCGGGTTTAAGCCCGAAGCGTTCTTCCCCTGCTACGGATTAGCAGAAGGGACGTTGATAGTAACCGGGGGTTGGACGAGACCATTAACGCTGACATGCAACAGACAGTCTCTCGAAGAAGGGTACATAGGAGTGGTACATAACTCGTCACCGGAGGATAAAAGCAAGGTTCTTGTCAGCAGTGGCAAAAGTCTGATGGATCAAAAAGTTTGCATTGTCGATCCGACAACTTTTACTGAGTGCAAGGAGGGGGAAATTGGAGAAATCTGGGTTAAAGGACCCAGTGTAGCTCAAGGTTATTGGAGCATGCCGGAGCTGACAGATGAGTCCTTTCGGGCGTATCTTTTGAAGACTGGTGAAGGTCCCTTCCTCCGAACTGGCGATATGGGCTTCTTGTATGAAGGGAATCTGTTCGTGACCGGCCGCATGAAGGATCTGATCATCATCCGGGGGCGAAACCTCTACCCACAGGACATTGAGCTGACAGCCGAGAAGAGCCATCCCGCCGCACGCCCTAATGCTGCAGCAGCGTTTGCAATCACTGTTGAGGACGAAGAGCGCCTGGTGATCGTGCAGGAGGTTCAACGCAAATACCGCGCATTGGTTCAGGACGAGATGGTTGACGCGATTACACAAGAAATCTTGCGTGAGTACGGGGTTCAGCCGTATGCGGTCGTCTTGGTGAAATTCGGCGGAATTCCCAAGACGTCGAGCGGAAAAATTCAACGGGGGCTGACCCGTGAAAGATTTCTTGCCGGTGAACTAAACGAGATTGGCAGGCGTGTATACTCAAATGAGGTCTCGGATTCAGTTGAGGATCTGCGGAAATCCGTCTCTATCGAACATGGAGATGACCGCAGGGCTGAAATCGAGCGAATATTCTTGAACCTGCTATCGCAAACAACTGGTGTCACACAATCAGTTGCTGATCTCGCGATGTCGCCCAGCGAACTGGGGATCGACTCGATGAAGGCGTTCGAGTTACAGCATGTTTTAGAGGAAGAGTGGGGCGTCATGGTCCCAGCAGTTACATTCCTTCAGGACATGAAACTGGAGGATATACGAGATATAATTTTGACCAAGTTGGATATGAACTATAAAGTCCTCCCCGTCGACCATGGAATACAGACAGGATTGATCCCAGCATCACGAGGTCAGAAAGGCTTGTATTTTCTACAGAAGCTGGCACCACACAGTTCAGCTTATCACATCGCCAGGGCTGTCAAGATTAGGGGACCACTTCAAACAGAGAAGGTCAGAAATATCCTCCAGATCCTTACAGCAAGGCATACTGCACTGCGCACCACGTTTATTGAAGACCAGAACGGAGGACTTCTGCAGAAGATTGCTGACGAGCCCCGCATTGAGTTTACTTACGTGGAAGCTGCCTCTTGGAGTGATCAACAGCGTCTGGATCTTCTTGTTGCTGAGACGCAACGTCCCTTTGATCTGGAGAGCGGACCATTAATGCGAACGCTACTCTTAAACTGTTCGACTGAGGAGCACCTACTTTTGTGGGTTTTCCATCACATAATTGTTGACCTATGGTCGGTCGACGTCCTGATAGAGGAGACCATTACTTTACTGGAATTGGAGGGAACTGACAGTGAGTCATTGCTACCAATGCCAGCCATGCAGTTCAGGGACTATACAGTTTGGCAGGAGAGTTGGCTGAAATGCAACGGTGAAGAACACTTAGCATATTGGCTGAGGGAGCTCACAGGCGAACTACCTGTTCTGGATTTCCCATCGGACCGTCCGCGTCCGCCCGTCCAGACCTACAACGGTTCGAGCTGCACACTCACGCTGGGTGATGAACAAACCAAACGTTTAAAGGAACTATCTGCCAAGCACAATGGAACTTTATACATGACTCTCTTGGCCGCGTACCTACTTTTCTTGTACCGCTACACCGGTCAGAATGAGATCATTATCGGCTCTCCAATGGCAGGACGGACACGGGCTGCGATGAACAAACTTGTTGGATTCGTCACAAACACTTTGCCCCTGCGGTTCTTTGTACGAGAGGGTGACAAGGTCGCCGACCTCATCAGTCAAGTACGTGGGAAGGTACTCGGGGCATTCGCTCATCAGGAATATCCGTTCCACATGCTGCTGGAGAAAGTTAACCCGAAGCGCGATTCAAGCCGATCCCCTGTCTATCAGACGGTATTTGTCATGCAGAATGTCGGTACCATTCGAGAAGCAGGAGCAATTATTGCGGGGAAGGCAGGGGGCATTTCAACGTTGGGTGGTCTGCAGGTTGAAACGGTACCTTTACCTGAGACTTCTTCTCTTTTTGATTTGACCACGACTGTCACGGAGGTTGAAGACCGGTTAATCTTGACTATGCAGTATAATACCGACTTGTTCGAAGAGAAGACGGTAACCCGAATGCTACACCACTTCACCGTGCTTCTGGACAGTCTGACAACAAACGAAGAAGAGGAGATCGACAGGTTGCCTATGCTGACAGAGGAGGAGAGGCAAGAACTGCTTCCTACCCCCATTGTAAGCGAGTTGCCCCACCGTACATTAGTCGAACTATTCGAGGAGCAAGTGCTGGCAACGCCAGAGAAGGTGGCAATTTCATACCAGGATCGTTCGCTGACTTATTCTGAGCTCGATGCTCGAGCCAACCGGCTTGCTCGTCTTCTTCAGGAAAAAGGTGTTCTTCCAGGCGATAAAGTAGGAATCTTCGTTGAGCGTTCACTAGAGATGATCGTAGGGATCCTTGGAATCCTCAAGGCGGGGGCGGCCTATGTTCCGCTAGACCCGTTTTATCCGCAAGAGCGTCTTGAGTTTGTTATAGAAGATGCTGAGCTCTCGCTACTGCTCACTCAAGAACATCTACTAGAGCGGTTGAGGAAGCGGACCTCTACAATCCTACTGCTAAAAGATGTAAATAATGACATAAGTAGAGAGGATACCCAGCCTCTTCGCTTGTCGCTCTCTCCGGATCACTTAGCTTACGTCATTTATACATCCGGTTCTACAGGGAAACCCAAAGGTGTACTGGTCAGCCATGGAAACGTGGTTCGATTGTTTGAGTCCACTGATCACTTGTTCCAGTTTAACCAAGAAGATGTGTGGACGTTGTTCCACTCTTATGCATTCGATTTTTCCGTCTGGGAGATATGGGGAGCGTTGCTCAAGGGAGGAAGATTGGTAGTCGTCCCGTACATGGTTAGCCGTCATCCAGAAGAATTTTACCGGCTGTTACATCGAGAAGGCGTTACCGTACTGAATCAAACGCCGTCAGCGTTCCAGCAGCTGATCTACGCGGAGGAACGGTCAGAGATGAAGCTCCCCTTGTTACTTCGATACGTAATCTTTGGTGGAGAGGTGCTAAGTCCTGAAAGTCTCCGACCATGGGTTCAACGGCATGGCTGTGACCATCCCAAATTAATCAACATGTACGGTATTACTGAGACTACTGTACACGTCACCTACCGCCAGATCACCCTGGAGGATTTGAGTCGTCAAAACAGCTTGATTGGTGTACCAATTCGAGACCTCCAGGTATATCTACTGGACCGTAATATGCAGCCGGTACCTTACGGAGTCATCGGCGAGATGTACATTGGTGGACCAGGGGTCGCGCAAGGTTACATGAACCGACCTGAGCTTACGGCAGAAAAATTTATCGCCAATCCATTCGTCGCCGACACAGGTGCAAAGCTCTATCGTTCCGGCGATTTGGCACGCCGATTGTCGAATGGGGAATTAGAATATGTAGGGCGATTTGACCATCAGGTTAAGATTCGCGGTTTCCGTATTGAACTTGGAGAGATTAAGTCCGCCCTTCTTCAGCGGGAGGAAGTAAGGGAAGCTGTTGTATTAGCACACGTGGACCGTACGGGTGAAAAGGTACTCGTAGCGTACATTGTACTGCGGAACATGGAAAATGTGCTCAAAACGTCAGAACTGAAGAATTACCTAAGATCCAAGCTGCCTGAGTTCATGGTGCCGGCGCATTTTGTAATTCTCGATCGCATCCCGCTAACCGAGAACGGCAAAATAGACATGCAAGCACTGCCCGCTCCGCAATGGAATGATCGCATATCGTCATTTCCGTACGTTGCCCCCAGCGGACCGATTGAAGAAACTCTTGCATCGGTATGGTCCCACGTGCTGGGAGTGGAGCGGATCAGCGCCCTAGACAACTTTTTCGATCTTGGGGGCGATTCGATTCGAAGCATAAGGGTACTCACCTTGGCCAAAGAATTCGGCATTCATTTATCGCTACAAGATCTCTATCGCTATCAGACTATTCGTGAATTAGCATTCGCTGCTGGTCAGAGTAATCCGTCTTATGAAGTGAAAATGACCTCACAGTCCTTTGCACTGCTCAAGCCAGAAGACCGGCGGTTAGTCCCAGACGGAATCGAGGATGCCTACCCATTGACCTCGTTGCAGGCGGGTCTCGTCTTCCATAGCGAATACAACCCGGATTACAAGAATTATATCACCACGTTCCGTTTAAAAGCCCCCTTCAATGATAAGGTCATCCGCCAAGCATTGGAGCGTTTAACGGCCAGGCATCCGATGCTCCGCACCTCGTTTGACGTCAGTCGATATAGCGTTCCGATGCAGCTTGTTCATAAGAAGGTAATCCCGCGTTTAATATTCAACGACTGGAGAGACAAGACGCCGGAGCAACAGGAGGCTGGCTTCACTGAATTTCTGCACGCGGAGAAGCGGAACAAGTTTGATTGGAAGGAAGCTCCACTGTTGCGTTTCAATGTCCACAGATTGACGGACGAGACCCTCCAGTTCACAATGACTGAGCCTTTTCTGGACGGCTGGAGCGTAGCTTCCTTGATAACCGAGTTATTCAGCGATTATCTCGCCCTTTTGAAGGAACCTAATACTCCGCCGCTGCCGTTACTTGAGAGCACGTTTCGTGACTATGTTGCGGCTGAAAAACATGCTTTGGAGAACGAGTCATCGAAAGCTTATTGGGAGAATGAACTGAGGGATTGCATGCCGACTCACTTACCTCGTTGGGGCCGCAGGCCTGATGAGGCGAGTGCAGCTAAAGATCGTATTTGGGTACCGATCCCCAAGAATGTGTCGGAAGGTCTCCGTCAGATGGCGAAGTCGGCCTCGCTACCTCTGAAAAGTGTTCTATTGGCTGCACATTTACGCGTAGTTAGTTTGTTGGGAGGTCAGACGGACGTTCTGACGGGGATGTTTCAAAACGGCCGGTTGGAACAATACCAAGGGGAGAAAGTGGTGGGTCTCTTCTTGAACACTGTTCCGCTACGCGCGAAATTGTCGAGCGGCAGTAGGTGGGTGGATCTGGCAAGGCAAGCATTTGAAAAAGAGCGCGACCTTCTTTCTCACAGGCGCTTTCCGCTTGCTGAGCTACAGCGTCTTTATGGAGGAAGGCAACAGTTATTCGAAACGGCCTTCAACTACACTCACTTCCATGTATACGAAGGATTGACGGAGCTACCAGGGCTTGAGGTGCTGGATGCTGAGCACACCGATTATACCTTCATCACCCTGACTGCCCAGTTTACTGTTGATGTCAACAGCGGGGATATTCACCTCGCTCTTGACTACAATCCGTATGAACTGAACGCCGAGCAAATGGATCAAATCGCGGCGTACTACCAAAACGTTCTAACCGCAATGACAAATGATCCTACTGGTAGATATGATAAGGCACCTCTTCTCTCACCCCAGGAACTACAGAAGATGCTCGTAGAGTGGAACAACACTTCCGAATATGAGGAGACGGACCTGCTATGCGTTCATCAGTTGGTTGAACAACAAGCGGCACGTACCCCTGACCGGATTGTCGTTATAGAAGGTGAACGAACGCTGACGTACCGTGAACTTGATGCTAAGGCGAACGGACTGGCCATTAAGTTGAAAAACCTCGGTGTAGGACCGGATAAGCTGGTCGGCCTCTGCATGGAGCGTTCTTTGGAAATGGTAATCGGACTCCTTGGCATCCTCAAGGCGGGTGCTGCCTATGTACCGCTCGACCCGTCTTATCCGAAAGAACGCCTAGAGTTCATGATCAAAGATGCGGATTTGATCGCAATTGTGACTCAGAAGGAACTGTTGCAAGAATTGCATGACCCGCAGGTCTCCGTACTCCTCCCTGATGATATTCAAGAGGAGAGTGATCCGCCCGTTATCGACGGCCTTTCACCGGAGAATCTCGCTTATGTTATTTACACATCTGGTTCTACCGGAAAACCTAAAGGCGTGCAGGTGCCGCATCGTGGAGTTGTCAACTTCCTATTATCTATGCAAAACGTACCAGGGCTTCAGGAACATGATGTAATGGTTGCAGTTACCTCGATTTCCTTTGACATTGCGGCACTCGAACTTTATCTGCCTCTCATCACCGGTGCTAAATTGGTTTTAGCTTCGAAGGAAGTGGTAGCTGATGGACATTCACTTGCAGAGCTCCTGGAACGGGAACAGGTTACCGTTATGCAAGGCACTCCTGCGACTTGGAACTTACTGCTTCAAGCGGGATGGTCAAATAAGGGAAGTCTAAAAGTGCTTTGTGGCGGGGAGCCGCTCACTGTCGATTTGGCTAGGAAACTGTCCGCTTGCTCCGAAGAAGTTTGGAACCTGTATGGACCAACGGAGACCACGATATGGTCGACTTTGCACAAGATTACCTCTATGGACGGTCCAATTTTAATCGGTCGTCCGATTCGTAATACCGAAGTGTATCTGCTAGATTCATTCGGTCAGCCCGTGCCAGTTGGTGTGCCGGGAGAATTGTGTATCGGCGGTGCGGGAGTAACCCGTGGTTATTTGAAAAGGCCGGATTTGACACAAGCAAAGTTTGTGAAACATCCATTCTCTGACAACAAAGAGGCGAGACTCTACCGCACAGGTGATCTGGCGAGATACTTGCCGGACGGGAGTATAGAGTATCTGGGCCGGTTGGACGACCAACTCAAGATTCGTGGGTTTCGGATTGAACTTGGCGAGATTGAGACCTGTCTTGGCGAACATGAGGCCGTACAACAAGCGGTAGTAGTCCTTCGGGAAGTTAGGGCCGAAGAGAAAAGTCTTGTCGCATATGTCGTAATGAAGCCGGAGTATGAACCAGACACAGGTGTATTGCGGCGCCACTTGAAAGAACGATTGCCCGCTTACATGGTGCCTTCCTTTTATGTGCCCGTGGAGAAGTTTCCACTTCTACCGAACGGAAAACTTAATCGCAAGGCCCTTCCCGCACCTGACTGGCACACGCTGGAGTGTATGGACACATTAGAAGAACCACAAACCGAAGTAGAGAAAAGAATCGCCGGCATTTGGCAGGATGTGCTCGGCTATGAAAAAGTGGGGCGAAATCAGGATTTCTACGACCTTGGTGGACATTCGCTCCTTGCCACACAACTGATTTCCCGATTAAGGGAAGCATTCGGCGTGGACCTATCCCTTCGCAGTCTGTTAGAAGGTTCTACCGTGGCTAAACTAGCACAGGAGATTGAGGGGCTACTGTTACTTCGAGAGGAAGATGAAGATCTTACGGATTTGCTCGACCTAGTGGAAGGCCTATCCGATGAAGAAGTCAAGAAGCTTTTGTCTGAAAAAGGGGGATCGGCATGAGAGACGTAAGCCATCGTTTGGAAGCACTCTCTCCCGAAAAGAAGGCTCTTTTGGAGCTGTTGAGGAAGGAGAACAGACAGTCCGAACATCAGAATAATGTGATCCAAAAAAGACCGAACCCAAACGTTTACCCGCTTTCGTACTCTCAGCAACGGCTTTGGGTCATGGACCAGATGGAGCCAGGCAGTCCGCTTTACAACATCCCGTCCACACTACGTCTTACAGGAACACTCGATGTAACGGCTCTGGAGAATGCGTTAACCGTGATGCTGGAACGCCATGAGGTTTTGCGGGCGACATTCACCAATGTCGACGGGAAACCCTTCCAGACAATACAACCGTCAGTTCCTTTCGAGCTGCCGATTATCGATCTGAATTATCTACCCACCGAGATCAGGGAAGCTCGGATGGCTGAACTGGTAAGGGAAGAGTCGTTGCGCCCATTTGACCTCAGCACCGGCCCGTTGATGAGAGGACTTTTGATTCGAATGGGGGAGGACGATAACGTCCTTCTCCTAACAACTCATCACATCATTACGGACGCTTGGTCTCGTGCTGTATTCACGAAGGAACTTGTCGCCTTATACAATGCGTTTGAGAAAGGTCTTCCCTCCCCATTGCCTCCGGTGCAGCTTCAATATGCTGACTATGCTCACTGGCAGCAAGAACTGATGAATGCAGGTTTAATGAACAAACATATCGACTATTGGAAGAACAAGCTCAGAGGGGCATGCCCCCTCTTGGAACTCCCGACAACACGGCCACGCCCGCCCGTTCTTAGCTACCGAGGGGCGAGATTGAACTTGGTCATCCCTCAAGATGAAATCGAGGGGCTAAAAGAGTTGAGTCGGACCGAGGGGGTTACCTTGTTCATGGCCCTTCTCGCCGCTTTCCAAGCCTTTCTTTACCGTTACACGGAACAGGAAGATATTGTGGTTGGTACGCCGATTTCTAACCGCAGTCGTCGGGAATTGGAAGGGATCATTGGCTTTTTCGTTAATACACTGGTCATGCGTACAAATTTTTCTGGTGAACCGACCTTTCGTTGTACACTTCGGCAATTCAAAGAAACCGCATTGGAAGCATATGAACACCAGGATCTTCCGTTTGAAAAGTTGGTGGAAGTGCTCCAACCGCAGCGAAGTTCGAGCTATCATCCCTTGTTCCAAGTATTCTTTGACATGGATAACGTCCCGACAGATCCTATTCGTCTTCAGAATCTTACCATCCGTTCGCTCGACGTTGAGCGAGGTACTTCGAAGTTCGATCTGTCGCTCTATGCAGTCGAACGGGAAGACGGGTTGCATCTGACCTTCGAATATAGTACCGATCTGTTCGATTCGAGTACGATTGAACGGATGAGTAAAAGTTTTCGCATCCTGGTTCGCTCCATGTCTGAACTGCCGGATCAGCCAATTTCCCTCTTGCCACTTTTAAGTCAAGAGGAGGTTCAGGAGTTGTTTGCTATATCTCAAGGAGAACGTAAGGAAATTCCGGGTGAACTCCTCATTCATCAGCTGTTCGAAGCGCAGGTTGCCAAGACTCCAGACCGGACGGCGGTAGAGTTCGAAGGACATCGACTGACCTACCGAGAGTTGGATGAAGAGGCCAACCGTTTGGCTCACGCCATTCAAAAGCACGGGGTAACAGCTGGAACCATGGTTGGCATCTCCGTTGAGCGCTCCCTTGAGTTGGTAATAGGCATCCTGGCAATCTGGAAGGCAGGTGGCGTTTACATCCCTTTGGATCCCAATTACCCAAAAGAGCGTTTGGCAATGATGATCGAAGAGACTCAGCCTGTCCTTCTACTCACTCAAAGTAAGGTTAGAAGCAAACGGCCACCTTTTGAGGGGAAAATACTCGATCTGGATGCAGTACCAAAGTTTTACGCAAACGAGAAAGGAATCGCCCCCATCTGTCATTCAAGGGCAGACCATCTCGCCTACATCACCTTTACTTCCGGGTCAACGGGGCGTCCCAAGGGGGTCATGGCTTCCCATCAGGGGCCTGTCAACTATCTAACTTTCATTAAGGAAGCGTATCAACTGAAGCCGGAAGATGTGGTGTTACAATTGGCATCATTCTCCTTCGACGCTTCGATACGGGATCTGATCGGACCTCTTACAGCGGGAGCTTGTGTGGTTCTTCCGCGTGAGGAGGATATCTTCGACTTTGAACGTCTTCTGAATTTAATCGAAGAGAAGAGGGTGACCCGCCTACTCGGCATTGTGCCGACACTACTGAATAACCTAACATTGACTGCCCTTAACCTGAAATGGAAGTACGAAGGTTTGCGTATGATCCTGCTGAGCGGTGAAGTGTTGAACCGGACTGTAGTAGAGCAAGCTCAAGCAGTATTTCCGTCTACTACTTTAGTCAATCAGTATGGTCCCACCGAGTGTACGATGACCTCAAGCTACTATCCAGTATTAGCGTTTCCGCCGAGGGCCGCCACCGTACCGATCGGACGTCCGATCCACAACGTGGATTTCTACATTTTGAACAGCCAAATGCAGCCGGTGCCGTTTGGAGTTCCAGGTGAATTGTACATCGGGGGGAGAGGGGTCTCACCCGGCTATTTCAAACAGCCTGAACTCACTAAAAAGAAGTTTGTACAGAATCCATTCTCCGCAGAGGGCGATCGCCTTTACCGTACCGGAGACATTGTACGTCTTACCAGAGACGGAATATTTGAATACCTGGGACGGATGGATAACCAGATTAAGTTGCGCGGGATTCGTGTGGAGCTTGGTGAGATCGAATCTATGCTTTGCCAGCACGAAGCAGTGCAGAACGCCGTGGTGGTTCTGTCCGAAGGGAGTTTTAGAGAATCGCAGTTGGTCGCGTATTATTTGATAAATGGATCGGAAGTCCCCTCGCCTGCTGAACTCCGTCAGTATCTCAAGGAGAAGTTGCCGGAATACATGCTTCCGGGTGTATATGTGAGAGTGGAGCGTTTCCCTCTGACACCAAACGGGAAAATTGACCGGAAGGCATTACCGTCTCCCGAGCTAGGGCTCCAGATAGCAGAAAGGGAGTATGTCGCACCACGAACGGAACTGGAAAAGAAAGTGGCGGATATCTGGGGTCAGGTGCTTCAATTAGAAAGAGTCAGTATGAATGACAATTTCTTTGAACTTGGTGGTCACTCTCTCCTCGCGGCTCAATTGATTGCACGAATTCGGAAAGAATTTCGAGTGGATCTACCGCTACGATCTCTTTTCGACACGGTAAATGTTGCCGGAATGGCTGAGATGATCATGGCACTACAAGAGGAGGCAAGAAAGCGGAAAGCCTTTACAACCGTTCTTCCGACGATTAGCCCGAACCTTGAGAAACGAACCGAACCCTTCCCGCTGACAGATATCCAACAAGCATATTGGGTGGGGCGCAATGGGTTCTACGAGCTTGGTAATGTCTCGACTCATAGCTATTTGGAGTTGGAAACGGTTAACCTGGACATTGACCGACTGAATAGCGCATTGAACAAGCTGATCCACCGACATGATATGCTGCGCTCCGTTCTTACTTCCGACGGACAGCAACGTATCTTGGACAAGGTACCGGAATACCGGATTTCAGTTCTTGATCTACAAAGGTTGGATAGCGAGACGGCAGAAGAACGGCTGAATGGGATTCGCGAGGAGCTTTCGCACCAGATGTTGCCACTTGACAAATGGCCTTTGTTCGACATTCGGGCAACCAAACTGGATAAACGCCGTACCATGCTACACATAAGTACCGATTCCTTTGCGGCAGATGCATGGAGCCGCTGGATCTTGGCTCTTGGATTGTTCCGTCTATATGATGATCCGGATCTTGAACTGCCGCCATTAGAACTTTCCTTTAGGGACTACGTACTGGCTGAGCATGAGATCCGTCGGACCGAATATTACGAAAGGGCGAAGGGTTATTGGATGGAACGTCTTGCAAACCTTCCGCCCGCACCAGATCTTCCGCTTGCCGCGAGTCCAGAGGACCTCAAACGGCCGCGCTTCATAAGACACAGCGCTCGTTTGGAGAAAGACGCATGGAGGTCCTTGTGCGTTCGGGCAGCACGGGCGGGTGTAACACCTTCGGGTCTGATTGCTGCCGCATTCGCAACGGTGCTAGGGAGATGGAGTAAGAACCAGCGTTTCACGATCAACCTGACCCAGTTTAACCGTCTACCTATTCACCATCAGGTCAATGAAATTGTCGGCGACTTCACATCGTCCATCCTTCTTGCGGTCAACCTCCATCATACTTGTTTCGAGGAACGTGCAAGGGCGGTCCAGCAACAACTTTTCAGTGATCTAGATCACAGTCTCTTCAGTGGAGTGCAGGTGCTGCGTGAGATTAACCGCCTGCAAGGTGGAGTGGGCACTCGCGCGGCAATGCCAATTGTACTGACCTCCATGCTTGTCGATAGGCGTACTAGCGAAGAGGGGGCGTTTCCATCTCTCTGGAAGGAGAACATGAATGCTGGAGTTTCGCAAACTCCTCAAGTCTATCTTGACCATGCCGTATCCGAGAGAGAGGGTGCGTTGATCTTTCGATGGGATGTTGTAGAAGAGCTTTTCCCAGAGGGTATGATACAAGATATGTTCGATGCGTACTACAATCTATTGGTCCGGCTTGCTACGGACGACGACGCCTGGAAAAGGGCTCTTCCCGAATTGCTGCCTGAGGCCCAACGCAGACAGCATGGAGAAATCAATGCCACAGATGGCCTTGTGACGGACAACCTGCTACACACTTTGTTTGCGGAGCAGGTTGCACAGCGTCCGGACCAACGCGCTGTCGTGTCCTCAGACCGGACACTGACCTATGGGGAGTTGTTCCGACGCACCAATCAACTTGCCCGTAAACTGCGAGAATCCGG
>k87-761567_pt1 | contig 17986 bp, 13 predicted proteins | sample MGYA00084031_6733416 | MGnify analysis MGYA00084031
GGCGGCCGGCCGCCCAGCGGAGCGCTTCATGAGCGAGGCCCCCATCGCCTTCGGCTTCGTCGCCCACTACGCCGGCCGGTCCTACGCCGCGGCGCTGAGCGGAGACCCCGAGGAGGTGGTGCTGTTCAGCGAGGAACCCGTGGAGGGGTTCACCGCCGCGGCGGGCTACTGGCGGCGGACGGTACCGCGTACCGACCTGTCCTGGCTGGTCCTGGTCCGCACGGTCGCCTCCTTCGGCGGCGAGCCGTGCGTCGTCCTCGACGAGGACGACGACGGCCTGCACATCGCCTACACCGGGCACAACGGCCTGAAGGCGGAGGCGCTGGGGTATTGGCCGGTCGACCACGGTGCGTACGAGGTGGTCGTGCCGCGCGAGGAGGTCCTGTCCATCCGCGTCGAACGCGTTCCCGTGCCGCTGCCCCCCGAACCGGAGCGAGAAGGCTGAGCCGCGGCGGTCAGCCGACGCCGAGTCTCCGGTAGCGGGAGAGCCGGTCGGCGAGCCGTTCCGAAGGCGGACGGTCGAGCAGGAGCGCGATCTCGTGCTCCAGCGCGCGGGCGGTCCTGCGGCAGAACTCCTCCGGCTCGTCGGCGGCGTCGGGCAGCTCGGGGATGATCCGGTCCACGATGCCGTCGTGCAGCAGGTCGGCCGAGCGCACCCTCTGCGCGGCGGCGACCTGCGGGGAGAAGTCGACGCTTCGATGCAGGATCGCCGAGGCGCCCTCCGGCGGCAGCGGTGACAGCCAGCCGTGCTGTGCGGCGAGCACCCGGTCGGCGGGGAGCAGGGCCAACGCCGCGCCGCCCGCGCCCTCGCCCAGGATCAGGCAGACGGTCGGCGCGTTCAGCAGCACCATGTCCGACAGCGAGCGGGCGATCTCCGCGGCCAGGCCGCCCTCCTCGGCCTCCTTCGACAGCGCCGCGCCGGCGGTGTCGATCACGGTGATCAGCGGCAGGTTCAGCTCCTCGGCCAGCCGCATCCCCCGGCGCGCCACCCGCAGCGCCCCCGGGCCTAGGGGGGCGACGGTGCGCTGGGTGCGGCGGTCCTGGCCGAGCACGACGGCGGGGACCGCGCCGAACCGCGCCAGCGCCAGCAGCAGGCCGGGGTCGCTCTCCCCCACGCCGGTGCCGTTGAGCGGTGTCACGTCGGAGGCGGCCACCTTCAGCAGCGTCCGCACACCCGGGCGGTCGTCGCGGCGTGAGCGCGTGATGGACTCCCACGCCTCCACCGGCTCGGCCGAGTCGTCCGGCGCCGGCCCGGGGTCCAGCCCCCGGGTGGGCGCGCACAGCACCGACAGGGCGCGGGAGGCGACCTGCCGCGCGTCCTGAGCGGACACGACCGCGTCCACCAGCCCGTGCGCGAACAGGTTCTCCGCGACCTGCACGCCCTCGGGGAACGGATAGCCGTGCAGGGTTTTGAACACCCGCGGCCCGAGGAAGCCGATCAGCGCCCTGGGCTCGGCCGCCGTCACGTGCCCGAGCGACCCCCACGAGGCCAGCACCCCGCCGGTGGTGGGGTGGCGCAGGTAGACGATGTACGGCAGGCCCGCCCGCTTGTGCCGGGTCACCGCGGCGGCGATCTTCACCATCTGGGCGAAGGCCAGCGCGCCCTCCTGCATCCGCGTGCCGCCGGAGGACGGCGAGGCCAGCAGCGGCAGCCGTTCGGCGGTGGCTCGTTCCACCGCCCGGACCAGGCGTTCGGCGGCGGCGACGCCCATCGATCCGGCGAGGAAGGAGAACTCGCACGCCGCGACCGCGACCCGGCGTCCGTCGATCCTCCCCTCACCGGTGACGACCGCCTCGTCGTACCCGGTTCTGGCGCGGGCCTCGGCCAGTTCCCGGGCGTAGGCGGAGCCGGGCGGGGCGGGGTCGTGCGGCGGCTCGTCCCAGGAGACGAACGAGCCGGGGTCGAGCACGGTGTCGATCAGGGTGCGGGCGTCAGGACGGCGCGGGGCCTCCTGGCTCAGGGTCGGTGAGGTCATCATTTCTCCCGCTCCTCCAACCAGGCGAGCACCTTGTCACGGTCCTGGCCGAGCATGGGGGGCGCGGTGTGCCGGGCGGGCGGCGCGCCGTCGAAGCGCAGCGGCGGGCCGGGCAGCTCGATGCGGCCGAGCACCGGGTGGTCCACCTCGACGACCAGGCCCTGCGAGCGGGTCTGCTCCCAGGTGTAGACCTCGTCGATGGTGCGGATCGCGCCGGCGGGCACCCCGATCGCGGCGAACTCGGCCAGCCAGTGGGCGCGATCGTGGGCGGCCAGGGCCTTCTCCAGGTCGGCGATCAGCTCTTCGCGGTGCGCGCACCGATCCCGGTTGGTCGCGTACTTCGGCGTCGCGGGATCGATGCCGAGCAGCTCGGCGACCTTCCGCCACTGCGCGTCGTTGGCGACCGCGATCTGGATCATGCCGTCCGCGCACCTGAACGCCCCGTAGGGGGCGATACTCGCGTGGTGGTTGCCGTTCGGCTTGGGCACCCGCCCGGCGACCGTCCACGCGGTGCCGTGGTAGGCGTGCACGCCGACGATCGCGGCCAGCAGCGAGGTGCGCACCACCCGGCCCTTTCCGGTGCGTTCACGCTCGTGCAGCGCGGCGAGCACGCCGTACGCGCCGTACATGCCGGCCAGGATGTCGCCGATCGACGCTCCCACCCGGTAGGGCTCGTCCGGGGACGGGCCGGTGAGGCTCATCAGTCCCGCCTCGCCCTGCGCGATCTGGTCGTATCCCGGCCGTCCGCCTTCCGGGCCGTCGTGCCCGAATCCGGTGATGGACAGCACGATCAGGCGGGGGTTCAGCTCGTGCAGGCGGTCGGCGGGGAAGCCCAGGCGGTCGAGCACTCCGGTGCGGAAATTCTCGATCAGCACGTCGCTCTGCCGGACCAGCCGTTCGATGAGCGCCTTGCCCTCGGGGTCCTTCAGGTCGACCGTGATGGAGAGCTTGTTGCGGTTGGCCGACAGGAAGTAGGTGGAGATGTCGCGGTCCGGGCCGACGAACGGCGGGCCCCATCCCCGCGACTCGTCGCCGCCCTCGGGGTGCTCCACCTTGATCACCTTGGCCCCGAGGTCGCCCAGCATCTGCGCGGCGTGCGGCCCGGCGAGCGCCCGCGAAAGATCGAGAACGACGATGTCGTCAAGGGGTCCCTGCACGATCAACCTCCTGAATGTCCGCCGGACCTAATCCACCCGTCCCCGCATCCGCACCACCGCTCCATCCCGACGCGGTAGATCGCTCCCCGCCCGTCTCCCGGCGCGGGGATGGGCGGGGAGCGTTCGGCGGGCCGCCGGACGGCGGCCGTCAGGGATTCGCGTTCGTCCGGACGACGGAATGCTCAAGCCTTTTCGAGATAGTCCACGTCCGCGCTCGTCTTCCCGCCGGAGAGCCGGGGGTAGCCGGGGCCGCGGTCGAAGAAGGGCCGGTCGGGCGGCTCGGCGGCGCGCAGGCGGGCGCGGAGCTCGGCGGTGGCCTCCTGGTCGACACGCGGCTCGTCCGGGTCGGTCATGTCGAGCACCACGCCGTAGTCGTCCCGGGCGCCCGCCACCGACACCTTGCCGTCGCGCACGTCCGCGGCGACCCGTTCGGGGTCGCGGTCGTACGGCGAGCCCCAGCCGCCGCCGCCCGTGGTGCGGATGCGGATCACCTCTCCGGCCCGCACGGGCGCGTCGTCGACCAGCCCTTCCATCTCGCGTCCCTCGATGGTGACCACGAACGGCCGCCCGGCCCGCCCGCCGTTCACCCCCCAGCAGGACAGGATGGACCGGTCGGCGATCGACATGAACGAGGCATCGCGGAGCATGCGTATGTGCTTGTCGTAGCCGAGCCCGCCGCGGAAGGTGCCGGGTCCGCCGCTGTCGACCGCCAGTCCGAGCCGTTCGACCCGGAAGGGCCAGCGGGCCTCGGCGAACTCCACGGGGATGTTCCGCGAGTCGGGTACGACGTGGATGGTGTCCTCGCCGTCGGCGTACCACCGGCCGCCGGATCCCCCGCCGAGGACCTCGCGCATCAGGTACGGCGTGCCGTCCTCGTCGGTGCCGTACACGCCGGTGTAGCGGATGGTCTCCTGGTCGGCCGGCATGCGCCCGCCGGTCGCCTTGGCCAGCACGCCCGCGAGCACGCCGAGCAGACGCAGGATCACGAACGTGCGGGCGTTGGTGGGCGCGGGGAAGATCGGCGTGAGCAGCGTCCCCTTCTCCGGGAAGATCATCTTTATCAGGGGGACGACGCCCTCGTTGACGTCCAGCTCGGCCATCCGCTCGGGCGTGTCGGCGAGGTTGCGCAGGATCGGCGCGAGCCACTTCTTGAGGAACACGCCGTCGGCGTAGTCACCGGCGTGGTTGATCGGCCCCTTGGCCTGCGGCGAGGTTCCGGTGAAATCGATGACCAGCGGCTCGGGGGCGGAGTGGTCCACCGTCAGCGTGATGCGCTGGGTGTGCAGCTTGGGCTCGTCCACGCCGTCGTGCTCGGCGTAGTCCTCCCACACGTAGACCCCTTCGGGGATCTTGGAGAGCAGCTCGCGGCGGAAGGTCTCGGTGGTCTTGTCGATGATCGCGTCGAAGCACGCTTCGACGGCCTCCCGGCCGTACCGGTCGAACAGCTCGGCGAGCCGGCGCGCGCCCATCAGGCAGGCCGAGCACTCCGCGTCGAGGTCGCCGGCGAGGGAGTCGGGCATGCGGGAGTTGCGGGTCATGATGGTCAGCGCCGCCCGGTTGGGCACCCCGCGGTCCCACAGCTTGATCGGAGGGACCATCAGGCCCTCCTCGAAGACGCTGGTGGCGTGGGAGGGCATGGAGCCGGGCACCGCGCCGCCGATGTCGTCGTGGTGACCGAACGCCTGCACGAACGCCACCACCTCGCCCTTGTGGAAGACGGGGACGGTGACGCACAGGTCGGGCAGGTGGCCGATGCCGCCCTCGGACAGATAGACGTCGTTGTGGAAGAACACGTCACCGGGGTTCATCTCGGAGATCGGGAAGTCCCGCACGATCGGCTGGACCAGCGCCGAGTAGGAACGGCCGGTGAGCTTGCGCAGCTTGACGTCGTGGATGCCGGCGCGGAAGTCGTGCGCGTCGCGGATCATCGGAGAGCGGGCCGTGCGCGCGATGGCCGTCTCGACCTCCTTCTCGACGGAGGCGAGGGTGCCCTCGACGATCTCGATGAGGATCGGGTCAGCGGTCACGGCGGACCTCCAGGTTGCCGTATGCGTCGACGGTGGCGGTGAAGCCGGGGTGCACCGGGAGCGTGGAGCCGTACTCCTCGATGACCGCGGGGCCGCGGATCACGGCGCCGGCCGCCAGGTCGGACCTGCGGTAGACGGGCGTCTCCTCGGCCTTCTCGAAGAAGACGCGGCGGGTGTGGTCGGGCCGCGGTTCGCCGTCCGCGGCGGGGATCCGGCGCAGCGTCGGACGGGTGATGGGGCCGATGCCGGACACCCGCAGGTTCACCCATTCGACGGCGTGGCGGGGGTCGTCACGGTAGGCGTAGCCGTACAGCTTCTCGTGGGCCTCGTGGAAGGCGGCCACGACAGTGTCGCGCCAGGCCTCGTCCACCGGTCCGGACGGCGCGGGCACCCGCACCTCGTACGCCTGGCCGTAGTAGCGCAGGTCGGCGCTGCGCTGGTAGACGTGCTCGGTGAAGCCTTCGCGGTTCAGCGCCTCGGCGGCCTGCGCCTCCAGCTCGCCGAGGATGGCCGCCGCCGTGTCGAGGGACAGCTCGCGGGTGACGTAGGTCCGCACGTAGTCGTTCTTGACGTCCACGGTGAGCAGGCCGAACGCCGACACGTTGCCCGGGTCGGGCGGGACGATCACCGCCGGCAGGCCGAGGATGTCGATGAGGCGGCAGGCCAGCAGCGGGCCGGAGCCGCCGAAGGTGACCAGCGGGAAGTCCCGCACGTCCAGGCCGCGCTGGACGGTGATCTGGCGGATCGCGTTGGACTGGTTGAACGCGCTGATCTCCAGGATGCCGGTGGCCGTGCGCTCGGGGGTGAGGCCGAGCTTGTCGGCCAGCGCCTCGATGGCCGCGCGCGCGGCGTCCAGGTCGAGGGGGATCTCGCCGCCGAGCAGGTGCGGCGGCACCCGGCCGAGGAAGACGTGCGCGTCGGTGACGGTGACCTCGGTGCCGCCCTTGCCGTAGCAGATCGGGCCGGGGTCGGCACCGGCGGACTTGGGGCCGACCTTGAGCGTGCCCTCCGGGGATATCCACGCGATCGAGCCGCCTCCCGCCCCCACGGTCACGATGTCGATCATCGGGATCTTGCAGGGGTAGCGGCCGATGGTGCCCTCGGTGGTGAGCGAGGGCTCGCCGTCGATCACCACGGCGACGTCGGTGGAGGTGCCGCCGCCGTCCAGGGTGATCACGCTGGGGTGGCCGGCCGTGCGGGCGATGAGGGCCGCGCCGAGCGCGCCCGCGGCGGGGCCGGACAGGACGGTGGTGATCGGCTGGTGCACGACCTCGGCGGCGGACAGCACGCCGCCGTTGCTCTTCATCACCGAGAACGGGGTGCGCAGCCGGCTTTCCAGGTTGGCGATGTAGCGGCGCATGGTCGGCTTGACCGCCGCGTCCACCAGGGTGGTCACCGACCGCTCGTATTCGCGGTACTCGCGCAGCACGTCACTGGAGATCGACACGACGGCGTCGGGGTGTTCCCGGGCGATGACGTCCCGCATCCGCCGCTCGTGGTCGGGGTTGGCGTAGGAGTGCAGGAAGCAGACGCCGATCGCGGTGATGCCGCGGTCGCGGAACCACCGGGCCACCCGTACGGCGCCCTCCTCGTCGAACGGCCGGACCTCCCGGCCCAGGTGGTCCAGCCGCCCGCCGACGGTCTTCACCCGATGCACGGGGACGATGCGCGGCGGTTTGACCCAGAAGTAGGAGTTGCCGTATCCGTCGGGCACGCTCTGCCGCCCGATCTCCAGCACGAACTCGAAGCCCTCGGTGGTGATGAACCCGAGGTCGCTGACGCGCTCTTCGAGAAGCTGGTTGGTGGCCACGGTGGTGCCGTGGACGATCTGGGCGACCTCGCGCGGGTCTGCGCCGTTCAGGATCTTCTCGATGCCCGCCATGAACCCGTCGGCGGGGTTGGCGGGCGTCGAGGGGGTCTTGGTCGTGACGATCTCACCGGTCTGCTCGTCCACCATGACCACGTCGGTGAACGTGCCTCCGGTGTCGACACCGATACGGACGCTGCGCATGTTCCACTGTCTACCCAGACCGACATATCCGGCGATTCGGCGTATCGTGCCGAATAACTACCTGCCCTTGGGCATATCTCGCCCGTCGCTCCCCCCGCTCATCCCGTACGGCAGGCCCGGTCGAGCACCTCCTCCGTGGTGAGCGGATCGGCCGGATGGTGGGTCAAGCACATCGGCGTCTGCATCCGGACGAACGCACCGCCTTCGACGGCGGCGTAGAACTCCCCCGGCCTGAGCCGAGCGATCTCCGACACCTCCCCGCCCTTGTAACGCGCCATCTCCCGGGCCGCCTCGATCTGAGCAGGGCTGTTCAGCAGACCGAAGAACTGCGTAGCCGCGTTACCCGGAATCCGGTTGTGCAGACCCTTGGGCGCCTGAGTGGCGAAGACCAGGCCCAGACCGTACTTGCGGGCCTGCGCCGCCAGCGCCAGTGTGCTCTGCGTACACGGGGTGAGCGCACCGGAGGGCGCGAACGCCTGCGCCTCATCCATGATGAACAGGCCGCCCAACGGGCGACCGACCGCCGGATTCTTCTTGATCCAGGAGAACAACGCCATCTGGAGCTGGTTGACGAAGCTCTGCCGACGCGTGTCCGACTGCAGGCCGACGAAGCTGATCACCGAAACCCTGGCCCGCTTCCCCGGAGGCGGGGTCAGCAGCACGCCCGGATCGACCGCTTCGCCCTCGCCGGCGAACATCGGATCGTTGACCTTGGCGGCGGTAAGGGCCTGCGCCAGCCCTTCGGCCAGCCGCCGCGCGTCGCCGATCTCGCTCACACCATCGGGCAGGTCAGCCAGCAGCTCGATGAAACCTTGCAGGCTCGCCGTGCCGCGTCTTCCGTAGTACTGCAGCGCCTCGCGCAGCACCGCCCGGCTCAGCTGGGCCTTCTGCGTCCTGCCCTCCAGGTTGATCCGGGGCACGATCGCGGCGACGGCGGACTCCACCGCCTCGGCGTATTGGTCCGGATCGTCCACCACAGCGGCGAAGTCGGGCAGCGGCTGGAAGGCAAGCGGCCGACCGCCGACCCGCCCCGGCGTCCAGATCACGACATCGGTGGCGGCGAGGTACTCCTCGGCCAATGCCGCCTCCTCCGCGCTTCGGCCCAGCGGCGGCTGCGGCCAGCGGTCCCCCAGCCGAGCCAGGTCGTTGTTGGGGTCTAGGACGATGGCAGAGACGCCCGCCAGCGCGCACCTCTCCACCAGGCCGCGGATCAGCACGGTCTTCCCCGACCCGGAACCGGCAAAGATCGCCACATGCTTTCTCAGCCCGGCCAAGCTCAGCCGGAGCGGAGCGCCGTCCGTGACGGACACGCCCACGGTCACGCTCTGCGCAACGGGCGTCCCGGTGGCCGGCTCCGCCGATACCGCTGGGACCTTCGGACTCTCCAGCGGCCTGGCACCGAGCACGTCCCCGGATGCGGCTCCAGGCTCGGGCCGGGATCCGGCGTGTGGGGCCGGGGCGACGGACGGAACGGTCCACACGCCGTGCAGCGCCTCCTTCAACAGGCCCACCTGCTCCGCGGGACGGCGGGCCGCCAGCCATGCCCGCAGTTCCGGCGGGTTCTCCGCCAGCAGGTCGCGCAGTGCGGCGAGGGTACGCAGATCCTCCACCTCGACCGGCAGAACCCGCCCACCCGCGTTCTCGATCTCCGCGATCGCCTCCCGCGTGCGTGCTCCCGCCGACCAGGGATGATTGCGTAGCAGGAACAGGCGCCGCTTGGGGGAGCGCGTCTCCAGGCCTGCCGCCACCGCGGCGGCACGCAGCCGGGTGAGCGCCGCGATCGGGTTGGGCGATGCGATGGCCCGGAAGGACCAGTGCGCCTCGTCCTCGGTGTCCTCGTCCAGGACGCGCCGCAGCCGCGCGTGCAAGGGAGGCTTGGCACTGGGCGGCGGATCGACGGTGAATGCGTTCCCCTCCTCGCCCAGCCCGGCGACCCACGCGGTCAGGCCCGCCGCCAGCAGCGCGGGCATTACGGCGTCCTCGGTTGCTGGATCAAGGGCCGCCTCGACCCGCGCCGTGTTTCTAAGCTCGGCGAACCGGTCGTCCAAGGCCGCGAGTCCGGCCTCTGTGACCTGCGGCTCCCAGGGCCGGGCCGACTGGTCTCCGGCCCGCTCCGGCCCGGCGGCACCCCGCTCCCCCTCTGGGACATAGCCCCCTCGCTCAGACACCGCCGCCGATCGCTCATGCGCGGTGACCAGCCGGTCCAATTCGGTAATCTGCCCGCTCTCCAGGCAGGAGCGAACGTGATCGTCGACTTTCCTGAGCAGCTGTCGCGGGGTGAGGTCGGGAGCGTCCTCGAAAGCGGAGAGTGACACCGGCCAGGTGGGATGGGGCGGTGTGAACCCCACGCTCCGGAAACGCGCGGCGAACCTCCTGGCGATCAGTTCCCGTCCGGTCTCAGCATCGGGAATGGTCTTGAGCTGGACCGCGGTACGGAACCGATCACGGACGGTATCGGTCGCCACCCGCTCGATGTGTACCCACGTGGCGGGAATGCACGAGACCACAGTCAGCGTCCTGCGGGTGACCTCGCGCAGCGCCATCAGGCCACCCGCGACCTGCTCGATCAGCAGCGCGGTGCGCCACTCCCCTTCGGGATCGTGATCGGAAGCGAACGAGGACTGCGCGATGAGCGAGTCGATCTGGTCGACCGCGACGACCGTCGGTCCGGTGAGGGAGAGCAGCGCGGAGACGTCCGTGACGATCTCCTGCGGAGTCTTGTCCTCCCGGCGCATGCCCCACACGGCCCGCTCCCCCGGCTCCTCCTCAGGCATCGACTGCAAGTAGGAGTGGCCGATGTCCTGCATGGCGAAGTCTTCGGAGGCCAGCAAGGCCAGCGCCCGCGCGGTGTTCTGCGCGGTCCGGCCGATCCGCGGGTCCAGACGGCGCAGCCGGGCCACGAAATCGTCCAGTGCCTGCCTGGTCAGCGGGTCAACACCGGTCACGGCCCGCCGTACGTCGTCGGCCGCGCCGACCTTGGCCGACAGCCGCCACAGGAAGAACCTGAGCTGGTTCCAGCCGTCGACCGTCTCCCTGGCCAGGCCGTCAAGCAGGGAGACCACGACGCTCTCCCAGAAACCCTTAGCGTCCAGCAGGCTCACCAGGAAGAAGTAGCCGTCCTCGCCCTGCGTCTCCGCGCGTAGCCAGCCGAGCAGGTGGGTCTTACCCGCACCGCGTTGTCCCTGCACGACCACGCCGATCGGGCTGCCGTCGGTGCTCGCCGCGGCTTCGGCCAGGCCGCCACGGAGCAACCGCATCGCGTTACGGTGCAGGCTCTCCACGTGAAACAGCGAGGGCCGCCACACATCCTCCGGCCCCTGCGTCCAGTCGAGGCGGAGCGCGGCAAGGGCGGCAAGGGCGGGGTCGGTGTGTCCGCGGGAGTTCATGCGCCGATCCACAGCAGATGCTTGGCCTGGTCACCGATGGTTACCGCTGCCTCGCGGTCCCGTGAGGTGAGCGTCTTCTGATTGGACTCGGGAACCAGGTTCACGTCCGGCATGCGGTTCATCCGGCGCAGCGCGGCGTCCACATCGGCGCGCGGCACGTCGGAGAGCAACGGGCGCAGCCGGGTCAGACTCACCCACGCGCCGGGTTCCCGGGCCAGCTCGGTGTACGCGGCACGGATCCGCGCCTCGATCTCGGCTCCGGGATCGGCATCCGCGGTACGGAGGGTGGGAGCAGTGGAGGGTGGAACGGGCGTAGGCTCCGGCGGCATGTCCGGATCGCTGCTCGGGCCGAAGATCTCGGCGAGCGGGTGGCCGCTCCGCACCATGAATCCTCCGAGACCTTTGACCAGAGCACGGGCCATGGCCCCCGCGGACCCCTTCGGCACCGGAAGAGTTCCGGTGCGGAACCCCTCGGCCAGGCGAGCCCATCCCAGGTCGGTCAGCTCGTAGAAGTACGCACCGCGCCTCCCCCTACGGCTCTCGACAAGCTTTTCCGCGGTGAGGTGCTTACGCGACTCCCCGGTGATCGTGATTCCGTACCGCTCCCTCATCTCAGGGTTGGAGACCTCCCGTGCCTCCACCATGAGGACTACGAGGGCTGCGGCCTCGCTCGCCTTCAATTCCCTGCCCGACATCATTCACCCTTCCAACGTTCCAAGTCGGCGGCCGCGCACGAAACGGCCGATCTGCCGGACAACGGTCTCGGTGTCCTTCAAGACCTGCGCGTTGGTGAACCGCAGCACCCCGTAGCCGGCGAGCTGCAGGCACACGTCCCGGTGCCGGTCCTCTTCGAAGCGCCGCTCACCGCGGTGTTCGGGGCCGTCGACCTCCACTACGCACCGCTCCTGCCTCCACAGCAGATCCACCCGGCAGATAGTGCCGAACCGGTCGAGCCGGAGAGTCTGGTTCCACGCCCGTCCCGTGGCCCAGCCGAGCGGAGCGAGCGCCGCCTCCAGCACCCGCTCCGCCTCGCTCACCGGGTGCGGCCTCCCCGCCACAGGCGGGTACGTCAGGGCAGGCACGTCCCCCCTGGCCCCGTCCGGTCGGCCCGGCGCACCAGCCCGTCCCGGCCGTGTCGGCCCTCCCGGTTCCTCCGGCCGCCGCGCTTCTTCCCGGTCACGCTGTGCGCCGGGGAACGCGACGGTGGCGACGGCAAGGCGATCAACGGCAGGTGGAACGCCCGTCAGCCACACCGCCATATGGCCACGGTCGGCGAGCCAATCGCATCCGGCGACGAGTGCCTCCTCCTGAACGGCGGACAGGCCGTCGGGGACGTTCACCAGCAGCGCGGTCCCTCGGCGGCCGTAGCAGGCGGCGAGCACCCGAGCGAGCTCAGCCGCCCGTACCTCGGGCGCGAAAGCGACTCTCCTCGCCTCGGTTCCGGTGGCCGACGGCATGCCGTTCAGGGAGCGCTCGGCGAGGTCAGCCAGGAAAGGGCCGAAGTGGCCGGTTTCCGCGGCCAGGCGTAGCGCGAGCCGCCGTACGGCCCGCCGACCGGCACCACAGGGTTCCTGGATCGCCTCGGCACCCGGCAGCCAGGCCGGGAACAGTTCAAGCGCGGCCTTCTCCAACTCGGCCAGAACCGACCGCACGAGGTCCATGGCGCTGTGTGGACGCCCGGCAAAGTAGGTGAGGATCGCCGGCGCTTCGTCCGGCAGCGGGTTGAGAGCCGATGCGAAGTCGTGAACGTCAACGCCACGCAGGAGCGTGACACCTGTCCCCGGTAACTCCGCCCACGACAGCACGGCGCCCCTTCGTCATAGAGATCCGTGTACCCGGGGAGAGGTTATATGTGGTTAGCGAGGCTTCGCATGGCTTGTCATCTTTCTGTAGCCCGCCTGTCGTCCCGCCACCACGCCCCGCCGTCACAGGCCCTCGTCGAGGTCGTCCATGCGGGCGGCCAGCCGGGGGCCGTCACCGTCGGCCAGCGCCGAGACAGCGCGCCACCAGGCGAACCATTCGCCGCTGCGCCACATCCAATCGACCCGCTCGATGGCGGCGATCACATCGCCCCTGCGCCGCCACGGCGGCCCGACCTGGTCCACGCTCGCCCCGTGCCGCAGAGCCCACTGGCGCAACGGGTCGGCCGCGGCGCTGTCGACCTCCTCTGCGTAGGGGTCGGGGTGCTCACCGGGAAGGGGGTGCGGGCCGAGCCCGGCCGTCACGCCCCAGCTCCACTGCGCCTCGGCCGGGCGGGAGTAGCGCAGCGAGGCGAAGTCGAGGTTCGACCCCGGCTTGCCCTCGTCCCTGAGGACGACCACGGCGTCGAGCCTGCCCCCCACGTCGAAGGCGACCACGAGCCGCAGACCGGGACGCGCGTCGGCCGGGAGGGGGATGCGGTCCTCCGCCTGCCAGGAGTTCAGGTCGACCGAGGCCGCCGGCGGCCCCCACACGGCGTCGGCCGCGTCGTCGGCGATCCACGCGGCCAGCATCTCCAGGACCGTCAGATCCGTCCACGGCTCGACCGCCAGGTTGGAGTGCAGCACCTCGTGCGGCGGCGGCCGCTTACCGTCTCTGGGCCGCTCCCACCAGTCCGCCCCCAGCTCGCGGGTGCCGATCAGCAGCCCGGCCAGCGCCGCCAGCTCCGACGAGCGCCGGGTGAGCGGCGCCCAGCGGACCAGGTCGAGGCAGCGGTCGGTCCGTTCGTCGCCGAGCGCCTCACGCGCGTGCCGCACCAGCGAGGGGACGGCCGGACGCTCCTCTCCCAGCAGATCGCGGATGAGCTGCCTGGCCTGGTTTCGAGCGTCCTCCGCACGCGCCTCCCGCATACTCGTCACGTTACGCCCGGAGATCCTCTTCCGCGAGAGTACGTGTTGACAGGAAATACATACCCGTTGCCTGCTTTGTCGGGCAACGGGTATGGCGGGCCGACCGGACGCGGAGGAGCTCAGCGACGGCGTGCGGTACGGCCGAGCAGCCAGCCGATGACCGCGCTGCCCAGGGCTATCGCCGCTCCCATGCCGAACGCGGTGAGCACCGGCCACGGCGGTGTCTCGCTCTTCGCCCGGACCTGCTTGGGCCGCTCGAACGTCTGCCCCGTCCGCACCGCGGCCTCCACCGGCTGGGCGGGCACGGGCTGCGGCGCCTGCGCCGTCCCGGTGGGCGCGGCGTCCTCGGCGGCGGGAGCGGTGGTGAGATGCCGCTCCACCGCGCTGAAGAACTCCGCGGCGGTCTTCTTCGCCACCGACGTCAGCATGCGCTGCCCGACACCACCGATCATGCCGCCGACCACCGCCTCCGCGTCGTAGTCGACGCGGGTGCCCTCATCGGTCTCGCTCAGCCGCACGTTGACCGTGGCGTCGACCGTTCCCGGCGCCCCCTGGCCGCGCGCCTTCAGCACGAAGGACTCCGGCTCCCGGAAGTCCGACAGCGCCACCTCGCCGTCGTAGACGCCCTTGATCGACGCGACGCCCGCGGTGATCGTCATTCGGTAGGCGTCGCCGCCCAGAGCCTCCAGCCGTTCGCACCCGGGAATCGTGTTCACCAGCACGGCCGGATCGCGGAACGCCGTCCACAGCGTCTTCCTGTCTACGCCCAGGACCGCACTACCAACGACCTTCATCGACACCTCCCAGAGCCCCCGACATTAGACAATCCCCCGCGTCGCCCATAAGGGCAACTTCTGCCCGCCGAGACGTCCGGCTATTGGCTAATCGGGCCAGCTCGGGCGTGCCTCCCGGCGGTGCGGGTAGCCGGACCGCATGGCGGAGGAGGACGGCGCGAAGCACGATGGGACCACCGCCGGGAGGCGCGCGAAGACCCACGAGGCGGCCTTGGTGGAGGTGCTGCTGGAGCGGTATGGACGCACCTACGCCGAGGAGGCGGGGATCAGGCTCGCCGACCGGCCGGGGCCGCTGTACCGGCTGCTGGTCCTGGCCACGCTGCTGAGCGCCCGCATCTCGGCGGACATCGCCGTGGCGGCGGCCCGCGAACTCTACGCCGCGGGCTGCCGCTCCCCCGCGGCCATGCTGGAGGCGAGCTGGCAGGACCGGGTGGACGCGCTCGGCCGGGGCCGCTACCGGCGCTACGACGAGCGCACCGCCGCCATGCTCGGCGACGGCGCGCGGCTGCTGCTCGACCGGTGGCGCGGCGACCTGCGCCGCCTGCGTGACGAGGCGGGCGGGGACGCCGGGCGGGTGAGCGGGCTGCTCACCGGGTTCCCCGGCATCGGCCCGGTCGGAGCCTCGATCTTCCTGCGCGAGGTGCAGGCGGTGTGGCCGCAGGTGGTGCCGTACGTCGACCGGCGCACCCTGGACTGCGCCGCCGAGGTCGGACTGCCCGCGCGGCCCGGCCTCCTCGCCGAGGCGGCCGGTTCCGGCCGCGACCTCGCCCGTCTCTCCGCGGCTCTCATCCGCGTCTCCCGCGACACCCGGGCCGTCGCCGAGGTGAGGGCCGCCGTACCCGGCTGACCTCTCGAACGGCGTCGACGCGACACGCCGGTCGTGATCGCATCGGCCGCGGCACGGGCGCCGCGACCGGCGCACCGGGTTCATGATTCCGTTCCTGCCGGCCGGGTATCGATCTGTGGCCGACGAGCCGCGTGGGACGGCGATCGCGACCTAGCCTGGGGATCACCGGGCCTTGCCGTCCGCGTACGACACGAGAGCACGAACTTCGGGCACCTGGAAGGCCCCGGACGGCCGGGCCTCGTAAGGAGGGATCACATGGCCGGTGTGCGGAACATCCCCGAGATCATGCACCGCACGTTATTCAGGACCGTGTCCCTGCTGGGACGCGGTCAGTCCGTCGTGCTGGGCCGCTACTTCGACTGGTGGCATCGCACCCCCGATCCGTGGAAACTCGCCACCGACGAGTACGAGCATTACAAGTACCGCACCACACTGGAGCAGCTCCCCGACCGGCCCTACCGTTCGATCCTGGACGTCGGGTGCAGCGAGGGGGTCTTCACCTGCATGCTCGCCGAGAACTACCCCGAGGCGCGGGTGACGGGGCTGGACATCTCGGCACGCGCGCTGGAACGGGCGCGGGCACGCGGCCGCCACTTGGCCGACCGGCTGAGCTTCGCCCGCGCCGACCTGCTCATCCCCACCCACAACGACACCTACGATCTGGTCTTCTGCGCCGAAACGCTGTACTACCTGGGGCGTGAGGAGCGGCTCAGGCTGGCCGCCGCCCGGCTGGGCGGGCTCCTCGCGCCCGGCGGGTTGCTGGTGGCCGTGCATCCGTGGCCGGAGGCCCGGCGGCTCCACGGCCACCTGGACTCCACCCCCGGAATGTCCAAGATCTCCGAGCACGTGGACGAGGGGACCCACCGGCCGTTCGCGGTCTCGATCTACCAGGCCGAATCCTGACGAGGCGTCCGCCGCCCTCCGTCCCTGATCGTTCCGCTCCCGTCGGTTCTCGTTCCGCACCCCGGGCAGAGGAGACGCGAAGGAGCGAACGCGGGAGGGGAACCGGGGTGACTGGTGACGTGAAGCTCAGAGGGTCGCACGCGGCCGGTGCCGGCTGGAGAACGGCGCGCTCGCAGCCACCGAGCCCGCTCGTGCTGTTCCTGTGGCTGGCCGGGCTGACCGCGGCGGTCATCGTGATGGGCTTCCTGATCGGCCAGAGGATGTCGCTGATCCCCTTCCTCATCTTCTTGCCCGTCTTCGTCGCCGGTCGGGGCACGGTGCGGCAGACCGCGCTCATCACGGCCGGGGTCGTCCTCATCGTGCTGTGCGCGCTGCCGTTCCAGTCCGCGAGCCCTGCGGAGAAGGTGGCGGAGGTCGCGTTCGCGGCCGTGCTCGGCGCGCTGAGCGTCGTGATATGCCGCAACCGGATACGCAAAGAGGAGGAGATCGTACGGCTGCGCTCGGCGGCCGCAGCCCTGCAACGGCAGCTGCTGCGCCCGCTGCCCCTCCGCACCGACCGGCTCGTCGCCGAAGGGCTGTATGAGCCGGTGGAGGAGGACAGCAGGATCGGCGGCGACGTCTACGAGATGATCGCTTCGCCGTACGGGACGCGCGTGCTCCTCGCCGACGTGCAGGGCACGGGACTGCCCGCGATCGGCACCGCCTTCGCCGTACTGGGCGCCTTCCGTGAGGCGGCGATCCGTGAACCGGAGCTGACCGGCGTCGTCGCCGCGCTGGAGGACGCCACCCTGCGGCACAACGCCTTCTCCCGCCGGGTCGGGGAGCCCGAACGGTTCGTCACCGCGCTGGTGCTGGACGTCGGGGGCGACCGGACGGCGCTGGCCGTCAACTGCGGCCACCCGCCGCCCCTGCTGCTCGACCCGGACCGCGTACGGCCGGCACTGCGTCACGATCCGGAGGTGCCGCTGGGGCTGGGCGCGCTGGCCGCACGGCCGCGCGCCGTCGAGGAGTTCGACTTCCCCGACGGCGCGACCCTGCTGCTGTACACCGACGGCCTCATCGAGGCCAAGGACGCCTCCGACCGGTTCTACCCTCTGCGCGAGCGTCTGGCCGACCGGCGTCTTCAGCCCTCCGGGCGGCTGGTCCGCGGGATCTGGGCCGACCTGCTCCGGTACACCGGGGGCGAGATCCAAGACGACGTCGCCATACTCGCCCTGCGGCGGGTGACCTCCTAGCGTTCAGGCGGCCTTGGGCAGCATCCCGTGCGGGTCCAGGACGTACTTCCGCGCGGCTCCCCGGTCGAAGTCCCGGTAGCCCTGGGGTGCCTGCTCCAGCGGGATGGGCGTGGCGTTGACCGCCTTGGCGATCTGCACCCGGTCGTGCAGGATCGCCATCATCAGCTGCCGGTTGTACTTCATGACCGGGCACTGGCCGGTGGTGAACCCGAGCGACTTGGCCCAGCCCAGGCCGATCTGGATGGACAGCGAGCCGTGCTTGGCCGCCTCGTCCTCGGCGCCGGGGTCGCCTGTGACGTAAAGACCCGGGATGCCCAGCGCGCCGCCCGCGCGGGTGACCTTCATGAGCGTGTTGAGCACGGTGGCCGGCTGCTCCTTCGCCGCATCGGCTCCGTGGCCGCGGGCCTCGAAACCGACGGCGTCCACCGCGCAGTCGACCTCGGGCGTGCCGAGGATCTGCTCGATCTGGTCGGCGGGGTCCCCCTGGGAGACGTCGATCGTCTCGCAGCCGAAGCTGCGCGCCTGGTTCAGCCGGTCCTTGTTGAGGTCGGCGACGATGACGACCGCGGCCCCGAGCAGGAACGCCGAGGTGGCCGCGGCCAGCCCGACCGGTCCCGCGCCGGCGATGTAGACGGTGGATCCGGTGGTGACGCCGGCCGTCACGCACCCGTGGTAGCCGGTCGGGAAGATGTCCGACAGCATGGCCAGGTCGAGGATCTTCTCCATCGCCTGTTCCTTGTCGGGGTACTTCAGCAGGTTCCAGTCGGCGTAGGGCACCAGGACGTACTCGGCCTGGCCCCCGACCCAGCCGCCCATGTCCAC
>k87-1130179_pt1 | contig 17918 bp, 15 predicted proteins | sample MGYA00084031_6733416 | MGnify analysis MGYA00084031
CGGCGGCCGGGGCGTTCACCAACCGGCTCTTCGGCTGGTTGGCCTCAGAAGGCGCGGTCGACGAGCGCATCGCGGCGTGGGACTGGCGCGAGCTGCCGGAGCGGCTGGCCAGCGGTGAGCTGACGATCGACGACCTCAACGAGGCCCGCGCGGCGGTCCGGGAGTTCCTGCGGCCGAAGACCAAAGCGGAGATTCTCGACGCGACGATGAAGCACCGGCTGCTCTGCACGCCCATCTTCGACATGGCGGATGTGGCGAGCGCGGAGCACTTCGCGGCGCGGGACTTCTGGCGCAGCGTCGACATCGACGGAGTGCCGACTCGCATCCCCGGCGCCTTCGCCAAGGTCCGTGGCGCGCGATCCCCTGAGGTGCGGTCCGCGGCCCCACGGCTCGGGCAACACACCGCGGCGGTGGAGGCGGAGTGGGGGAAGACGCCGCGACGCGCGACCCCGACGACCCCGGAGGGGACGAGCGGCGCCGCGCTCGCCGGCCTCAAGGTGCTGGACCTGTCCTGGGTCGTCGCCGGACCGCTCATCGGCCGCGCGCTCGCGGACTTCGGTGCCGAGGTGGTGCGGGTCGAGTCGAGCCGGCAACTCGACACCGCGCGATTGATCAAGCCGTTCCACGGGGGCGTCCAGGACCGTGAGGGATCGGCCGTCTTCGGGAACTGCAACGCAGGGAAACTCGGCCTCACCCTCGACTTGAAGACGGAAGAGGGGCGGGCCGTCGTTCGCGACCTGGCGCGGTGGGCCGACGTCGTCATCGAGTCGTTCTCGCCGGGTCAGCTCGCGCGGTGGGGGTTGGACTACGACGCGTTGAGCGCGATCAACCCCTCGGTGGTGATGCTCAGTACCTCGCTCGCCGGGCAAGATGGCCCCTGGTCGAAGCTGGCGGGGTACGGCAACGTGGGGTCCTCGCTGGCGGGCTTCCAGAGTCTGGTTGGCTGGGAGGACGCCCTTCCCATGGGGCCCTTCGGGCCCTACACCGACTACGTCGGGCCACGCCTTGGGCTGGTCGCCCTGTTGGCCGCGCTGGAGAACCGCGCCACGACAGGGAAGGGATGTTACATCGACCTGTCGCAAATCGAAGCCGGTGTGTTCTTCCTGTCGCCGTACGTCGCCCGCTACGGCTACGACGGCACGGTGGCGCGGCGGCGCGGCAACCGCGACGAGCAGTACGCACCCCACGGGGTGTTTCCCTGCCGTGCGGAAGGCGGGCGCGACACGTTCGTGGCCATCGTCGCCCGGAGCGACGAGGAGTGGCGGCGGCTCGCGACGACGATCGGGCGTGCCGATCTCGCGGCTCGCGACGACCTCGCAACCGCGGCCGGACGCCACGCCCGGGCGGACGAGATCGAGCAGGCGATCGCGGCCTGGACGTCGACGCGGCGGGCCGCGGAGGTGGAGCGCGTCCTCCAAGAGGTCGGGGTGCCCGCGCACGTCGCCGCGTCCAGCGCCGATATCCTCACCGATCCGCAGCTCGCCCACCGCGGGTACATCGTCACGTTGAGCCACCCGATCCACGGCACGACGTACGTCGAAGGCCCGCGGTACCTCCTGTCGGAGACGCCGGGCCGGCCGGTGCGGGCCGCGCCGACGCTCGGGCGGGACAACGACTACGTGCTGCGCCACATCCTCGGCTACGACGAGCAGCGGATCGCGGACCTCGCCAGGAAAGGAGTGTTGCAGTGAGCGGCACGGCAGACCACGACGAAGATTGGAAAGCGGAGTGGCAGCCGGTTATCGACGCTATTGGCCGCGACTTCACCAATGGTGAGGTGATTTGGGGTGCGGACCCCGTCGAGCCCGGCGCGATCCGGCGCTACCTGGAGCCCTTGGAGTTCGACTGTCCATTGCACACCGATCCCGAGGTGGCGAAGGCTGCCGGGTATCGCGATGTGATCATGCCGTACACGGGCGTCATCGCCTGGACACTGCCACCAATTTGGCGCCCGGGGGAGACGCTGTTCGCCAGCGCCGATCGGAACGCGCAGCCCGTCCGCAGTCGCATCAACAACGAATACATCGGAATCGGGCCGCGGACGACCGGCTTCTTCGGCACGGATATCGAGATTGACTTCCTGCGTCCGGTCGTGGCCGGCGAGCACCTCGGGCGTCGAGGCAAGGTGCTCGTCGCCTGCACGCCCAAGGAGACCTCAGTGGGACGGGGGGCGTTTCTCACCTGGCAGTCCGATGTGGTGACCAAGTCGCTCGAGGTCGTCGCGCGGATCCGCATGGGTGTGTACGCCTACATCCCCAAGGCAGGTGAGAAGTGACGCGATATTTCGAGGATGTCAAGGTTGGCGACAAGCTCCCCAGCGTGGCTTTTCCGCTCCCCGTCTACCGGCTGGTGATGGCGGCGGGCGCCAACCGGGATTTCAACTCCATCCACCACAACACCGAGTACGCCCGCAGCACCGGCGCCAAGGAGATGTACGCCAACACCTCGTTCCTGTTGGGCACGTGGGAGCGGTGTATCCGGGACTGGATGGGGATTGGCGGGACGATTCGCGCGATCCGCGGATTCCGTATGCGGTCGTTCAACTACGCGGGGGACACGGTGTGGGTCCACGCCGAAGTCACCGGTACCCGGGTGGAGAACGGCGTGGGTGTGGTGGACATCGGAATTCGGTGTGAGAACTCGTCGGGGATCAGCGTGGGGCCGGGCACCGTCGAGGTGACGCTGCCGATGCGGTCGGGCGCGGACGCGAACAGAGGAGCGGAACGATGAATCCGAACTCCGCCATCGTCGGTCTCGGGATGACCGAGCTGGGCAAAGTCTTCGGGCGGACTGCTACGCAACTGGCTGTCGAAGCGATCTGTAAGGCCGCGGAGGACGCGGGCCTGAGCCTCTCCGATATCGATGGGTTGTACGTCAACCCCGGCATCAAGAACGACACCGATTTGCGGCTTCAGTCGGCGCTGCAGATGCGGAACACCCGACTGCTCGCGACGATTCAGGCCTTCGGGTCGTCGGCCGGCCAGATGGTCCAGTACGCCTCGATGGCGATCGCGGCCGGCATGGCCAACGTGGTCGCCTGCGTCTACGCGGACACGCCGCTGGCGGAGGGGAAGCGCACCGGGGATTCGTACTCCGGTCAGCAGCGCGCCCTCCAGGGGGTAGGCGCGCTGCCCTTCGCCGCCGGGCTCAAGGCGGCGCCGGAGCGCTACGCGGTGGCGGCGCGCCGGCACATGGAGACGTACGGGACGACGAGCGAACAACTCGGCGCCGTCGCGGTCGCCGCGCGCCAGTGGGCCGCGATGAATCCGCTAGCGCAGATGCGGGATCCGATCACCATCGAGGATCACCAAAACTCGCGGATGATCGCCGATCCGCTGCGGCTGCTGGACTGCTGCTTGGTGACGAATGGCGCGATCGCGGTCATCGTCACGAGCGCGGAGCGGGCCAAGCACCTCAAGCAGCCGCCGGTGTACGTGTGGGGCTGGGGGCAGGGGCACCCGGGCTACGCCAATCGGCGCGGCAGCGAGTTCGGGCTGGTCACCGGCGCCGCCCAATCCGGCCCCGCGGCGCTCGCAATGGCGGGGGTGTCGATCGAGGAGATCGACATCTTCGAGCTGTACGACTGCTTCACCTACACCACGCTCGTCACGCTCGAGGACTACGGCGTCTGCAAGAAGGGTGAGGGCGGCGAATTCGTGGCGAGTGGCGCGATCGCACCGGGCGGTTCGCACCCGACGAACACCGGCGGGGGCGAGCTGTCGTCCTACTACATGTGGGGAATGACGCCCTTGTCGGAGGCGATCATCCAGGCGCGGGGCCAGGCCGGGCAGCGGCAGGTCGCCAAGCACGACCTGGTGATGGTCAGCGGGAACGGCGGCGTCCTCGATTTCCACTCCACATTGATCCTGAGCCCACATCCCAAGGCGAGGTGAAGATGAACCTGTCGCCCGTCGTACGCGATGACTTCTCCGCCCCGTTCTTCGACGCCGCGGCGGAGGGACGGCTCCTGCTGCGGTGGTCGCCGAGCAGTGGCGAGTGGTCCGAGCCCACCGCGTTGGTGTGCTCGGTCACCCAGGCGGCCGACCTGGAGTGGCGGGAGGCGAGTGGGCGGGGCTCCCTCGTGAGCTGGACGATCAAACCGGGCCGCGAACGCGACGGGGTGCGGACGCCGGACACGGTGATCGCGATCGTCGAGCTGGAGGAGGGGCCGTGGCTCACGCTCCAAGTGGTGAACGCGGACGATCGGTCCCGCTTGGCGGTGGGGGCGCCGGTGCGCGTGGAGTTCGTGCAGCCGGACGGCAGTGAGTACCTCCCCGTCGCTCGGCTGGTGTGAACCCGAACGGGGGAGTCGAGACAAGAGTTCGCCATCGAGCTGTGGCGAACTCTTGTTTTTTCTAACAGCGGTTTTATAATAACGGTGATATAACCTCCGGTTCGGGTGTGAGGAGGCACAGTGGCCAAACCACTCCAGGTGGGCATCGCCTATCTCGGATCGCCCGCCGACGCGGGGCCGCTCGCCAAGGAGGCGGAGGAAGCCGGCGCCGACGCCTTCACGGTGGGGGAGACCGAGCACTCGGCATTCGGCGGCGCGGTCGCCGCCGTGCTCGCCACTCGTCGCATCGTGGTCGGCACCAACATCAGCATCGCCTTCGCCCGGAGCCCCATGGTCGCGGCGATCGAGGCCTACTCCCTGATGGCGCTCGGTCCCGGTCGGACCTTCTACGGGCTGGGCAGTCAAATTCGGCAAGTCATCGAACGTCGATTCAGCGCCCAGTTCTCGCCTCCCGTTCCCCGGATGGAGGAGTACGTGGAGGTCATGCGGCGGGCCTTCGCCTCCCGGCGCGGCGAGGAGGTCGAGCCGTTCCGAGGCAAGTACTACACCGTCTCGCAGTTCTCCTTCTTCGGGCCACCCGAGCCGGAATTGGAAAAGGAATCGATTCACCTCGGCGCCGTGGGCCCCAAGATGACCGCGCTGGCGGCGCGCCGTTTCGACGGCATGCTCGGCCACGGGGTGCTGACCCCCGGCTACATCAAGGAGAAGGTCCGTCCGGTCATCAAGGACCTCTTCTTGACCTCAGCCGCCATGACCTCGGTCGACGAGGACGTCGCGGCCGCTCGGGAACGGGCGCGCTGGGCGTTGGCGTTCTACGCGTCCACCCCCGCCTACGAGCCGGCGCTGGCCTTTGAGGGGTACCCCGACCTCCCCGCCCGGCTGCGGGTCGCGCTGCGCGAGCAGACCCGGGAAGACGCCGCCCGGCTCGTCAGCGACGAGGTGCTCGATCGGTTCGTCCTCATTGGTCGCCCCATGGACGTCGCCGAAAAACTCGCGCGCTACGAGGGCATCGTGGACCGCGTCATGCTCGGGGGAATCGGCGTGGGCGCGACGCGTGCGGAAATCGTCAGCAATAACCGCGGACTTATCGAAGTCGTCCGGTGCCGGCGGGCGTTGACAGGGCAGGGAAACTGATGACCGTTAATGCAAAGAACGACGATGGCCGACCGGCGTCGGCGACGGCCGTGAGGAACGCCGCGGAGCTTATTGCCGAATTGCGGCATCAGATTTCCGACGCGGGTCGACCCGAGGCCACTGAGCGCGCGCACAACTCCGGCCGATTGACGGTGCGCGAGCGCATCGCGCTCCTCATCGACCCGGGAACCTTCAACGAATACGGCAGCTTCGCCCACCCCGACGACTTCGCGACGCTGCGCGACGCGCCCGCTGACGGTCTGGTGACCGGCACCGGCTTGGTCGACGGTCGACCGATCGCCGTGGCGGCCAGTGACTTCACCGTGGCCGGGGGATCCGACGGCAAGCTCGGTGTCCACAAGCTCGCCCGCATCGCGGAGCTGGCGCTGCGCCGGGGAATTCCGCTCGTGATGCTCCTCGAAGGCGGTGGCCACCGCATCACCGAAGGGCTGGACAGCCGGACCTTCGGGTACGGCGGCGTCGAGGGCTTCGAATACCTGTCTCGGCTCTCCGGGTGGGCGCCGATCGTCTGCGCCGTCATGGGACCCGGCTTCGCCGGGCCAGCGAACTACGCCGCCTTCGCCGACTTGGTGCTCATGGTGGAGGGGCGCTCCGCGATGGGGCTGGCCGGGCCGGCGCTCGTCAAGGCCGCGATCGGCGAGGACCTCGACAAGGAACAGCTCGGCGGCGCCCGGTTCCACGTCGAGAAGACCGGGATGGCGGACCTGGCATGCCGCGATGACGCCGAGGTCATCCGGCACATCAAGACGTTTCTCTCCTACCTGCCCACCAACGCTTCCCAACAGGCGCCCCGACTCCCGGAGCGTCCGGACGCCACGGCGTGGGTGGAGGAGCTGCGCACGATCATCCCCGAGAACCGCAAGCGCGCGTACGACGTCAAGAAGATCATCAGACTGATCGTCGACGACGGGGAGATCTTCGAACTGCACCCGCAGTGGGCGAAGAACGCGGTCACCGGGTTGGCCCGCATCAACGGCCACAGCGTCGGCGTCGTGGCGAACAATCCGATGTACCTCGCCGGCGCGCTCGACGCGAACGCGTCCGAGAAGATCGCCCGGTTCATTACGTTCTGCAGCGCGTTTGGCCTCCCCATCGTGTCGCTCTGCGACACCCCGGGCTTCATGGTCGGCAGTCGATCCGAGCTCCAGGGAGTGCTGCGCCGCTCGGCGAAGGTGGTGCACGCGCTGGCGCACTCGCACGTGCCGCTGTACTCGGTGATTCTCCGCAAGGGGTACGGGCTCGGCTGGAACGCCATGGGCGGGGGCCGGGCCTTCGGCAACGACATCCTCCTCGCCTGGCCGTCGGCGGAGATTCTCGCGATGAGCATCGAAGGCGCGGTGGACGTCGCGCTCCGCCGGCAGTGGCAGAACGCGGACGATCCCGCCGCGGCGCGCCAGGCGCTCATCGATCGGTTCCTGTGGGAGGGCAGGGCGGAGCGCGCGGCCGCCGCGTTCACGGTCGACGAACTCATCGATCCCGCGGAAACCCGGGCGCGCTTGACCATGGCGCTGCGCAACTACGTCGGCCCCGCCGTCCTGCAAATGCCCCCGAAACGTCACGGGATTGCGCCGTTGTGATGAACGCAGATGTGGCACGCCCGATCACGGTCGACGCGCTCGCCGATGATGTGCGCGGCGTCCAGACACGGTTAGACGACATTCTCTCCGGGCTCGCTCCCCACGAGTGGACGATCCCCACACCCGCGGTGGGTTGGGACATCCAGGATCAGCTCGCGCATATCGCGTTGGTGGAGGAGTACGGACTCCTGGCGGTCACCGAGCCGGAGCGCTTCGCGGCATTGGCCGAGGAGGCCGCCGCTGACTCCGCCGGGTTCGAACGGCGGTTGTATGAGCGCGGGCGCACCTACGAGGCTTCCCAACTCCTGCGGACGTGGCGTCGCGTCCGCGAGGAGGTCATCACGGCGTTGGTTGCGCGGGACGGCGCCCGCTTCTCCTGGTTCGGGCCGTCGATGAGCGCGCGGTCTTTCCTCACCGCTCGCCTCATGGAGACGTGGGCGCACGGGCAGGACGTCCGCGACGCGCTGGGCTTACCGGCGGATGAGACGCCCGCCGCGCTGCGCCACATCGCTCACCTCGGCGTCCGCACTCGGGGGTGGAGCAACGTCGTCCGAGGCCTCGCCCCGGACGAGACCCCGGTGCGCGTCGTCCTCACCGATCCCGAGGGCGACACCTGGACGTGGGGTCCCGCCGACGCGCGGGACGCCATCTCCGGGAGCGCTCTCGACTTCTGCCTGGTCGTGACCCAGCGTCGGCACTGGCAGGACACCGAGCTGCGGGTGGAGGGGAGCGCCGCCCGCCACTGGATGGAGACCGCTCAGGCGTTCGCTGGCCCGCCGACGACGACAGCGCGATATCGGGCGATTGATGGCTCGACACAGCGAGCAGGAAGGGGCACGTCGTGACGGAACTGCGCGCGGAAATCGCGGCCAACGTGTGGAAAGTCCTCGTGGAACCGGGACAACAGGTATCCGCGGACGAGGAACTCATCATTCTCGAATCCATGAAAATGGAAATTCCCGTCGTGGCGCCGAGCGCGGGAAAGGTCGCCTCAGTGCACGTTTCCGAGGGCGCTCAAGTAGCGGAAAACGACTTGCTGGTCGTCCTGGAGGCCGAGTAGCCATGAAGGACTATCCGTACGAGGAACGGGTGCTCCCGTTCATTCTCGAGGACAAAGCGGCGCTCATGGGCGACGCCCCCCTCATCGTGGGTGAAGGTGAGCTGAGCTACCGCGAGGCTCGGGATAAGGCGGCGGCCCTGGCTGGCGGCTTGGCCTCCCTCGGGGTCGAGCGCGGAGATCGCGTGCTCACCATGCTCCCCAACACCGTGGAGGCGGTCATCGCGTTCCTCGGCATCGCGTGGGCGGGAGCGATCGGAGTACCGGTCAACACCGCGTACAAGGGCGACATCCTGCGGTACGTCATGTCGGACGCCGACGCGCGGGTCCTCATCATCGACGCGGAGTACCTGCCCGTCTTCACCGAGGTCGCCGCCGAGATCACCGGGGTGTCGTCGGTGGTCGTGGTGGGGGAGACGCGGGACGTCCCCGGTCGGCGGGTCGTGCCGTGGGATGACGTCCTCGCCAGCAGCCCCGCGCCCCGCGCTGACGTCACGCCGGGGGACATCCAGGCGATCATGTACACCAGCGGGACGACGGGGCAGAGCAAGGGCGTGATGGTGCCCTACCACCAGGCGTACCAGTACGCCAACCCCCACACCACGCATTTCCAGGTCGAGGGCGAGGTCATCTACGTGACCCTGCCCCTATTCCACATCGGCGGGCAATGGCAGGGCATTTACGCCGCGATGCTCGCCAATGGCCGCGCGGTGCTCAAACGCAAGTACAGCGTCAGCAATTTCTGGGCCGACGTGGATCGCTACGGCGTCACCCAGACCACCTTGCTCGGCGTCATGGCGGAGTTCCTGTGGAAACAGCCTCCGTCGGACAACGATCGCAAGCACACGCTCAAGCGCGTGACCATGGCCCCGGCGTTGGAGAACGCCGCGGAGTTCGCCGAGCGATTCGGCGTGCGCATCGGGCAGGGTTGGGGGCTGACCGAGACCGGCTGTGTGACCCGGCCGCCCGCCCTTGACGAGCCGCCGCAGGATCCGCAGTGCTGCGGGCGAGTCAACGACGAGCTCTACGAGCTGATCCTCGTCGACGAGAACGACCGGCCGGTTCCTCCGGGCGTACCGGGCGAGGCGCTGGTGCGCGGAAAACAGCCATTCATCACGATGGCGGGATACTGGCGCAAGCCCGAAGCCACGGTGGCGACGTGGCGGAATCTGTGGCTGCACACCGGGGACGTCCTCGTGCAGAACCCCGACGGGACGTACAAGTTCGTCGACCGGTTGAAGGACTGCATCCGGCGCCGCGGGGAGAACATCTCCTCTCTCGAAGTGGAGAACAGCGTGCTCGCGCACCCGGATGTCCGTGAGTGCGCGGCGGTTCCCGTGCGGACGGAGCACATCGAAGACGAAGTCATGATTTTCGTCTCGCTGCGGCCCGGCTCGAATCTCACACCGGCCGCCCTGCACGCATTCCTCAAGGAGCGCATGCCGGCCTTTATGGTGCCGCGCTACATCGAAATCCAGGACGATTTGCCTAAGACTCCGACGGCCAAAATCAAAAAGGATGTTCTTCGGAGCCGCGGTGTCGGGCCAGAGACCTGGGACAGTGAACAGTCGCACCCGCAGGGAGCCGCCCGATGAGCGAGAGGACACGCGCGGTGTCGGTTGAGGAGACGACGGCCACCCCGGCGGGGCGGCCGGAGGAGTCCCCCGCGGAGGGGTGGCTGCCGGCGGTCATGGCGGCGCACGAGGCCGTCCTCGACGCCGCCCGTCCCGAGGCGGTGGCCCGGCAGCATTCCCGCGGCAAGCTCACCGCCCGGGAGCGGATCGCGGCCCTCGTCGATCCCGGGACGTTCGTGGAGTATGGCCGCCTGGCGACGGCTGACGAGAGCTACGAGGACGTCGTCGGGATCGACTCGCCCGCCGACGGGGTGGTCACCGGCATCGGCGACGTGAACGGGCGGCCCGCGGCGATCATCGCGACCGACTTCACCGTCATGGGCGGGAGCATCGGCCACACGGGTCTCAGCAAGATGGTCAGGCTCGCGGAAATGTCCCTGGACCAGGGCATTCCGTTCATCATGCTCCTCGATGGCGGTGGGCACCGCATCCAGGAGGGCCTCGACAGCCGATCCTTCGCGTTCGGCGGGCCGGGCACGTTCCCGTGTCAGGTCAAGATGTCCGGCTGGGTTCCCCAGGTGACCGCCATCATGGGGCCCGGGTTCGCCGGTCCCGCCAACTTCTCCTCCCTCGCCGATTTCGTGCCGATGGTCAAGGGCACCTCCTCCATCGGCATCGCCGGGCCACCGTTGGTGAAGTTCGCGACCGGCGAGGACAAGACCGCGGAGGAGCTCGGCGGCGCGGCGATCGCGACGCGCACGGGCGTCGTCGACATCGCCGTCGACGACGATCTCGCCTGCATCGCCAAGATCAAGGAATTCTTGTCCTATTTCCCGCAGAACTGCCGGGAGCCCCTCCCCATCGTCCCCTGTGACGACCCCGAGGACCGGCGTGCCGAGGAGCTCCGCCACATCGTGCCGCTCAACCGGCGCCGGGCCTACGACATCCGCGCGGTCATCCGGCTCATCGTCGACCACGGTGAGTTCTTGGAGCTCAAGGAGAAGAACGCCCCGAACGTGGTGACCGTGCTCGCGCGCATGGGCGGGCGGCCCGTGGGCATCGTGGCCAACCAGCCCAAGGCCTTGGCCGGCGTGCTCGACACACCGGCGTGCGACAAGGCGTCCCGGTTCATCTCCATGTGCGACGCGTTCGGGCTCCCCATCATCTCGCTCATCGACCTGCCGGGGTTCATGGTCGGCTCGCAAGCCGAGGCCACCGCGCTGGTCCGGCACAGCGGCAAGATGCTCTCCGCGTTCGGCAACGCCACGGTGCCGATCATCAGCGTGGCGCTGCGCAAGGGGTACGGCCTCGGGTACTTGGCGATGGCCGGCGGACGCTCGTTCAACGCGGAAGCCGCCCTCGCCTGGCCGAGCGCGGAGCTGTGCGCCATGCAGATCGAAGGAGCGGTCGACGTCGCCTATCGGAAGGATTACCAGGCGGCGCCCGACCCGGCGGCGCGGCGCGCGGAACTCATCGATTCGTTCTACCAGCGCGTGAACCCCATTCGCGCGGCGGCGGGATTCGGCATTGATGACGTCATCGACCCCGCGGATACCCGCCCCACGATCTGCTCGATTCTCCGTTTCGCCCGGCCGCGGGCGGAGGCGCATATGCCGCCGAAGTTCCACGGCATCGAACCGATCTAATCGCAGGGGACGTCGATGTTCGACTCACTGCTCGTCGCCAATCGCGGCGAGATTGCCCGCCGCATCATCCGAACCGCCGCGCGTCTGGGTGTGCGCACGATCGCGGTGTACTCCGAGGCGGACGCGTCACTTCCGTACGTCCGGGAAGCCGACGAGGCCGTCCTCATTGGCCCCGCGCCGCCGGGGCAGTCGTACCTCAACGTCGCCGCGATTCTCGACGCGGCGCGCCAGACCGGCGCCCAGGCCATCCACCCCGGCTACGGCTTCCTCGCCGAAAACGCCGCGTTCGCGGCGGCGGTGCGGGACGCGGGCCTGGTGTGGGTGGGGCCGCCACCGGAGGCCATCGACGCGCTCGGCGACAAGGTCAACGCGCGGAACCTCATGGCGAAGGCCGGTGTGCCGGTGGCCCCGGGGACGGAGCGCCCGGTGGCGGACGTCGCGGAGGCGATCGACGCGGCGGAGGCGATCGGCTACCCCGTCATGGTCAAGGCCGCCGCCGGTGGGGGCGGGATCGGCATGGGGATCGCCCGGGACGCCGAGGAGCTGCGCGCGGCGTACGAGACCGCGCGGGCGCGGGCCGAGCGCTTCTTCAGCTCTCCAGAGATCTTCCTGGAGCGCTACATCGAGCGCGCGCGGCACGTGGAGGTCCAGGTGCTCGGCCTCGCCGATGGGCGGGTGGTCGCCCTCGGCGAGCGTGACTGCTCCGTGCAGCGGCGCCACCAGAAGATCGTCGAGGAGACCCCGTCTCCGGCAGTCTCCGCCGAGCTGCGCAGCCGGATCCTCGCGGGGGCGGTCGCCGCGGCGGAGGCCATCGGGTACCGCAACGCGGGGACCGTGGAGTGCCTCGTCGACCAGGCGACGCAGGAGTACGTCTTCCTGGAGATGAACGCGCGGCTCCAGGTGGAGCACCCGATCACCGAACTCGTGACCGGGATTGACCTCGTCGAGGAGCAGCTGCGCATCGCGGCGGGTTTGCCCCCGGCGGCCGACCTCGACACCGTGACGCCCACGGGCCACGCCATCGAGCTGCGCGTCTACGCCGAGGATCCGGTGCGGTTCTTGCCGCGTCCCGGCGCGATCACGGGGTGGCGGGAGCCGACAGGGGAGGGGATTCGGGTCGACGCCGGGTACGAGGCGGGCTCGGTGGTCACCCCGTACTACGACCCGCTCCTCGCCAAGCTGTGCGTGCACGCCGCCGACCGCGACGCGGCGATCGAACGGGCTCGCGCCGCGGTCCGGGACTTCGTCATCGAGGGCCCGATAACCAATTTGTCGTTCTTCGACCGGCTGTTGACGCACCCGAGATTCGTCTCGGGGGAGTACGACACCGGGATCGTGGCGGAGGTGAACTCCGATGACCGACAGTGACGTGACGGCGACCGCCGACACGGCGGAGCCGGCCGAGACCTATCGCGGTTGGCCGGTGGTGCACTCCGACTACCGCAACGACCGGCCGATTTTCGGGCATTACGCGTCGCTGGACGCGGAGCGGGAAATCGCGCCGTTCCTGTGGAACGTCTCGACGAAGCATCCCTTTTGGATGATCACACGCTTCGAGCACGTGGTCGAGGCGCTCCGAATGCCGGAGGTCTTCAGCAACGACGTGATCAACGCGTTGCAGCCCAAGATGGCGGTGCGGTTCCTGCCGCAGAACCTCAACGGCGCCGAACACACCCGGATGCGCCGGGTCCTCAACCGGTGGTTCTCCCCGGCCGCGGTGCGCCGGATGGAGCCGACGATCCGCTCCCACTGCCGGGCGCTCGTCGAGGAGGTGCGGCCGAAGGGGTCGTGCGACTTCGTCGCGGAGTTCGCCATCCGGTTCCCGACCGACATGTTCCTGGCCACGTTGGGGCTGCCGCTCGAGGACGGGCCACGATTTCTCCGGTGGGTCGAGCAGATCTTCTCGAGTTACTCGGGGGGACGCGCCGCGATCGACGCGTCGCAGCAGATGAAGGAGTATTTCGCCGAGAAAATCGAGGATCGGCTGCGGAACCCACGCGACCCCGAGTGGGACTTCCTCACCCGGCTGCTCACCGCGGAGCCCGAGGGCGAGAAATTCTCGCGCGAGGACATCCTCACGATCTGCATGACGCTGGTGACCGCCGGACTGGACACCACCCGGGCGGCCTTGGGCTACATCTTCCACCACTTGGCCACCCACGAGGAGCATAGGCGGCAATTGATCGACCAGCCGGAGCTCATCCCGCGCGCGGTGGAGGAACTGGTCCGCATCTACACGCTCCTCATCCAGGATGGCCGCTTGGTCACCCAGGACATCGACTTCCACGGGTGCCCGATGAAAAAGGGGGACGTGGTGTGGCTGGGGCTGGCCCAGGCGAACCACGACCCGCGCAAGTTCCCGAACCCCATGACGTACGACCTGTCGCGGCCCAACCTCAACCAGCACCTGGGGTTTGGCGCCGGTCCCCACCGCTGCCTCGGGATGCACCTCGCGCGGCACGAACTCGTCGTGGCGATTGAGGAGTGGCACCGGGTGATCCCCGATTACGAGCTCGCCACGGACGAGCCGTTGATGGAGCGGGGCGGCCAACTCACCCTCAAGTCCTTGCCCCTACGGTGGGCCGTCCAGTAGTCGTCACGCCATCACGTCCCGTACACAATAGGCCGATTGTCGGCTGACGCCGTACGTAACGGAAGGATTCTCATGTCCGCAACCACGTTGGCGCCCACTCTGGTGCGGCGCTCCGGCCTGGTGGCCGAGGCCACCATGGTGCTCTCTGGGCTCGCCCTCCTCGCCGTCTCCGCATATGTGGTGATCCCGCTGTGGTTCACGCCGGTGCCGCTGACCGGCCAGACGTTCGCGGTGCTCCTGGTGGGCGGCGCTCTCGGGGCCACGCGCGGTCTGCTCACCGTGGCGCTGTACCTGGCGATCGGCGCTCTCGGGGCGCCGGTCTTCGCCGAAGGGGCCTCGGGCCTGTCGGGTCCCACCGCCGGCTACCTGGTCGGCATGCTGGTCGCGGCGTGGCTCGTGGGCCGGGCCGCGGAGCGCGGGTGGGACCGCCGGCTCGTGCCGTGCGTGCTGGCCATGCTCGCGGGCCACGTGGCGATCTACCTCTTCGGTCTGACCTGGCTCGCCATGACGCTCAAGACCGGTCTGTGGGACACGCTCGCCTTGGGTGCCGCGCCGTTCGTCCTCGGGGATCTGCTGAAGGTGGCGTTGGCGGCGGGTCTGCTTCCGAGCGCGTGGGCGGTGGTGCGGCGGGTGCGCGACTGATCGTCGTGCCCTCGGCCCTGCCGCCCGTTGGGCGGGGACACCTCTCCCGACACCCTGAGACCTCGTACCGCGGTCAATGAAAGGAGGGCCGGTGAGCCTTGTGGGCTCACCGGCCCTCCGTTTCCCCCGCACAGTCTGGGTCTAGGAAAGGTCTAGGAGAAGGTCAATAGGGTACGCGCTCCGAGGGGGTGATCGAGCGCGTCGAGGGCGTCGTTGACGCGCTCGAGCGGAAGCGTCTGGGCGAGGAGTTCATCGAGCTTGAGCCGGCCCTCAAGGTACAGCTGACAGTAGAGCGGAATGTCGAGACGGAATCGAGTCGATCCCATCTTGGTACCTTGGAGGCGCTTTTCCAAGAGGAGTTCGGCGGCGGGGATCCGCACCGTCATCTCGGGGCGGGCGACGCCGATGACCGTCGCGGTGCCCATCGTGTTGAGCATCGCGAAGGCCTGCTCAATGGTTGACTCAATGCCGACCACCTCCAGCGCGTGGTCGACGCCGCCGCCGGTCAGCTCGCGCACCGCCTCGACCGGGTCGGTCGTGGCCGCGTTGATGACGTCCGTCGCCCCGAACGTCCGGGCCAACTCGAGCTTCTCCGGAAGCTTGTCAATCGCGATGATGCGCGCCGCGCCGGCCAGGCGCGCGCCCTGAATGACGTTGAGTCCGACGCCGCCGCAGCCGATGACGGCGACCGTGTCGCCGACCTGGACGCGCGCCGTGTGGCGGACCGCGCCGAGCCCGGTGATTCCCGCGCAACCGAGCAGCGCGGCCTTATCCAGCGGCATCTCCTTCGGCAGTTTCACCACCGTCCGCTCGTGGACGAGCAGCATTTCGGCGAATCCGCCCAGGCCGACAAAGGGCTCGACGGGGGTTCCCTTCCTGGACAGCCGGGGCGGCTGACCGGCTGGGCGAGAGCGCCCCTTGTTGTCGCAGTGCTGGAGAGCGCCCCGCTGACACCACCGACAGTGCCCGCAGAACGAGGACGCGCAGGTCGCCACATGATCGCCGGGCTTGACGTACGTGACATTGGCGCCGACGGCCTCCACCACACCGCTGACTTCGTGGCCGAGCACGAGGGGCAGCGGGAGGGGATTCGCGCCCTGCTGCATGGTCCGGTCAGTGTGGCATACCCCGGACGCGACGGTTCGAATCAGGACTTCGTCCGGCGCCGGCCGGTCAATGTCAATGTCTTCGATGACCAGTTCGGTATTGAACTCGCGTAAGACGGCCGCCTTCATGACCCCTCACCTCTCTTGCCTATTGGGGCAGAGTAGCGTAGATTCCTGCTAATCAAAACCATAGATTCTGGTGTCTGTTGAGCGACTACCGTAAGGGGTCGTACTGTGACTTTCCGGTACTACCGCGACCTGGTTCCTACCTTCGCTGACCGCACACAGTGGGCGTTGCCCACGGTGCTCCGGCACCAAGTGGCGACGCGGCCGCAGGCGATTTGGCTTGACGCCCCGGAGGAGGGGCGGACGTGGACATACGCCCAGATCCTGGATTCCGCTGAGCGCGTGGGGCGCAGTCTCCTCGCCGCGGGAGCGGAACCCGGCGACCGGGTGGTCATCTTCGCGGCGAACTCGTCGTATTTCGTGCGTACCTGGATCGGTACGGCGGTCGCTGGGCTTGTCGAGGTGCCGATCAACACCGCGTACGAGTACGACTTCCTCGCTCACCAGGTGCGGACCGTCGAGCCCCGACTCGCGGTGGTTGATGACGCCCTCGCCGAGCGTTTCGTCGCGGTAGCGGAAGCGGCGAAGACGATCACGAAGTTCTGGGTGATCGATACCGGTAAGGGCATTCGTGATCAGGCCATGGAGCTGCTGCGGCAGCACGGCTGGCAGGCGGCACCGTGGGAGGAGTTGGAGGAGAAGGCGCCGGCCCCGGATGAGATCGCGCTGCCGACGGTGCAGCCCCAGGACCTCGCCGCGGTCTTCTTCACCTCCGGGACGACCGGTCCGTCCAAGGGCGTGGCGATGCCGCACGCCCAGATGTACTTCTTCGCCGACGAGACCGTCTCACTCGTGCGCCTCACCCCGGACGACGCGTGGATGGCGGTAACGCCGCTGTTCCACGGCAACGCCCAGTTCATGGCGGCCTATCCCACGCTCGTCAAAGGTGCTCGCTTCGTCTTGCGCAGCCGATTCTCCGCCAGCCGGTGGATCGACCAGATCCGCGAGAGCCGGGTCACCGTCACGAACTTCATCGGCGTGATGATGGACTTCATCTGGAAGCAGCCGCGGCGACCCGACGACGCGGACAACCCCCTCCGTTGCGTCTTCGCGGCCCCCACCGCCGCCTCGATCGTGGGGCCGATGAAGGAGCGGTTCGGCATCGAGGCCTTCGTCGAGGTCTTCGGGTTGACCGAGACCTCCGCGCCGATCCTTAGCCCCTACGGCGAGGACCGACCGGCCGGCGCCGCGGGACTCGCCGCGGACGAGTGGTTCGACGTGACCCTGGTCGACCCGGAGACCGACGAGGAAGTCGAGATCGGCCAGGTCGGCGAGCTCGTCGTGCGGCCGAAAGTCCCGTTCATCTGCAGCATGGGCTACTACAACATGCCCGAGAAGACCGTCGAAGCGTGGCGGAACCTGTGGTTCCACACCGGGGACGCCCTGCGGCGGGACAAGGACGGGTGGTTCTACTTCGTCGACCGGTACAAGGACGCGCTGCGCCGCCGCGGCGAGAACATCAGCTCCTACGAGCTGGAGACCGCGATCCTGCGCCACCCCGAGATCGTCGAATGCGCCGTCATCGCCGTGCCCGCGCCCTATGAGGCGGGCGAGGACGAGGTGATGGCGTACGTGGTCCGCGCGCCCGGATCCACGCTCACCGCCGAGGAATTTTGGCGGCACTGCGATTCGCACATCCCGAAGTTCGCGGTGCCGCGGTATGTGCGGTTCGTCGAGGAGTTGCCGAAGACGCCGTCGCAGCGCGTGCAGAAGGCCAAACTGCGCGAGTTCGGTGTCACGCCGGACTCCTTCGACCGGGTCGCGCTGGAACAGAAGTAGGAGCAGGACGTGTTTCCGTATCGGTCGATTCTGTTCGTGCCCGGGCATAAGCCCGAGTGGGCGCCGAAGGCGCTCGCCAGCGGCGCGGACTGCATCGTGCTCGACCTCGAGGATTCCGTGCCGGCTGAGCTCAAGGAAGCCAGCCGCGCGACGGTGCGCGCGACGCTGGCGGAGCTGCGGGCGGCGTCCCCGCGGGTGGGGCTCTTCGTCCGACCTAACCCGTTGGCCAGCCGGCTCACCGGCGCGGATCTCGAGGCGGTCGTCTGCCCGGAGCTCACCGGGCTCTTCGTCCCCAAGGTGAAAGACGCCGCCGACGTGGTGCGGTGGGAGGCGCTCATCGACTGGTTCGAGGTCCGCAACGGCGCCTCC
>k87-1329423_pt1 | contig 17883 bp, 14 predicted proteins | sample MGYA00084031_6733416 | MGnify analysis MGYA00084031
TGATCACGATGCACGGCACGACGATGATTTTCCTGGGCGTCATGCCGGTCATCTTCGGGCTCATGAACTGCATCGTGCCGCTGCAGATCGGGGCGCGGGACGTGGCGTTCCCGTTCGTGAACGCACTCGGCTTCTGGACGTTCTTCTTCGGCGGCCTGCTGCTGAACATCAGCTGGCTGACCGGCCACGTGCCCGACGCCGGCTGGACGTCCTACGTGCCGCTCGCAAGCACGACGTTCAGCAACGGGCCCGGCGTTGACTACTACGTGCTCGGTCTGCAGATCTCCGGTATCGGCACGCTGCTCGGGGGCATCAACTTCCTCGTGACGATCATCAACATGCGTGCACCGGGCATGAGCTTCATGCGGATGCCGATGTTCACCTGGGCGACGTTCGTCACGTCGCTCCTGATCCTGCTCGCGTTCCCGGCGCTGACGGTCGGTCTCGTCGCGCTGATGTTCGACCGGCTCTTCGGGGGCAATTTCTTCGATCCGAGCGCGGGCGGCAACATCATGCTCTGGGAGCATATCTTCTGGATTTTCGGACACCCTGAGGTCTACATCCTGATCCTGCCGGCGTTCGGCATCATCTCGGAAGTCGTCACGACGTTCTCGCGCAAGCGCCTGTTCGGGTACAGCTCGATGGTGTTTGCGACGGTGCTGATGGGCTTCCTCGGCTTCATGGTCTGGGCGCACCACATGTTCACGTCCGGCCTCGGTCCGGTCGCGAACGCGCTGTTCTCGATCGCGACGATGCTGATCGCCGTGCCGACGGGCATCAAGGTGTTCAACTGGCTGTTCACGATGTGGGGCGGCTCGATCAAATTCACGTCCCCGATGTTGTTCGCGATCGGATTCATTCCGACGTTCGTCATGGGCGGCGTGACCGGCGTCATGCTGGCGGCTGCGCCGGCCGACTACCAGTACCATGACTCGTACTTCGTCGTCGGACACTTCCACTACACGATCGTGGGCGGTCTGGTGTCCGGCCTGTTCGCGGGCGTGCACTACTGGTGGCCGAAGATTTTCGGGCGCAAGCTGAACGAGACGCTCGGCAAGCTGACGTTCTGGTTCTTCATCATCGGGTTCCATTTGACGTTCTTCGTGCAGCACTTCCTCGGACTTACGGGGATGCAGCGCCGGATCTACACGTACCTGGACGGCATGGGCTTCAACGAGATGAACCTGATCAGCACGATCGGCGCGATCACGATGGGCGTCGGCGTCATCTTCTTCCTGATCAACGTCATCGTGACGTCGGCGAAGCCGCGGACCGCGACGAACGATCCGTGGGAAGACGGCCGCACGCTCGAATGGGCGATCTCCTCGCCGGCGCCGGAGTACAACTTCGCGCAATTGCCGCTCATCCGCGGTTATGACTGCTACTGGAAGGAGAAGATGGAGGGCAATCGGGAGATGCAGCCGGCCGAGCCGCTCGGACCGATCCACATGCCGTCTCCGTCGATCCTGCCGTTCATCATGTCGGTCGGCCTGTTCATCGCCGGCTTCGGCTTCATCTATCATCAACACATCGTAGCCGCCGCCGGACTGGCCGTGACGCTGATTTGCATGATGCTGCGCTCGGTCATTGAAGACCACGGTTACCATATCGAACCGGAAGAAATCCAGGCCAAGGGGGTTAAAGCATGAGCGGACATTCGCACGCAGAAGGCGTCCTGCCTCACGAGCCGGAGAAGGCGACGCTCGAAGGCCGCAACAAGGTGCTCGGCTTTTGGCTCTTCCTTGGCGGCGAGACGGTTCTGTTCGGTACGCTGTTCTCGGTCTTCATCGCCCTGCGCGATCAGGTGAACGGAGGTCCGACCGCGAACGAGCTGTTCTCGCTCCCCGTGGTCGCGGCCGCGACGCTGATCCTGCTCACCTCGAGCCTGACGAGCGTCTTCGCGATCCAGGCGATGCACCGGAACCAGACGAAGGCGACGGTGAACTGGCTGGTCGTCACGGTTCTGCTCGGCCTCGCCTTCCTCGGGCTCGAGATCTACGAGTTCGTCGAATATGCGCACCACGGCCATACGTTCGCGGCGAGCGCCTTCAGCACGTCGTTCTACTCGCTGGTCGGCTTCCACGGCGGCCACGTGGCGTTCGGCATCCTCTGGATCTCGCTCCTGATCTGGCAGGTGCTGAGACGCGGCATTACGCTCCACACCGCGCCGAAGGTGTACGTCGCCGGACTCTACTGGCACTTCATCGACGTCGTGTGGGTGTTCATCTTTTCCGTCGTCTATCTGATGGGCAAGGTGGGATAATCGATGACAGCCGAACATGCCGCTGCCGCGGAGCAGCCGAAGAAGCGCGTCAAACACGAAGGCCCGAAAAAGCACATCATCGCCTACATCTTTTCGCTGGTCCTGACGATTCTCGCGTTCGCGGTCGTCGTCACGGGTGAAGTTCGGGCGAGCTTCGTCTACGCCATGCTGGTTCTGATGGCTTGCGTCCAGGTGTTCATCCAGATGGCGTTCTGGATGCACATGAAGGATCGCGGGCACACGTTCCCGATCATCGGGATTCTGAGCGGAGTTGTCATCGTATTCACGATGATCATCATGGCCGTCTATTGGACATGGTGGTAATGAGGTAGGGGAAGAGGCGCGTCTTGACGGAATCGCCTCTTCTTTTCATTTATCAGCGAAGCGGAGGTGCGGATTGCCGATGATGCCGGATCTGTCCTATTTCTCCTTCGAGGAGCTGTGGAGCCCGTTCTTCTTCTTCGGGGTTGCGCTGGCCGCCATCGGCTATCTGTACTGGACCGGCCCGTGGCGGGAGAACCATCTGCCCGGCGAGCCGCCCGTCGGCGCTTCGCGTCGGACCCTTGCGCTGAGCGGATTCGCGCTGTTCTATCTGGCGCAGGGCGGACCGTTGGAGCTGCTTGGTCATCTGAACTTCATGTTCCACATGATCAACATGTCGCTGTCCTATCTCATCGTTCCGCCGCTCGTCCTGCTCGGCACGCCGGCGTTCATCTGGCGGTCGCTGTTCGGCGCGGCGTTCTGGCGGAAATTCCGGTGGCTCACAAGCCCGATTCTCTCGCTGCTTCTGTTCAACGGCCTGTTCTCGTTCTATCACGTTCCGGCCGTGCACGACTACATCATGACGAACTACGTGATCCACGCCCTCTATTACGCGATTCTGCTCATCGCGGCGTTCCTCATGTGGTGGCATGTGGTGGGCCCGGTACCCGAATGGAACCGGCTGAGCGAACTGCGCAAGATGGGCTACATCTTCGCGAACGGACTGCTGCTGACGCCGGCCTGCGCGCTGATCATCTTCGCCGGCGAACCGCTGTACCGGGTCTACACCGATCCGGCCATCTGGGCCGACGCGCTCGGATACTGCATCGGAGGTAACGCCGCGGCGGTGCTCGAGCTGGCCGGCGGGCCGTCTGCGTTCACCGTGCTCGGCCCGTTTGAAGATCAGCAGACCGGCGGGATCATCATGAAGCTCGTGCAGGAAGTGATGTACGGATCCATTCTCGCCTATGTGTTCTATCAGTGGTTCCGGAAGGAACGGGATGCGGAGGAGAATCCCCCCGCAGCTCGCGCCGCGGGAAACCCGGGGAACCACGCGTAACCCCGATCCCATTCGAATTTCCATGAAGCCTGGCAACCGGGACGCCGGTTGGCCGGGCTTTGTTTTTTGTCGGGTTGGATGTTTCGGGCGGAAAGGTGTTGACTCAGGTGTGATTATCGTGTATAGTGTGTATAATGATATACACAGTATACAGAGTCGATCGGGAGGGAGGCCGGCTCAACAACATGTGGCAAGGTACTTGGATGATTGCGAAGCAGGAGTTCAGGATGTCATGGCGGGGCTTATTGGTCACGTTGATCTTTCTTGCATACAGCTTCAGCTTGACCACTCTGTTTCTGGACGCTTTCTTGACCGGGGAAATGCCCGAACGCGTATGGTGGGGGCTGGATATCGGGTACATGGCTTTCATGCCGATCTTCGGCTTTCTGCTGGATCCGGCTTCGTTCCGCTACAGGCGGGAGGATACGTATTCGCGCAAACTGGCGGAATGGCACACGATGCCGATCGGCGTCGGACAGATCATCGCGGGCCGGCTGACGGTGTTCCTGCTCGTGCTGGTCTTCAATTGCCTCCTGTATTTCGGCCTTCAATACGCGGTGCTCGAGGAACTGCGCGACCGAATCGGGTTGGCGGGATTTTTCATCAACCTGCTGTGCTGGTTCGGATACGGCGTCGTCACCGGCGTGATGACGATCTACCTCGAGCTCGGATTTTCCGGCCGCGACTACTTCAATTATTTCTGTATTTTCTTCGTCTTCGGTATTCTGTTGACAGCGTTGCTCCTGAATGTATTCGGCGCGAACGCGGTATCCTTCTTCCTCGAATCGGCGGCGGAGGGAAGCTGGGGGACGGCCGCGGCGATGCTGGCCGCAGCGGCGGCGGCGGTCGCCGGATTCGGCGCGCTGCTCCATCGCCGGATCAATCGGCGCAGCTTCTGGTCATGAGGGGCGGTGGGCCGCGATGTGGAGGTCGATCCGGTTGAACGCGTACAGCGCCGAACCGCTGTACCACCAGATCGAGGTCCAGCTTCGGGCGCTCATTGTCAGCGGCCGGCTGGACGAGGGCGCCATGCTTCCATCCATCCGGGAAATGGCGCAGCACCTGAATTGCAGCGTCATCACGATTCGCCGCGTCTACCAGGACCTCGAGGCGGAAGGGCTGATCGTCACCCGCCAAGGCACCGGCACGTTCGTCGCGAAGGTCGATCCCGAGAAGCGAAGCCGGCACCGGCTGGAATCGGTCGCCGCGGCGATGCGCGAGGCGATCGAGGCGGGACGCAGGGTGCAATGCAGCGATGACGAGCTGCGGGCATTGTTCGAGCAGGCGCTGCGCGAAGGGAAGGAGAATCGGCCGTTGCCGGGGGAAGGCGGCCCTGCGGAAAACGAAAAGGGGGATGCGGAATGAGTGTATCCGGTCAGCCGGCCGTCCGCTTGAGCGGCGTGCGTTACGGGCAATCGCATTTTCAGCTCGGTCCGCTGGATTTGGAAGTGCCGGCGGGATTCGTGACGGCGATCGTCGGGCCGAACAGTTCCGGCAAAAGCACGACGTTCCGTCTCATGCTCGACCTCATGAAGCCGGACGAGGGGAGCATCGAGGTGCTCGGCACGCGGATCGGCAGCGGCAAGCGGACCGAACTGCTGAGGCGCATCGGCTATCTGCCGGAAGAGCCGTACCGTCACGACAGCGCGCTCCGGGGAGCGGACAAGGCGGAATTTTACCGGTACTGGTACCCGGATTGGGATGATCCTTATTACCAGGAGCTGATCCGTCTGTTCGAGGTGAACCCGTCGCTCAGGCTCGGCAGCATGTCGAAGGGCATGCGGCGCAAATTCGATCTTGCGCTCACGCTCGCCCATCGCCCGGAACTGCTGCTGCTCGACGAGCCGTCCTCCGGGCTCGATCCGATCGCCTGGCGCACGATGATCGACATCCTGCACCGGTACATGGAGTCCGGCGAGCGCACGATCCTGATCGCCACGCATGTCGTGGAGGAAGTGAAGCGCCTGGCCGACTATATCGTGTTCATGGTGAACGGCAGGGTGCTCGGCATGTTTGAGAAGGACGAGACGCTCACCAGCTGGCATCAATATTACTTCATGGGGTCCGGCGAGCAATGGCTCGGCGCGCTGTCGGGCATGCCGGGACTGGCCGCGCTCGGGGAGACCGGCGGCATCGTCCGCGCGGTGACGAGCTCGGCGCGGGAAGCCGAAGCCTGGCTTGCCGCCCGCGGGCTGGAGCCGGCCGGGCGCAATGCGATGGAACTTGACGAAATCCTCGCCGTGCTGGTCGAACGGGAGAAGACCGTCGGATTACAGGGAACAAAAGGGGTCAGGACATGAGCACGCTTCAGGTTGATCGCATTGTGAAGCAATTCGGCGACAAAACGGCCGTGAACGGCGTGAGCTTTACGGCCGAAGCGGGCGAGATCTACGGTCTGCTCGGCGCGAACGGCGCCGGCAAGACGACGACGATGCGGATGGTCCTCGGCATCATCATGCCGGACAGCGGCAGCATCCTGTATCACGGCAAGCCGTACAGCCGCGAACAGCTGCGCGACCTCGGCTATCTGCCGGAGGAACGGGGGCTTTACCCGAAGATCAAGGTTTGCGACCAGATCCTCTACCTGGCGAAGCTCCGCGGCGTGCCGGCGAAGGAAGCGGACCGGAGGCTCCGCATGTGGCTCGAGAAATTCAACGTGCCGGAATATTACGACAAGAAGGTCGAGGAGCTGTCCAAAGGCAATCAGCAGAAAATCCAGTTCATCGCCGCGGTCATCCACGATCCGTCGATCCTCGTGCTGGACGAAGCGTTCAGCGGCCTCGACCCCGTCAACGTCGAACTGCTGAAGGCGGCGGTGAAGGAACTGCGCGACGCCGGCAAGACGATCCTGTTCTCGACGCACCGGATGGAGCACGTCGAGGAGCTGTGCCGCAACATCCTGATTCTTCACCGTTCGAATGTCGTCTTGCAGGGAAGCATTCGCGACATCAAGAAGCGGTTTCCGCGCGAGCGGGTCATCGTGCGGCTGGAGGACGACCGCGCGATCGAGGGATTGGAGACGATCCCCGGCATCCGGAATGTCGCCAGGCTCGACGGGGGCTACGAGATCCGGATCGACCGGGACGACGCGGCGCAGGCGATTCTCGATCACGCGCGGAAACAGGGGGATGTCGTGCGGTTCGAGCTGATGGAGCCGACGCTCCACGAAATCTTTATCCGTTCGGTAGGTGAGGAACTTGCGTAATTTCTGGACGGTCATGCTCTTCAGCATGCGCAACCGGATGCGGACGAAGGCGTTCATCGTGACGACGATCGTCATCGCGCTCCTGACGTCGGTCATGATTAATGTGGCCTACCTGATCTCCATGAATCCGTTCAGCGAACCGGATCGCATCGGCTTCGTGGAAAGCGACGCGCCTGCCGTGACGGATCGGCTCAAGGACTATTACGGCAGCCAGGAAAAACCGCTCATCGAGCTGATCGGCTATCCGGACGCCGGATCGGCCGAGGCGAACGAAGCGGCGATGAAGGAACGGATCCGGAACGGGGAAATCGAAGGGTATCTCGATTTCGAAGGGGACGGCCTGTTCCCGGAGATCACCTACAAGTCGGAGGACCCGCTGGATACGGGCCGGACGGCTTCCCTGGAAAGCGCGCTGCATGCGATCAAGGCCGACATCATTCTGTCCGGCGCGAATCTGACGGACGAGCAGCGGGAGGCGCTGGCGCAGCGGGTCCGGATCCGGGCGGTCCAGATCTCCACGACGGAGGGCGCGGGATCGGTCGGCGAAGAAGGAAAATCGGAGGCGGAACAGGCGCTGGCGCTCATGCTGGTCTATATCGTCATCTTCATGCTGTATATGGGCATCCTGATTACGGGCCAGCTCATCGCGACGGAGATCACCGCGGAGAAGAGCTCGCGCGTCATGGAGATACTCGTGACGAGCGTGGCGCCGCTGACACAGATGTTCGGCAAAATTTTCGGCATGTGCGTGGTCGGGCTGTCACAGATCGCCGTCTTCGGCCTTGCGGCCGCCGTCAATCTGGCGCTGCCGCACAACCGGGAAATGCTCCGGCATCTCGGTCTCGACGCTTCCAGCCTGGATCCGATGCTCATCGTCTACGCCGTCGTGTTCTACCTGACGGGCTACTTCCTCTATGCGATGCTGTATGCGGCGGCCGGTTCGATCGTCAGCCGGACGGAGGATCTCGGGCAGGCGGTGACGCCGCTGACGACGATCATGATGATTGCGCTGTTTGTGGGCGTGTTCGGCATGTTCAATCCGAACTCGGGAGCCAGCGTCGCCCTGTCGTATGTGCCCTTCTTCACGCCCTACCTGATGTTCGCGCGGATCGGCATGGCCGATCCGGCCTGGTGGGAAGTGCTGCTGTCGCTGGGCATCCTCGTCGCGACGATCATCCTGCTCGGCTGGCTGTCGGCGAAGATTTACCGCACCGGCGTGCTGATGTACGGCAAGCGGCCGAGCTTCAGGGAGCTCCGGAAAGCGATGAAGGCGTACAAGGTCTGAAAAGCGGAAACGGCCGGAACCCGGACGGGGACCGGCCGTTTCAACTTTGTTATGGATGTTTCGTTTTTGTTATCCGCCCGGGACGGAGCGGCGTTTATAATGGAAGTGCGGATCCCGCGCGGCATCAGTACACGAATCCGCCGAACAGGAAGCGGTATTCCCAGTGGGTGCCGGCGATCGGATCGATCCGGACGCCGCCGGATTTTTCCGAATAGGTATGCAGGATTTTGCCGTCGCCGAGGTAGATGCCGACGTGGGTGATGCGGGCGTTGGCCTTGTCGATGCCTGCGTAGTCCGATGCTTTGCTGCCCAGGTAGGACATGAAGAACATCAGGTCGCCGCGCTGGAGGCTCCGCCAGTCGTCGGTCGTCTTGCCGATGGCCTTCACGTAGGCGCCCTGGCTTCGCGAGTCGCCGGGCAGGCGCAGTCCGACGCCTTCCAGCCAGGCCTGGCGGACGAAATCCGAGCAGTCGAACGTGCTCGTGTCGTTCCGGTTCGAGCCGAACTCGTACGGCGTGCCGAGGTATTTCATGCCGGCGGCGATGGCGAGCTCCGCCGCGACGGCGCGGTCCAGATTCATCCAAGGCTCGACGTAGTTGGTCGAAATGTATTTGGCGCTTGTGCTGACGTAACCGTACACGCCGTTTGCGTCCTGCACGTAATACCAGTAATCGTTGTACCGTTTCACGACGGTCAGCTGTTCGCCCGGTTTCATGTACCGGATGCGCGAAGCGGACGTGCTCGGTCCCGTCCGGAACGAAACCGTGGCGACGATCACCGCGTTCGGCTCGGACTTGTAGATCGGTTCTTCGGGCCGGTCGATCAGGTCGGGGTCCGTCTCGTCGGGGTCCGCGGGATCGGCGGGCTCCCCCGGAACCGTCGGTACCGGAGGCTTGTCCGGTTCGGCGGGCACCGTGCCGGACGGCGGTGCGAACGACGTGCGGATGTATTTCGGGTTCGCGCTCGCATAGCCGATCACGTTGTTCCGGTCCGCGACGCGGTACCAATACGGGTTGACCTGTTCGAGAATCCAGACCGGTTCTCCCTTCTTCAGCATCCGGATGATGGCCGCGTCGGTGGACGGGCCGGTGCGCAGGTTGACGCCGTAGATCACTTCGCCGTTCGGTTCGGGCGCGGCGGCGGCGGAGCGGATTTCCACATATTTGTCCAGGGAGGATACATAACCGACCGTGCCGGCAGCATCCCGGACCTTCAGCCAGTACGCGTTCGTTCGTTCGATCAGCTCCAGCACTTCGCCCTTGCGGAGATAGCGGATCCGTTCGCCCGACGTGGATGGTTTGGTCCTGAAATTGACGGTAGCGATGACATGGACCTGTTCTACGGTGGATGGATACGCCGTGGCTGCAAGCGGCATCGGGAAGAGCGCGATGCAGGCGGCGAGCGCCGCAACCAGCAGGTTCTTCATGATGACGAACCTCCCGTCACACAGGGTGATGTTGCCGCGGCAAGACAATCTTACCATAGCTGAATTTCCGGTTAGCGTAGAAAAACTTTCCAAATACGTTTTGTAGCGCTCGGGAAATTGGGACGCTTTTCGCTGGATCTTGCGGGCGGCAGGTACCAGGATCGCATCCGGAACCGGCGGGAACCCGCGGCCGTTGGGACGGACGTAGCGGGGACGGCGGTCCGGACCAGCCCGCTTCACCGGAAGGCCCGCAAGAAAAATAATCCAAAAGTCACAGTCCGAATTCCGGCGCCGGCTGCGAGAGGGGGCGGATTCCCGCCGCATTTTGGAGCAAGGAACCGCTGGAAGAGGGGGGGTTTGATGTCATGCCCGGAGGAAACAGGATGACGGGAAGACTTCTGGGCCTGATGGTGATCGTCGGGCTTGTCGCCGGCTGCATGGACACGGGCGCGGGGAAGGTGCCCGAATCCCGGGAGCCGGCGGTCCGTGAAGCGGATGCCGGCGAACCGGAAGGCGGCGGACGACCGGCTCCGGAGAATGCTGCGGGCGACGACGCTGCGGCCGTCGGCGAAGTGACGTTCGACGGGAAGGACATCAAGGTCAACCAGGTTGGCTATCTGCCGGACGCGCCCAAAATCGCGGTGCTGGAAGGCCATGCGGACGCCGACCGATTCATGGTTGTCGACGCGGCGACGATGGCGGTCGTCCATGAAGGCGAGATCGGCCCGGCCCACCTCGACGTGCATTCGGGCGAACGGGTGCGGCATCTCGATTTCACCCCGCTCGCGGAGGAAGGCGAGTACGCCGTCGTCGTGCCGGGCGCCGGTTCGTCGCGGAAGTTCCGGATCGCGCGAAACGTCTATTACGCGCCTTTCTTCGACGCGCTGCGTTCCTATACGCTCGGGCGCTCCGGGCTCGCGATCGACGATCCGGTCACCGGGTTCCGGCACGCGGCCGGGCATACGCAGGATGCCGAGGCGAAGCTTGATATCGATCATCCCCACGCGCCGGCGGGCACCGTCGTCGACGTCAGCGGCGGATGGTACGACGCCGGCGATTACGGCAAGTACGTGCCGCCCGGCGCGGTGACGGCCGCGCAGCTGTTGCTCGCGTACGAACGCAGGCCGGAGAAGTTCGGCGTCGGGCAGCTCAAGTTTCCGCCCGGCTTCGAGTGCGACGTGCCGGGATTGCCGGACGTGCTGGCGGAGGTGAAGTACGAGCTCGACTGGCTGCTCAAGATGCAGCGGCCCGACGGCGCCGTCTACCACAAGGTGTCGGGGCTCACATGGCCCGGCATGATCCGGCCGGAAGAAGACACGCAGCCGAGGTACGTCTTCGGCATGACGACCTACGGCACCGGCATGTTCGCCGGGGCGATGGCGATGGCGGCGCGCGTCTACGAGCCGTTCGACGCCGGTTACGCCGCCCGGCTGCTCGGGGCGGCCGAGCAGGCGTTCGGATTCCTCGAGGCGAATCCCCGGCTCATCGTGCTGAAGAGCGAGCACCAGGACAACGGCTCGGGCGGCTACGACAAGAACGGCGACGAGGACGACCGGTTCTGGGCGGCGGCCGAGCTGCTGAAGACGACCGGCGATCCGAAATACGATGCGTATATTCGCGAGAAGCTGCCCCATCTGCTGCAACGTGACCCGATCATCATCGGCTGGGGTTCGACGATCGCGCTCGGGCAGTTCGCCTACGCCACGGCGGAAGCGGGCGATCCGGAGATCAAGGCGAAGATCGCGCAGAGACTGGTGAAGGCGGCGGACGACATCGTCGGGCGGATCGGCCGCGACGGCTACCGCTATTCGCTGACGTCCAACGAGTATTCATGGGCATCCGTGAAGAACGGGCTCGCGAAGGCGCAGCTCCTCCTGCTCGCGCACGAGCTGGAGCCGAAGGAGACGTACCTGCACGGCGCGCTCGACCAGCTCCACTATACGCTCGGGCGCAACGCCGTCGGCACGACGTACCTGACCGGATCGGGTACGGAGATGCCGGACCATCCGCACAACCGGTTGATCATCAGTACGGGCACGTACATCCCGGGACTGCTCGTCGGCGGGCCGAACAAATTCGGCGGCGATCCGCAGCTCGACAGGCTGCTCGAACGCGAATCGCCGCCGCCGGCGAAGGCCTATCTGGACGTGAGCGGATCGTGGGCGTCGAACGAATACGCGATCGACTACAACGCGCCGCTCGTGTTCGTCCTGACCTGGTTCGCGGAACCGTGATCCGAAAGGAAGGCGGCCGGCCGGGCCTTGGGCCCGTGCCGGCCGCTCTGCCGGTTGCAAGCGGTGAATCATGCCCCGGATTTGGATGCGGAACGATCGACAGGCTGCGTTCCCGCGTCAAGCGATTTCGCCCGCGGGCGGCGCGACGGACGTTCCCTCGACCGGCAAGGTGGCGAGCCGGACATGCTCGACCGGGCGGTCCGGCTGCTCCATCCGCAGGACGAGCTGCTCGAACGCGCGGGAGCCGACGCGCACCGCGTCGATCCGGACGGATTCCAGGCGCAGGCCGTCCGGCAGCGCGCCGGCATCCGGCTCCATCGCGTCGAAGCCGGCGACGGACACGTCGCGCGGGACCTCGAGGCCCATCCGGCCGAGCGCCTGGATCGTCCGGATCGCGACGACGTCGTTTGCGCAGACGAAGGCGGTGGGAAGATGCGGCATGGCTCCGAGCGCTTCGGCGACTTCCGCGCCGTCGAAGTAATGGCGCGGCCTCGGCGCCACGGCACAGCAAGCCGGGTCGACGGGGAGCCCCGCATCCGCCATCGCGAGCCGGAAGCCGTTCCACCGTTCCATGAACGACAGGCAGTCGCCGATGTCGCCGATGAAGCCGATGCGGCGATGGCCGAGCGCGATGAGCCGCGCGGTCAGATCGCGTACGCTTCGCTCGCTCTCCATCAGCACCGTGTCGAAGACGGCGTCCCCGGCCCGCGCCGCGCTGTCGTGGTCGATCAGCACGGCCGGAAGGCCGAGCCCGGCGACGGTGCGCGCGTAGGCGAGCCGCGTGATGCCGGCCATGATGACGCCGTCCACATGCGCCTCCGTGAGCGAGCGGGGCAGGGCGAGGGCGTCGAGATCTTCGGGCGTGACGAAATGCAGCACCATGTTCCAGCCCCGGCGCCGCGTCGATTCCTCGATGCCCTGCAGCACGTCCACCCAGTAGCCCTTGCTGCCGGAGCGGGCGAGGCTCGAGCGGACCAGGCAGGCGATCGTGCGCAGGCCCGCGTCCAAAGGGCCGGACGGATCCGTCCGGCCGGCGGACAGCCGGTAATGTTTGTAGCGGAGCCGGGCGGCCGCGTCCAGCACCCGCTGCCGCGTGGCGGGCGGAACGGACGGGTGCCCGTTCAGGGCCTTCGAGACGGTCGTTCGCGAGAGGCCCAGCATCCGGGCGATGTCGTTCGTGGTGGGTTTGCGTTTCATGAACGGGGATCACCTGCCTGGCGTTGCGCGATCGTTTTTTTGTCAACCGGAATGAGCGGTTTGTTCAATTTGTTAAAATTATAGCACGGCGGAAAAGTGAACTCCAAACATCATGGGATGGCGGCGGGTTCGGGTTAACAAATTGAACAAAAAATTAACGGATTCGCCTTTACTTTATTAACATCCCTCTGTATAATGGATGGAAACATCAGCAGTTGATGACATCCGGGAGGGCATCATGAACGCGGTACAGCGATTGATCGACGGCTGGCGGTTCCGGGGCGCCGGCGAACGGGAATGGATGCCGGCCGCCGTGCCGGGCTGCGTCCATACCGACCTGCTCGCGAACGGCAGGATTCCGGATCCGTTCGACGGGACGAACGAGCGCGATTTGCAGTGGATCGACAAGCAGGATTGGGAATATGAAACGACCTTCGACGTGTCCGGCGATCTGCTCGGCGAGTCCAGAATCGACCTCGTGTTCGACGGCCTCGACACCTATGCCGACGTGACGCTGAACGGCGAGCATGTGCTGTCCGCGGACAACATGTTCCGCGTGTGGCGCGTCGGGGTGAAGCGGCTGCTGAAGCCCGCCGGCAACCGGCTGCACATCCGCTTCCGCTCGCCGATCCGCGAGGATCTGCCGAAGCTGGAGAAGCTCGGCTATCCGTTACCGGCGGTGAACGACCAGTCGGAGAACGGCGGGCTCGGCGACAGGAAGGTGAGCGTCTTCGCGCGCAAGGCGCCGTACCATTACGGCTGGGACTGGGGGCCGCGGTTCGTGACGAGCGGCATCTGGCGCGAGGTTCGGCTCGAAGCCTGGTCCGGCGTGCGCATCGCCGACCTGTTCATCCGCCAGCGCAGCGTAACGGCGGCCGAAGCGAAGCTGACCGCCGTCGTCGAAGTCGAAGCCGAGAGCGCATGGAGCGGCACGCTCCGGCTGTCGGCGGACGGGCGCGTCTGGGAGCGGGAAGTGGCGCTTGCGCCCGGTACGCAGACGATCGAGCTGGATGCGGCGATCGAGCGCCCGAAGCTGTGGTGGAGCCGCGGGCTCGGCGAGCAGCATCTGTACACGTTCCGCGCGGAGCTGCTGGCATCCGGCCGGCAGGCGGCGGCGCGGCAGGTTCGGACCGGCCTCCGCTCGATCCGGCTCGTGCGCGAGAAGGACGAATGGGGCACGTCGTTCTATTTTGAACTGAACGGGGTCAAGGTGTTTGCCAAAGGCGCGAACCATATCCCGCTCGACAGCTTCGTCACCAGAGTGACGCGGGAGCGTTACGAACATGAGATTGCGTCGGCCGCGCTCTCGAACATGAACATGCTGCGCGTCTGGGGCGGCGGCATCTACGAGGACGACACGTTCTACGAGCTGTGCGACGAGTACGGCATTCTCGTCTGGCAGGACTTCATGTTCGCGTGCAGCCTGTACCCGGGCGACGAAGCGTTCCTGGCGAACGTGCGCGCCGAAGCGGAGCAGAATGTGAAGCGGCTGCGCAATCATCCGTGCATCGCGCTCTGGTGCGGCAACAACGAGATCGACACCGCCTGGTCGCACTACATCGAGGACGCGGGCTGGGGCTGGAAGAAGGAGTATTCGCCGGAGCTCCGGGAGAAGCTGTGGGCGGATTACGAGGCGATTTTTCACGAGCTGCTTCCGGAAGTCGTCGGCCGGCTGGCGCCGGAGGCGGACTACTGGCCGTCTTCGCCGATGCAGGGACTGACGCGCGACGCGAACCAGCATGCCGGCAAGCGGACGACGTCCGGCGATATCCACTACTGGGGCGTCTGGCATGAAGTGGAGCCGTTCGAGCGCTACACGCTCAACCTCGGCCGGTTCATGAGCGAATACGGATTCCAGTCGTTCCCGGAAGAGCGCACCGTCCGCTCGTATGCGCAGGATCACGAGATGGAACTGCTCTCCGACGTCATGCTCAGCCACCAGCGGCATCCGTCCGGCAACAAGCTGATCAAGCAATATCAGAGCATGTATCTGCCCGAGCCGAAGGATTTCGTCTCGTTCCTGTCCGTCAGCCAGGTGCTGCAGGGCGAAGCGATGAAGTTCGCGATCGAGGCGCACCGCCGGCGCAAGCCGTTCTGCATGGGCACGCTGTACTGGCAGATGGACGACTGCTGGCCGGTGGCGTCGTGGGCGTCGATGGACTATTACGGCCGCTGGAAAGCGATCCAGTACTACGCGAAGAAGAGCATGAAGGACATCATGGTGTCGATCGACGGCACGAAGGAAGGCGAAGTGGACATTCACATCATCTCCGATGTCCTGCAGCCGATCGACGGCACGCTGCACGCGGCGCTGTATGATTTCGACGGCAAGCTGCTCAAGCAGTTCAGCGTGCCGGCGAAGGTGGAGGCGAACGCCACCGCGGTCGTCTGGTCGACTACCGTCGACGGTCTGCTCGAAGGGGCGGATCCGAAGCGCACGGTGCTGAAAGCCGATCTTGCGGCGGACGGTCAAGTGCTCGACAGCAAGCTGCACTACTTCGTCCCGGCCAAGGACATCCAATTGTCGAAGGCGAAAGTGACGATCCGGGAAGTGGCGGGTTCGAACGGAACGGCGTTCACGCTCGAGACGGACACGCTTGCGAAGCAGGTCGCGCTGCTTCCCGAAGCGGAAGGCGTCTTCAGCGACAACTGGTTCGACCTCATCCCGGGCATTCCGGTCACGGTCGAGTTTCTCGGCCGTGGCGCAGCCGGACGGGCGTTCGCGCCCGCTGCGCCGGGACGGATCACCGTCCAGTCGTTCGCGGACTGGATCGGGCTGTAAAACCGATGATCATAAGGCCCCTTGCCAGGCAAGGGGCCTTGTTTTACACTGAACCCGAACCCACCGTCTGGAGAGGAGATGCTCGACGTGGCTCAACCTTACGATCTTCCTTTAAGCGAGCTGGAGAAGTACAAGCCCCCGCTTACGCGGCAGCCCGATTTCGACGCGTTCTGGGATCGGACGCTCCGCGAACTGGCGGAAACGCCGCTGTCGTATGAACTGACGCCGCATGATTACCCGGCGCGGGGCGTGCGTCTGTTCAAGGTCGTCTATTCGGGCTTTCGCGGCGCGACCATTCAAGGCTGGCTGGCGCTGCCCGAAGGCGAAGGTCCGTTCCCGGGGCTGATGCTGTACCACGGCTACAACTGGGCGATGGAAGGCCAGATTCACGACACGGTGAATTGGGCGCTCCACGGCTATGCGGCGTTCCTCATGCTGTGCCGCGGTCAGCAGGGCGAAAGCGCTGACAACACCGTCTACAGCCACGGCGCCCAAGCGGGATGGATGTCGAAAGGCATTCTGTCCGAGGATGAATATTACTACCGCGGCGTCTACATGGACGCGGTCCGGGCGCTTGAAGTGCTCGCATCGCTCGATCAGGTGGACCGCACGCGCATCGGCGTGAGCGGCGGCAGCCAGGGCGGCGCATTGACGCTGGCCGCTGCGGCGCTGTCGGACATTCCGGTCGTCGCGGCCGCGGATTATCCGTATCTGGCGCATTTCGAGCGGGCGATCGACATTACGCCGAGCGGTCCGTACCTGGAGTTGAACGAATTTTTCCGCCGCAACGGCGATCCGGAGATCGAAGCGCGGGCGAAGCGGACGCTGTCCTACTTCGACGTCATGAACCTGGCGCCGCGCGTCAAGTGCCGGACATGGGTGTCGATCGGCCTCGTCGACACGATCACGCCGCCGTCGACGGTGTTCGCGGCGTACAACCATCTGAACTGCGAAAAATCGATCTCCGTGTTCCGCTACTTCGGCCATGAATACATTCCGCGCGCGCACGAGCAGCGGCTGCGGCTGCTGCTGGAAACGCTTCAGCCGTAAGCGCCGCGCGGGAAGAAGCCTTCCGTCCATCCGTCGGGCGGGAGGCTTTTTTGGTTCATTCCGGAAGTTCCGCCGCCTGAAAACCGCCCGCGGCGGCAGATGACAGCCTCCGGCGCGCCGACACGGTCCGGGGCGGGGTTATTTCCGCGTATTTCGCCTTTTCCGCCGTTTGACGCGTGTTTACGCCAGGCCTACACTTGGTCTAACGCACTTTTGGACCCGGAAGGAGACGCATTTCATTGAACACAGCCGTTCAAACCCGCGTGGCCGTGCAGACCGCGACGGTCTATTCGATCCTGTTCGCCGTCAGCGCAATCCATATGCTCAACGACTCGATGCAGACGGTCGTGACGGCGTTGTTCCCGGTGCTGCGCGATTCGCTGGCGCTGACGTTGTCGCAGATCGGGTGGCTCAGCTTTGCCCTCAATATGACCTCATCCGTCATGCAGCCCGTGGTCGGCCTGTATTCCGACCGGCATCCGACGCCCGGCATGCTGCCGGTCGGCATGGGGATGAGCCTGCTCGGCATCGCCGGGCTGGCGTTCGCGCCGAATTACTGGACCTTGCTTCTGGCAACCGTCTTCATCGGCATCGGTTCGGCGGTCTTTCACCCGGAAGGTTCGCGGGTTGTCTATTTCGCCGCGGGCGAGCGGCGAAGTTTCGCCCAATCGATCTATCAGATGGGCGGCAACGCCGGTTCCATGCTGGCGCCGCTCATGACGATCGCGATCTTCATTCCGCTCGGCCAGCGCGGCGCGGCCTGGGGGATGCTACTCGCCGCCGCGGCCATCGCCGTCGCGCTGTACGTCGTGCCGTGGTATCGCACGCAGCTCGCCGCATACGGGGTGCCGGTGAAGCGCAAGGGCAAGGCGGCGGACGGCCGGACCTTGCACGACGGCCTGTCCGGCCGCACGGTCGCCTTCGCGCTGACGCTGCTCGTCCTGATCGTGTTCGCGCGTTCGTGGTACGCCGCAGGCATCAACAATTTCTACCCGTTCTATCTGGAAGACAAATTCGGGGTGTCGAAGCAGACCGCCCAGCTCGCCCTGTTCCTCTATCTGGGGGCCGGCGTGGCGGGCACGTTCTTCGGCGGCATCTGGGGCGACCGGTTCGGCCGCAA
>k87-585478_pt1 | contig 17845 bp, 17 predicted proteins | sample MGYA00084031_6733416 | MGnify analysis MGYA00084031
GCCTGCGGGTCACAGCATCGTGCCGAGGTACTCCTGCTCCGTGCCGTCCTCCCAGGTGACGATCAGCGTCTCACCCTGGAACTCGAGGGTGGCCGTCCGCGACGCCCACTCCTCGTCGCCGTACATGGTGCAGTAGGGCAGCTCCATCGTCCCCTCGTCGGTCGCGGCGCCGTAGCAGATGTCGCCCTCCGCCAGCCAGTCCTCGATGAACATGACCTCGCCGTTGTCGAAGTGCAGCGTGGAGTCCGAGTCCTCGGGGCCGGTGTACCAGCTGCCCTCGAGCTCCTCCACCGTCGCCGGCACCCGCTCCTCCTCGGAGCCGGGGAGCAGGTTCTGCAGCTCCTCCCACGGGATGAGGTCGGCGATCTCATCCGGGATCAGGTCCCGCAGGTCGTCAGGGGTGATGTCGCCCGGGAGGCTGGCCGGGTCGATCTCCGACACGTCGGACGGCTTGGGACCCTCCGACTCGCTGGAGCCGGCGTCGCCGCCCTCGTCTTCGCCGCCGTCCTGGTCCTCGCCGCCGTCCTGCTGTGTCTCCTCGTTCGGCGCGCTCTGCGCCGGCTCCTCCTCGTCCCCGTTGCAGCCCGTCAGCACCAGCGCCGCCGCCACCGTCACGGCCGGAATCGCTGCCCGTATGGTCCTGATGCGCATGGCATTCCCCTCTGCGGCAAATGACGTCTCCGTATCAGCTGGCAGGGAGACTAGCCCGTACGGAAGGGGAAAACCTGATCTTGTTACGGGGCTGTGCCGTTTCGTGCCGAACAGCGACACACGTCACCCGCCGGTGCCTGGCCGCCGTCAGCGCAGGTATCCGGCGGCCGCCAGGTCGTCGAAGACGGCGTGGTCCACCGGCGCGGTGCGGTGACGGTCCGCCAGCGACAGCCAGGCGATCTCCTCGATCTCGCGGCTGGCGGCCAGCGTGCCCCGGTAGTCTGCCGTGTAGCACGCCATGCGCACCAGCGTCCCGTCCGGCTGCCCGTCCGCCGGCCCGGTGTAGGTGCCGAAGTGCCGCACCGTGCCGGGCAGCAGTGACACCGACAGTTCCTCCGTGACCTCCCGCAGCAGCGCCTGCTGGTCGCTCTCGCCCGGCTCCCGCTTCCCGCCGGGGACGTAGAACAGCGTCCTGCCGCGCGAGCGCGCCCCCAGGACCCGCCCGTCCCGCACATGCACCCAGGCCACCGTGTCGATCAGCCGCGTCACCCGCCGCCCTCCGCTCGCTCCGGCCGTCTGCTGCGGCGGAGCGCACCGGCCGCGTGTCCTCCGCCGGCCGGCGATAGTCGCACGGGCACGGCCGTGACCGCAACGGGATTCGTGCCGGCGGCTAGCGCACCGACGGGCGCACCGCGGGCTGCCGTTCCGGCGGGAAAACGCAGAACTCGTTGCCCTCCGGATCAGCCAGGACATCCCACTCGACGCTGCCCTGGCGGCGCCGCAGCAGCTTCGCCCCCATCGCCAGCAGCTCCCCGGTGTCGCCCCTGACGTCCAGGTGCATGCGGTTCTTGCACGTCTTCGGCTCCGGCACCGGGTTGATCCAGATCACCGGCCCCTCGCCCGATGGATCGTGGAGGGGCACCGGCCAGGACTCCGGCCAGTCGCGGTCTCCGGGCGCCGGGCGTCTGCGGTACCCCAGCGCGGCGCACCACCAGTCCGCGAGCGCCTGGTGGTCCCTCGCGTCCAGCGCGATGGCCTTGAAACGCGCGGGCGGCATGGCTCAGCGGGCCCCGCCGGACACGGCGACGGCGCGCTTCACCGTGACCCGCGCCAGCAGCTCACCCGGCACGCCGTGCCGTGCCCCGGACGCCTCGGCCTCGTCCCCGGAGTCCGGGTACCGGTCCGCGGTCTGCGTCGCCCAGGTGCGCGGCTCGTCCGGGGCCTCGCTCAGCCGCACCCGGCCGTGCCGCATCACGGAGGCGTACGGCGCTGTCTCGTCCATCGACCGTCCCGTCACCGTCTCCGTGCCCGTGGTGAGCACCACGTCCCGGCCGTCGAGCAGCGGGGACCGCACCGGGGCCACGCGCGGGCTGCCGTCCGCCCGCACCGTGGCCGCCATCGCTGTCCGGGTGCCCGAGGAGGCGAACGCGCGCCACCCCTCGTCGGTCATCGTCCGTGCCATGCGGTCATCCTGCGCCATCAGCCGGGGCCATGCCAGGAAGCGGGCAGGCCGTGTGCCGGCGCCACCGCCAGATGGCGTTCGCCGGCCCGCCCCGTCCGCACGGTCAGGCAGAAGCCCTCCCGCTCGTGCGGCTCGAACGACAGGTACGCGAAGCCCGCGTCGGCGGTCGCCGCCCGGGCCAGCCGGTCCAGTTCGCGTTCGACCCGCGCCCACTCCGCCGGGTCGATGTACTGCCGGGTGACGGAGTGCCAGACCACCGTCATGGTCCCCGTCTCCAGCTGCACCCCCGCCAGGAACTCGGCCGCGCCCGCGGCCTCCACGGTCGCCGGGACCTTCGCCGCGACGGACAGCGCGCCCTCCAGCCGCGCGGCCCGCGCCAGCTGGTCCGGCCACAGGTAGGCGCGCAGCGCCAGCGCGCCGCCGGGCGACAGCGGATCGATGGGGTCCGGATCACAGCCGTGCCGCTCCACGACGCGCAGCGCCGGGCTGCGCGCCGCGGCCTGGCGCAGCCAGTCGGGCACCTCGCCGCGCCAGGCCTCCGTCAGCCGCACCGGCGAGTCCGGCGGGCCCCAGGTGAACGCGTCCGACACGTACCGGTACTGGTCGGCGCGCAGCAGCAGGCCCGCGCTTGAGCCCAGCTCGAACAGCCGCACCGGCAGCTGCGGCCGGGGCAGCACGCTGAGCAGTCCCACCAGCAGCATCACGGCGCGGCCGACCTCGTTGGTCTGCGGCGGGCGCGCCAGCCACGCCCGCAGCCAGGGCAGCTCCGCGGCTACCGCCTCCCGGAACGCCGGCCACGCCGCCGCGGCGTTGCCGGAATCGAACACGCCGCCCGCGCTCGGGTAGTGCGCCGCGAGCCGGGGTGCGCGCCCGGTGAGCGCCAGCGCGTGCACGCCCCCGGCCAGGCGCAGCGGCACCGCGTCCGCTGCGGCTGCCTCCGCGTGGGCAGCGACCGCCTCGGCGCACGGCCCGCCCGCCGCCACGTCGTCGGCCGCCCGCTCCAGCAGTGCGGCGTACAGCGGGGAGCCGAGTCGGCCGCAGGCGTCGGCCTGCTGGCGGAAGGAAGCAACCATCGCATCCGGGGGCATCTGTACTCCTCGCCTGTGTGTCGGGACGTCTCACGATCATGGGCCCGGGCGGGCCGCGAGGGAAGGGCCTGCCCGGAACGCCGCCGCCCGGTCCCCCGCCGCCGGGCGGGGCCGCCCCTACCATGGCGCCTCATGAGCGCTCGCACGATCGTGGTCTTCACCAGGACCGCCGGCTACCGGCACGACTCCATCCCCGACGGCATCGACACGTTCCGCTCGCTGGGCCAGGAGCACGGTTTCTCCGTCCTCGCCACGGAGGACCCCGGGGAACTCGCCGCCTCGCTCGGTGGCGGCTGCGCGGCCGCCGTCTTCCTGTCCACCAGCGGCGAGGTGCTGACGGACGCCGCCCGCGCCGCGCTGCGCGACTACCTCGCGGCGGGCGGCGGCTTCGTGGGCGTGCACGGCGCCGCCTGCACCGAGTACCAGTGGCCGTGGTACGGCGACAGCGTCGTCGGCGCCGTCTTCGACGGCCACCCCGCGCTCCAGCCCGGCGTCCTCGACGTCACCGACCACGACCACCCGGCCACCGCGCACCTCGACGACCGCTGGGAGTTCACCGACGAGTGGTACAACTTCACCAGCAACCCCCGGGGCCGGGTGCGGGTGCTGGCCACGGCCGACGAAAGCACCTACGAGGGCGGGCGAATGGGCGCCGATCACCCGCTGGTGTGGTGCCACGAGCGCGCGGGCGGGCGCTCCTTCTACACCGCCCTGGGCCACACCTCCGAGTCGTACGCCGACCCCGTCTTCCGCCAGCACCTGCTCGGCGGCCTGTCCTGGGCGGCCCGCTGGCAGGAGGAGGACCGGTGACCGCGCTGACCCGCGTGCACGGCGACCTCACGGAGCAGCACGTCGACGCGGTCGTCAACGCCGCCAACTCCTCCCTGCTGGGCGGCGGGGGAGTGGACGGCGCGATCCACCGCAAGGGCGGTCCCGGCATCCTCGCCGAGTGCCGGGAACTGCGCGCCTCGCGCTACCGCGGCGGCCTGCCCGCCGGCCAGGCCGCCGCGACCGGTGCGGGGCGGCTGCCGGCGCGCTGGGTCATCCACACCGTCGGGCCCGTTTACTCCCGCACCGAGGACCGGTCACGGCTGCTGGCGTCCTGCTACCGGGAGTCGCTCCGTGTCGCAGCCGGGCTCGGCGCCGCCACCGTCGCGTTCCCCGCCATCTCCACGGGGGCCTACCGCTGGCCGGTGGCGGACGCCGCGCGGATCGCCGTTGCGGCCGTGCGCGCGGCGGTGGCGGAGCGGCCGTTTGCGGAGGTGCGTTTCGTGCTCTTCGACCAGGCCGCCTACCGCGCCTTCGGAGAGGCCCTCGGCGAGACGGACGACTGAGGCAGGCAGGCGGCCAGCCCGCGCCCCGGCGTCATGGCGCCAGCGGTCCGCCCGCTTGTCCGCTGTTGTCCGCTGGAGGTGTCCGCCGGTACCGGCTTGCCGCCAGCCTGGTGCAGCTGGACCGCGGATGGCCCGGGGATGGCGAGGCTGGCGCTCTGGCAGGGAAAGAAGGTGAACATGTCGACACAGCAGGTGCAGTCTCTTTGCCGACGTGCTGTCTCGGCGTCACCTGTCCGCCAGGCCGCCCCGAGCCGGGTAAGGTGACCGCTCAGGCGCGGCTGGCGCGCGGGACAGGCCAGCAGCCGGGACGGGAAGGCGAGGAGATGACACAGCTGTCCGTGGCCGAGGAGGTCTGCGAGGCGTTCCCGGCACTGACCATCGCCGCGGTAACGGCCACCGGCCTGCGCTCCGGCCCGTGGCAGGAACCGGAGCGCCTGCTCGCGGCCCTGGAGGCGGACGCCGCCTCGGGCGCCTGGCAGCCGCTCAGCGAGGACGACCCCCGGCTGGCCTCCTGGCAGGCCGCCTACCGTGCCTTCGGCACCAACCCCCGGCGCATGCGCCCGAGCGTGGACGCGCTGTCCCGGCGGCTCGCCAAGTCCGGGCGGCTGCCGCGCATCAGCCCCGTTGTCGACGCGTACAACGCGGTGTCCGTGACGCACGGCGTGCCCGCCGGGGCTTTTGACCTGGCGGCGGTACGCGGCGACATCCGCGTGCGCTACGCGCGCGAGGGCGAGTCGTTCCTCCCGCTGGGACAGCCGGACGGGCCCGAGGAGGCCCGGCCCGGCGAGGTCGTCTACGCGGACGAGGCGGCCGAGCACCCGGTGCTCACCCGCCACTGGAACCACCGCGACAGCGACCGCACGAAGGTCACGCCCCAGGCGCGGGACGTGCTGTTCCTGCTGGAGGCCGTCGACGCGGACGCCGGGGCGAAGGCCGTGCACGCGGCCGTGGAGCAGCTCACCGCCCTGCTCGCGCCGCGCGCCGGCCGCGTCGTCACTCACCTGCTGACGGCCGGCGCGCCCGCCGCTCAGCTGTCGGACTGACCGCCCGGCTCAGGCGCGCCGCCGTGAGGAGCGGCACCAGGTGCTCCTCTTCGTACACGAGATGCCCCTCCAGCTCGCCGGCCAGCCGGTCGAACTCGGCCTTGGTGCGTGGCGCTGTCCGCCGGTTCCTGCTCACCGGCCGCGTCGAGCAGGGCGTTGCGTTCGTCCGGCAGCGCCGCGACGACCGTGTGCTCGCGCCGCCGCGCGCACACCGCCGCCAAGTCCGGCCGTTCGCGCTCCAGCGCGGGACACATCCGGGCGTCCTCGGCGGCGTGGTGGCCGTGCAGGTAGTGGCAGAACTCGCGGCAGCGGCGCAGCGGCTGGCGCGTCACGTCCGGCTCGCACCGCCCGCCGGATAACAGCGCGGCCAGCTCCTTCCGCGCCGCCGCGAGGTACTCGCGGAACCACTCATGGATGGGACGGGTCCGTCGCCCATCCGCTGCGGGACGCCCGCTGCCTGGCCATGCGTCATGCGGCGAGACTAGGCGGCCGCGCCGGCACCGCCCTCACGGTTCCGCCAGAACGACCTCCAGCGTCCTGGGCCCGTGCACGCCCTCCACCCGGCTCAGTTCGATGTCGCTCGTCGCGGACGGGCCGGAGATCCACGTCAGCGGACGCCCGGGGTCGAGCCGCTCCAGCGCCTGCGGCACGGACCCCGCCACCTGCGACGGCACCCGCACCACGCAGACGTGGTGGTCAGGCACCAGCGTGACACGCCGCCGCCCCTGGCCGGGGCCGGCGTCGAGCACCAGCGTGCCCGTCTCCGCGATGGCCACCGCGCAGCCGGTCACCACGCTGTCGACGGCGTCCAGGTCGTGCGGCGTCAGCCCGGCCTCGTCCGGCACCCGGCGCACCTCCTCCGGCACCCCGGCCAGCCACTCCTCCGGCAGCCCGTCCGGCACCACCACCGACCGCGCGCCGCGCGCCGCCAGCAGCCGCGCGACCACCGGCGCCACCTCCGCCTCGGCGCAGCGGTGCACCGCCGCCCGGTAGTCCGCCAGCCGCTCGGCCAGCACCGCCACCGGATCGCCGGGGGAGTCGTCACGCCGGTAGTCGCGGACCACGGCCACGTCCTCGGGCGTCTCCTGCCGCGGCACGTCCGCCAGCGCGCGGCGGATCCTGCCGAGCACCACGTCCCTGCTGCTCACGCGTCACCTCCTTCGCCGCCGCGGGTGCGGCGCCACCAGTCGCGGAACGGTTCCGCCGGCAGCGCCGGCACGTCCCGGCTGTCGGTCCACGCCCGCCCCGGCCCCGGCAGCTGCGGCGGCACCAGGCGGCGTGACCGCGCCGCCATGCGCTGCCCGGAACGCAGCGCCCGGGGGTGGTCCAGCACCCAGCGGGCCGCGCGCATCGCGGCGCGCTCCGCCGCGTGCCCCTTCGCCGGCCGGATCCGGGTGCGCCGCCCGCGCACCGTCGCCTCCCCGCCCTGCACCACGCGCTCGCGCAGGTGCACCAGGACCTCCGGGATGTCGATGGCCACCGGGCACACCTCGTAGCACGCGCCGCACAGCGACGAGGCGTACGGCAGCGACGCGTCCAGGCCGGTGGCCGTGCCCCGCAGCTGCGGCGTCAGAATCGCCCCGATCGGGCCCGGGTACGCCGAGCCGTAGGCGTGGCCGCCCGCCCGCTCGTACACCGGGCAGACGTTCAGGCACGCCGAGCAGCGGATGCAGCGCAGCGCCTGCCGCCCGACGGTGTCGGCCAGCGCGTCGGTGCGGCCGTTGTCCAGCAGCACCAGGTGGAACGTGCGCGGCCCGTCGCCGTCCGTCGTGCCGGTCCACATCGAGGTGTACGGGTTCATCCGCTCCGCGGTCGAGGAACGCGGCAGCAGCTGCAGGAAGACCTCCAGGTCCTGCCAGGTCGGCACGACCTTCTCGATGCCCACCACCGAGATCAGCGTCTCCGGCAGCGTCAGGCACATCCGCCCGTTGCCCTCGGACTCCACCACCACCAGGGTGCCGGTCTCCGCCACCATGAAGTTGGCGCCCGAGATGGCGACCTTGGCGTTGAGGAACTTCTGCCGCAGGTGCAGCCGCGCCGCCTCCGCCAGCTCGGCGGGGGAGTCGCTCAGCCCCTCGGGGGCCGGGCGGCCCCAGTCCGCCATGCGCCGCGTGAAGATGTCCCGGATCTCGCCCCGGTTGCGGTGGATCGCCGGCACCAGGATGTGGGACGGCAGGTCGTCGCCGAGCTGGACGATCAGCTCCGCCAGGTCCGTCTCGCTGACCCGGATGCCCGCCGCCGCCAGCGCCTGGTTCAGCCCGATCTCCTGCGTCGCCATGGACTTGACCTTGAGGACCTCCGTCTCGCCGGTCTCCCGCACCAGCCGCGTGACGATCCGGTTGGCCTCCCTGGCATCGGCGGCCCAGTGCACCTGCCCGCCCGCCTCGGTCACGGCCCGCTCCAGCCGCTCCAGGTACACGTCCAGGTGACGCAGCGTCCGGTTCTTGATGGCCGCCCCCGCGGCCCGCAGCCGGTCCCAGTCCGGCAGCTCGGCGACCGCCTTCGCCCGCTTGGCGCGGATGGAGTGCGTGGCGTGCCGGAGGTTGCCGCGCAGCCGCTCGTCGCGCACCGCGGTCCCGGCGGACTCGGGAAAGGCGGGCATGCCCAGGTACGTGCCGCTCACAGCGCCTCCTCGCATCGGGCCGCGGCGCTCACCACGGCTCTTCTTCCGTGCTGGCCAGGATCTCCGCGAGGTGGACCGGGCGCACCGGGGAGTCCATCCGCGACAGCGTGCCCCCGATGTGCATCTGGCAGGAGTTGTCCACCGTGCACACCGCCTCGGCGCCCGTGCCCGTGATGGCCCGGGCCTTGTCCGCGCCCATCGCGGCCGACACCGCCGGGTTCTTCACCGCGAACGTGCCGCCGAAGCCGCAGCACTCCTGCGCGCCCGGCAGATCGACCAGCGTCAGCCCCCGCACCCGCTCCAGCAGCCGCCTGGGCCGGTCACCCAGCCGCAGCATCCGCAGCCCGTGGCAGGTGGGATGGTAGGTGACGGTGTGCGGGTAGTACGCCCCCACGTCCTCCACCCCGAGCACGTCGGTGAGGAATTCCGTCAGCTCGTACGTCCGCGGCACCACGTCGGCCGCCGCCTCGGCCAGCGCGCTGCCGCGCCCCTCCGCCTCGGCCCTGGCCCCGATCCGCGGGTAGTTCTCCCGCACCATCGCCGCGCACGACCCCGACGGCGCGACGATGTAGTCGTAGCCCGCGAACGCCCGGGCGAACCGCCGCACCAGCGGCTCCGTCTCGTGCCGGTACCCGGTGTTGAACTGCGGCTGCCCGCAGCAGCTCTGCTGCAGGGGGAAGTCCACCCGCACCCCCAGCCGTTCCAGCAGCGTCACCACCGCCTGGCCGGTGCGCGGATACAGCGTGTCGTTGACACAGGTGACGAACAGGGCGACCCGCAACCGTCACTCCCTCCCGCCGGGCGCGATGCGCGCCGCGGCACGGTCCCACGCCGACTGGTCACCAGCCGGCTCATGGCGCCGCAGCGGCTGCGTGGCCCGCAGCAGCTTGCGCAGCTCGGCCAGCCCTCCGCTCACCGCGCCCGCCGCCCGCGCCTGCACCAGGACGTTACCCAGCGCCGCCGCTTCGGCGGGACCCGCCACCACCGGCAGCCCGCAGGCGTCGGCTGTCAGCTGGCACAGCAGCTCATTGTGGCATCCTCCGCCCACCACATGCACCGTCTCCACCGCGCGGCCCGACAGCCGCACCGCGTCCCGCACCGCCCGGCGGTGCGCCAGCGCCAGCGAGTCCAGCACGCAGCGCACCGTCTCTGCCGCGGTCCTCGGCTCCGGCTGCCCGGTGCGGCGGCACGCGCGCGCCAGCCGCTGCGGCATCCCGCCCGGCGCCAGGAACTCCGGGTCCCCGGCGTCCACCACCGACCGCAGCGGTTCGGCCCCGGCCGCCTCGGCCAGCAGCGCGCCCAGCTCGCGCGGCTCGCCCTCCGCCTCCCAGTGCCGCAGGCACTCCTGGAGCAGCCACAGGCCCATGATGTTGCGCAGATAGCGCACCGTGCCGTCCACGCCCAGCTCGTTGGTGAAGTTGGCGCGCCGGCTCTCCTCCGTCAGCACCGGCTCCGGCAGCTCCAGCCCCGCCAGCGACCACGTGCCGGTCGCGATGTAGGCGAAGGCCTCACCCGCCGCCGGGACCGCCGCCACCGCCGAGGCCGTGTCGTGCGAGCCGACCGCCGTCACCGGCACCGGACCGGGCAGTCCGGTGGCGGCCACCGTCTCCGGCGTGAGCACGCCGGCCGGGTCGCCCGGCCGCCGCAGCGGCGCGAACAGGCCCAGGTCGATGCCGAGCCGCTGCGCCAGCTCCCGGTGCCAGTCCCGGGTACGCGGATCGACCAGCTGCGTCGTGGACGCGTTCGTCAGTTCCGTGCCCTGCTCGCCCGTCAGCCAGTACGCCATCAGATCCGGTATCAGCAGCAGGCGCTCGGCGGCCGCCAGCTGCGGCGTGCCGCGGGCCGCGGTGAGCTGGTAGACCGTGTTGAACGGCAGGAACTGGAGCCCGGTCGCCTGGTACAGCTCCTCGGGCGGCACCACCGCGGCCACCGCCTCGGCCGCGCCCTCGGTGCGGCCGTCCCGGTAGTGCACCGGATTGCCCAGCAGCGCCCCCGTGGCGTCCAGCAGGCCGTAGTCCACCGCCCACGAGTCGATGCCGATGCCCGCCAGGCCCTCCGCGCCGGTCTCCCGGCCGGCCCGGCGCAGCCCCTCGAGCACCCCCCGGTACAGCGCGAGCACGTCCCAGTACAGGGTGCCGCCCGCCCGGACCGGCTCGTTGGGGAAGCGGTGCACCTCCCGCAGCGACAGCGTGCCGGGGCCCGCCCGCCCCAGCATGACGCGTCCGCTGGACGCGCCCAGATCGACGGCGGCGAACCACCGGGCAGGACCGGAACCGGCTTCAGACACAGCACACCTCGCGGCGCTCACTCGACAGACGGACGCGATGACAACGACAGCAGCGGCGGCGGGAACCAAGCGGCCGGGGGACACCCCCCGGCCGCTTCAGGGCGCGCGGCGCCCGGCTACCGCAGGAACGCGGCGGGCACACCGGCGTCCACGGGAATGTGCAGCCCCGTGGTGTGGCTGAGCACGCCCGACGTCAGCGCGAACACCGCCGCCGCCACGTGCTCGGGCAGCACCTCCCGCTTCAGCAGGGTCCGCTGCGCGTAGAACTCGCCCAGCTTCTCCTCCTCGATGCCGTACACCGCCGCGCGCTGGGCGCCCCAGCCGCCCGCGAAGATGCCGGAGCCGCGCACCACGCCGTCCGGGTTGACGCCGTTGACGCGGATGCCGTGTTCACCCAGCTCGGCCGCCAGCAGCCGCACCTGGTGCGCCTGGTCGGCCTTGGTGGCGCCGTAGGCCACGTTGTTGGGACCGGCGAACACGCCGTTCTTGGAGACGATGTACACGATGTCGCCGCCCAGCCCCTGCGCGATCATCACCCGCGCGGCCTCCCGCGACACCAGGAACGAGCCGCGCGCCATGATGGCGTGCTGCCGGTCCCAGTCGGCGGCCGTGGTCTCCAGCAGCGGCTTGGAAACGGAGATGCCCGCGTTGTTGACGACCAGGTCCAGGCCGCCGAACGCCAGCACGGCCGCGTCCACCGCCGCCCGCACCTGCTCCTCGTCGGTGACGTCGACCGTCACCGGCACCGCCCGGTCCGGGCCGCCCAGCTCGGTCGCGACCCGCTCGGCCGCCTCGGCGTTCACGTCCGCGACGACCACGCAGGCTCCCTCCGCGGCCAGCCGCTCCGCCGTCGCCCGGCCGATGCCCGAGCCCGCGCCCGTCACCAGCGCGATCCTGGTCGCCAGCGGCTTGGGCGGCGGCATCCGCCGCAGCTTGGCCTCCTCCAGCTCCCAGTACTCGATGCGGAACTTCTCCGACTCCTCGATGGGCGCATAGGAGGACACCGCCTCAGCGCCGCGCATGACGTTGATGGCGTTGATGTAGAACTCGCCCGCCACGCGCGCCGTCTGCTTGTCCTTGCCGAAGGAGAACATCCCGACCCCCGGTACCAGCACGATCGCCGGGTCGGCGCCGCGCATCGGCGGTGAGTCCTCGGTGGCGTGCCGCTCGTAGTACGCCCGGTACTCCTCGCGGTACTCCTGGTGCAGTTCCTTCAGCCGCGCCACCGCTTCCTCCAGCGGGGCGCTCGCGGGCAGGTCCAGGACCAGCGGCCGCACCTTGGTGCGCAGGAAGTGGTCCGGGCAGGAGGTGCCCAGCCGCGCCAGCCGCGGGTGCTCGGCGCGCGCCAGGAACTCCAGCACCACGTCGTCGTCGTTGAAGTGCCCCACCTGCGGCCGGTCCGCGGACGCCAGCGCCCGCACCACCGGCGCCAGCGCGGCGGCCCGCGCCCGGCGTTCCGCCTCGGGCAGCGGCTCGTATCCCTCAAGCACCGGACCGAACGGCTCCGGCTTGCCCCGCTCCGCCAGGAACGCCTCGGCGGTGCGGATGATGTGCAGCGAATTGGCCTCGCACTCCTCGCTGGTCGCGCCCCACGCCGTGATGCCGTGGCCGCCCAGCACGCAGCCGATCGCCTGCGGGTGCGCCCGCTGCACCGCCGCGATGTCCAGGCCCAGCTGGAACCCCGGACGCCGCCACGGCACCCACACCACACGCTCGCCGAAGCACTCCTTGGTCAGCGCCTCGCCGTCGGCCGCGCAGGCCAGCGCGATGCCCGAGTCCGGGTGCAGGTGGTCGACGTGCGCCGCCTCGACCAGGCCGTGCATGGCGGTGTCGATGGAGGGAGCGGCGCCGCCCTTGCCGTGCAGGCAGTAGTCGAACGCGGCGACCATCTCGTCTTCGCGCTCGACGCCCGGGTATACCTCGCGCAGTGCCCGCAGCCGGTCCAGGCGCAGCACCGCCAGGCCCTCGGGGCGCAGGGTGCCCAGGTCGCCGCCGGAACCCTTGACCCACATCAGTTCGGTCTCGTCGCCGGTGACCGGGTCGGTCGCGGTGCCCTTCGCCGAGGCGTTACCGCCGGCGTAGTTGGTGTTCCTCGGGTCGGCGCCCAGCCGGTGCGAGCGCTCCAGCAGCGCCTGCACCGCCGGGTGCCCGGCCGTAGTGTCCTTCTGCTTGTTGTGCGTCTGCTGCCTCTGCTGCGTCATCGTCACGCCCCCCAGCCGGCCTGCTGGCCGCCCTTGCGGTCCTCGACGATCCGCTGCGCCCAGCCGGAACGCTGGTACGCCGCGATCGGATCCGGGTCCAGGCCCATCTCCTCGCGCACCTCGGCGAGCAGCGGCCTGACGTCCGTGTTGAACGCGTCCATCAGCACGGCGTTGGCACCGAGCACGTCGCCGGCGGCCTGCGCGGCCGTCAGCGCCTCACGGTCCACCAGCAGCGCCTTGGCCGTGGCCTCCTGGACGTTCATCACCGAGCGGATGACCGCCGGGATCTTCGGCTCGATGTTGTGGCACTGGTCCAGCATGAAGGCCACCTCGTCGGTGTACCCGCCGCCGCGCACCACCTCGGTCATGATGCGGAACAGCTGGAACGGGTCGGCCGCGCCCACCATCAGGTCGTCGTCGGCGTAGAAGCGGGAGTTGAAGTCGAAGCCGCCGAGCTTCCCCTCGCGCAGCAGCACCGCGACGATGAACTCGATGTTGGTGCCCGGCGCGTGGTGGCCGGTGTCCACCACGACCTTCGCCTTCGGTCCCAGCCTGAGGCAGTGGGCGAACGCGGTGCCCCAGTCAGGCACGTCGGTGGTGTAGAAGGCGGGCTCGAAGAGCTTGTACTCCAGCAGCAGCCGCTGGTCGTCGCCGAGCCGCTCGTAGACGGCCGCCAGCGCCTCGGCGAGCCGGTCCTGGCGGGAGCGGATGTCGTCCTGCCCGGGGTAGTTGGTGCCGTCGGAGAACCACAGCTTCAGGTCGCGGGAGCCCGTCGCGTCCATGATGTCGACGCACTCCATCAGGTGGCCCAGGGCCTTGCGGCGCACGGCGGGGTCCGGGTGGCAGACGCTGCCGAGCTTGTAGTCGTCGTCCTGGAAGACGTTGGCGTTGATGGCGCCGATGCGCAGGCCGAGGCCGCGGGCGTAGTCGGCCAGCGCCGCGTAGTCGTCGACCTTGTCCCACGGGATGTGCAGCGCGACAGAGGGCGCGACACCGGTGTAACGGTGCACCTGCGCGGCGTCGTCGAGCTTCTCCTGCGGAGTGCGCGGCACTCCGGGCTGAGCGAAAACCTTGAAGCGGGTGCCGGAGTTTCCGTAGCCCCACGACGGGGTTTCGATGACCTGTGAGGTCAGGGCCGCCTTAACGGCGGAGGGGACGGTCATGCGATCAGGGCTCCCTGGACCGTAATGAATCGTTTCACTGAGCGTCGACGCTAAGAGTGGCGGAGCGGCGCTGTCAAGGGAGACGTCGCGTACCGGAGCGCCACTCGATCGAGTGAGCGGGCCTTGACCGGGGCCGGGCCGGTGGCTAGCTTGCGTCCAATCCTGGAAATGAAACCTTTCAGAAGGGCGTCGACGTCGTGCAGCGGGTGTGTTTTCTGCTGAAGGTCCGCGAGGACCGGGCCGAGGAGTACAAGAAACGGCACGCCGAGGTGTGGCCGGAGATGCGCGAGGCCCTGTCGGCGGCGGGCTGGCACAACTACTCGCTCTTCCTCCGCCCGGACGGCCTTCTCGTCGGCTACCTGGAGACCGAGGACTTCGAGGCGGCGCAGCGCGCCATGGCCGAGACCGACGTCAACGCCCGCTGGCAGGCCGAGATGGCGCCGTTCTTCGAGTCGCTCGACGGGGCGCGGCCCGACGAGGCCATGAAACCCCTCACCGAGGTGTTCCACCTCGACTGACCCTGACCGCCCGGACGGAAGACTCCCTGGTACGAGGGCGTGTGAACGGGTGGCCGAATGTCTACGATGGCCCGGCGGTAACCGCCGGTAACGAAACGAACGGGGCACGGCAGATGGCGCACACGGTGGGCATCAAAGAGGTGGCGCGGCAGGCCGGGGTGTCGGTGGGAACGGTCTCCAACGTCATCAACCGGCCGCACATGGTGGCCGAGGAGACCCGCCTGCGCGTCCAGGCCGCCATCAGCGAGCTCGGCTACGTCCGCAGCGAGTCGGCACGGCAGCTGCGCGCCGGGCAGAGCCGCATCATCGCCCTGCTCGTGCTCGACATGGGCAACCCGTTCTTCGTGGACGTGGCCGCCGGCGCCGAGCGCGTCGCCCGTGCCTCCCAGCTGGGGGTCATGCTCTGCAACAGCGCCCAGTCGGCCTCGGAGGAGGCCGACTACCTCTCCCTCTTCGCCGAGCAGCGGGTCAGGGGCGTCCTGGTCACGCCCGCCGACATGTCGGGCCGGAACCTGTCCGAGTTCCGCCGCCACGGCATCCCGTTCGTCTTCGTGGACCGGGTGCTACCCAGCGCCGAGGGCTGCTCCGTCTCCGTCGACGACGTCCTCGGCGGCACCATGGCCGTGCGCCACCTGCTGCAGCAGGGGCACACCAGCATCGCCTACGTCAGCGGCCCGATGTCGCTCCAGCAGTGCCAGGACCGGATGGAGGGGGCGCTGGCCGCGCTGGCGGAGGCCGGGCTGGACGACACCGCCCTGCACCACGTGCAGGCCGGGCTGCTGGACGTGCCGTCCGGGCGCGAGGCCGGCAGCCGCCTGCTGGCCATGGACCCCCGGCCCTCCGCCGTGTTCTGCGCCAACGACCTGCTGGCGCTCGGCGTGCTCCAGGCGCTCTTCGCCGCCGGGGTGCGGGTGCCCGACGACATGGCGCTGATCGGGTACGACGACATCGAGTTCGCCGCGGCCGCCGCCGTGCCCCTCACCTCCGTGCGCCAGCCCGCGGTCCGCATGGGGCGGCAGGCCGCCGAACTGCTGCTGGAGGAGACGGGGGAGGGCGCCGACCGCCACCAGCACCAGCGCATCGTCTTCGAGCCGGAGCTGGTCGTCCGCGAGTCCAGCCGCGGTCCCCGCGGCTGAACCGGCGCGGCCGCCCGGTCCCCTCAGACCCGTAGCGTGGAATACATGAGCGACACCTTCCGCACCAGCGTCCTGCACGTGACGACCGGCTCCACCGAGTCCGTCACGGACCTGACCCGCGACTGCGAGGAGTTCCTCGCCCAGGCCGCCGCGGGGCGCGACGGACTGCTGAACGTCTTCGTGCCGCACGCCACCGCGGGCGTAGCCATCCTCGAGACCGGCGCGGGCAGCGACGACGACCTGCTCGCCGCGCTGCGTGACCTGCTGCCCGCCGACGACCGGTGGCGTCACCGCCACGGCAGCCCGGGGCACGGCAGGGACCACGTCCTCCCCGCGATCGTGCCACCGCACGCCACGCTGCCCGTCGTCGGCGGCCAGCTCATGCTCGGTACCTGGCAGTCGGTGTGCCTGGTGGACACCAACGGCGACAACCCGCAGCGCCAGGTGCGGCTCAGTTTCCTGGGCTGATCCGGTCGCGGGGACGTCGCACCGCCTGACCGGCGCACCGCGGCGCCCAGCCGCCCGGCGGGCAGCGGCAGGCGCGGACCCCAGCCGACGCGCCGGACCCCCGCCGGGCCGGGCGGAAGGAGCAGCACCACCGGCGGAGCAGCACCGCGCCGCAAGCCCCGCCGACTGCCCCACGACCGCCCCTGCGACCACCGCTGTCACACCGATCGGATGGCTTACCGCACCGTGAACCAGACCCCCCGCCCCGACGGCTCCCACCAGCCCGGACACTCCGGCACAGCGGCGCGGCCCCGCCGTATCCGCGTGCCCGGGCCCGCGCCCGTGATCCCCGCCCCGCTCGCCATGGGAGACCCGGCCGGCCTGCCGCAGCGCCTGCGGCTGACGTCGCGTTACCTCGAGCGCGACGGCTCCCCGTGGTTCCCCGTGATGGGGGAGTACCACTTCAGCCGCGACCATCCCGCCCGCTGGGAGCGGGAGCTGCGGAAGATGAGGGCCGGCGGCGTCAGCGTCGTCGCCACCTACCTGCTGTGGATCATCCACGAGGAGGTCCGCGGCACCGTCCGCTGGGACGGCCAGCGCGACCTGCGCCGTTTCGTCGAGACCGCCGGCCGCGCCGGCCTGGAGGTAGTGCTGCGCATCGGCCCCTGGGCACACGGCGAGACCCGCAACGGCGGCTTCCCCGACTGGCTGCAGGCGCTGCCCCTGGCCCACCGCACCAACGACCCCGCCTACCTGGAGCTCGTCCGCGGCTGGTACACCGCCATCGCGGAGCAGGTACGCGGGCTCTTCCACGGCGAGGACAACCCCGCCGGGCCCGTCATCGGCATCCAGGTGGACAACGAGCTGTACGACCAGCCGGAACACCTGCGCACGCTGCGCCAGCTCGCCGAGCAGGCGGGCATGCGCGCCTCGCTGTGGACGGCGACCGGCTGGGGCGGAGCCCAGCTGCCCCGCGGCGCGCTGCTGCCCGTGTACGCCGGCTACCCGGATGCCTTCTGGGAAGACTCGGAGACCGGCTGGCCCGCGTCCGCCGCCACGCACTTCACCTACACCACGCTCCGCGACGACCTGTCGGTGGGCGCCGACCTGCGCGGCACCTCCGCCGGCACTTCCTCCGGCGCGGCGGACAGCCAGGACCCGTGGCCCTTCGCGACCTGCGAACTGGGCGGCGGCATGCAGACCGCCTACCACCGGCGCCCCCTGGTCGATCCCGATGACGTCGCCGCCCTCGCGCTGACCAAGCTCGGCAGCGGCTCCGCCTGGCAGGGGTACTACCTCTACCACGGCGTCACCCAGGTCCTCGGCGACCTCTCCACCACGCAGGAGTCGCACGCGACGGGCTATCCCAACGACCTGCCCGTGCTCGACTACGACTTCTTCGCCCCGGTCGGCGCCGCCGGGGGCCAGCGCCCGCACTACCACCAGCTCCGCCGCCAGCACCTGCTGCTTGAGGCCTTCGGCAGCCAGCTCGCCACGTACCCGGCGGTCCTGCCGCCACCCGGCGACCCGGTCCGCTGGGCGGTGCGCGGGGACGGCGAGCGCGGATACCTCTTCTTCACCAACCACCAGCCGGCCGCGGCGCCGCTGCCGGACGCCGGCGACGTGCAGTTCACGGTGGAACTCGGCACCCGCACCGTCACCGTGCCCAGCGCCCCCTGCACCCTGCCGTCCGGGGCCTACGGGGTATGGCCGCTGCGGCAGCGCGTCGGCAGCATCCCGGCCCTCACCGCGACCGCCCAGCCCCTCACCCGGATCGACACCGCGCGCGGCCCGGTCGTCCTGTTCGCCGCCACCGGGGGAGTGGACGTCGAACTGCGGCTGGAAGGCGTAGCGGCGGCGGACGTGAGCGGTGCCGACGTCCGCGAGGAGGA
>k87-1058954_pt1 | contig 17832 bp, 9 predicted proteins | sample MGYA00084031_6733416 | MGnify analysis MGYA00084031
CGACCGGCTGCGAAACCTTCTGCGCGAGCGGTCCGACGCCGGTGGCCCGGTGTCGGCGTTCATCGTCTCCGACCTGGTCAACGTCCGATACCTGACGGGCTTCACCGGCTCCAACGCCGCGGTCCTCATCGACGCCGAGGACCCCGCCGGCGACCGGATCGCCACCGACGGGCGGTACCTCACCCAGGTCGCCGCCCAGGTCCCCGACCTCGCGGCGGTCATCGAGCGCGCCTGCGTCCCGGCGCTGCTGGAGCGGGCCCGCACGGCCGGTGCCGGCCGCGTGGGCTTCGAGGCCGACGCCGTGACCGTCGCCTCGCTCCGGGCGCTGGAGAAGTCGGTCGACGGCGCGCCGGTCGAACTCGTCGGGCTCACCGGCGTCGTGCAGGGGTTGCGCGAGGTGAAGGACGCCGGCGAGGCCGCGCTCATCCGGGCGGCCTGTGCGATCGGCGACGCCGCCCTCGCCCAGATCATCGCCGACGGCGTGCTGCGCGCGGGCACGACCGAGCGGGAGGCGGCGCGCGCGCTCGAGTTCGCCATGTACCGCCTCGGGGCCGACGGCATCGCGTTCGAGACCATCGTGGCCGCCGGTGCGCACTCGGCCATCCCGCACCACCGGCCCACCGGAGCGGTCCTGGCCGACGGCGACCTGGTCAAGATCGACTTCGGCGCGGTGGTCGGGGGATACCACTCCGACATGACGCGCACCTTCGTGCTGGGCCGCGCGGCGGACTGGCAGCGAGAGATCTACGAGCTCGTGGCCCGCGCGCAGACGGCCGGCCGGGCGGCGCTGCGGCCCGGCGCGGACCTGCGTGCGGTCGACGCCGCCGCCCGCGACGTGATCGACGCGGCCGGGCACGGCGAGCACTACGTCCACGGACTCGGACACGGCGTGGGACTGCAGATCCACGAAGCGCCCGGAATCGGCAAACTCGCGGCGGGTACACTGCCTTGCGGTGCTGCGGTCACCGTGGAGCCCGGTGTCTACCTACCCGGATGGGGTGGGGTCAGAATCGAGGACACCCTGGTCGTCAGCGATGGCGAACCCGAACTGTTGACCACCACCGACAAGACATTCACCGTCCTCTGAACTGCAAGGGAAGAAACACCACATGGCGACCACCGCCGATTTCAAGAACGGCCTCGTGCTGCGCCTGGACGACCAGCTCTGGCAGATCCTGGAATTCCAGCACGTCAAGCCCGGCAAGGGTCCTGCGTTCGTCCGCACCAAGATCAAGAACGTGCTGAGCGGCAAGATCGTGGACAAGACCTTCAACGCCGGTGTGAAGGTCGAGACCGCGACCGTCGACCGTCGCGACATGACCTACCTGTACAACGACGGCACCGACTACGTGTTCATGGACAGCCAGGACTACGAGCAGTTCTCGCTGCCGCCCGAGGTCGTCGGCGACGGCGCGCGCTTCCTGCTCGAGAACATGACCGTCCAGGTCTCGCTGAACGACGGCACCCCGCTGTTCGTCGAGCTGCCCGTCACCGTCGAGCTGGTCGTCGCCCACACCGACCCGGGCCTGCAGGGCGACCGTTCGACCGGCGGCACCAAGCCCGCCACCCTCGAGACCGGTGCCGAGATCCAGGTGCCGCTGTTCATCAACACCGGCGACAAGCTGAAGGTCGACTCGCGCGACGGCAGCTACCTCGGCCGCGTCAACAGCTGACCTGTGAAACAACCCGGCACCCGACACAAGGCGCGGCGGCGCGCGGTGGACCTGCTCTTCGAGGCCGAGGCCAAGAAGGTCAGCCCCGCGCAGCTGGTCGCCGAGCGCCGTGAGTACGTCCGCACCGACGAGAGCGTCGGCACGATCCACGACTACACCGCCACGGTGATCGAGGGTCTCGCCGGCGATCAGGCCCAGATCGATGCGGTCATCTCCTCCCACCTGCGGGAGTGGACCCTGGAACGTCTGCCCGCGGTCGACCGCGCCATCATGCGACTGGCCACGTGGGAGCTGTTCAACTCGCTCGACGTCGACCCGATCGTCGTCGTCGACGAGGCGGTCGAGCTCGCCAAGGAGCTGTCCACCGACGATTCGCCGGCCTTCGTCAACGGCGTGCTGGCCAAGATCGCCGAGCTCGCCCCGCAGGTCCGGGCCGCGGCATCGGCCGAGCCCCGGCCCTCGGACGACACCGAGTAGTCGGAGAACAACCCATGCGTCGGTCCCGGTCGGATTCACGGCCGGGACCGATCGTTCTCTGCCCCGGAACGCACCGGGGCGACGCGACGCGTCGAGACTGTGGCGCAGGTCGCGACAATTCGTCTGCCTCGCGGCGCGGTGTAGAGTGACGCGAGACAGACATCCTTTAACGATCCGTCCAGTGAGGCGGAGAAGGAGGTCGGCTTTGGCCAGCCCCGCCCCCAGGGTGCTGCTCGATTCCGCCGACGTGTCGCGCACGATCGCACGTGTCGCGCACCAGGTGATCGAGAAGACAGCCTTGGACTCACCCGACGCGCCACGCGTCGTCCTCATCGGAATCCCCACTCGCGGAACGTCTCTCGCCGAGCGGCTGGGTTCCAAGATCAGCGAGTTCTCCGGCGTCGACGTCCCCGTCGGGTACCTCGACATCACCCTCTACCGCGACGACCTCCGCGCCAAGCCGCACCGGCCCCTGGAACGGACCATGGTCCCGGCCGGGGGAGTCGACGGCGCGATCGTCATCCTCGTCGACGACGTCCTCTACTCCGGACGCACCGTGCGCGCGGCGCTCGACGCCCTGCGCGACCTGGGCCGCCCGGCCGCGGTCCAGCTCGCGGTCCTCGTCGACCGCGGCCACCGCGAGCTCCCGCTGCGCGCCGACTACGTCGGCAAGAACATCCCGACCGCCCGCGACGAGCAGGTCTCGGTCCACCTCACCGAGCACGACGGCGTCGACGAGGTCGTCCTCTACTCCGCGCCCAAAGCTGTTGCGGCCGAGGGTGATCAGTGATGCGGCACCTCCTCTCGACCCAGGATCTCTCCCTCGACGACGCGACCGCCCTGCTCGATGACGCGGAACGGTTCGAGCAGGCCCTCACCGGCCGTGAGGTCCGCAAGCTGCCGACGCTCCGCGGGCGCACCGTGATGACGGTGTTCTACGAGAACTCCACCCGCACCCGCGTGTCCTTCGAGGTCGCCGGCAAGTGGATGAGCGCCGACGTCATCAACGTCAGCGCCTCGAGTTCCTCGGTGAACAAGGGCGAGTCGCTGCGCGACACCGTCAAAACGCTGCATGCGGCCGGCGCCGACGCGCTGATCGTCCGCCACCCGGCGTCGGGCGCGCCCGCGCAGATCGCCGACTGGACCACCGACGCCGAGGGCAACGGCCCGGCGGTGATCAACGCCGGCGACGGCACCCACGAGCACCCGACCCAGGCGCTGCTCGACGCACTGACGCTGCGTCAGCGGCTCGGCTCGCTCGAGGGGCGCCGCATCGCGATCGTCGGCGACGTCGTGCACTCGCGCGTCGCCCGCTCCAACGCGTACCTGCTCTCGACGCTCGGGGCCGAGGTCGTGCTCGTCGCGCCGCCGACCCTGCTGCCCGCCGGGGTGGAGCAGTGGCCGGTCACGGTCTCCGGCGACCTCGACGCCGAACTGGCCGCGGTCGACGCGGTGATGATGCTGCGCGTGCAGGCCGAGCGGATGAACGGCGGGTTCTTCCCGAGCGCCCGCGAGTACTCGGTCCGGTTCGGGCTCAACGACCGCCGGCTCGCGCTGCTCGCCGATCACGCCGTCGTCCTGCACCCGGGTCCGATGCTGCGCGGCATGGAGATCGGCTACTCCGTCGCCGACTCGCCGAAGGCGACCGTCCTCGAACAGGTCCGCAACGGCGTGCACATCCGCATGGCCGTCCTCTTCCGCCTGCTCGTCGGGTCCGACTCGGCGGGAGGCCACCTGTGATCACCACCAGCACGTCAGGAGTATTCCAGTGACCGCCGCGGCAACCGGCTCCGTCCTGATCAGCGATGTCCGCCCCTACGGCGAGGGCGACCCGGTCGACGTGCTCGTCGTCGACGGGACCATCACCGAGATCGGCGCCGGACTCACCGCCCCCGACGGGGCCGAGCGCATCGACGGCAAGGGCGGGGTGCTCCTGCCGGGCTTCGTCGACCTGCACACCCACCTGCGCGAACCCGGCCGCGAGGACACCGAGACCATCCGCACCGGCTCGGAGGCGGCCGCGCTCGGCGGCTACACCGCGGTGTTCGCGATGGCCAACACCAACCCGGTCGCCGACAACTCGACCGTCACCGACAACGTGTGGCGCACCGGCCGCGAGATCGGCATCGTCGACGTCCACCCGGTGGGGGCGGTCACCGTGGGGCTCGAGGGCAAGCAGCTCGCCGAGATGGGCATGATGAACGCCGGCGCGGCCGGGGTGCGCATGTTCAGCGACGACGGCAAATGCGTCCACGACCCGCTGCTGATGCGCCGCGCGCTCGAGTACGCGAAGGGACTCGGGGTGCTCATCGCGCAGCACGCCGAGGAGCCCCGGCTGACCGTGGGCGCCGTCGCCAACGAGGGCCCCACCGCGTCCCGGCTCGGCCTGCCCGGCTGGCCGCGCGCCGCCGAGGAGTCGATCGTCATCCGCGACGCCCTGCTCGCCCGCGACGCCGGTGCGCGCGTCCACATCTGCCACGCCTCGACCGAGGGCACCGTCGAGCTGCTGCGCTGGGCCAAGGAACAGGGGATCTCGATCACCGCCGAGGTGACCCCGCACCACCTGCTCCTCGACGACTCGCGTCTCGAGACCTACGACCCGGTCAACAAGGTGAACCCGCCCCTGCGCGAGGTCCGCGACACCCAGGCCCTGCGCCGGGCGCTCGCCGAGGGCGTCGTCGACTGCGTCGCCACCGACCACGCCCCGCACGCCTCCCAGGAGAAGTGCTGCGAGTTCGCCCAGGCCAAACCGGGCATGCTCGGGCTGCAGACCGCCCTGCCCATCGTCGTCGAGACGCTGGTCAAGCCGGGTCTGCTCGACTGGCGCGGGGTGGCTCGGGTGATGAGCGAACGGCCCGCGCAGATCGTCGAGCTGGCCGATCAGGGCCGTCCGATCGCGGTCGGCGAACCGGGCAACCTCGCCGTCGTCGACCCGGACGCCTCCTGGGTGGTGCACGGCGACGAGCTGGCCAGCCTCTCGCGGAACACCCCCTACGAGGACATGACGATGCCGGCCGCGGTCACCGCGACCGTGCTGCGCGGCGTCGTCACGACACGCGAGGGCCAGGTGACCAGATGAGCAGCGCGCCCCGGCGCGGGGTGGTCTCGGGCGTCCTCGTCGTACTCGTGGTCGCCTCGGTGATCGCCACCGTGCTCGGTTACGGCAAGGTCGTCTTCAACGCCTGGTTCATCGGCGTCTGCCTGCTCATCCTCTTCGGACTGCTCGCGATGTTCTACCTGCTCATCCGGGGCCCGAAGACCAAGGCGGCGGCGCAGGCCGAGCTCATCGGCGAGCTGCCGGCGGTCCCGGCCGACCCGGGCGAGGAGCTGCGCGGACCGGACACGGGTCTCTACGTGGGCAGCACGGTCGCGCCGAGCTGGCAGGACCGCGTCGTGGTCGGCGACATCTCCGACCGCGCGAACGCGACCATCACCGAGTTCGCGAGCGGTGTCCTGATCGCCCGCCAGGGTGCGAGCGACATCTGGATTCCGCGCGAGTCGATCACCGAGGTGCGCACCGCACGCGGACTCGCAGGCAAGGTCATGAGCGCCGACGGACTGCTGGTGATCCGGTGGGTCCTGCCGACCGGCACCGCGATCGACAGCGGGCTGCGCGCCGATGACAAAACGATCTATCCCGGCTGGGTGGACGCCTTTGCCGGGCAGCATGACAGTGGACAGGGGACACAGGAATGAACACAGCGGTCTTGGTGCTGGAGAACGGCCAGGTGTTCACCGGCCGGAGCTTCGGCGCGACAGGAGAGACCCTCGGCGAAGCGGTGTTCTGCACCGCGATGACCGGCTACCAGGAGACCCTGACCGACCCGAGTTACCACCGGCAGATCGTCGTGGCCACCGCGCCGCAGATCGGCAACACCGGCTGGAACACCGAGGACGGCGAGAGCACCGGAAGCGCGGGCAGCACCGGGGTCGACGGCGACTCCGGGAAGATCTGGGTGGCGGGTTACGTGGTGCGCAACCCCACCCGACGCGTCTCCAACTGGCGTGCGACGACGTCGCTGGAGGACGAGCTCGTCCGCCAGGGCATCGTCGGCATCGCCGGGATCGACACCCGAACCGTCGTCCGCATCCTGCGCGACCACGGGTCGATGAAGGCCGGCATCTTCTCCGGCGACGCGCTCGCCGGCACCGACGAGCTGTTGTCGCGGGTGCGTAACCAGCCGGACATGAAGGGGGCGCGCCTGGCCACCGAGGTCACCACCGACACCGGTTACGTCGTCGACCCGATCGGCGATCACCGGTTCACCGTCGCGGCCATCGACCTGGGTATCAAGACGAACACCCCGCGTATGTTCGCCGAGCGCGGCGTGCGCACCCACGTGCTGCCGGCGACGGTCGCCCTCGACGCCATCACCGACCTCAGGCCCGACGGGGTGTTCCTGTCCAACGGCCCGGGCGACCCGGCCACCGCCGACGACGTCGTGGAGCTCACCCGGGCGGTGCTCGGCGAGAACCTGCCGCTGTTCGGCATCTGCTTCGGCAACCAGATCCTGGGCCGGGCCCTCGGCCGCGGCACCTACAAGATGAAGTTCGGGCACCGGGGCATCAACATCCCGGTCGTCGACCATGCCACCGGCAAGGTCTCGATCACCGCGCAGAACCACGGCTTCGCGCTCGAGGGCGAGGCGGGGGAGGAGTTCGACTCCGACTTCGGCCGCGCACGGGTCAGCCACGTCTGCGCCAACGACGGCACCGTGGAGGGCGTCGAGCTGCTCTCCGGGCGCGCGTTCTCCGTCCAGTACCACCCGGAGGCGGCGGCCGGACCCCACGACGCCGCGTACCTTTTCGACAAATTCGTCACCCTGCTCGAGGGTGACCGTGCGCAAGGAGCCAAGGCCTGATGCCGTGCCGCCAAGACATCAATCACGTACTGGTCATCGGTTCCGGACCGATCGTCATCGGCCAGGCCTGCGAGTTCGACTACTCCGGCACCCAGGCCTGCCGGGTCCTCAAGTCCGAGGGCCTGCGCGTGTCGCTGGTGAACTCCAACCCGGCCACGATCATGACCGACCCGGAGTTCGCCGACGCCACCTACATCGAGCCGATCACCCCGGAGTTCATCGAGAAGGTCATCGAGACCGAGCGTGACGCCGGCCATCCGATCGACGCGGTGCTCGCGACCCTCGGCGGCCAGACCGCGCTCAACGCCGCGGTCGCGCTGCACGACCGCGGCTCGCTGGAGAAGTACGGCATCGAGCTGATCGGCGCCGACTTCGACGCCATCCAGCGCGGCGAGGACCGCCAGATGTTCAAGGACATCGTCGAGAAGGTCGGCGGCGAGAGCGCCCGCTCCCGCGTCTGCCACACCATGGACGAGGTCCGCGAGACCGTCGCCGAGCTCGGCTTCCCGGTGGTCGTGCGCCCGTCGTTCACCATGGGCGGCCTCGGCTCGGGCATGGCCTACGACGACGCCGACCTCGAGCGGATCGCCGGCGGCGGCCTGGCCGCGTCGCCGACCGCCAACGTCCTCATCGAGGAGTCGATCCTCGGTTGGAAGGAATACGAGCTCGAACTCATGCGCGACAACCGCGACAACGTCGTGGTGGTCTGCTCGATCGAGAACGTCGACCCGGTCGGCGTCCACACCGGCGACTCGGTGACCGTCGCCCCGGCGATGACCCTCACCGATCGCGAGTACCAGCGCATGCGCGACCTGTCGATCGCCATCCTGCGCGAGGTCGGCGTCGACACCGGCGGCTGCAACATCCAGTTCGCGCAGGACCCGAGGGACGGTCGCCTCGTCGTCATCGAGATGAACCCGCGTGTGTCGCGCTCCTCGGCGCTGGCGTCGAAGGCCACCGGCTTCCCGATCGCGAAGATCGCCGCGAAGCTGGCCATCGGATACAGCCTCGACGAGATCGTCAACGACATCACCAAGGAGACCCCGGCCTGTTTCGAGCCGACGCTGGACTACGTCGTGGTCAAGGCCCCGCGGTTCGCGTTCGAGAAGTTCCCCGGCGCCGACGACACCCTCACCACCACGATGAAGTCGGTCGGCGAGGCGATGAGCCTGGGCCGCAGCTTCGCCGAGGCCCTCGGCAAGGTCATGCGCTCGCTGGAGACCAAGGCCGCCGGCTTCTGGACCGAGCCCAACCGGCCCGACCCGAAGACCCTCGACCTGGCCGCGCTCCTCGAGGAGATCAAGACGCCCAAGGACGGGCGCCTGTACAAGCTGATGCTGGCCTTCGAGGCGGGCGCGACGATCGAGCAGGTCTACGAGGCCACCGCGATCGACCCGTGGTTCCTCGCCGAGATCGCCGGCATCGGTGAGCTGGGCGCGAAGATCCGCGACGCCGAGGTCCTCGACGAGGCGCTGCTGCGCGAGGCGAAGTCCACCGGCTTCTCCGACCGCCAGATCGCCGCGCTGCGTTCGGACTTCGCCGACGAGGCGGCGGTGCGCGCCCATCGGCTGTCGCTGGGCGTGCGCCCGGTGTACAAGACCGTCGACACCTGTGCGGCCGAGTTCGAGGCGAAGACGCCGTACCACTACTCGACCTACGAGATCGATCCGGCCGCGACCAGCGAGATCGCCCCGCAGCCCGACCGTCCGAAGGTGCTGATCCTGGGTTCGGGCCCCAACCGCATCGGTCAGGGCATCGAGTTCGACTACTCGTGCGTCCACGCCGCGCTCACGCTGAGCGAGGCCGGCTACGAGACCGTGATGGTCAACTGCAACCCGGAGACGGTCTCCACCGACTACGACACCGCCGATCGCCTGTACTTCGAGCCGCTGACCTGCGAGGACGTCCTCGCAGGTCAGCGGCTCGAAGTACAGGCGATCGGCGGTGTCGTAGTCGGTGGAGACCGTCTCCGGGTTGCAGTTGACCATCACGGTCTCGTAGCCGGCCTCGCTCAGCGTGAGCGCGGCGTGGACGCACGAGTAGTCGAACTCGATGCCCTGACCGATGCGGTTGGGGCCCGAACCCAGGATCAGCACCTTCGGACGGTCGGGCTGCGGGGCGATCTCGCTGGTCGCGGCCGGATCGATCTCGTAGGTCGAGTAGTGGTACGGCGTCTTCGCCTCGAACTCGGCCGCACAGGTGTCGACGGTCTTGTACACCGGGCGCACGCCCAGCGACAGCCGATGGGCGCGCACCGCCGCCTCGTCGGCGAAGTCCGAACGCAGCGCGGCGATCTGGCGGTCGGAGAAGCCGGTGGACTTCGCCTCGCGCAGCAGCGCCTCGTCGAGGACCTCGGCGTCGCGGATCTTCGCGCCCAGCTCACCGATGCCGGCGATCTCGGCGAGGAACCACGGGTCGATCGCGGTGGCCTCGTAGACCTGCTCGATCGTCGCGCCCGCCTCGAAGGCCAGCATCAGCTTGTACAGGCGCCCGTCCTTGGGCGTCTTGATCTCCTCGAGGAGCGCGGCCAGGTCGAGGGTCTTCGGGTCGGGCCGGTTGGGCTCGGTCCAGAAGCCGGCGGCCTTGGTCTCCAGCGAGCGCATGACCTTGCCGAGGGCCTCGGCGAAGCTGCGGCCCAGGCTCATCGCCTCGCCGACCGACTTCATCGTGGTGGTGAGGGTGTCGTCGGCGCCGGGGAACTTCTCGAACGCGAACCGCGGGGCCTTGACCACGACGTAGTCCAGCGTCGGCTCGAAACAGGCCGGGGTCTCCTTGGTGATGTCGTTGACGATCTCGTCGAGGCTGTATCCGATGGCCAGCTTCGCGGCGATCTTCGCGATCGGGAAGCCGGTGGCCTTCGACGCCAGCGCCGAGGAGCGCGACACACGCGGGTTCATCTCGATGACGACGAGGCGACCGTCCCTCGGGTCCTGCGCGAACTGGATGTTGCAGCCGCCGGTGTCGACGCCGACCTCGCGCAGGATGGCGATCGACAGGTCGCGCATGCGCTGGTACTCGCGATCGGTGAGGGTCATCGCCGGGGCGACGGTCACCGAGTCGCCGGTGTGGACGCCGACCGGGTCGACGTTCTCGATCGAGCAGACCACCACGACGTTGTCGCGGTTGTCGCGCATGAGTTCGAGCTCGTATTCCTTCCAACCGAGGATCGACTCCTCGATGAGGACGTTGGCGGTCGGCGACGCGGCCAGGCCGCCGCCGGCGATCCGCTCGAGGTCGGCGTCGTCGTAGGCCATGCCCGAGCCGAGGCCGCCCATGGTGAACGACGGGCGCACGACCACCGGGAAGCCGAGCTCGGCGACGGTCTCGCGGACCTCGTCCATGGTGTGGCAGACGCGGGAGCGGGCGCTCTCGCCGCCGACCTTCTCGACGATGTCCTTGAACATCTGGCGGTCCTCGCCGCGCTGGATGGCGTCGAAGTCGGCGCCGATCAGCTCGATGCCGTACTTCTCCAGCGAGCCGCGGTCGTGCAGCGCGACCGCGGCGTTGAGCGCGGTCTGGCCGCCGAGGGTCGCGAGCACCGCGTCGATCGGATGGCCGGCGTCACGCTCGGTCTCGATGACCTTCTCGATGAACTCCGGGGTGATCGGCTCGATGTAGGTGGCGTCGGCGAACTCCGGGTCGGTCATGATCGTGGCCGGGTTGGAGTTCACCAGCGACACGCGCAGGCCCTCGGACTTGAGGACCCGGCAGGCCTGGGTGCCGGAGTAGTCGAACTCGCAGGCCTGGCCGATGACGATCGGTCCGGAACCGATGACCAGTACGTGATTGATGTCTTGGCGGCACGGCATCAGGCCTTGGCTCCTTGCGCACGGTCACCCTCGAGCAGGGTGACGAATTTGTCGAAAAGGTACGCGGCGTCGTGGGGTCCGGCCGCCGCCTCCGGGTGGTACTGGACGGAGAACGCGCGCCCGGAGAGCAGCTCGACGCCCTCCACGGTGCCGTCGTTGGCGCAGACGTGGCTGACCCGTGCGCGGCCGAAGTCGGAGTCGAACTCCTCCCCCGCCTCGCCCTCGAGCGCGAAGCCGTGGTTCTGCGCGGTGATCGAGACCTTGCCGGTGGCATGGTCGACGACCGGGATGTTGATGCCCCGGTGCCCGAACTTCATCTTGTAGGTGCCGCGGCCGAGGGCCCGGCCCAGGATCTGGTTGCCGAAGCAGATGCCGAACAGCGGCAGGTTCTCGCCGAGCACCGCCCGGGTGAGCTCCACGACGTCGTCGGCGGTGGCCGGGTCGCCCGGGCCGTTGGACAGGAACACCCCGTCGGGCCTGAGGTCGGTGATGGCGTCGAGGGCGACCGTCGCCGGCAGCACGTGGGTGCGCACGCCGCGCTCGGCGAACATACGCGGGGTGTTCGTCTTGATACCCAGGTCGATGGCCGCGACGGTGAACCGGTGATCGCCGATCGGGTCGACGACGTAACCGGTGTCGGTGGTGACCTCGGTGGCCAGGCGCGCCCCCTTCATGTCCGGCTGGTTACGCACCCGCGACAACAGCTCGTCGGTGCCGGCGAGCGCGTCGCCGGAGAAGATGCCGGCCTTCATCGACCCGTGGTCGCGCAGGATGCGGACGACGGTTCGGGTGTCGATCCCGGCGATGCCGACGATGCCCTGGCGGACGAGCTCGTCCTCCAGCGACGTCGTCGCACGCCAGTTGGAGACGCGTCGGGTGGGGTTGCGCACCACGTAACCCGCCACCCAGATCTTCCCGGAGTCGCCGTCGACCCCGGTGCTGCCCGCGCTTCCGGTGCTCTCGCCGTCCTCGGTGTTCCAGCCGGTGTTGCCGATCTGCGGCGCGGTGGCCACGACGATCTGCCGGTGGTAACTCGGGTCGGTCAGGGTCTCCTGGTAGCCGGTCATCGCGGTGCAGAACACCGCTTCGCCGAGGGTCTCTCCTGTCGCGCCGAAGCTCCGGCCGGTGAACACCTGGCCGTTCTCCAGCACCAAGACCGCTGTGTTCATTCCTGTGTCCCCTGTCCACTGTCATGCTGCCCGGCAAAGGCGTCCACCCAGCCGGGATAGATCGTTTTGTCATCGGCGCGCAGCCCGCTGTCGATCGCGGTGCCGGTCGGCAGGACCCACCGGATCACCAGCAGTCCGTCGGCGCTCATGACCTTGCCTGCGAGTCCGCGTGCGGTGCGCACCTCGGTGATCGACTCGCGCGGAATCCAGATGTCGCTCGCACCCTGGCGGGCGATCAGGACACCGCTCGCGAACTCGGTGATGGTCGCGTTCGCGCGGTCGGAGATGTCGCCGACCACGACGCGGTCCTGCCAGCTCGGCGCGACCGTGCTGCCCACGTAGAGACCCGTGTCCGGTCCGCGCAGCTCCTCGCCCGGGTCGGCCGGGACCGCCGGCAGCTCGCCGATGAGCTCGGCCTGCGCCGCCGCCTTGGTCTTCGGGCCCCGGATGAGCAGGTAGAACATCGCGAGCAGTCCGAAGAGGATGAGCAGGCAGACGCCGATGAACCAGGCGTTGAAGACGACCTTGCCGTAACCGAGCACGGTGGCGATCACCGAGGCGACCACGAGTACGACGAGGACGCCCGAGACCACCCCGCGCCGGGGCGCGCTGCTCATCTGGTCACCTGGCCCTCGCGTGTCGTGACGACGCCGCGCAGCACGGTCGCGGTGACCGCGGCCGGCATCGTCATGTCCTCGTAGGGGGTGTTCCGCGAGAGGCTGGCCAGCTCGTCGCCGTGCACCACCCAGGAGGCGTCCGGGTCGACGACGGCGAGGTTGCCCGGTTCGCCGACCGCGATCGGACGGCCCTGATCGGCCAGCTCGACGATCTGCGCGGGCCGTTCGCTCATCACCCGAGCCACCCCGCGCCAGTCGAGCAGACCCGGCTTGACCAGCGTCTCGACGACGATGGGCAGGGCGGTCTGCAGCCCGAGCATGCCCGGTTTGGCCTGGGCGAACTCGCAGCACTTCTCCTGGGAGGCGTGCGGGGCGTGGTCGGTGGCGACGCAGTCGACGACGCCCTCGGCGAGCGCCCGGCGCAGGGCCTGGGTGTCGCGGACCTCGCGCAGGGGCGGGTTCACCTTGTTGACCGGGTCGTAGGTCTCGAGACGCGAGTCGTCGAGGAGCAGGTGGTGCGGGGTCACCTCGGCGGTGATCGAGATCCCCTGTTCCTTGGCCCAGCGCAGCAGCTCGACGGTGCCCTCGGTCGAGGCGTGGCAGATGTGGACGCGCGCACCGGCGTCGCGGGCGAGCAGGGCGTCGCGGATGACGATCGACTCCTCGGCGGCGCGCGGCCAGCCGGGCAGGCCGAGCCGGGACGCGGTGGGGCCCTCGTTGGCGACGGCGCCCACGGTCAGCCGGGGCTCCTCGGCGTGCTGCGCGATGAGCACCCCGAGTCCCTTCGCGTACTCGAGCGCGCGGCGCATCAGCAGCGGGTCGTGGACGCATTTGCCGTCGTCGCTGAACATGCGCACCCCGGCCGCGCCGGCGTTCATCATGCCCATCTCGGCGAGCTGCTTGCCCTCGAGCCCCACGGTGACCGCCCCCACCGGGTGGACGTCGACGATGCCGATCTCGCGGCCGGTGCGCCACACGTTGTCGGTGACGGTCGAGTTGTCGGCGACCGGGTTGGTGTTGGCCATCGCGAACACCGCGGTGTAGCCGCCGAGCGCGGCCGCCTCCGAGCCGGTGCGGATGGTCTCGGTGTCCTCGCGGCCGGGTTCGCGCAGGTGGGTGTGCAGGTCGACGAAGCCCGGCAGGAGCACCCCGCCCTTGCCGTCGATGCGCTCGGCCCCGTCGGGGGCGGTGAGTCCGGCGCCGATCTCGGTGATGGTCCCGTCGACGACGAGCACGTCGACCGGGTCGCCCTCGCCGTAGGGGCGGACATCGCTGATCAGGACGGAGCCGGTTGCCGCGGCGGTCACTGGAATACTCCTGACGTGCTGGTGGTGATCACAGGTGGCCTCCCGCCGAGTCGGACCCGACGAGCAGGCGGAAGAGGACGGCCATGCGGATGTGCACGCCGTTGCGGACCTGTTCGAGGACGGTCGCCTTCGGCGAGTCGGCGACGGAGTAGCCGATCTCCATGCCGCGCAGCATCGGACCCGGGTGCAGGACGACGGCGTGATCGGCGAGCAGCGCGAGCCGGCGGTCGTTGAGCCCGAACCGGACCGAGTACTCGCGGGCGCTCGGGAAGAACCCGCCGTTCATCCGCTCGGCCTGCACGCGCAGCATCATCACCGCGTCGACCGCGGCCAGTTCGGCGTCGAGGTCGCCGGAGACCGTGACCGGCCACTGCTCCACCCCGGCGGGCAGCAGGGTCGGCGGCGCGACGAGCACGACCTCGGCCCCGAGCGTCGAGAGCAGGTACGCGTTGGAGCGGGCGACGCGCGAGTGCACGACGTCGCCGACGATCGCGATGCGGCGCCCCTCGAGCGAGCCGAGCCGCTGACGCAGCGTCAGTGCGTCGAGCAGCGCCTGGGTCGGGTGCTCGTGGGTGCCGTCGCCGGCGTTGATCACCGCCGGGCCGTTGCCCTCGGCGTCGGTGGTCCAGTCGGCGATCTGCGCGGGCGCGCCCGACGCCGGGTGGCGGACGATCAGCGCGTCGGCGCCGGCCGCATGCAGCGTTTTGACGGTGTCGCGCAGCGACTCGCCCTTGTTCACCGAGGAACTCGAGGCGCTGACGTTGATGACGTCGGCGCTCATCCACTTGCCGGCGACCTCGAAGGACACGCGGGTGCGGGTGGAGTTCTCGTAGAACACCGTCATCACGGTGCGCCCGCGGAGCGTCGGCAGCTTGCGGACCTCACGGCCGGTGAGGGCCTGCTCGAACCGTTCCGCGTCATCGAGCAGGGCGGTCGCGTCGTCGAGGGAGAGATCCTGGGTCGAGAGGAGGTGCCGCATCACTGATCACCCTCGGCCGCAACAGCTTTGGGCGCGGAGTAGAGGACGACCTCGTCGACGCCGTCGTGCTCGGTGAGGTGGACCGAGACCTGCTCGTCGCGGGCGGTCGGGATGTTCTTGCCGACGTAGTCGGCGCGCAGCGGGAGCTCGCGGTGGCCGCGGTCGACGAGGACCGCGAGCTGGACCGCGGCCGGGCGGCCCAGGTCGCGCAGGGCGTCGAGCGCCGCGCGCACGGTGCGTCCGGAGTAGAGGACGTCGTCGACGAGGATGACGATCGCGCCGTCGACTCCCCCGGCCGGGACCATGGTCCGTTCCAGGGGCCGGTGCGGCTTGGCGCGGAGGTCGTCGCGGTAGAGGGTGATGTCGAGGTACCCGACGGGGACGTCGACGCCGGAGAACTCGCTGATCTTGGAACCCAGCCGCTCGGCGAGAGACGTTCCGCGAGTGGGGATTCCGATGAGGACGACGCGTGGCGCGTCGGGTGAGTCCAAGGCTGTCTTCTCGATCACCTGGTGCGCGACACGTGCGATCGTGCGCGACACGTCGGCGGAATCGAGCAGCACCCTGGGGGCGGGGCTGGCCAAAGCCGACCTCCTTCTCCGCCTCACTGGACGGATCGTTAAAGGATGTCTGTCTCGCGTCACTCTACACCGCGCCGCGAGGCAGACGAATTGTCGCGACCTGCGCCACAGTCTCGACGCGTCGCGTCGCCCCGGTGCGTTCCGGGGCAGAGAACGATCGGTCCCGGCCGTGAATCCGACCGGGACCGACGCATGGGTTGTTCTCCGACTACTCGGTGTCGTCCGAGGGCCGGGGCTCGGCCGATGCCGCGGCCCGGACCTGCGGGGCGAGCTCGGCGATCTTGGCCAGCACGCCGTTGACGAAGGCCGGCGAATCGTCGGTGGACAGCTCCTTGGCGAGCTCGACCGCCTCGTCGACGACGACGATCGGGTCGACGTCGAGCGAGTTGAACAGCTCCCACGTGGCCAGTCGCATGATGGCGCGGTCGACCGCGGGCAGACGTTCCAGGGTCCACTCCCGCAGGTGGGAGGAGATGACCGCATCGATCTGGGCCTGATCGCCGGCGAGACCCTCGATCACCGTGGCGGTGTAGTCGTGGATCGTGCCGACGCTCTCGTCGGTGCGGACGTACTCACGGCGCTCGGCGACCAGCTGCGCGGGGCTGACCTTCTTGGCCTCGGCCTCGAAGAGCAGGTCCACCGCGCGCCGCCGCGCCTTGTGTCGGGTGCCGGGTTGTTTCACAGGTCAGCTGTTGACGCGGCCGAGGTAGCTGCCGTCGCGCGAGTCGACCTTCAGCTTGTCGCCGGTGTTGATGAACAGCGGCACCTGGATCTCGGCACCGGTCTCGAGGGTGGCGGGCTTGGTGCCGCCGGTCGAACGGTCGCCCTGCAGGCCCGGGTCGGTGTGGGCGACGACCAGCTCGACGGTGACGGGCAGCTCGACGAACAGCGGGGTGCCGTCGTTCAGCGAGACCTGGACGGTCATGTTCTCGAGCAGGAAGCGCGCGCCGTCGCCGACGACCTCGGGCGGCAGCGAGAACTGCTCGTAGTCCTGGCTGTCCATGAACACGTAGTCGGTGCCGTCGTTGTACAGGTAGGTCATGTCGCGACGGTCGACGGTCGCGGTCTCGACCTTCACACCGGCGTTGAAGGTCTTGTCCACGATCTTGCCGCTCAGCACGTTCTTGATCTTGGTGCGGACGAACGCAGGACCCTTGCCGGGCTTGACGTGCTGGAATTCCAGGATCTGCCAGAGCTGGTCGTCCAGGCGCAGCACGAGGCCGTTCTTGAAATCGGCGGTGGTCGCCATGTGGTGTTTCTTCCCTTGCAGTTCAGAGGACGGTGAATGTCTTGTCGGTGGTGGTCAACAGTTCGGGTTCGCCATCGCTGACGACCAGGGTGTCCTCGATTCTGACCCCACCCCATCCGGGTAGGTAGACACCGGGCTCCACGGTGACCGCAGCACCGCAAGGCAGTGTACCCGCCGCGAGTTTGCCGATTCCGGGCGCTTCGTGGATCTGCAGTCCCACGCCGTGTCCGAGTCCGTGGACGTAGTGCTCGCCGTGCCCGGCCGCGTCGATCACGTCGCGGGCGGCGGCGTCGACCGCACGCAGGTCCGCGCCGGGCCGCAGCGCCGCCCGGCCGGCCGTCTGCGCGCGGGCCACGAGCTCGTAGATCTCTCGCTGCCAGTCCGCCGCGCGGCCCAGCACGAAGGTGCGCGTCATGTCGGAGTGGTATCCCCCGACCACCGCGCCGAAGTCGATCTTGACCAGGTCGCCGTCGGCCAGGACCGCTCCGGTGGGCCGGTGGTGCGGGATGGCCGAGTGCGCACCGGCGGCCACGATGGTCTCGAACGCGATGCCGTCGGCCCCGAGGCGGTACATGGCGAACTCGAGCGCGCGCGCCGCCTCCCGCTCGGTCGTGCCCGCGCGCAGCACGCCGTCGGCGATGATCTGGGCGAGGGCGGCGTCGCCGATCGCACAGGCCGCCCGGATGAGCGCGGCCTCGCCGGCGTCCTTCACCTCGCGCAACCCCTGCACGACGCCGGTGAGCCCGACGAGTTCGACCGGCGCGCCGTCGACCGACTTCTCCAGCGCCCGGAGCGAGGCGACGGTCACGGCGTCGGCCTCGAAGCCCACGCGGCCGGCACCGGCCGTGCGGGCCCGCTCCAGCAGCGCCGGGACGCAGGCGCGCTCGATGACCGCCGCGAGGTCGGGGACCTGGGCGGCGACCTGGGTGAGGTACCGCCCGTCGGTGGCGATCCGGTCGCCGGCGGGGTCCTCGGCGTCGATGAGGACCGCGGCGTTGGAGCCGGTGAAGCCCGTCAGGTATCGGACGTTGACCAGGTCGGAGACGATGAACGCCGACACCGGGCCACCGGCGTCGGACCGCTCGCGCAGAAGGTTTCGCAGCCGGTCG
>k87-288573_pt1 | contig 17813 bp, 11 predicted proteins | sample MGYA00084031_6733416 | MGnify analysis MGYA00084031
ACCTCAACGGCACACCGTTTTCTTTTGGTAACAGTTCAGCTCCGTACATCGTTGCTGACTGGCTCACCTCCAAAGGGTGGAACCCGGCTTCCTGTAACAATTCCAGCTCACGAATATAGCCGAATCCGTACACTTTGTAAATAAAACCTGAGTCTGAAGAACCGGTCGTCACGCGTCCACCCCGATTATGAGCCACTAAAAATGAAGCAAAAGGCACGTTAGTAGATTTCGTGGTATCCGATGAACCCCAGTGACGGAAATTGCAAAAATAATGAATGCATCGCACCAGGCCGTTTCTAAAACGAAACTTAAAGCTTTGCACAAATTGCGGAAATACTTCCAAGACACCTGTCAGGAGGAAGCCATATGAATGAGTTGTCACAAATTATCTACTTGCTGGGAAATTTCGGTTTTCCTGTTGCCATCAGTGTCTATTTACTTTTCCGGTTTGAAAACGTTTTGAGGAGTTGGAATCGGCTATTGATGATCTGAGTGAAAGTGCTAAAACAAAACTACAACCTAGACCAAATCCCAGGATTTTGGGAGTTTGTTCATCGGGACAACATGTCGAATGAGACGGCCAATTGAAAAAGGAAAAGCGCTGGCTCTCTCCGGACGTGGGGAAAGCCAGCGCTTTTTAATATCAGCATTGACATTTTAAGCGGTCTCTCTCGGCAGCGGTCTTGTAGCTTTGTCGTACTCGTCTTGAATGGCGCGTGACGGTGCCTTATCTATTAAGCTGACGATTGTAATGGCCAACAAGCCCAAGACGAATCCGGGCACTAGCTCGTATAACCCCGTCCCGCTCAGGGCGGGGACATGCTTCCACAAAAGGACTGTCACCCCTCCCACTACAATGCCGGAAAGCGCCCCGTTTCTCGTCATGCGTTTCCAGAACAGCGACAACAAAACGACAGGACCGAACGCAGCGCCGAAGCCAGCCCAAGCGTACGATACGAGATCGAGCACCGATCCGCCGCTCATCGCTAAAATGACCGCGACGATCGCGACAGCCAGTACTGTTATGCGACTGACCCAGACGAGTTCGGCCTCGCTGGCGTTTTTACGGAAAAACGGACGGTAGAAGTCTTCAGCAATTGCACTGGAGCAGACGAGCAGTTGTGAATCGATCGTGCTCATAATCGCGGAAAAAATGGCAGCGAGCACAATGCCCGTGATCCAAGGATTGAACAACATCTGCGCAAGCGATATCAATACCGTCTCAGGATTATCCAGGGGAACGTCAAAGTAAGGAATGCCCAACAGACCGACGAAACCGGCACCTAAAAGGGACAAAACGACCCAGATAACCCCTATAAAGCGTGCTTTCGGAATTTCGCTGGCTGAACGAATCCCCATAAACCGCACAAGGATATGCGGTTGGCCAAAGTAACCCAGTCCCCAGGCGACGAGTGAAACAGTGCCGATGACGCTGAACGAGACCGTTTGGCTGATCCACGATCCGCTCTCATCCAGATTGACGATTTTCGTCATATTTAACAAATCCGGATTCACTTGACTGACGGCAGTCATGGCTTCGCTCACGCCGCCTAACATGTTGATCAGGGCCACAGGGACAAAGATAAGTGATAAAAACATGAGCGATCCCTGGACAAAATCGGTCAAACTGACAGCGAGAAAGCCGCCGAGAAAGGTGTAACTGACAACGACGACGGCTCCGATGAATAGGGCAACGTTGTAATCGATATGGAATGTTTCCTGAAACAACACCGCACTGGCGACCATACCCGAAGCGGTATAAAAGAGGAAAAACACGAGAATCGTAAGGGCTGAGACGATGCGCAATGCTTTCGATTGGTCTTTAAACCGGTTATCCAGGTAATCGGGGATTGTAATCGATTGGTTCACTTCCGTGTAACGGCGCAGCCTTTTGGCAATGAACTGCCAATTTAAATACGTCCCGACCGCCAAACCGATGGCCATCCACATCCCGTTCACGCCCGTCGCATAGATTAATCCCGGCAACCCTAGCAGCAGCCAACCGCTCATGTCGGACGCCTGTGCACTCAGAGCGGTGACCCAACTGTTTAAACTGCGCCCACCTAAAAAGTAATCGGTCGTGGTGTTCGTCCTTCGATACATCCAAACGCCGATCGCAACCATTCCGAGCAGGTAAACAATAAACACGGTTATCGTTTCAACTCGCACACCACCTCACTCCTTTTCCGTGAAAAGTGTAATGAACGACAAAATGACGATGACGGCCAACGGTCCGAACAACCAAAACACGGTTGAAAGCGGCATAATCTTTCCCCCTCTGTTAAACGTTAAGACCACACATCTTTCCAATTATTTTATGAGATGAAAATTGGCAAAATACAAGTGTTATAACGTGTCGGCTTAAGTTTTGGCGGCTAAGGTGGGGATGAACATGAGAAAGTATCTGGAAGGGCACTGGGACTTACTGCGTGGGGAGCCGCCTCGTCATCAAGTGTGATTCGACAGTTGAACAAGGTGATCAATCGTCTGTCTTCCTCATCGCATAAAAGATGTGTCAAAATGCATTTTGCCCTCCACTAGGGATCAAACAAGCGAAGCGCGTTAGGGATCCGGCGACAAAATGAAGGTTTTCTGATCCTTTTGACCTGTAAGGTCGTCGAGTAAAACGTGACACATACAAAATGGAGGGACAGAGATGACATACTTCACAATAATGCAGGGAGTGTGAAACGGTATGTCATCTTTAATACGTTTGCTTCTTCAATAGCCTTCTACGATAGTGTCCAGCCGACCTGTTTCCGGATCAATTATGAGGCCGTGCACTGGAATGTCTGGCAGCATGAGCGGATGGTTCCTGATCAAGTCGACACTCTGTTTGACACTTTCCTCAAGGCTGTCAAACCCGCTTAACCAGTCTTTTAAATGAAACCCACATCGTTCAATGGTGTCGATTGTGTCACGGGGAACCCCTCTCTCGATCATCGTCTGGATCGTTTTCTCTGGATGAATGCCAGCCATCCCGCAACCGTCATGGGCAATGACGCAAATTTCTTCTGCTTGCAACTCGTAAATGGCGACTAAAATGCTGCGCATCGCACTCCCAAACGGGTGTGTCACCGTTGCCCCTGCGGATTTGATGATCTTGGCATCGCCGTTTTTAAGGTTCATCGCCTTTAGCAGTAAATCGCTGAGCCGCGTGTCCATGCACGAGACGATCACTAATTTTTTGTCTGGAAACTTGGAGGTTTTATACGCTTCAAACTCTTTTTTTCGCACGAATTCCTTATTAAAGGCTAATATTTCGTGTAGTCGTTTCATAGGACAACCTCCGTCGTTAAGGTCGTATTTTTGTCATTTTAATTAAACAATTGACCGTTTGTAAACTATTTATTTTTAAACCAGACCGTTTTAGCGGACGGACATTGGCATCTAAGTCACGGAGGGTTTGACACGACCTGCAGCGTATGTTACCTAAAATAAAGAGATGTTAGCACTTGTTAGAATAGAGTGCTAATACCGGGTGACGTCTTACAATTTCATATTGAAAGGAGTGGTTTTTTCATGGAGAAGAAACAGTTTAAAGCTGAATCTAAGCGGCTGTTGGACATGATGATTCACTCGGTGTATTCCAACCGGGAAATTTTTTTGAGAGAGCTCATTTCCAATGCCAGTGACGCGATTGACAAAATTTATTATAAGGCGCTGACCGATGAGTCGCTCACGTTTGACAAAGACCGTTACTATATCAAAATCATTCCCAATAAGGAAAATCGGACGTTGACCGTACTCGATACCGGCATCGGCATGACGGAAGAAGAGCTGGAACACAACTTGGGCACGATTGCAAAGAGCGGTTCTTTAGCCTTCAAACAACAAAACGAAATGAAAGACGGGCACGACATTATCGGTCAGTTCGGGGTCGGGTTTTATTCCGCTTTTATGGTGGCTGATGAAGTGACGGTGCGCAGTAAAGCGTTGGGCAGTGGCAAAGCGTTTGAATGGGTGTCCCAAGGCGCGGACGGGTACACGATCAAACCGTGTGATAAGACCGATGTTGGGACGGAGATCATTCTCAAGTTAAAAGAAAACACAGAAGACGAGAATTTTGACGACTATTTGGAGGAACACCGTCTCAAAGCTATCATCAAAAAATACTCAGACTTTATTCGGTACCCGATAAAAATGACGGTAACGGAGATGAAACCGAAAGAAGGCAGCGACAACGAGTTTGAAGAGGTCAAAGAAGAACAGGTCATTAACAGCATGGTTCCGATCTGGAGGAAAAACAAAAGTGAGCTGAAACAGGAAGATTACGAGAACTTTTACCGGGAAAAACGGTACGGTTTTGACAAGCCGTTAAAACACATCCATATCCAAGTGGATGGGACTATTCGGTACAACGCCATCTTGTTCATTCCGGAGACGATCCCCTTTGATTACTACACGAAAGAATACGAAAAAGGGTTGGAGCTGTACTCAAACGGGGTTCTGATCATGGAGAAATGCCCCGATCTTTTGCCCGACTATTTCAGCTTTGTCAAAGGGATGGTCGATTCCGAAGATTTGTCCCTTAACATTTCCAGGGAAATGCTGCAACAAGACAGGCAGCTAAAGGTCATCGCCAAGAATATAAAGAACAAAATCAAAAAAGAACTGGAGAACCTCTTAAAACATGACCGGGCAAAGTACGAGACATTTTATCGATCGTTTGGGCGGCAGTTGAAATTTGGCGTGTACAACGAGTTCGGCCAGGATAAAGACGTATTGCAAGACTTGCTCATGTTCTATTCTTCGAAAGAGAAGAAGTGGGTGACACTGGATGAGTACGTCTCCAGAATGCCGGAAGATCAACAATACATTTACTATGCGACAGGGGAAACGCATGAGCGCATCGACAAACTCCCGCAGACAGAGCTGATCGCGGAAAAAGGGTATGAAATCCTGTATTTCACCGAAGACGTCGACGAATTTGCCATTAAAATGCTCAAGTCATACAAAGACAAAGAATTCAAATCGGTGGCGAGCGGAGACTTAGGGATCGAAGAAGATGACAACGAGACGGCAGAGACAGAAGCGAAGGAAAACAAAGCCCTCTTTGATTACATGAAAGAGGTCTTGTCCGGCAAAGTGAAGGACGTTCGGGCTTCCAAGCGGCTAAAGACACACCCGGTGTGTTTTTCCACTGAAGGCGAAGTGTCCATCGAGATGGAAAAAGTGCTGAATGCCATGCCCAACGCTGACCAACAGCAGATCAAAGCGGACAAAATCTTGGAGTTGAACGTCCACCACGACGTTTTCCGATCATTAAAGGCGACATTTGCGCAAGATAAAGAGAAGGCGAAGCTCTATACGAATATCTTGTACAATCAAGCTGTGCTCATCGAAGGCTTGTCTGTCGAAGATCCGGTCGCTTTCACGAACGACATTTGTCAGCTCATGGTCCAGACCTAAAGATCATCTCCACCTGGGTTCGGAATAGCAACCTTGAAAGGCTCGTTACTTCATCGCGAGCCTTTCAAGAACAAATACTCAGATCGGATATAGCAGGAGATCCTCGTCGATGAAGTGGAGAAAAATGACATTGTCATCCGTTACAATAAACGGCTAATAAAGGTTAAAGAAGTATACGCAGGTGTAACGGCAATTTTCGAGGATGAAACGGAAGCTCGTTTTGAAGAAGACCGAAAAGGCCGGGCAGAGAAAAACATCTTGATGATGGCTTCTTCCAGACAACCGTATCGACGTTTAGGGAGCAAGGAGTTGGGTATATCTTCCATTTTCCCGTATCTGGTGTGTAATGAACGTTGGTAGTAGCCGTTATTACTGTTTGGCAGTTCGGGCTCTCCACTTTCACCATTATAATGTTAATAGCGAAAGATTAAGCCCCCTCCATCATATCTCGCTTACTGTAACCAACATATCCGATTCCCATTAAAATAATGCTGATCACGGTTAAGGAAATGAACGTTAAAGATTCAAACTCTTCAACAGGCATTTGCGGAATCCAACTTAGAATCGCTATATTCACAACCCATTCTGGAATGTCTAACATCGCTCCGAAGTAGTTGACTGAAAAAGAGTAGCCTAGATAAACATAAATCACTTTACCTAATCTCGGTATCCAGCCAAGGGTTAAAGCTGCCAAACCAGTAACAAAGAGTACCGATGGTAAGTAATTGAAACCAGCAGCAAGAAAATCATTGAAAACCATTGTCGAATGTTCCCCCATTGCAGCAATGGCTGTCCCGCCAAGACTGCCTGCGGCCAGTAAAATTCCTACTGAACTTGCTAAAATCGCCAGTCCAATACAAGTCCAATAAAGTTCGCTACGAGTCACCTTTGTTGAAAAAAGCTGACTGAAGCGCAAACGACTTTCTTCAGCAAAAAGTTTATTGACAATTAGGATTGGTAAAATTGAAACTAAAACGATCATGACTATCATAATAGTACCCGTAAATGATTCTTCAATAGAAATCCCCGAATGAGAAAACATTTGTTGCATAAGGTCGTTGCTTTCGATAAAAATTTGCATATCACCATATATCGCACCGTAGGAAGCGCCCATGAAAATAAAGGCTATCATCCACCCAATAATGACCCCTTTATTTATCTTGAAAAGTAATCCGCGGACAGATAACAATGATCTCTTTGCATATTCTCTTCCCTCTCGCTCCGGAAGGTAGCCTGACCCCATATCTCGAAATCCCTCGAGTGTAAAAGCAATGATCACAACAACTACCAAGAAGAGCAGCGCAAAAATAAACGGAGTCCAGTTGTTGTCAGTGAAAGGAAACGTTAAATAGGTCCAACCGAGTGGATTGAACATCGACAAATCTACATGAGAAATATCCGTTCCGGCACGCATGATATAAAGTAATCCTATAAAACCAAGCGTTGAACCAGTTGCACTGGAAGAGGTTGGCATCACTTGCGCAAGAACCAGTGCAATTCCAGCTCCGATTATTCCTGAAAAACCAATTGAAGCTCCAAACAAAAGGGAACCTTCCGTAGTAATGGTTTCTGCGCCGAAACTGATTAATACTCCGCTAATAAATAGTGCCAGGAAGACATTAATTAGGATTGTTTCAGTCATTGTGGCAAGGGAGTTCGCTTGACGCCCTATTTGAAAAGAACGTACGAGTTCAGTTAGACCAAGATTCTCTTCTTTACGCGTATGGCTTATGACATGGAGAACAGAGATTACCATGGCGATTAAACTACAGAACAGTAACATTTCGTGTGCATACATGGCGCCTAACGTGTACTCCGTTGCGGTCTCGATTGGTGTAGGACCGACTATCGCGATCATGGCAGGGTTTTTTAATGTTTCAAACATTCCCACTAAACCCTGACCTTCTGCTAATTCTTCAAAGGCAGGTACGAATCCTCCTGAAAATAAGCCAACACCTAAAATCCAGATGATGATTTTCTTCCAATCTCGTTTTAAATATTGGACAAAAAGGATTTCCCATCGGGAAAATTTTTCCTCCATCTTATCTTCCCTCCTTGTACACTTCGTTTTCATAGTGGCGCAAAAACAGATCTTCTAGTGTAGGTGGTACAGCTTCAAACTGTTTCACACCTAGTTTTGTTGCAGCAAGCAAAATGTTATTGAGGTGTTGATTATCTGCAGAGAATGTCGCTTGATTACCCTTTTGTTGGAAATCATATACGCCAGCAACTTGTTCCAGTTGAGCGATATCACCATCAGTTACTAATGTGACGGTTGTCCGTGTTAAATGCCGTAATTCCTCAAGGGTGCCAGATTCGACGATTTTTCCTTGCCGAATGATGACAACCTTATCGGCCAAACGTTCTACTTCACTTAAAATATGTGAGGATAATAGGATCGCTTTTCCTTCATTTTTAATCTTTTCCACTTCTTCTTGAAAAATGGCTTCCATCAAAGGATCCAAGCCAGAGGTGGGTTCATCAAAGATGTATAAATCGGATTCTGTAGATAATGCTGCAATCAATGCAACCTTTTGGCGGTTTCCTTTAGAGTATGTTTTTGCTTTTTTCTTCGGATCTAACTCAAAACGCTTTATTAAATAGTCGCGTTTTTGTTTATCTCCACTACCGTGTAATTTTAAAAACAAATCGATAATTTCTCCACCTGTTAGATTTCCCCAAAGTGAGACGTCTCCGGGAACGTATGAAATTCGTTTATGAATTTCAAAACTGTTTTTCCAAACATCCTTTCCAAAAATTTTGGCATCGCCGGCATCTCGTCTGAGGATTCCCAATAAGATACGAATCGTTGTCGATTTACCGGCGCCATTCGGACCAATAAAACCGACAACCTCTCCAGCATTTACTGAAAATGTTATATCGCGAAGCGCTTGGAATTTCCCAAATTTTTTTTGCACGCCAATTAATTGAATCAATCTGAAGGGCGCCTTGTCCTTTAGGTATAATCCTTCATATGAGTTGCTCAAAAATAAAGAGGCTGATCCAAAAATCGGTTTTTACGGACTTTTTGGGTCAGCCTCACTCTAGAAGATGTGTCCGCTATTAAGCAATTTTGACAATGTGTTTTATCGCTTTATTTTCCATTTGTGTTAATATTCAACTTTCCTTTCGCTGTCTTCCGCGTTTCGTTACCTTTGTCGTCGGATACTTTGACCTCAATTTCCGCTCCTTCAACCTGTATGTTTGATGTCGCCGTCCAATATCCGACGTAATGCCCTTCTTCTGTCTCCATCATCGGCAACTCAGTTGCGCTCGCGATGGTGTTCGTGAGAGGGATGCGAATCGCGAACGTTGCCTTCAATCCAGTTTTACTGTCGAATTCAATTTTTACCGTCTCCCCCGCGTCCAAAGTGACATCTTCTGTCGGTTGAAGGTTCTCGATGACAGGTTTTTCAGGATCGGATTGACCGTCACGCCCCAACAACGGTTCAGTTAAACCATCTACTCCTACAAGGCCCAGGGAGGTCAGTAAAACTTGTTGGGGTCCGAGGTAAGCGTCCGTAGGATCAAACCACTCGTCCAGGGAATGTGTTCCGCCCGATTGACCTCCACCCCTCAAGGTAAGTGATGGGATACCGAGACTGATAGGCCAATTCGAATCTGTGCTACTGGGGCCACCTAAACTTGGCTGTAACCCGATGGCTTCTACTGATGCCCAGGCAGCTTGTACGTTGAACCCATCCGAAGGTTGGGAACCTGCCGGGCGGTCCCCGATGAGTTCAGCGTTTACTGTAATAGCATCTTCCTCTCCCCATCGGTTATTTTCTTCAACGGCGGCCTCTTCAACGATTGTTAAGAATGCTTTCTCTAATTTTTGCAGTTCTTCTTCATCGTTCGACCGCATGTCCACTTTCATACTGGCTTCAGCCGCAATGGCATTGACGGATGTTCCTCCGCTAACCGTGCCAACGTTAAAGGTTGTTTTCGGGTCATCTGGCGTCTCCAGATCGGCGATATTCGCTATCGCCCGGCCGAGGGCGTGTGTGGCACTGGGTGTTCCGAAGGCACCGAAGCTGTGACCGCCTGGGCCTTCATACGTTACGTTGTAACGGTGGCTCCCCGTAGCTAGATACGTTATATTTGACGGATCTCCGGATTCAACCGATATAAACCCGTCAATGTCGTTGTGTTCTTCAAACAGAAACTTAACTCCCCTTAAATCACCTTCGCCTTCTTCCCCGACAGTTCCAACAAACATAATGTCGCCGACAGTCTGGATATCGGCCTCATTCAGAGCTCGAATGACGGACAAGAGAGCGGCGAGCCCCCTTCCGTCGTCTGCAATGCCAGGAGCATAAAGGATTCCGTCTTTTTCTGTAACCGTTGTATCTGTGCCTTCAGGGAAAACAGTATCGAGGTGAGCGGAAACCACGAGCTTAGGGCCGTCGCCGTTTCCTGGACGAATGCCGATTGCATTCCCTTCTTCATCTATATGGACGTCTTCTAGTCCCAACTCTTTAAATCTACCAGCATAATACTCAGCCCTTTCCTCTTCCATAAAAGGAGGTGCTGGTATTTCGGTTATTTCTATTTGATCTGCTATCGTGTTTTCGTGGTCTGACTCAATAAATTCCAAACTCTGATTGATATCCGAACTAGATTGAAGCTTGTCGTACACGTCGACTACTTCAGGGGACAGTGAGTAAGGGGGATCGGGGTCTTGTGCCACAGAAAATCCTGTCATCACCAGTGTCACTGCCAAAAGCACGCAAATAATCGGTAAGAATCGTTTCATTCTCAACTTTAAGCAACCTCCCGTAAAAAATTTAAACAAGTGGAGTCCTATTGGGTTAGACGTTCAACGGAATGAATCACCCCCTCTTTCTTTAACCATTAAAAGGGCACGAAGTCTGATGGCACTCTCTTAACTAATTTAAAAATTTATTAAATATAGTGTTAAAAAATCTATTTATTCTTTATTTTATATCACTTCTACAAAAATTAACGAAAATATACCAAATAGAACGCATAATCTTTTTTTGAATTTCCGACTACCATTTCTGCACAAACTTCCTAGTGTGGACTTGTCCCATAACAAGTAACCCTTTCCCAAAAACACGACGTTAATGAGAAAGGGTGAGTGCAACGAAACTAATGGAAAGAAAGCAGGACGGTCTTTCGCTTGACCGTAAAGGATTTAACACCGAGATACCTTAGTCGTTAAAGACGTCAGAGGGATGAAAAAAGGTTAAGACGATCTGTTCTTGTTAAAGATATCAAAGGCGACGGCTAACAGTAACACCAACCCTTTTATCGCTTGTTGCCAGTCGATGCCTAGCCCGATGATTGACATCCCGTTGTTCATGACCCCCATGACGAGTCCGCCGACGACAGCGCCTGTCACAGTTCCGATACCACCGTATGCCGACGCCCCTCCGATAAATGAAGCGGCGATGGCGTCCAATTCAAATAAGGTTCCGGCTTTGGGCGTTGCAGCATCCAGTCGCGCCGCAAAAATCATGCCCGATAGGGCGGACAACACGCCCATGTTGACAAACACCCAAAACGTGACGCGCTTTGTATTGACGCCGGACAACCCGGCAGCCTTCGCATTGCCGCCGACCGCGTAAATGTGTCGGCCGATGACCGTCTTATTCATGACAAAGGTGTAGGCGGCGATGAGTACGAATAAAATGACTAAAATGTTGGGGATACCTTTATAACTGGCGAGAATGTACGTAAAAACATTAATCACCGCGACAAGCGCAATGATTTTGGCGATGAACAGTTTTTGGGGGAGTACATTATAGTCGTATTTCATTCGTTTGTTTCGGTTCTTCACTTCCCTGTAAATGAAGATTAGAGATAAGAGTGCACCGATGACGAGTGAAAAGATGTGGAGACTCTCTCCTCCAAAAAAGTCGGGGATGAACCCTGAACTCATTTGCTGGAACGCGTTGGGAAAAGGAGCGATAGACTGCCCTTCTAGAGCCACCAAGGTTAAGCCGCGAAACAAAAGCATTCCGGCAAGGGTCACAATAAAAGCGGGGATTTTAACGTAAGCCACCCAAAAACCTTGCCACGCTCCGATGAGAGCGCCGAGTGCCAGGCACAAGATCACGGCCAAAAAAGGGTGGACATGTAACTGGACCATTAAAATCGCTGAAATTGCCCCGATAAATGCGGCGATAGACCCCACCGACAGATCGATGTGGCCCGTGATGATCACGATCACCATGCCAACGGCCAGCACGAGAATGTAACTGTTTTGCAAAATCAGGTTAGTGATGTTCAAAGGTTTTAATAGCGTACCGGCTGTCAAGATTTGAAAAAGCAGCATGATCAACAGCAAGGCGGCGACCATGCCGTACTGTCTTAAGTTGTTGTGCAACAACTCCCTTATCACGATTGTCCCTCCCTGGTATTGGTCATGTATGCCATTAACTTTTCTTGGGTGGCTTCTTCTCTGTTGAGTTCGCCAGTGATCTTGCCTTCACTCATCGTATAGATGCGATCACACATGCCCAAAATTTCCGGCAATTCCGAGGAAATGAGGAGAATGCCTTTTCCGCTCTCAGCCAACTGATTCATAATCGCGTATATTTCGTATTTGGCTCCGACGTCGATTCCGCGAGTCGGCTCATCTAAAATCAAGATATCCGGTTCTGCCATCATCCATTTGCTCAGGACCACCTTCTGCTGGTTGCCGCCGCTTAACTGTTCCGTTTTCTGCAGCAAGCTAGATGATTTGATCCCTAGTTTCCTGCGGAAGTGGTCAGCTTTTGTGACTTCGGCCTGTTCGTTGACGACAGTATTTTTGGAAATGTATTTCAAGTTGGGCAATGTGATGTTCGTTTTAATGTCGTTCATCAAGATCAAACCGTACGTTTTCCGGTCTTCTGTTACATACACCACGCCGTGTTTAATCGCTTGGCTGACATTGTCCATCTCCACCGGGATTCCGTCTTTTTTGATCGTGCCGGCAATCTTCTGGCCGTAAGATTTGCCGAAAAGACTCATCGCCAGTTCAGTCCTTCCCGCTCCCATCAGTCCTGCGATCCCGACGATTTCGCCTTTTCGAATGCGCAAGCTCACGTTGTCAACGACTTTCCTGTCGCTTTGTAGCGGATGGTAAACAGTCCAGTTCGTCACTTCGAACACTGTTTCCCCGATGCGGGGAGTCCTTGGCGGGTAACGGTTGGTCAAACTTCGTCCGACCATCGCCCGAATGATGCGGTCTTCCGTTATGCGATCGCATCCCCGTTCCAACGTTTCAACCGTTTCCCCGTCGCGCAAGACGGTGACGGAGTCGGCAATTGCCAACACTTCATCCAGCTTGTGAGAAATCATGACCGATGTGATGCCCTGACGTTTAAACTCCAACAGCAGGTTTAACAGGTTTTCACTGTCCTTCTCGTTGAGAGCCGCCGTCGGCTCGTCTAAAATTAGTAGTTTCACTTCTTTTGCCAATGCCTTTGCTATTTCCACCAGCTGTTGTTTGCCGACGCCGATTTGTTTGATTAAGGTGTCCGGGGGATCGGACAGATTCACTTTTTTCAGCAGTTTCTTCGTTTGGCTCGTCGTCTCGATCCAGTCGATCACACCTTTAGTCGCTCGCTCGTTTCCTAAAAAAATGTTCTCGGCTATCGTTAATTCGGGGATTAAGGACAGCTCCTGATGAATGATGACAATTCCTGCCTGTTCGCTTTGTTTGATGTCTCTAAAGGCGCACGGACGACCGTTAAACTGGATGTCGCCTGTATACGATCCGTAAGGGTAAACGCCGCTCAAAATTTTGACCAGCGTCGATTTGCCTGCGCCGTTTTCTCCGCACAACGCGTGGATTTCTCCCGCTTTTACTTTAAAATTGACGTTGTCCAGCGCTTTGACACCTGGAAAACGCTTTGTAATGTTCTTCATTTCTAGCAAAATGTCGCCCATTCATGCTTCACCACCTTCCCGTTTAGCGAGTGAAAGGTTAAATGGTTGGAAAGTACGTGCTGCCTTGCTTAAATGACGTGATCGATATCGGAGGCGCGAGGTGAAGGACGGCCATCAGGATGCGGTGACCCGAACGGATCACCGCATGACGAAATGGCCTTTAGACATCCCTTCTACACTGCATCCCGTGACTATTTCCTTTGTTGGCCGCAAATCAGAGCGGACTGGCCTGTCATCTGTCTATCCCGTTCCGGTTGTGACGTTTTTTATTGGAGGTCTTCCTTTGTGTAGTAGCCGCTGTCGATTAATACTTCTTCATAGTTTGAAATGTCGACGGACACAGGTTCCAGCAAATATGAAGGCACGACTTTGACGCCGTTGTCATACGTTTCCGTATCGTTCACTTCCGCTTCTTTACCTTTTAACACCGCTTCTGCCATCGTGACCGCTTTTTTTGCAAGTTCCCTTGTGTCTTTAAACACCGTTTGTGTCTGCTCGCCGGCTATGATCGATTTAACGGACGCGAGTTCTGCGTCTTGACCGGTAATGATCGGCATGTCCTCTTTTCCGTAGCCGACCCCCTTTAACGAGGAAATGATCCCGATGCTGATCCCGTCGTAGGGGGACAAGACAGCATCCACTTTTTCAGTTGTGTAGTGGGCGCTCAACAAGTTATCCATTCGCGCTTGGGCTGTTTCACCGTCCCAACGCAAGATGGCGATTTGGTCAAAATCTGTCTGTCCGCTTTTCACGATCAGTTGCCCGGAGTCGATGTAAGGTTTGAGGACGGACATGGCGCCGTCAAAAAAGAAGTAGGCGTTGTTATCGTCGGGAGAACCGGCAAACAGCTCAATGTTGAAAGGACCTTCTCCATCCTTTAACCCCAATTTCTCTTCGATGTACGTCCCTTGCAGAACCCCGACTTGGAAATTGTCGAACGTGGCGTAGTAAGAAACGTGGTCGCTGTTCATAATCAGCCGGTCATAGGCAATGACGTCTATGCCTTGCTCGTTAGCTTTTTGCAGTACGTCTGTAAGAGCTTCCCCGTCGATTGAAGCAATGACGAGAATGTCCACGCCTTTTGTAATCATGTTTTCAATCTGGGAGATCTGGTTTTCGACTACGTCTTCGGCGTATTGCAAATCTGTCCTGTACCCCAGCTTTTCAAATTCTTTCGCCATGTTTTCACCGTCGCTCACCCACCGCTCTGAAGATTTCGTCGGCATGGCGATTCCGACGAACCCGGCTTCATCTCCGCCCACAGCACCTCCGCTGCAAGCGGTCAACGTGATGACGGCTGTTAAGATAAAAAGCAGGCACAACTTTTTCATACATGATCACCCCGTACGTTTTTTAAGCTTTCTTGGTTTTTGCCCACGACACAACATTAAAAATTATGTATAGAGATAGGAGTGATACGCTATTAGAAACTAAAAATTTAAAATATAATATTTAATTATTATTTTTTTTAGTTTATAATAGAGGTGCAGTATCGAGTACTCCTCACACATACGTATTCTACCGAGAGAGAAGTTAGAACCCTCGTTATTCAGACGACGGATATTCATGAGTGGCAAAGGAGGGATGTGAAAAAAAGATGAGTCCACGGCATGTTTTTACCATCTTTAGTTAAGAGGGAGGTCGGATACGATGGGAAGAAGTCGGAGAAGAAAAGGGTGGCGATCGGGTTTCCTTTTGTTTCTTGTGAGTGTGTTTGTCCTGTGCGGGAGTATGGTTACACCGAGCTCACATGCATACGCGTTGGATGACGACTTGGCGAAAACACCGCCAATGGGGTGGAACAGCTGGAACAGGTTCGGCTGTCAAATTGACGAGCAGTTGATATTGGACACAGCCAAAGCGATGGTAGAAAGCGGTATGAAGGATGCCGGTTACGAGTACGTCAACATAGACGATTGCTGGATGGACGAGGAACGCGATGAAAATGGCAACTACGTGGCAGACCCGGAAAGATTTCCCCATGGAATCAAGTGGTTAGTTGATCAGATTCACGACATGGGGTTAAAGGTCGGTATTTATTCCTCTAACGGGGCCATGACCTGCCAAGGGCTCCCGGGAGGTTACGGCCACGAGAAGGAAGATGCTCAAAAATACGCCGAATGGGGCATCGATTATTTAAAATACGATTGGTGTTATTCGCCAGAACTTCACTATTCTGCGGATATTGACAAGATTTCGGTGAACGGTGTCGATTACGAGGCAGAGGACGGTACGTTGGAAGGTGGGGCAAACGTAGCGGACTGTGCGAATTGTTCAGGAGAAAGGAAAGTAGGTAATATTGGTAACAACAGCGGGAGCTTGACGTTTGACAACGTCAGGGTGACTAAGAGCGGACACTATGAGCTGACGATCTACTATGCGAATTTTTATTGGGAAGACGGTATTCCGAACCGATCCGTCTATGTCAGTGTCAACGGCGGCGAAGGACAAAAAGTGGAATTCGTGAACACCGGCGGGTGGGACTCAGTCAAGACTGCGACGGTTCAAGTTCAACTTGAAAGCGGTGACAATACGATCAAATTTTATAACCCCTGGACTAAACACGACAATGCCAAATATGCGTATACGAGAATGCGGGATGCCCTAGATGAGGCTTATGCCGGGACGGGGAGGGATATCGTATTTAGCCTTTGTGAATGGGGCAGCAATGAGCCGTGGCTCTGGGCGAAAGACGTCGGACACCTTTGGAGAACGACTGGAGACATTTCCGATAACTGGGGAAGTGTATTAAACATTCTCGATCAGCAAGTCGGTCTAGAAAAGTACGCAGGCCCCGGTCACTGGAATGACCCGGACATGTTGGAAGTCGGAAACGGCGGCATGACCAATACGGAGTACACGTCGCATTTCAGCTTGTGGAGCATTTTAGCAGCTCCGTTGCTGGCAGGAAACGACCTTCGGAATATGGATGAAGCCACAAAAGACATTTTGACCAATCAAGAGGTCATCGAAGTCAATCAAGATCCGTTAGGTGTACAAGGGAAAAAAATTCGTGACGACGGAGACCAAGAGGTTTGGGTCAAGCCGCTGCAGAACGGGGACCGCGCCGTTGTTCTTTTTAACAGAGGAAGTTCTGCGAAGACCATACAAGTCAATGCCAACGACATCGGAATGCCGAATGCTCCTTCTTACGTCTTGAGAGATCTGTGGAAGCATACTGAAACTGTAACAGCCGGAGAGATAGTCGCTCACGTGCCGAGCCACGGCGTTGCCATGTACCGTGTCAAACCGGGAACGCCGAATGCGGCACCTCCGTTGATCACCCTATCGTTTGACAGCGATAAGTACATTCAACCTGGTGAAACAAACGAGTTGACATCCACCATCACAAACTATGGGCGCATTGCGATACGCGACATTCACGTTCAGTTGGATGTACCAGAAGGATGGGGGATAGAAGATTCCACCACACATTTGGAGAATCTCCCTCCTGGGAAGTCCGCTCAAATCGACTGGCTGGTGACACCTCCACGCGATGCTGAGCACGGGACTGTGACCCTAGAAGGAACAGCATCTTTTGTATACGGAGACAGCCAGGAAGAAACCGACGTGCATGTTGAAGCAACGGTTAGGATGCCTCCCCCTGTTCCCGATCACGATGCTTACTTAAGTGATATAGACTGGGTTTGGGAAACGAACGGCTGGGGTCCCGTTGAAAGGGATAGCAGTAACGGGGAACAGGCATCGTCTGACGGCAACACGATGACCATTGGCGGAGTAGAGTACGAGAAAGGACTGGGTGTACACGCGCCTTCAGAAGTAACGTACTACCTGGGAGGAAAGTTCTCTAAGTTTACCGCAGATATCGGTGTCGACGACGAAGTGGGAGACAGGGGTTCGGTTGTCTACCAAGTGTGGGCAGACGATGAAAAGGTATACGAGAGCGATGTCGTAACAGGGTCGGATGCAGCCGAAAAAGTTAATGTGGATATTTCCGGGGCGGAAGAATTGAAATTAGTTGTCACAGATGGCGGGGATGACAAAAACTATGACCATGCCAACTGGGCTGACGCAAAAATACTAAAATATCCAAGTGCTGTAAATATGAAAGAGCTGGTTGAACAACTTGAGGCAGAAGGTGAAATCCAAGGGGATGAGGCGCCCCATTCGTTAAAGATTCATTTGAATGCGGTCACCTTTTATGAGGAAAAGGAACTGGCTGACAAGGTCGTCAAACATATGGAAGGCTTTAAACAGTTGCTGGACTACCAAATGAATGCCACGTTAATATCTGAACGTGCGTACCACATCCTGAAGGCGGATGCGGATAATGTCATTCAAAAGTGGCAGTCAAGCACACTTCGCCGATGACGTGTTAAGTTAGTGGTTGTCCCTGAAAGTTGGCCTGCTCCGCTTCTGGAGAAACGCGTGATCAAATTAATACAGCCCGTATCACTAAAAAAGTGATGCGGGTTTTAATTATTAAGGATATGATAATATAAAAAATAATTCGGATATCAATTGATGTAGAGGGAGGT
>k87-318008_pt1 | contig 17789 bp, 14 predicted proteins | sample MGYA00084031_6733416 | MGnify analysis MGYA00084031
GCGCGCCCTGCGCAACCGGCAGATTGAGATTGAGGACCTTTCGGACCGCTGGGGATTTGTCACCGCGAAGGGGCTGCGGCCGCAGCCGATTCCCCTGAACGTGAAAGTGGTGCTCATCGGCAGCCTTTGGCTCTTTCAGCTCCTCACCGTATATGACGAGGAGTTCAGCGAGCTGTTTAAGGTCCAGGCCGACTTTGACACCACCATGGACCGGAATGAAGAGAACGTGTGCGCCTACGTCGCGTTCATGGCCGACATTTGCCGCAAGTACGGCCTGCGTCACCTGGACGCGACGGGAATGGCCAAGATGATCGAGGTGGGAAGCCGGCTGGCTGACGATCAGACGAAGCTGAGCACCAAGTTCGGCACCGTGGTAAGCGTTTTGCAGGAAGCCGATTACTGGGCTGCTCAGGCGGGCGCTGCGACGATCCGCGCGGAGCACGTGCGCCGCGCGGTCGAGGAACGGGTGTATCGCAGCAGCCTCATCTACGACCGCGTGCGCGAGGCGATCGCCCGGGGCATTCTCCAGGTCGACGTGGATGGCAGGCGCGTCGGTTGTGTGAACGGGCTTGCCGTCAGCGCCGTGGGCGAGTTCTCCTTCGGGCGTCCAAGCCGCATTACCGCGAGCGTCGGCGTGGGACGAGAGGGCGTCGTCGACATCGAGCGCGAGGCGCGCCTGGGAGGGCGCATTCACACCAAGGGAGTCCTCATCCTCAGCGGGTATCTGACTCACCGCTTCGCGCAGACGATGCCCCTTGCCCTCTCCGCCCGGCTGGTCTTCGAGCAAAGTTACGGCGAGGTCGACGGCGACAGCGCCTCCTGCGCCGAGCTCGCGGCGCTGCTGTCGGCGCTCAGCGGGGTTCCGTTGCGCCAGGACATCGCCGTGACGGGCTCCGTCAACCAGTACGGCGAGGTGCAGGCGGTCGGCGGCGTAAATCAAAAGGTGGAAGGCTTCTTCGACGTCTGCCGGGCGAAGGGGCTTACCGGACAGCAGGGGGTGATCCTGCCCCGCAGCAACGTCGTCCACCTTAACTTGCGGGAAGACGTGGTCGAAGCGATCGAGGCGGGCCAATTCCACATCTATGCCGCCGAGCGCATCGACGACGTGGTCGAGCTTCTCACCGGGATGCCCATCGGGGAGCCGGACAGCCACGGCGCCTTTCCCCAGGGAACGCTGGGCGAGCGGGTTCAAGCCCGCCTGCGGGAGTTGGCCAGCCGCCTGCAAGCGCTGGGGCGAGAGGGGTCGGACGATGCCGCCAAGCGGCGAGAGCAGCGCGAGAGCGGCGCGGCCCCGAAAAAGCCCGGGCGGCCCGGCGGCGAAGGCGGACCGGAAGGGGAGGATCGCCCCGGCCGGGATGACGAGAGCGGGAAAGAAGAAGACGGCGCATGAGCCGGAGGCGAGCCGGCACTGCCGGGTGGGTCGAGCAAGTGACCGGGGCGAGCTCCGCCCCGGTCACTTCGCTAGCCGAGTCAAACGCTTAACGTTTGAGGTGCTGGTCGAACCAGCGGATCGCGTCTTGTTGGAGTTCGGCGTCGTAGCAGTGCTCTTTCGGCGGGTTGTTGTGGCAGAAGCGCTCCGGACAGCCGGCCCATTCGTATCCCAGGGCGATCTGGCGGGCGGCTTCCGCTTGTCCCTCCGGGGGAAAGAGCGTATCCTTGCTGCCGCTAATCACCATGATCGCGCAAGGGGCCGACATGATCGTCAGGTCAGGGACGTCCAGGCGGTTCCAAACGCCCGGCAATAAGCAGAACGTGCCGATGGCGCCGCTGATGTTGTAAATCTGCTGGTAGTCGCCGGTCGTCATCCAGCCGCAGCTGACGGCCGCCTTGATGCGATCGTCGAGGGCGGCCAAAACATTGGTCCGCCAAGCGCCCCCGGACAGGCCCGTGCACCCGATCCGCTCCGGATCCACCTCCGGCCTGTGGAGCAGGTAGTCGATGCAGCGGCTGTCGTCCCAGAAGTTTACGCCCATCCATGTTGTCCCGGCCCAGTTTAACTGGCGGACGCCCAGGTAGAGCTGCTGGCGCACTCTCTCCTCGACCCGGGTGTACTCGTCGCCTTCCAGCTCAAAGGGATCGTACGCGTCGGGTATGCCGTTGAGCCCGCGCGGCGCGCGCTCTCCGAAGTGGTAGGCGTCGATGACAATCACCGCGTAGCCTGCTTTGGCGAACTCCTCCGCCAGGTACTTACCGCTGTAGTATTTGTTCCGGTGCTCTTGCAGCACCGGGTGATCTCGGCCGACGTTGACGATCCGCTCCCGGCCAAAGAGCATTGGACCGCCCCAGGCGTGCATGACGACCAGGCCGGGGACAGGGTACGAGACGCCGGTCGGGAGGAGGAAGCACCCTTTGACGCGAAACCAGGGCGTCGTGTTGAAGGCGACGTGCTCGAGGATGAAGCCGTCTCGCTCCTCCCGGCTCAGGGTCTCCGCCCTCAGGTCGAGAGCGCCCGGATCGTAATGCAGTCCCTCCCGGAGGATGCGGCGGGCTTCCTGTTTCCACTCGGCGAAGGAGCCGCCGGGGTTGTTGTGCCGCCAGATTTCGGCGTTCAGGTCCAGCGGCCGGTGGTCGCGCATCTCGCGGATAGCCCACTCTAAGCTGCCGTACAAGTTAAGCGGTTTGCGGATGGAAGTAAGGTCGTGCTGCGAAGGGCGCATCGCCAACTCCTCCTGCGGGGGAAAAACATCGAGCGGTGAGGGCCGGTCGGCCCCCACCCCGGCGGCACCTTCGGCGCTGCCGGCTACTTCTTTTCGAGGACGTCGTGCTGTACGTGGCGCTTCCCTTCCAGCTCGCTAATGAGCCCGATGGCGACGTGCGCCCCGTGCCCGGCCGTAATGATGGTGTGGGCGCTCGCTCCGGCCAGGATGCCCGCCGCCCAAATGCCGGGCTGGCTTGTCCGGCCGTCAATGTCCACTTTGACGACGCGGGGATAGCGCGCCTCCCGTCCGTCCGTGAACTCTAAGTTGAGGGCCTCCGCGAGCGCCATGGCAGCGCCCGTTGCGAGGATCACCTGTTTGGCCTCGTAGGTCTTGCCGTCCTCGGTCTTCAGCTGGAACTGCCCGTCGCCCCGGACGACGTCGACCACTTGGCCGATCTGCCAGTCGGCGCCCAGCCGCTGGGCCTGCTTTTGACCGGCGTCGACCAGGTCGGGACCGGCGACGCCGTCGGGAAAGCCGTAGTGGTTCTCGATCCACGCCCGGCGCGTCTGCCCTTTGTCGTTATCGAGGACCAAGGTCTTCAGGCCCGCCTTGGCCAGGAATATCGCCGCGCTTCCGCCGGCGACCCCGCCGCCGACGACGGCAACATCGTACAACATCCTGTCGATCACCTCTATGTACTCAGTCTCGGCAAGCGGTTTGCGCATGCCCTTGTCCAGTATGCAATGACTTTTCCGCGCGATCAACCCGGCCCGCTCACAGGCTACGCGGGCTGCAGCCGCGTCAAGTCGATCACCGCGCCCGTCTCAAGGGAGCGCTTGATGCCTTCGAGGGGCAATAGGCAGCGCCGGACCACGTCTTCGCCCGCGGCGATCAATGGCTCAGCCGTGTGAATCGCTGCGACGAAGTTGCGCAGTTGCGGGCCGAACCCCGCGGTCGGATCGAGGGGGACGACGAACTTCTCGTCGCCCACCTCAAGCTCCTGGCCGCTAATGCGCATGCTCTCTTTCTCGCCGACGATCACGCTCTCCCAGGCGCGGGCGCGGGTGTTGAGCGACATTTCGACGGTCGCCAAAGAGCCGTCGGCCAGGGTGAAAAAGGCGGCGATTTCGTCGTAATCGTTCCAAAGGGGATTGGTCTTCCGGCCTTGAGCGTACACCGTCGTCGCATAGGTGTCGTTCACCCATAGGGCGATGTCGACTTCGTGGGCTCCGAAACCATAAAGGAGCCACCCGCCCGCTTTGGCGGGATCGGTCGCCCAGCCGCGGGGCGCCTCTTTGCTCCACATAAAGCGGGTCCGCCGCACCCGCGTCGGCCGGCCGATGGCCCCCTCCTTCACCAGCTCTCGCGCCCGGGCGTAAATCTCACGGTGGCGCAGCACCTGCCCCACGGCGAGGACGACGCCCGCCTCTTGGGCTGCGCGCACCAGCTCCTCTCCGTCCCGCAGCGTAAGAGCCATCGGCTTTTCAAGGAGGCAGTGCCGCCCCGCCCGCACCACTTGGAGCGCCGTCGGGCAACCCAGATAGTGGGGAAGACCGACGATGCACGCCTCGACATCGCTGTCCGCCAGGACCTCTTCCACCGAGGTGTACCAACGGGAGGCGCCCTGCTCGCGCGCGGCCTTCTGCGCGCGGGCCGCGTCGGCGTCGACGGTGGCGATCAGGCGCACCTCGGCCGTCTGCTGTACTGCCTTAAAGTGGGAGGAGGCGATGTTTCCGCATCCGATCATCGCGATTCCGATGGGCTTCACGTCATTCACCTTTCGTTTGGAGATTCGGCGGTGCTGCTTTCAGAGAGCACTTCGCTCAGCCGGACAGGCCGGCCGGTTTCGAGCGAGCGCCGCGTCGCGACGATCATCGCCGTGGCGATCAGCCCGTCGTGCCCCGACGGCTCGGGGTCGATGTCCCGAGCGATACACTCAGTGAAATAGGTGATGGATTCGTACTGGAACCCGGTCGGCTTGCCGTAACGATTGACGGCGTGGGAGGCGAAGGGGACGTAGTGGCGCTGCGCGCTCACGCTAAAGCCGGGATCGCCCGACATAGCGAAGCGGCCCTGAGGGCCGACGAGGAAGAGGGCGCTGTCGACCACCGTCGGATGGCTCTCCGGGAAGATCCAGCTGGTCTCAAAGGTGACAAAAGAGCGCTCGAAGGAGACCAGCGCTTGAATGGAGTCGTAGCAGTCGATGCCGCGCGCGGCGAGGACGCCCCGGTGCCCCCGGGCGTACACTTCGACGGGCTCTTCGCCCAGGATCCAGCGGACGGCGTCCATTGTATGGGGAAAGAGGAACCACTCGGGGCCGGACGCGCTGCTCCATGAAAGCATTTGGGTCGGCACGTAGATGGTATCGGCAAGGCGGGAGTACCCCATGACGGGGGTGCCGATCTCGCCCCGCTCCATGGCCGCCTTGGCCGCGAGGTAGCGGGGATTCCAGCGCGTGTGAAAGTCGACCATCAGCTTTACGCCGGCCCGGCGGGCCGCTTCGATAATCTGTTTTGCCTCGCCGATGTCGGTGGTGAAGGGCTTTTCCACCAGGACGTGCTTTCCGGCGGCGATCGCGGCCAAGGCCGGCTCGGTGTGGGCGAAGTCGGGTGTGGCGATGCTGACACCGTCCACGTCGGAGCGCAACGCTTCTTCAAGGCGCGTGGTGTAATCGCAGTTGTACTTTGCCGCCAGGGCCTTCGCCTTCGCTTCGTTGAGGTCGCACACGCAGACCAGTTCGACCCGGGGGTCGTGCGCAAACGCCAGAGCGTGGTTTTCGCCCCAAATCCCCGCTCCGATGATGGCCATGCGAACCCTTTCCTTCATCGCGTCTCCTCCTGGGCCGAGCGCCTTTTTGGCGTTGAGTAGTAACCATTTCTTGGCGGTGCGCATGGAGTTCTCCTTCGCCTTGGGAATGCACGGAAAGTCTTTCGCGAAGGGCCTCCGTACGATCTGACGCCTATTTTACTCCAAGCGACGAAACCGTGGCCTCAGTCGGCGGGATGGAAAGAGGCAGTGAACGTGATCAATCAGGTGATGCCTGTTTGGACCGGCCAAAAGGCGGCCCGGACCGCGGTGAACGAGATGATGGACACGCTGGCTGCGATCATGAGGCGCAACTGATCCGCGGGCGCCGCTCATGATTTCATGGGGGCCATTAGCCTCTCGGGCATAGAGCCGTGCCGTGGTAGACACAGTTCTCGGGGTAAGGTCTGACGGAGGACGCGACGCTGGTGTCGTAAAAAGGGCACTGCGGCTTGGCGAGGGGCAGCGGCTCGCGGTCGGGACAAAGGCCCATGCGGCTCGCTGCCCACTCAAGGCTTTGCCAGACGATCCACTCGGGCGGCTCGCTGGCCTTGCAGATGCCGATGTAGACGGGACTCGCGAACGCGGGGGCGCGCCCAAACACGGGAAGGAACTCGCTTTTAGGATGAAAGTGGCGGCAGCGAATGCACTGCAAGAACGCGTAGCGGCGCATGCCAATCCCCGCTCTAAATTTCGACCGTCGCGCCGCCGTCGATAAAGAGCGCGGCCCCTGTCACGTAGCCGGAGGCGGGGGAGGCAAGGTAAAGGACCGTCGTTTTGATTTCGCTGGGATCGGCGAAACGCTTAAGCGGCACCTTGCTGCAGAGGCTTTCGTAAACGGCTTGATTCGTCATGATGGGGGCGTTCAGCTCGGTCGCAAAGAATCCGGGACAGATGGCGTTCACGGTGATCCCGTACTCCGCCCACTCGAGCGCCAAGGTGCGCGTGAGCTGGACGACGCCGCCTTTGCTCGAAGCGTAGGGAGTTCGCCCGGGCAGGGTGAAATATGAGAGCATCGACGCCACGTTGATGACGCGCCCAAAGCGCGCTTGTTTCATGTGGGGACCCACCGCTTTGCAGGTGAGGAAGGTGCCGGTCAGGTTGGTGTCGATCACCTGATACCACTCGTCGAGCGTGAGCTCCTCGATCCCCTTGCGGATGTTGATTCCCGCGGAGTTGACCAAGATATCGATCCGGCCGAAGGTGTCGAGCGTTTGCCGGACCAGCGCGTCCACTTGCTCGCTCTTCGTTACGTCGGCCGCAATCGCCAGGGTGCGGCGCCCGCTTTTTTGGGCGATGCGCTCGGCCGCCTCAGCCAGCGGCCCGCTTTCGCGGCTTACCAGCGCCACGTCGGCGCCGGCCTCGGCCAGCGCCTCGGCCATAGCGTAACCCAAGCCGCGCTTTGCCCCGACGACCAGCGCCGTTCGGCCTTCTAAAGAAAAGAGATCCAAGCTCATCGCTTTCAACCCCCGTTGCCGCCTGCATCCGTATAGGCGGACAGTAGACTCGTAAGGTACGCGATGTCGTCTTGGACGAGGCGCAAGACGGCGTCGCCCGTCAGGTCGCCCCGTCCGGAGGGATCGCTGTACTCAGCCGGCAGGCACAGCGGACCCGCATAACCTCGGGCCGCCAACACCTCCACGCTCTTGCGCCACGAGGCAATTCCGTGGCGGCCGGTGGTCCAATAAATGCGCCAGGCGGCCTCTTCCGCTTCAGGGCCGTTTGTACGGAGTCGAAACGCGTTCTTGAAGTTTACCATACAAAGGTGGGACCAGACGATGTCGATCGCCATCGCCTCCGGCTCGCCGTCCAGGCCGCAGTGGGCGACGTCCAACACAGCGCCCACCTGCTCGGGATCGAACTCGCCGATTACCTGCATCGTGCCGGCGGCGCTGCCGACGAAAAAGCCGCAGTGGTTTTGCAGCCCGATTTTGACGGAGGCCTTCTGCAGCGCGGGCACCAGGGCGGCGTACCGGCGCTTGATGGCGTCGACGGAGGCTTGATAACCGATGCTCATGTCGATGCGCTCGCACACGCGCACAATGGGCACGCCGGCGCGGCCGCAGGCTTCGATCACGGCCTCGGTAGGGTCGGCGGCCACGCTGTAGATCTTAAGGCCCCACTGAGCGAGGGTGCGGGCGGCCCGGGGAAGCTCCGCCAGCGCGTTGTCCGGGTTGACCGGGTAACCCGGGCGGACAGGGAGTTCGATTCCATCGACGCCCAGGACGCTGAGCTTTTCGCCCAGCTCCTCGATACTGCACTTCCAGGGTTTTGTAAAGATCGTCATCGGCAAACGGTTCATACAGCAACCTTCCGATTTCCGCGCAGATTTACCTTCCCAGGATATTCGCCCTCTTCCGGCGACAAGCCTGCGTCACGCCGGTTCAATGATGCAAGATTTGAGAAAGGAAAAGGCGCGTCCGCTCTTCCCTGGGATTGTTGAAAAACTCATCGGGGGGCGCTGCTTCGACGATCTGTCCCTGGTCGAAGAAGATGACTCGATCCGCAACCTCGCGGGCAAACCCCATCTCGTGGGTAACCACGAGCATCGTCATTCCCGACGTGGCCAGTTCGCGCATGACGTCGAGCACCTCTTTGATCATCTCCGGATCGAGGGCGGAAGTCGGTTCGTCAAAGAGCATGATTTTGGGCTGCATCGCGAGGGCGCGGGCGATGGCGACCCGCTGCTGCTGGCCGCCGGAGAGCTGGCCGGGGTACTTGTGGGCCTGATCGGGTATTCCGACGCGGTTTAGCAGGCGCATCGCCAGCTCCTCCGCCTCTTTCCGCTTCATCTTCCGCACCCAGATGGGGCCGAGCGTCACGTTTTGCAAGACGGTGAGGTGCGGAAAGAGATTGAACTGTTGGAAGACCATCCCCGTCTCCCGCCGGATCGCTTCGATGTTTTTCAGGTCGCGGCCCAGTTCGATGCCGTCGACGACGATGCGGCCCCGCTGGTGGGTCTCGAGGCGGTTCAAAGTGCGGATAAAGGTCGACTTGCCCGAGCCCGACGGTCCGCAGATGACGACCTTCTCTCCCCGGCGCACAGAGAGCGTGATGCCGCGCAGCACGTGAAAGTCGCCGTACCACTTGTGCACGTCTTCGCAGAGAATCATGGGGTTCTCTCCGGCCTGCGCTGCCAAAAAGGCTCCTCCTTTCCATCCGAAGGGGTTCAAAAGTTTGCAAGCGCCGGCTCCTTGCGTTTACACTCGCCCGCCCCCTAGGGCCCGTTCGACGCGGACGCTGGCGCGGGAGAGGGCGTAGCTGAAGATCCAGTAAAGAAGCGCCGCAAACGCGAACACCTCCGCTTGCAGTCCCAACCAAGCGGGGTTTGCGATCACGCCGCGCGCGACGCCCAAAAGGTCCAAAAGGCCAATGATCGCGACCAGGCTTGTGTCTTTAAACAAGCTGATGAACTGGCCGACGATCGACGGGATGACGGCGCGGAGGGCCTGCGGCAGCACGATGAGGAGCGTCGTCAAGGTGGCGTTCAGTCCCAGCGCCTGGGCCGCCTCGATCTGTCCCCGGGGCACGCCCTGCAATCCGCCCCGGACGTTCTCGGCCATGTACGCAGCCGTAAAGGCGGTCAGCCCGATCATCGCTCGGACCACGCGGTCGATCCGCAGGTCGGGCAAAAAAAGCGGCAGGGTCAGGTGGGCCATAAAGAGGATGGTGATCAAGGGCAGGCCCCGGATCACTTCGATGTAGGCCGCGCAGACGACCGACACGACGGGAAGGCTGCTTTGACGCCCCAGCGCGAGGAGGACGCCCAGCGGGAAGGAGGCGGCGATCCCCGTGACGGCCAGGAGGAGCGTGAGCGTGAGACCTCCCCAGGAGCTGGTTTCGACCCGGGGCAGGAACGCCAGCCCGGGGTGACCCCACATGAGCGCCATGGTGATGGGAAAGGAAAGGAACCATCCCGCGGCAAGCCACGGCCTCAGGCGCCGGCGTCCCCGGGCAAGGAAGAATCCTGCGGCGATCAGGGCGGCGCCGGCGGCGAGCAAAGCCCTCAGGCCCAGGGAAAGAGAAGGCAGAAGGAGGGTGAGGGCCGCGGCGCCGCCCAGGGCTGCGGCCCAGCGCAGGCTTTTGCCGCCGAAGGCCCCGGCGCTCAGCCCGCTGAGAAAGAGAATCCCGTACACAGCGGCGGCGATGCGCCACAGCTGATCGCGGGGGTAGGTGCCGGCAAGGAACAGGCGGAGGTTGGGGGGGATGACCGCCCAGTTCGCCTCAACCAGCACCCAGTGCCACAGGGCGCGCCCTGCGGCGTAGAGCAGCCACAGGCACAGCGCGGTGAGGAGCGCGTTGTACCAGGGGCTAAACAGGTTCTCCCACAACCAGCGCCCCGCCGCGCGGAAGGTGGCCGCAGCCCGGGGACCGAGCGCTGGGGAAGCTTTTGGCTGTAGGGTTTGCATGACGATGCCACCTTCCTTTCGCACCCGGCAGGTCACCGCTGAATAAGGCGAACCCGCCGGTTGTACCAGTTCATGAAGGCGGAGGTGATGAGGCTGAGCGAAAGGTAGCCCGCCATGATGATCAAAAAGAGCGGGATCGTCTGCCCGGTCTGGTTCATGGTGGTCGTGCCGATGTTGAACAGATCGGGATAGCCGATGGCGACGGCGAGGCTCGAGTTCTTGGCCAAGTTGAGGTACTGGTTCGTCAGGGGCGGCACGATCACGCGCACCGCCTGGGGCAAGACGATGAGAAAGGTCACCGCGGCCGGCCGGAGTCCGAGGGCGAGGGCCGCCTCCCGCTGTCCCTTGTCGACGGCTTGAATGCCGCCCCGCACCACCTCGGCGATGAAGGCCCCGGTATAGACGGAAAGCCCCAGGAGCAGCGCGGCAAACTCCGGTGACAGGCGGGCGCCGCCTGCGAAATTGAAACGCTCGAGGCGGGGCAGGTCGAGCTGGAGGGGCGGCAAGGGGGCCAGGAACCAACCGGCCGCCGCAAAAAGGAGGAAGACGGGTGCAGCCCGCAGGACGGGGAAGCCGGGGCGGTCAAGGCGCGCCAGCTGACGCCGGCGGTGGAGGTACACCGCTAAAGCGGCCACGGCTCCCGCCGCTAAAAATGCGAGCCAGGTGGTCAGGCCGGGGCCTGCCTCGAGCCTGGGAACGTACAGCCCCCGCCGGTTGAGGAAGATGCGGCCGAACACCTCGACCGACTGGCGCACCGGAGGGAGCTTGAGGAAGACCGCGCTGTACCAGAATAGGAGCTGCAAAAGCAGAGGAATGTTGCGGAACAGCTCAATGTAGGCGCCGGCCAGGGAGCGCACCAGCCAATTCGAAGAGAGCCTCGCGATGCCGGCGACCAGGCCGATGCCGGTCGCTAAGGCGATTCCCCATGCGCTGACGCGCACGGTGTTGACTGCCCCGACCCACAAGGCCCGCCCGTAAGAGTCGCTGGGGGCGTAGCGGATTCCCTCGGAAATGCCGAAGCCGGCCTCGCTGCTCAGAAAGCGGAAGCTGGGCGTAAGCCCCGCCTCTGCCAAGCCGCGGCGCACGTTGGCGTAGAAGTAGAGGCAGAGGGCGCCCACGCTGAGGAGGAAAAGGCCTTGGAGGACGAGGCGGACGACGCGCTCGTCCCGCCACAGGGGCGTGCGGCGCGAAGCGGCAGGCGCCGGGCGATGCAGTTGGGGCTGGGACGCAGGGGTGGAGTTCATCGGTTCATCCTGCCTCGGAGAACGTCCATCATCCGGAAGGGACCGGCTCGGGGGACGGAGGGCGGATTCCCCCGTCCCCCGAACGCTGGCCTGCCGTCAACGGTCAATTGAACGGCTTGGCGTACAGGAGCCCGCCTTCGGTCCACGGCCGGTTGAGTCCACGGGGAATGCCCAGCGGCTCCAAGTTGCGGGCGAAGATTTCGCCGTAATTGCCGACGGCCCGGATCACCCGCTTCGCCCACTCATTGTCGAGGCCCAAGAGGGCGCCCAGGTTGCCGGAGGCCCCGAGAAAGCGAGCGACCTGCGGGTTGTCGGTCGGGAAGGTGTCGACGTTGGCTTGCGTGATGCCCACCTCTTCCGCGTAGAAGGTGGCCTGCACGACCCAGGAGACGATGTCGAACCACTGGTCGTCGCCGTGACGGGTGAGCGGGCCGAGGGGCTCCTTCGAGATGACGGTGTCCAAAATGACGTGGGCGCTGGGATCGGCGAAGATGGCCCGCCGGCTGGCCAGCTGCGACGTGTCGCTCGTGACCGCATCGCACCGGCCCTGCTCGTACGCGTCGTAGACCGTGTCGACCTCTTCGAAGACGACGGGCTCGAAGGGGATGCCCCGGGCTCGCATCGCGTCGGTGAGGTTGAGCTCCGTCGTGGTGCCGCGAGTGACGCAGATCGCGGCGCCGGCCAAATCCTCGAGGGTTTCGACGCCAAGGTCGGCGTGCACCATGAACCCTTGACCGTCGTAAAAGGTGGTGGGCGCGAAGTTGGCCGACCACTCGGTATCGCGCGTCAGCGTCCAGGTGGTGTTGCGGATGAGGACGTCGACCTCGCCCGTTTGAATGGCCGGCTGCCGCTGGGCCGCCGTCAGCGGCACGAACTCGACCGCGTCTGCGTCGCCCAGCACCGCGGCGGCGATCGCGCGGCAAAAGTCGACGTCGAAGCCGCTCCACGCGCCGTCGCTGTCCAGAAAGCCAAAGCCGGGCAGGGCGTTGTTAACGCCGCAGACGAGCCGGCCGCGCTCTTTGACTCGATCGAGCGTCTGCGCGTCGACCGCGGCCGGCGAAGTCAAAAGCAAGGCGGCGAGCGCGGCGACTAAGACGGCGCACGTCCTGTGCATCGCAATTCCCCCTCTGGTTTGGTTTGACTTGCCGTCAAAAAGTACACTTGTCGACGGTGTATTGAATCCCTTTTATAAATTTGTAAAAAGATTGCAGCCGCGCCGCCGCAAAGGCAAAGGGGGCGTTAGAAGACGATGCGGTATTCGATGACCGCGAAGGTTTGCAAGGGGATGCCGGCGCTTTCGGCGGCCGGCGCCAGCGTTTGAACGTGGAGGTTGTTATGGATGATGGTGCCCAGCCAGGCGGCCGCGAGCAGCGCGGCGCCGCCTTGGGTCAGGGGGTGCCACTGGTCGATGGGGGCGGCTGCCACGGCCGTCGCCCACCAGTCGAAGTAGGGATCGAGCTTCTCGCGCTGGCCCGCGAGAATCGGGTTGGCTTCGTACAGGCAGGGGCAGCGAACGGTCCCGGACAGCCCGTTCGCCCGGGAGCTGTCCTGGGCCAACGTGAGCGGGCGCGACCGCGTGTAGTCGATCCACTGTTCGGTCTGGTAGCGGTCCGTGGCAATGGCCGACCACAGCGCCGTCTTGATCGCCTGATCCCAAAAGCCGGCTGCCGCCGGGACGGAAGCCAAGACGACGATCGCGAGGCTGAGGATTAGCTTTTTCAACGCGTGGACCCCCCGCATGCACCCGGACAACGAGACAGACGAGGACTTATGGCCTCATTCCCTACGGCCATGGTACCTCACGGCTGCCGGCCGGTGTCAAGTCAGAAGGATTCTGCGCGCGCTGGGAACGTCAGGGAAGTCGGGTGAAGGTCCGCGCCGGGCTGTCCCGAATACTCCAGCGCGAGCCTTTTCGAGTCGCAGGCGATGCACCCGAAAGGCACAACGACCATTTGCGAGGCAGGGGAGGAGCATGAGCAAAACCAGGGTTGGGTTGATCGGCGCCGGCGGAATCGCCCGGTACCATCTGAGGCATTTGAAGCAAATGGACGACGTCGCCGTCACCGCGGTGACCGACGTCGACGCGGCGCGGGCGGAGGAGATCGCTTCCCAGACGGGGGCGCGCGTCTTCCCCGACCACCGCGCGCTGCTGGACTCGGGCACGGTCGACGCCGTGTTCGTTTGCGTTCCGCCTTTCGCCCACACGGACCAAGAGCTGCTGGCTGCGGAGCGCGGGATCCACTTTTTCACTGAGAAGCCGCAAGCGCTGTCGATGGAGCTCGCACGGCGGGTGGAGGCCGCCGTGGAGAAGGCCGGGATCGTCACCGCCGTCGGCTTCCAGGACCGCTACCAGGACATCTTTGACCGGTTGAAGCGGTACCTGGAGGACCGGCGCGTCGGGTTGATGTGGGGCTCGTGGGTCGGCGGGATGCCGGGCGTACCCTGGTGGCGGCGGAAAGAGATGTCGGGCGGTCAGCACATCGAGCAGACAATTCACATCTTCGATTCGGCCCGCTACCTCCTCGGCGAAGTGCAGCGCGTCAGCGCGATGGCCGCGACCACCGAGCTGATGGCGGACGTCGAAAATTACAACGTGGAAGACGCCTCGGCCGTCACCTTGCATTTCGAAAGCGGCGCCGTCGGAACGATCTTCTCGGCCTGCTATCTCAAGGTGGGCAGAGCGGGCAAGAGCGGTCTGGAGATCTTTACGCAAAACTCCCGCGTGGAGTACCGCCTCCGCCAAAGCGTCACCTACTACGAAGGGGACCAGGTGCGGGAGGAGCTGCGCATGAACGACAACGGCTTTTTGTGCGACCGCACGTTCATCGAGGCCGTACAGGCGGGCGATCCGACGCGGGTGCGCTCTCCGTACAGCGACGCGAACAAGACGCTCGCGATTGTCTTGGCCGCCGACGAGTCGATGCGGCAAAACGGCAAGGTGGTCGACGTCGCTGCGGTGGCGGGCGGCGCCGTCGCCTAAGTTCGGCCTTCCCAAACCCCGGTGAGAGGACGCCCAAGGCCCGCCTTGGGCGTCCTCATTGTTTACAGCCGGTCGCACAGGTAGAGCATCAGGCTCTTTTGGACGTGCAGCCGGTTCTCCGCTTGGTCGAAGATGATCGAGCGCTCCGATTCAATGAGACTTTTGGCGATCTCAAGGCCCGGGTGAATCGGCATGTCGTGCATGATGTACGGCTTTTTGTCGCCCAGCAGCTCGGGCCGGAGCTGGTAGGGCATCATCACCCGCAGGCGCCGCTCTTTCTCTTCGGCGTAGGCGGGGTTGTCGAAGTTCTCCATGTCCACCCACGTGTCGGTGTACACGTAATCGGCCTTCTGCAGCGCGCCGGGGTCCTTGGTCACTTCCAGCAGGCCGGTGCGCTCGGCCTCCTCCATAAGGGCGATATCCCACGAGGCCTGATTCACTTCGGGCGTTACCAGCAGCACCTTCAGGCCCACCTTGGTGCCGGCCGCCACCAGCGAGTTGGCCACGTTGTTGTGGATGCCGATATAACCCAGCGTCACGCCTTCAAACCCCTTCTCCCGCTCGTAGATGGTGAGCAGGTCCGCTAAAGCCTGGGTGGGATGATACTTCTCACTGCACCCGTTGATCACCGGGATGTCGACCGCCTCGGCCAGCGCGACGAGGTCGCTGTGGCGCAGCAGGCGAGCCATGATCAGGTGCACGTGGCGAGCCACGTACATGGCTTCGTAGCGAATCGGCGAGATGGCGAAGTTGGACGTGCCCCAGTCCATGTGGATGGCGCGCCCGCCCAGTTCCTGGATCCCCAGTTCGAAGGAGAGGCGGGTGCGCGTCGAGGTTTTCTGGAAGAGCATCAGCAGGTTCTTGCCGGCAAGCCGGTTCGCGTACTTCTCCGGATTGGCCTTGATGGCGACCGCATGCTCGATGATCGTCATGATCTCGTCGCGCGTGTAGTGGCGGAGGGTGAGCAAATCTTTCACGGCAGGAGCTCCTCGTCATTGAGATGTGGGTTCGATCGTCACGAATAGGGAGGTGGCGGCAAAACAATTCTATGGTAGGTCTATTCTCTCCTGGAAGGGGCGGAATCCTGCAGTGAACCCCTTGCCCCAGGCGGCGCCCGGTCCGCTCAGCGCTGCGTTCATCGAGGAACTCTACGAACGGTACCGCACCGCGCCCGAAACGCTGCCCGCCGACTGGCGCGCCTACTTTGCCGCCGTGACCGCAGCTCCGGCGGCGGAGGCTCCTGCGGCCGGGGCAGCCGGCGGCAATGGAGCGCCCGCGCTCCCGGCTGCGCGGCGCGGCGGGGCGGCGGAGGAGCGCGCGGCGGCTCACCTCCAAAACCGCGTGAGCCAACTGGTGCGGGCGTACCGGGTGCGCGGGCACATGCTCGCCCGCCTCGATCCGCTGGGATTCGAGGAGCGGGGCTACTTTCCCGAGCTCGACCCGGCTTACTACGGCTTTACGGAGGCGGATTACGACCGGCCCGTCTCCCCGGGGACCGTGGCGGGCGCCGGCGTGCGCACGCTGCGCGACGTCCTGGAGCGGCTGCGGAACACCTACTGCCGCTCGATCGGGGTCCAGTTCATGCACATCGATGACATGAGGGCGCGCCAGTGGCTGGTAGAGCGGATGGAGAGCACCGAGAACCGGATTCGCCTCGAGCGCGCCGAGCAGCTGCGGATCCTCACCCGCCTCACCGACGCCGTCGTCTTCGAGCAGTTCATTCAAAAGAAGTACGTGGGCGCCAAGAGCTTCTCGCTGGAAGGGGCGGAGAGCCTCATTCCCCTGCTGGACATGGCCATCGAGAAGGCGGGGCGCCAGGGGATCGTAGAGATCGTGATGGCCATGGCGCACCGGGGCCGGTTGAACGTCCTGGCCAACATCTTGGGCAAGCACCCGGACGAGATCTTCCGGGAGTTCGAGGACGCCGACCCCCACCTCTACCTGGGACGGGGAGACGTCAAGTACCACCTGGGTTACAGCTGCGATTGGGTCACCCAAGACGGGCACAAGGTGCACCTGTCCCTGTGCTTCAACCCCAGCCATCTGGAATTTGTCAACCCCGTCGCCCTGGGGCGCCTGCGGGCAAAGCAAGACCGCTACGGCGGCGGCCGCGGCAAGCGCAGCATGGCCCTGCTGATCCACGGCGACGCGAGTTTCGCCGGGCAGGGGATCGTCCAGGAGACGCTCAACCTGAGCGAGCTCGAGGCCTATCGCGTCGGGGGCACCCTCCACATCATCGTCAACAACCAAATCGGTTTTACGACGTCGCCGGACCAGACCCGCTCCACTCCGTACCCCAGCGACGTGGCCCGGATGCTGCAAGCCCCCATCTTTCACGTCAACGGCGAGGACCCAGAGGCGGTCGCGCAGGTGATCGACCTCGCGATGGACTTTCGCTACGAGTTCGGCCGCGACGTCGTCATCGACATGTACTGTTACCGCCGGCGGGGGCACAACGAGGGGGACGAGCCCTCCTTCACGCAGCCCCGCCTTTACCGCGCGATCCGAAGCCGGCGTCCGGTGCGCGAGGCGTACTTGGAACACCTGCTGAGCTTGGGGGAAATCACCCGGGAGGAAGCGGAGCAGATCGCCGCCGAGCGGGAGGCGCGCCTGGAGGCGGCGCTGCGCGAGGCGCGGCGCAAAGATTACACCGTCCGCCAGGAAGTGAGAAAGGGCATTTGGGCCGGCTACCACGGAGGGCCGCGCGCGCAGGCGGACGCTGTGGACACGAGCGTCGACGAACAGGCGCTGCGCCGCTATTTGGAGCGCCTTGTCCAGCTGCCCGAGGGGTTTCGCCTGCACCCAAAGCTGGAACGGTTTCAAGCAGCGCGGGCAGAGATGGCCGCCGGGCGGCGTCCCGTCGACTGGGCCGCCGCCGAGGCGCTGGCCTTTGCCAGCCTGGCGGCCGAGGGCTACCGGGTCCGCCTCAGCGGGCAGGACAGCGAGCGGGGCACCTTCAGCCAGCGCCATGCCGTCTTGCACGACGTCGAAGACGACACGCTCTACGTGCCGCTGGCCCACGTCGCCGCCGGCCAAGCGCCCGTCGAGATTTTCAACAGCCCGCTCAGCGAAGCGAGCGTGCTGGGCTTCGAGTACGGCTACAGCTTGGACTGCCCCGACGGGCTGATTCTTTGGGAGGCCCAGTTCGGCGACTTTGCCAACGTCGCGCAGGTGATCATCGACCAGTTCATCGCGAGCGGCGAAGAGAAGTGGAACCGGCTGAGCGGCATCGTGCTGCTGCTGCCTCACGGATTCGAAGGGCAAGGGCCCGAGCACGCGAGCGCCCGGATCGAGCGGTTCCTCAGTTTGGCGGCGGAAGAGAACATTCAGATCGCTCAACCGACGACGCCCGCTCAGTACTTCCACCTCCTGCGGCGGCAGGTGCTGCGCCGGTGGCGAAAGCCCCTCATTCTTTTCACGCCCAAGAGCCTCTTGCGCCATCCCCGGGTGGTGTCGCCCCTTGCCGAGCTGGCGCGGGGCGCGTTCCGGCCCGTCCTGGGCGACGCCGGCGCGAGCGGCAAGGTGCGCCGGGTGCTCCTGTGCACGGGCAAGATCTATTACGAGCTGGATCAGCGGCGCGAGGAGCTGGGGCGCACGGACGTGGCCATCGTGCGCCTCGAAGAGCTGTACCCGACCCCGGAGGAGGAGCTTTTGGCGGAGCTTGCGCGCTATCCCGAGGCGGAGCTGGTGTGGGTGCAGGAGGAGCCGCTCA
>k87-12270_pt1 | contig 17759 bp, 18 predicted proteins | sample MGYA00084031_6733416 | MGnify analysis MGYA00084031
ACATTGTATGAAATTTTATTTCCATCGTCAATTAGTCGATAATAAATAATATTACAGCACCGAACAAAAAATGTCCCTCTTTATCAAACGCAGAGGGACATTTTTTTCGCTATGCTAGTTTCTTTTTTGTTGGATCGAAATGATTCCCATGCCATCCGCAGTCATGAGCACCGCGCCGTTTTTCCCGGGCCAGACTTTGCTGAAAACAAACTCCGGATCGTTTCCCACCAGAATAAACCTCTCCTTGCCATCCTTGTCGAGTCCGTACAAGTTTCCGCCGTAATCGGCAAAGTAGAGATTTCCCTCTGCATCCGAAAATCGTTCCCAACTGACGAACCCTGTCTCTCCCTCAGGTGTGTGATAGCTCCACAACACCTTTCCCGTCCGGTCTATTTTTCCTATGGTGTTATTGCTGAGGGGAATGTAGTAACCGCCCGTTCCATCATTCGGGATGCCCAGCTTGGACAGGATGTCATGATCTACGGGTGCCTCAGCGATATCCTTGCCATCGGCGGCGTTAAAGAAGTGAAGTCCTTTTTCCCCCAGTACGTAAACGATACCATCGGACGAATAGTACTGGTCTCCCCAGTCGAGCCCTTCTCTTTTCCACCTGATCTTGCCAGCTTCGTCCAACCCGATAAACGTTCGCCCGTCCAACCCGACGACCAGCGTGCGCTTGGACTCAACCCAGTCGATACTGTGCACGCTTGGGAACAGTGCTCCCTCCTGCAATGGGACTGTACTCAGAATTTCTTTGTTGCTCCAGCGTACGTTTCCTTCCTTGTCCACTGCCGTGACGCCTTGATCGGTGAGCAAAAAGAACGTGCCGTTACTGGCCACATCGAAATCCCGGTAGCTGCGGCTGAGCATATATGGAAACTCGATCGCCCGAAGCTCTTTTCCTGTTTTATCCACTACAATCACATAGCCGGGCGCTTCCCATTCGTACTCCAGCGTGTTGTCCCAGATGACGTACAGCAGTCCGTCACGCCCCATCTCCAGATAATGGGCCCAGTACATCCACAGATCGCTTTTGCCCAGCAGCTTTCCTTCTTGATCGAGACGATAGAGAAAACCGTCCGCCCCGGTCACATACATGATCCCTTGTTCGTCGGTAACCACGTTGGAGAGATATTCGTTTTCCAGCGAGTTTTGCCACTTTACTTCGTACTTGTCCCCACCCTTGAGAATTAGCGCCTTGCTTTCTCCATTTTGCGAGACGATAACGGAGGTCTTCACCTCGGGCAAAGAGACCGTTTCCGCAGTTTGCGGCTGCCCTGCTTGAGTCTGGCCGTGTGCAGCAGTCGGCAGAATCAAGGCGAGTGCAAGCGCGAGCAGTGCGACTTTTGTCTTTGCCCCTGTCCTTATGTTCATCAACGCAGCCCCCAATGCCAAAAATTTCCGTTCCCTACTCCATCTTACTTTCCTCCCGGTTTGCTTTATTCCTGCTTTGCTTCCTCTTACTTTTACGTTTCCGCTTCTTTCCTCCTGGTTTGCTCCCGTTTTTTTCCTGGTTTGCTCCTGGTTTATTCCTGCTTTGTCCCTATTTGTCCCTGCTTTATCCCAGCCGGCTAACCCGGCGCAAAAACCCGATTTTTCCGATACTCTTGACCTTTCCGCCGCGTCAACCCTTACACTTGAGCTCGCAGAATGGACGAAGGAGGAAATGGAATGAAACGTATCTTGATTAAAGAAGGCACCATTTTGAGCATGAAGGAAGGCGAGCAGGCCTTTACCGGCGATCTGCTGATTGAAGGGGATAAAATCGCGATGGTGGCCCCGATGATCGACCAACCCGCGGATCAAGTGATCAGCGCCAAAGGCATGGCAGTCATGCCCGGTCTGGTCAATGCCCACAATCACGGGGCGATGTCGCTTCTGCGCGGCTTTTCCGACGATCTGAAGCTGATGGATTGGCTGGACAAAAAAATGCTTCCGGCCGAAGCGAGGATGACGGAGGAAGACGTCTATTGGGGGACGAAGCTGGCGATCGCGGAAATGATCCGCTCGGGCACCACCACGTTTGCCGACATGTACGTCTGCATGGATGCTGTAGCGAATGCGGTCGTGGAAAGCGGCATGCGGGCCTCGCTCACTCGCGGGCTGGTGTTCCTGCAGGATGACGGAGGCAGGAGAATGAGGGAAGGAATCGATCTGGTGGAAAAATGGTCTGGTGCCGGAGATGGCCGCATCACCACCATGTTCGGTCCGCATGCCCCCTATACCTGCCCTCCTGAACCTTTGCGCGAGGTAATTGCGCTTGCGCGTCAGCGGCGCATCCCGCTTCACATCCACCTCGCGGAAACCAAGGAGGAGACCGTGAAGATTCGGGAAAATTACGGCGAGACCCCTACCGAATACCTCTACCATCTCGGCATGTTCGAGCATACGCACGTCCTGTTGGCCCACGCCGTCCATCTCACCCGCAAGGATATCGGGTATTTGCGCGGCATGCGCGGCGGTGTCGCCCACAATCCGGTGAGCAACCTCAAGCTTGGCTGCGGCATCGCGCCAGTCATGGAGTTCAAGCGGCAAGGCATCACGGTCGGGATGGGCACAGACGGGGCGGGCAGCGCCACGACACTCGACATGTTCGCCGAGATCAAGGCAGCCACCTGGATGCAAAAGCTCGACTACGGCGATCCGACTCAGCTTTCGGCAGAGGAAGCGCTCCGCATGGCGACGATTGAGAGCGCCAAGCTGCTCGGCATCGACCATGAGGTTGGGACGCTGGAAGCGGGGAAAAAGGCCGACCTGATCCTGATCGACTTGAATCAGCCGCACCTGCAGCCCATTCACAATCTGTTTTCACTAGTTGCCTACAGCGTCAATGGCTCAGACGTCGACACCGTTATCGTAAACGGACAAATTCTGATGAGACAGCACCAACTGACGACCCTCTCCCGGGAGGAGATTCAGCGGGAAGCCGCCAGTCGGGCTGCCCGGTTGGTAGAAGGGCTGTAGGGGAAAACGAGAGAACGAAACAATGCCGTCCTGTCGCGGGACGGCTTTTTTCATTTATGATGGCGGTATTAATATATGGCCTCACCCTTTTCCTCTCTCCCGACGGTACCGGCTCGGGCCATGCTATTCTCGATATCCCGTTTTTTGGTTTTGCTTTTGCACGGACGTTTGTTTGACTCCGATGATCTGCTTGTTCCCGTCGTTATTCTCGGGATCGGCATGGTGCTGAAGCTGCTCGTCCATCTTCTCTATTTGCAGTGGCAGGCCTCGCTTTGCAAAACGGCAAAACGATCAGTGCTGCCAACAGAAAGCATATCCCTGCCGCGGCATAGATGAGTTCCAGCGTGAGCGTCCTGGCTGCTATGCCGGATACGCTCATCATCACTACCATCGAACCGGTCATCAGCGGCGTCCGAATGCCGGTAACCCGGCCGATGTATGCTTGTTCGGTGTGCATCATGACCAGAGCGTTGTTCCCGATGAAAATGGCAGGCTGCAGAAGCGCGATCAAAAACTGGGCCGCCATCGTCAGCCATAATACAGTAGACAAGCCAGACAGGATGATGCCAGCCGCATTCACAGCCAGCCCAAGCATGAGAAATCGCTGAGGCGCTATCTTGGCGGCCAAGCGAAAGGTCAACAGCCCTCCGATGATTTCGCCGACACCGTATGGGATTGTCATCCATTGCAAATCCTGTGCGGACAAACCCAGTCTTTCCGTGACGAGAAAGATTCCGAGCGGAGATATCAAACCGACGCCAAGTCCAACTGCCAAGAAGCACAGGTTTAAGGAGACGAGAACTTTTTTCGCCGCGACGTAACGGATACCGTCCACCATGTCTTGCATCACCGATGTCTGCATGCCCCTCTCGCCAGCGCCAGCCTGGTTGTCAGGCGGGATAAAAACCATCGCACACGCCGAGAAAAGAAAGGCTATCCCCGTCAGCAGGATAGAAAGGTAGATTCCGAGAGCTTGATACGCGATTGTGCCGAGAATCGGCCCGAGAACCATAAAGATGGAAAATACGGTTTGCAATAGCGACATGCCAGCCTGGGCCTGTTCGGCCGGCACGTGCAGCTTGAACAGCTTCATCCCGGCAGGCTGCGTGATTTGCGATAGGACAGCGGAGCCGCATGTCGCAAAAAACACAGCCGCCCACATCCCTGATTCGAGTGCAAGCAGCACGACGCCAACTGAAAGGGCGCTTGCCAGTTCAGACCAAATGATCGTCTTTTTCGGACGCCACCGATCCGCCAGCACCCCGCCAATCAACGAAAAAAGAAAGATGGGCGCGTATTCGGCAACCGAGATCATGGATACGGCAAAAGCGTCTCCGCCGGTTCTCTCCATGACATAAAAGAGGATGGCGAAATTTCGTATCCATATTCCGAGCTGGGAAAACACGTTTGCGATGAGGACCATCCGTATAAACGGGTTGCGCTGCAGCATTCCGAAAGTCGGCATGTTCATATTCCTCCCCTTGCTGCCATCTGGCAGGTGAATGTCGCATTCACTCTACCTCCTCCTGCAGCAGGAGAGTCAAACGTTTTTTTCCGTATTCAGAATGTCTTGACTCTGACCTAGGAGGAGCCTTTACGCTATGAACAGAGAGGAGTGGGATGAAAATGCTCTACACGGTAAAAGAAATCGCCGCGCTGTCAAACGTAACGGTAAAGACTTTGCATCACTATCACTCCATCGGCCTGCTGCTGCCATGTGAGATTAGCGAAGCGGGGTACCGCCTGTATGGAACAAAAGAGCTGGAGCGTCTGCAGCATATTTTGTTTTACAAGGAGCTTGATTTCCCGCTGGAAAAAATCAAGCAACTGCTCGAAGGCGCCCCTGATCGGCTGTCCATTCTGGCCAGTCAGAAGGAGCTTCTGCTCGCCCGCAAGCAACGGCTGGAAAGAGTCATTCAAACGCTGGACGAATCGATTTCACATGCCGAGAACGGTGAACAGATGAATCAGGCAGAGATGTTCAAGGGGTTTTGTGACGAAGAGGAGTGGATGGAGGCACTGGCCGAACAAAAACGGTATTTGGAGGAGACCTATGATTTTTCTCTTCCTTCCATCGACTCGTCCGAGGTCCCGGCGATGAACCAAATGGCGCGGGAAGCGAAGCGATTTACGGATGGAATGGCGGATTTTCTGGCGAAGGGCGTCAAATTTGACGATGAGAGTGTACACAGGCTGATTTCCGAGCATATCGCCTTCTTGAATCAGAGCGGACATGCGACCAGCGCTGACGATTTTGCGGCACGAACGCGCTTTTTCCTGGATGACGACTTTCACCGAAAGATGCTTGAGGAACAGCAGACAGGTCTTGCTTACTATTTATCCACTGCTGCGGAATCATTTGCAGCCAAGGAAAAAAGTGGGACTGAAGCGAAAAAGTACGACTGAAGCGAAAAAACCGCCGCAACCACTGATCGTTGCGGCGGTTTTCCATGCTTCCAAGCATCCATGCAATATTCAAACAAGGTGAGAAACATCCACCTATCGATTGAGCAAAAAGACCCCCCAAGACAGATACACCGTGTACAATGCCCACAGCAAATAGGGGATGAGCAGATAGGCCGCCGCCCGCTTGCGGGGCCGGATCATTTTGATCAGCAGCCAGGTGGAATAAGCGACAAGCACGGTGTCTGCCGCCGCTGGCAAGAGCAGATGCTTCTCTACGAAAAGCCAGGTAAACACCTGAACGACTGCCCAGTTGATAAAAAACAGCAGCAGGGTTTCTCCATCCATTTGCCGGCTTCTGGCCAATTGGACAATCGATAACGATATAAGTGCATATAAGATTCCCCACACGACGGGAAAGACGCTGGCGGGTGGAGTGCCTGGCGGTTTGGCAAGCGCCTCGTACCAGGCCCCACCCTCCGGATAAAGAAAGCCTGCCCATGAGTATATCGCATAGAGGGCGAAAAACAACAGCGCGGAGGTACCGATTTTCACCGCACATCCCATCCTTTGACATCTGATCTTCTTGCCATAGTTTATGAGACGTGCCTTCGTTTCATCACGATTTGTCCAACGGGATTTTAACGTCCTCCGGCTTTGATCAGCATCTCTTCGATTTCGCGGTATCCGCGCTTTTTCGCATGGGCAAGCGGCGTTACCCCGTCCTTGTCGGGAATATTCACGTCGGCTCCGTGATCGATCAGCAGCTGCACGATCTGCTGATGGGCCTCTCCTCCGTCGCTGAGCACGATCGCTTCCATCAGCGCTGTCCAGCCCAGATTGTTCACGTGATTGACATCTACACCAGAGCGGGCGAGCAGCTCCTGTACAACTTCTACATGCCCTCTTTCCGACGCAGGGATCAGAGCTGTCCCGCCGTATCTGTTGGTGAGCTTCGGATCGGCACCCGCATCAATGGCCAGCTTGACGATATCCAGAAGTCCCTCTGCCCCCGCATACAAAAACACGTTATCCAGGCGGTTGTCCCGGATATGAATATCGGCCCCGGCTTCGATGAGCGCTTTGACCGTTTCCGCGTGATTGCCATGCGTAGCTGCCAGCACCGCCGTCCGTCCTTTTTCATCCGCAGCATTGATGTCCGCACCTTTTTTGAGCAGCTCCAGCACCGCAGCCGTTTCCCCTTTTTCCGCCGCCTTGATGAGCTCCTGGCCCATATTTTCCTGCACCACTGTTTGTCCACTCTCCTTTGCTCTATTCTGTGCATCCTGCAGAACTTCCCCTGTGCTTGCAGGCTCCCCGCAGCCTGCCAGAATCAAAAAAGAAGAAAAGAAAGTCACAGCCAGACGGATCACGAATCCTTCCCTCCCTTTGCTCATTCGCTTCCTTAATGCTATCATGGCAATTGATATACGAAAAATATTACTTTCATTATAAATAATTACTTTTCCCATATATTATTGAAGGGGGAGTCTCGGTGGATATCAAACAGCTTCGCTACTTTATCGCCATTGCAGAGGAGAAACAAATTTCTGCGGCTGCCAAGCGGCTTCATCTCGCGCAGCCGCCGCTTAGCCAGCAGTTGATCAATTTGGAGAAAGAGCTGGGCGTCGCCCTGGTCGTCAGGCACGCCAGAGGTCTGGAGCTGACAGAGGCGGGACGCATCCTGTACAAGCACGCCGTCAAAATTGCCAGCCTTGTGGAAGAGTCGGAGATCGAGGTAAAAGAGGTAGGCGAGGGCACGAAAGGGACACTCAGTATCGGTGTCAACACGCTCTCTTCCGAGCTATTGCCCATACTGTTGAAGCGGTTTCAGGAAAGCTATCCCCACGTAACGTACAAAATCCAGCAGAATGAATCCGATCAGCTTCTGAAAATGGTAAAAGAAAAAGCCATTGAGCTGGCGATCATCAGGCTGCCGCTTGAACTCAATGACTTTTCGATCCTGCATCTAAAGACGGAACCGCTGCGCTTCGCCAGCTCCACTCGCATTCCCGGCTCATCCGCGACAATCACCTACGAGCAGATTTGCCATCATCCGTTGTTGTTGCCCAGCATCGAAGGACTCGGCGTGTACCACTTGATCCTCGAGGAATTCTCCCGGCGCCGATTGGAGCCTGTCATCCTCGGCGAATGCTCGGATATCGCGGTCCTCTTGCAATTGGTTTCTTCCGGCTTTGGGGCGACGATCGTACCGGAAGTCGTTCTCAGGATGCACCCCGGGCATGATCTGCAGGTGTACGAGATTGCGGATGCGACGATGGCTGCTTCATCCGGCGTCATTTGGCTGAAGGACTACTACTTGTCAAAGGCGGCACAGAACTTCCTCGATCTTTTGAGAAAGTAACGCCTTACAGACGTGTCGACTCTCCCGGCTTCAGCGCGGCCCCGTCGATTCCTTTTTCTTTCAGGCTTTCGACAAATGCCTTCCCGTCCTGCTTGATCGGCGGGAACGTATCATAGTGCATCGGCACGACGAACTTGGCTCCTACCCACTCGGCCGCGGTTTTGGCATCCTCCGGTCCCATCGTGAACACATCCCCGATCGGAAGGAAAGCTGCGTCGATGTCGTGGCGCTCGCCGAGGAGCTTCATATCTCCAAACAGTCCGGTATCGCCCGCATGATAAACCGTCTTTCCGCCCATCGTGACGATAAAGCCGCCCGGCATTCCCAAATAAACGATACGCTTATCTTCTTCAAAAACCATGCCCGAGCTGTGGAAGGCTTGGGTCATTTTTACTGTACCGAACGGAAAGGAAGCGGAGCCTCCTAGGTTTAACGCCATCGTCTTGGCACCTTGCCATCCCAGGTAGTTGGCCAGTTCAAACGTAGCGACGATGGTAGCGTCATTTTGCTTCGCCAATTCTACGGCGTCCAAAATGTGATCCTGGTGTCCGTGCGTCAAGAGAATGTACTGAACCCGAATATCGGACAGCTTCGTGGCAGCAAGCGGGTTTCCGGTGATGAACGGATCGATGATGATTGAATGTCCTTCGCTGGTCAGTTGGATACAAGAATGACCGTGATACTGGATTTCCAACATGTGCATTCCCTTCCTTCTTCGCAATCTACTATTCATTCCTGATGATAGGTGGGAATGTCAGCCATGTCAAATCAGTTGGCGCATGTTGTTTCAAACATTTGAATAATCAGTCAAACAGAACCGCGAAGGCTCTCGTAAAAGCGCCGTCGCTCCCTTTAATCTTGAGCGGCGCAGCCGCGAAGAAGACGCGCTTGCGGTCAATTTGCTCCAGGTTTTTCAGGTTTTCCACGATCCCCAGCTTGTTGCCGAGAAAAATGTGGTGAGCGGGGAAGTTTTCAGTCTCGATCGGGTCGGGAGAGATGAAGTCGAGCCCGACTGCCCGAACTCCGCGCTCCACCAGCTCCTTGGCCAGTTCTTCTCCGAAGTAAGGGTAGTCGGTTTCGTAAGCATCCGTCCCCCACTGCTTGCTGAGGCCCGTACGGAACAAAACGATGTCTCCCGGGCGAATGTCCGCGCCTTCCAGAACAGCCGGACTCATTTCCCGCTGTCCGTCGAGGTGGACGTCCACGATCACTGCTTCGCCGACAAAACGCTCCAGCGGGATTGCCTCGATGGTCTCGCCATTTTGAATAAAATGGGCTGGTGCATCGCAATGCGTTCCAACGTGAACGACTGCGTGAAAGTCGGTCACCTGAAACCCGTCCGACTCTACTTGAGAAACCTGCTTGAACTCAGCAACCGGCTGACCCGGGTACTGGGGCATTCCTGACTCGAGCACTTGCGAAAGATCGATAATGCGCATGAGACCCTCCATTTTCCCAACTTTACAAGTCGGAATAGTATGTGTTTTGCTAATATTATCCAATCCCAAAAGCGCTATCGCAAGTGTTTTTTCTGCCCTCCGCGTATGTTTTTGCTCTTCCGTCCGATTATGTAAAAGGCTGCGAGAGCCGACAGCCAGTCCGTTCCTTCACGGCTTTCGCAGCCAGTCCGTTCCTTGCCGGCTTGCGTTTGACACTACCGGCTTACGAGAGGAGATTGTCTTTGTGATGGGGATCCTTCAATTCGACGAGCGCGATGATTTTCGAGTCCCGAATGACAACGCGCTTGCCTTCATTGTCCCGCAGAATCAAGGTAGAGTTTTTCACATCCACCAGTTTGCCGACGAAGGTGCCATTCACTGTATCGACCTTCACTTTTTCCCCTTCGAGCTTTTTGGCCTGATCACGAAATGCCATGGTTGATCCCTCCTTTACCTGCATCCTATGTACATGCAACGCCATTCAACCAAAGCAAACGTGGATTTTTCTCCAAAATGTGCAGCCACCCTTTGGCAATGATCCCGGGTGACATTTGGCCGTTTACTCTGCCTTGCTGGACGTTCGGCACTATACAGAACGAAAGGACGTATGCAAGCTGCGGCAGGCCAATGATGTATCCAGCCTGAGGTCGAGCTTGATCCCTTTGTTTGCCGCGTCTTCCCTACTTATTTGGTCTTCTTCTACCAGGGCCGGGTCGTATCCAAAGCGAAGCGCTGTCTTCTGTGCAAAGGTGTAATAGCTCTCAAAGCTGCTCGGTCCCACATGCAAAGTGCCCGTCCACTCGCTTCCGGCCAGCTCCAGCAAAGCGTTCGCGAGATCATCCACGTGGATAAACGTGCGAAGGACATTGCTGCTGCGGACAACCCGCTCCCCTTTTTCCCATGCCTCTGTCAACTGGCGCACGCGATTGTCCCAGCGCCCGTCCGCATCCGGCCCGTAAATGGGACCTGATCTGACGATAGCATGATCCAAATGGCCGCTCCTCACCATCTCCTCGCCGGCAAGCTTGGCATTGCAATAAGCCGCCAAGCTGCTGTCCCTGTTCCAGAAGGAAGGAGCGTCCCGTTCCTGGTACGGCCCTTGAGCCCCTTCAAAAACGCCATCAGTCGACACGAACAGCAGCCTTGTCGCTGGCGAAATATGGGAGAGAACTCCGGACAGCCCCTTCTGAATCAGGGCAGTTTCGTTCTCTCCGCTCATCACTGCCCATATCACCACATCAGGATTCGCTTGCCGGAGCAGCTCTGCACAGGCGCTTTCTTCCCTCAAATCTACCTGACTGTACTGCGCATGGAGGTTTTGAAAGCACGTCCCCGTCACTTCCCATCCTTGCTTTTTTCCGTTTTCAACGATCTTGGAACCAAGATAACCGCTCGCACCGAGAATCAATAGTCGTGACATGAATCCTTTCGTTCCTCTCTTTATGGGTTATGGGACGAACCCTGATAGAATTTGTCGTACGTTTGCAAACAGGAGTTTACTTAGTGTCAGCGAAGTGTACAAGCATAATCATTTCACAATGTTCGGAATACTTTTGTCAGAACGGGAGGGAAGTCATATGAAGAACGTGATCGAACTGGTTGCCAAGGAGAAAACCTACTCCGGACGTGAACTGGCCGAAATTCTCGGAGTCGGAGCCAGCACGCTGCGAAAGTGGAGCATGCTCCTGGAGCAGCAGGGGTACCGGTTTTTGCGGGACAGTCAAAACCGCCGGGAATACAGACAGTCGGATGTCGACGCACTGCGCTCGTTTTATCAGTTGACAAAGGAAAACCTGATGCCGCTCGAGGAAGCGGCGCGGACCGTAGCCGGACGCACTTCCTTTCAACAGACCAAGCGGGAAACTGCCGCTTCGCTCAGCCTTGTTCCCCCGGTCGTGCCCTCTGCCGGCTCTGCGCCTTTCCCGTCAAACCATTCGGCTGCACTGTCTGCGAGCACATCCGCTGCTTTGGCTCTTCGGACCAGCGCCCATGTCGATCGGCTGGAAGAGAAAATCCACTCTCTCGCCCAGCATGTACAGCATCAGGATGCAGTTCAGATGGAGCTGATGGAACGCTTGGAAAAGCAGGAAGCGTACATCCGCAATAGTCTGAAGGAACGCGACCGCCGCTTGATGAAAGCCATGAGCGACATCATCGAAGCCAAGCAGCAATTGGCCCAGCTCCGCGACGAGCAGCGAAAAAAATCGATCTGGCACCGCTTGTTTCGGACACAGTATGATTCGTCGCTTTGAATCGAAAACCTCTTGCTGTTTTTGTCCCTCCGTATCGCTGCCGACCCGCATAGAAACAGGGCCGCTCCGATTGTACAGTCATCTCCAATCGGAACAGCCCTGTTTTGTTGTTTGTCTCGGAAAACCAGTGCCTACGCTGCGTTGATAGTCTCGTCGTTTGCCCTCGCGCTGCCTTTTGTAGCGAGGCTCACAACCGTCGTCACTGCAAGATTGACGACCAGTGCGATAATGCCGACGTTCAGATCTTGAATGGACTGCGGCAGGAATGGGAAGAGGGTGCCGATCGTGATGCCGCTGATCGTGACGATCGCAACCGTTGCCACACCGGCGATGATACCGGCTGCCGCTCCCTGCTTGCTGACAAAATTGCGTTTGGACAGGCTGAACAGAAGCGCAGGGAAGAGCTGGGTAACGAGACTGTAGCCCATCAGCAGCAGGGTGACGAGCGTATCTCCGCCCTTGAATGTAAAGTAAAGCGAGATGAGCGCGACTACAGGCACCAGATAACGGGCCAGCTTGGATACCTGTTCGTCCGTCGTCTTCGGTGCGAATACCTTGTACACGTTTTTCGCAATCAGCGTCGACGAGGACATCAGAATCATCGACCCCGGCACGATCGCTGTCAACAGCCCCGCCGCGCCGATCACCCCGACAAACCAGGGATCGAAGGTTTGGATAGACAGGCGCAAGAGTGACATGTCGCCATCCGCCCCTTCCAGTCCGGGCACCTGCAGGATCGCGGCAAACCCTACGAAGAAGACGAACAGCAGCACCAACTGGTAAAGCGGCATGACGATCGCGTTTTTCCGGAAGACCTTCTCATTTTGAGCAGAGTAGACCGAACCGAAAGTATGAGGCCACATATAGAAACCAAGCGCTGTCAACAGAACAGTAGAGACAAACCAGGACGGACTGAGGCCTTTTTCCGGCAGAGCGACAAATCCTGGCTTGGCCGCTTCGACAGCCTGAAACATTTCGGTGATGCCGCCATAGTAGTGGAACGGCAGATAGAGACCGAGGAACACAACCACAAACAGAATCATGATGTCTTTGACCACAGCGGTCCACGCCGAGCCGTGGATTCCGGAGATCATCACGTATACCGTGACAGCCATGGTCCCGATCCAGATCGCCGCCGTGTTTGAGATGCTTCCGTAAGAAGCCTCTGCCACGATCAGCCCCAGGCCTTTTAGCTGGAGGACCAGATACGGGATGAGCGCCACTACCCCGACGATTGAGACGAGGACACCCAGGTACGGGCTTTTATACTTGCTGACAAAGAAGTCGGACTGCGACATCAGCTTGTTCTCTTTTGCGTAGCGCCAGATGGCGGGCAGCAGCCAGTACGACATGATATAGGCGAGACAGCCATAGCCGAGAATGTAGAAGGTCGGCCCGCCTTTGCCATATGCCCAGCCGCTGCCGCCCAGGAACGTAAAGGTGGTGTAAATCTCGCCCGCCATCAGCAGGAATACAAATATCGTTCCGAAGCCGCGTCCCCCGACGGTCCACTGCTCCAGGTTCATATCCTTGCCGCGTTTTGCCTGAATCCCGAGAAAGAGAGACAGTGCCAGGAATCCGAAAATGATCATCAACGCTGCATTCATCTAGGAGTCACCTCTCTTGTTCGCCGGGTCCAGCTTGTAGATGATCGCCATAATGACAGAGGTCAGGACGACCCAGAGGACGATCCAAAACAGAAGGAAGGGCAGTCCGAGCACGTAAGGCTCTACTTTATTGACAAATCCGATGCAACCGAGTATTCCGATAAACGGCAGCAAGGCTAATAGATGAATCAGTTTCATGGGCAGCAGATCCCCCTTTGTCTGTCGATTCCTGCGATTTGCAACCGTTCGGAATCTTCGGTTTTTTCATGCAAATCTATGCCATGACGATTTTATGGGCGGCATTGACGAAGATCTTCACGCCTACCTCCAGCGCATCTTCATCTACCGTGAAGCGCGGGTGATGGTGCGGATAGACGATGCCCTTCTGCTGGTTGCCTGCGCCTACGTAGAAGAAGCAGCCCGGAGCTTTTTGCTGGAATGCCGAAAAGTCCTCTCCCCCCATGTTCGGCTTCATGTGGTCGATCCATTCCTCTCCCAGCGTCTCCGTGACGATGCTCTCCATCAGACGGGTCACTTCCTCGTCATTGATCACAGGACGATAGCCGTATTCGTATTTGAATTCATAGGTGGCTCCGTGGGCCTCGGTAATTCCTTTGACGACGCGTTCCATCAGAGCCGGAACGGAATCGCGAAGCTTTTGGTCAAAGCTGCGAACAGTGCCGCAAATGCTGACCGATCCCGGGATGACATTGTGTGTCGTTCCGCCGATAAACTGGGTGACGGAAATGACCAGATTGTCCAGCGGATCGGTATTGCGAGAGACGATGTGCTGCAGGTTGGTGACCACCTGTGCCGCTATGGCAATGCTGTCGACCGTCTGATGCGGCAGTGCTGCGTGCCCTCCCTTGCCGGTGATGGTAATGTAGAAGGTATCCGGTGCGGCCATCATCGGACCTGGGCAAATCCCCACTTTGCCAAATTCCATTGGCGCCCACAGATGGGTCCCGATGACCATGTCCACGCCGTCCATGACCCCTGCCTGCACCATTTCCTCCGCCCCGCCGGGGAAAAGCTCCTCCGCGTGCTGGAACAGGAAGCGGACCTCGCCTTTGATCCGGTCTTTCATCCCTGAGAGAATTTTCGCCGTGCCGAGCAGCATCGCCGTATGTCCGTCGTGACCGCAAGCATGCATCACGCCGGGATTCGTGGAGACAAACGCAAAGGTGTTTTCCTCCGTGATCGGCAGGGCATCCATGTCGGCCCGCATCGCCAGAACACGCCCGGGCTGTGAACCGATCAGCCGCGCCATCACGCTTGTCTTGGTCGGTCTGGTCACGTCCAGGTTGCCGAACGAAACGAGCGTGTCGTAGACGAACTGGGCCGTTTTTTCCTCGTGAAACGAAAGCTCCGGATTTTGGTGCAAATAACGCCTCCACGCGATTACCTGCTCCTTGAGCTGTTCCGCTTCTTGATTGAGTGTCGCTGTCGTCGTCATTCAAATACGCCTCCCTAATGAAATTCGTGCTTTCCTACGCCTTCCCGGCGAGTGAGAGAACCGTGCGGTACAGCACATTGGCTCCGTCTGCACAGTCTTCCTTGGTGGTATATTCAGCCGGATTGTGGCTGATGCCCTTTTGGGAACGGGCAAAGATCATGCCAACCGGACAGAGGCCGGTCAACTGCATGCAATCATGTCCGGCACCGCTCGGTATCGTAAACGGTTCAAAGCCAAGCGACTCGCACGCGTCTTTGGCAGCCTGCTGAATTTCTTCGGAGCAGATGACCGGCGGTATGCGCTGCAACAGTTCGATCGCGAGCTGAATGCCTCGCTTTTCGCATATTTGCTTGGCAACTCTGACAATTTCGGCTTCGACGCGGTCAAGTACCGCCTGATCCACATCGCGAAGGTCCAGCGAAAACTCCACTTTTCCCGGGATGATGTTCACGCCGCCGGGATATGCCTGCAGCTGTCCTACCGTACCGACGGCTGTTCCCGTTTTGCCCGCCTCCTGCTCGATCGCCAGCATGATTTCTGCTGCCGCCGCCAGCGGATCGCGGCGAAGCGTCATCGGTGTGGCTCCCGCGTGCCCGGCTTCCCCCTCGAGGATGAACTTCACCCACAAAGGACCGGCTACACCGCTTACCACCCCGACCGACAGATTGCGGCTCTCCAGCACCTTGCCCTGCTCGATATGCAGCTCGACGTACGCCTTTACGCTCCCCTTCGGACGAGCGGCTTTGCCGATCGCATCGGGATCCAAACCGTTCTGTCTCATCGCCTCGGCAATCGAGATGCCGTCCTTGTCGCAATGCTCCAGCTCGCTTCCCTCCAATAGACCGGCGATGCCGCGGCTTCCGATCATGCCGTAGCTGAAACGGGTCCCCTCTTCATCGGTAAAGGCGATCACTTCGATGGGATGTTCGGTGGCGATGCCTTGCTCGTTCATCGCGTGCAGGATTTCCACGCCAGCCAAAACGCCAAGCGGACCGTCGAAGTTTCCGCCGTTGAACACAGAATCGATGTGCGAACCGACCAGGACGACAGGCGCTTCCGGATTGCCGCCTTCTTTTCTGCCGATCAAATTGCCTACCTCGTCCTCCCGTACGGCAAGCCCCGCCTCAAGCATAAAACCGCGAACGAGATCTTTTGCAGCTCTCTCTTCGGGTGTAAAAGAAAGTCTGGTAATGCCGCCCGACTCTTGTTTGCCGATGTCACTCAAACGCATTAACCGATCCCACAGCCTGTCCGGATTGATCATACGCTTTCACCCCTTTTTCTTTACGCAATTAACGGTTGATTTACGGTTGTGTCCATAATTGTATAATAGTCTGTCAATTTTGAAAAGAGGGAAATATTTTGGGGATTATTGGAAGTCCTTTCCGGTGTTGCGTGTTCTTCCTGGCGACTGAGGAAAAAGCGGTCCTCTTGATTTCAGTCGTGGTTTAAAAAAACGGTCAATCAGGCCTTGGTGAAGGAGATGAAAACGGCTGAGGAAGAAAAACGGTTTGGACATAGTAAAAAAAGAGCCGGGACTGCTCTTCACGAGCGCTCCCAGCCCTTCCGCAGGCAAAATCATCCTAGAGCAGCAAGCACAAGCGCCATAAGCGTCATCACGACATGTGCCGCCGCGTGGGCGACCATGGCTGCTTCCAGGCTATGCTTCCAAAACAGCCAGCCGAAAAGAATTCCGCCCACGGCATTCAGCAGGATGGTACGGATGATCAGCATAGGCGTAAGCGGAGCGAGGACGGCCACCGCTCCCAGATGTCCGATGCCAAACAGCAGAGCGCTTATGACAATAGCGGTGACCATAACCGCAGCTCCCGGAATCTCTCTCCCCCGCTGGAACAGGCGCCAGCCGAGCCACGCCAGGAGCGACATCATGCCCCAGCGCAGCAGCAATTCTTCCGTAATGCCTCCGTACAGCATGGCGCTGATGGTAAAGGAGAGATCCCGCGGAGGCGCCCCGCCCGCAAGGCTTGCGGGCAGCCACGGCTGAAAGAAAATGTCGAGCAGAGGCAAAATGACCGCTGCCGCGATGCCAAAAACGATGGCAGCAGGCATCTGCGGACGCAATCGGCTCCAAAACGGCTCGCCTTTCGTCGCCTTGTCGGCGACAAGCGATGTCAGCCCGACCCGTGGAGCCAGCCATGTTCCCACAGCAACCGAGATCGCCAGCAGGATCAGAGGCTGCAGCATGGACAGAGCGGCCAGCACCGCTACCGGCATGTCAGGCAATCCGGGCACATTTTGAAGCTGCCTGACAGATGTGGGAACGAGTGCAATCACGCCGATCAGTCCGGCAACAAACAGGGGCACATATGCTTTGCCGTATGAGGGGTAGCCGTGCATGCTTCCACTTTTCATCCCTTCGTCCCCTCCAGCCTGCGATACGCCATGTAAGAGTAAATGACCGGTACCCCGACGGACAAGCCGATCACGACCAGCAGCGGCCAGCTCGCGTCACGCATGGCAGGGAGGAATGCCGACAAGATCGCAAACAGTCCCGCAATTACCCAGAGCGGCCCCGACATCCGGTGGGTTTTGCGCCACACCTCTTCGCTCGCCAGTGTCCATGGCGTTTTGATTCCAATGAAATAATTGCTTCTCACCTGCGGCAGATAGTTTCCGATCACGAGCCAGAGGACCCCGATGATCAGGTTGGCAAATACGTCCGCGCCTATCGCCCGCATCCCGAGGTTATAAGCCAGCAGATGGCTGAAGGCTGCACTCAAAATCAGGACGGTGAGCAGCCGGATGATGCCGTACGCTTTCTCGAATTTCTCGTAATTTTGCTTCTTCGGGTCAATTTTGCGGGTATATGCAACGATTGCAAAAATCACGATGCTGATCAGAATGTAGGTCAAAAAGAACGTTCCTTTGCTTTGAAAACCGTCCGGCTCCCCGCCCGGCCCAAAGTGGATGACCATCTGTTCGGGCAAGTCCTTGTACGTAAACAATCCGATGAGGATGGGTACCAACAGGATCATGATACTGACCGCTTGATTCATGCCTTTCACTCCTTCTCAGGTTTCCGGTCCCCAATAATCTCCAAAAACCAGCCCATGACATCCTGCACAACTGTCGTATTCAAGGAGTACACGATGTTCTGCCCCTGCCGCTCATCCAAAATCAGCTTCGCCTGTTTCAATGAACTGAGATGATGGGAGATGCTGGGCTTTGTCATGGCAAAGTGATCGGCGATTTCGCCTGCTGTCATATCTCTCTCCTTCAACAGCCGGATGATTTGTCGGCGCGTAGGGTCAG
>k87-522218_pt1 | contig 17751 bp, 14 predicted proteins | sample MGYA00084031_6733416 | MGnify analysis MGYA00084031
CCCAATAGTCAAAGTAAATTACAGGTACTTAAACAAGGCGTTGATTTTGTTGATAGTGTCTCGCATGCAACATATCAAGGGCCAGGGCAATTACAAAATTATCAAGCTTTTATGTTAAACCATACAGACGCTGCATTGCTATTTTACGATCCTGAGTTTGAAGGCAAAGCTAAATATGACTACAAAATTATTCAACAACATCAACGTAAAACGCCATATCCTTTGACGCTAATTGACATGGATCAATTACAAGATTATGCAACGACGTATAGTGAACAGCAAGCCGAAAACGATTTCTTTGAATAAATGTGTTATAAACTTGTAATTTAATCGATTTATTGGTAATATAGGTTAAGTAAAAAAGTAAATGAGGTGTGACTTGTGGAACAAGTAAAGTACACGCAAAAAGATATTTTAGAACGCGTTTTCAAGCAAAAGCGAATGGGTGTAGGTTACGATCCCGCCGATGTTGACAGCTTTCTAGATGATATTATCAAGGACTATGGCGCTTTTGCTGGTCGTATTGAACAATTACAGGGTGAAGTCGCGAGATTACAGACGGCTTTGAAAGCATCACAGGATCAGTTAGTTGCAATTAAGCAACAACAGACTAATGTTGCTGCTGAACCAGTAGTTGAGGCACCAGTGACACCAGTAGTTGAAACACCAAAAGCTGCTCAAGTTGTGACGAACTTAGATTTGATTAAGCGCGTTGCTAATCTTGAACGTGCAGTCTTTGGACATGATTCTGATAATATCTAATTACCACGTCATTTAATAATTAAATTTTTATACACGACATGTAAGTATCGGGTAATTGCGCGTTATATTTCTAGCGTGAGGAAGGTCCATGCTCGCACAACCTGAGATGGTTGTAGTGATTGTGCTGGGATAAAAAATAAACCCAGGGGCAGTAAATGCCACGGCGGTCGAAAGGGCTAAGGCTTCTAGCTATGTCTAAATAGGCTCGAAGGTGCCATAGAAACGTATGCGCTAATGAAAGTTAGCGTTTGAGACGAGGTAAACCCCACAAGCGGGCAACCCAAACTTTTGGTAGGGGCGGCTAATCTAGCGAATTGAAGCGATGGTTGGTATGGTTTGATTACAAACTTAGATAGATGATTACCGAAAGTGATATGTACCTGCATATCACTGGAACAAAACATGGCCTATAGATGCTTACAGCAGGTGACGCCACTTTGTGGCGTTTTTTTATGGCGTTTTATACATATGTACATGTAATATACAAGCTTATTTCGTATATTCGCCTGAAAATGTTGCATAAAAATTCAGAGCGGGTTATGATTAAAAACGTTAATAGTATAGATTCTAGGGAGAATACCGTATGATAAATAAAACATTGAAAAAAATATCATTATTAATGATGAGCATTATCTTGTTGTTACCATTAATGATGGTTGCAACACCAAAGGCACAAGCAGCTGAAACAGACCCTGCCTATTCTGCTATCAAAAAACGTGGTGTGTTGGTAGTCGGCTTATCAGCTGATTATGCACCGTTTGAGTTTCATGCCACGGTTCAAGGACGTGACCAGATTGTTGGCTTTGAGGTTTCAATGGCTAAGCAGATTGCTAAAGATTTGGGGGTCAAGCTTCAAATTAAAGAAATGGGTTTTGATGGTCTGATTGGTGCCGTGCAAACTGGCAAGATCGATGTGATTATTTCCGGTATTAATGCAACACCAGATCGTGAAAAGGTTGTTGATTTTTCAAAGTCTTATTTATCACCAAAGCAGACGGTACTGGTGTTAAAGAAAAATGCAGCCCAATTTACTTCAAATGTGAATTCATTTGCTGGTAAAAAGGTTGGAGCACAACGTCAGACAACACAAGAGACCTTTGTGCAAAATAATATGTCTAGTGCCACCTTAGTTAGTCTTCAAAAAGTGCCGGACCTTGTTTCACAGTTATCAGCAGGTAAATTAGCTGGTGTTGTATTAAATGATCCAATATCAGAGGCATACGCACAACAAAATAAAGCTTTAAAAGTGATTTATCCGCAACCAAACGAAGCTGAAGGCGCAGTTTCGGTTGCAATGCCTAAAAACTCACCAGTGCTAAAAGAAAAAATTAATCAGGCTATTGATGATATTGTGTCATCAGGTAAATTGAAAGCCTATAAGAAAGAAGCAAATACCTTGATGTTTGCTAAGCAGTCTTTTTGGTCGAAATATGGTAATTTGTTCATTAAAGGAACGCTAATCACGTTGGCGTTGGCTGCTGTGGCAGTTGTCATTGGCTCAATTTTAGGTACTGTATTTGCATTATTTAAGTTGTCACCCAACTTCCTATTAAAGGCCGTTGGTAATATCTATGTTGAATATGTTCGTGGTACACCGCTCTTGGTGCAAGCGTTTATGGTCTTCTTTGGAACGCAAGTTATAGGACTTAATTTATCAGCCTTTGCTGCGGGTGCTTTAGCTATGGGACTGAACTCTGCAGCCTATGTTGCAGAAATTATTCGTTCTGGTATTAACTCAGTCAACTATGGTCAAACTGAAGCTGCACGTTCACTCGGTCTTTCTAAAGGCAAGACCATGCGGTTCATTATTTTACCACAGGCTATTAAGAATATTTTGCCGGCATTGGGTAATGAATTTGTGACAGTCATCAAAGAAGGATCTGTCGTTTCGGTTATTGGTGTTGGCGAATTGATGTTCCAGACTGGGGTTGTGCAAGGGGCAAGTTTTAAACCCTTCTTCCCACTTTTGATTACATCAATGATATACTTTGTGTTAACATTTGGTATTAGCCGTGCATTAGGTTATGCTGAAAAGCGTATGGCGCGTACGGGCCGTTAACATTTCAAGGCATCAACTATTGTTGGTGCTTTTTTTGACCATAAATTTCCGAATATTAAGTTTTATCAATATTGAAAACACTTACAAAGCTAACGTTCGTATATCAATTACAAATTAGGTGAATCGTTCGGTATAAACGAACGATTTTTTTTATTGTGTGAATATTCTTATTTAAAAGCGAAGCATTTTGTTCTTTTTTCTGTTAAATTTAAATTGTAAACGAACTAATTAAGATTAAATCATGTTCTTGCTGTTAAAAAGCGAACAATGGAGGGATTTATGGCTCAGGTTGCAGTTGTCATGGGATCAACGAGTGATTGGCCAGCAATGCAAAAGACAACAGTATTGTTGGATGAATTAGGTGTGACATACGAAAAACATATTATTTCAGCGCATCGTATGCCTCAACACTTACAAGTGTTTGGGCAACAAGCACAAGACAAAGGTTTAAAAGCTATTATTGCTGGTGCTGGTGGTGCAGCACATTTACCTGGTATGTTAGCCGCTAATACGTTAGTGCCAGTTATTGGTGTTCCAATGCAATCACATGCTTTAAATGGCATTGATTCGTTACTGTCTATTGTGCAAATGCCAGCAGGCATACCAGTAGCTACAGTAGCCATTGGAGAAGCGGGCGCTAAGAATGCAGCGTTATTAGCAGCGCAAATCATTGCCTTACAAGACAATACAATTTTGGAAGCACTAACAACATTTCGTGCAAGGCAAACGCAACAGTCAGTAGATAGTGAGGATGACTTAATATGACTTCACCAATATTACCGCCAGCCACAATAGGCATTATCGGTGGGGGACAATTAGGTCAAATGATGGCTCTTTCTGCTAAAGCAATGGGTTATAAAGTTGGGGTGTTAGATCCAACGCCAGCAGCACCAGCAGGTCAGGTTGCAGACTTTCAAATTGTCGCTGCCTATAACGACATCGTTGCTTTAACGCAATTATCTGAACGTAGTGATGTGTTGACATACGAATTTGAAAACGTTGATGTAGCGGCATTGTCACAGCAAAAGGTTGCCTTGCCGCAAGGGACAAAATTACTTGAAATAACAAGTAATCGGTTGACGGAAAAGTCATTTATTCGAGATATTGCTAAGGTGCCAGTTGCTAATTTTGTGGCCGTGGATTCACCAGCAATGTTTAAAGCGGCGATTAAACAAGTTACCTTACCAGCTATTTTAAAAACGGTTAGTGGTGGTTATGACGGTCACGGTCAATGGTCAATAAATAATGATCATGATGTGGCTGACTTATTAAACAATTGGCCTAGTGGTCAGTTAATTTTAGAACAGTGTGTCCCATTTAAAAAAGAATTGAGTATCATGGTTGCCCGTGATGCAAAAGGTCAGGTGACCCATTGGCCAATTTCTGAGAACGTGCATGTCAATCATATTTTGAAAACAAGTGATGCACCTGCAGCAATTAGCAGTGAGGATACTGAAAATATCGAACGTATTGCCACCCGTATTGCTGAAGCATTAACGTTACGTGGTGTGCTTGGTATTGAGTTATTTGTTAATGGCAGTCAGGTTTGGGTTAATGAACTGGCACCACGCCCACATAATTCAGGCCACTATACGATTGAAGCAACGTCTATTTCTCAGTTTGAAGGACATATTAGAAGTATTACAGGTTTACCGTTGTCTGATGTGACATTATATGAGCCTTCGCTGATGTTAAATTTACTGGGTGATGAATTGACGCAAGCTCGTGAAGACCTGGTTAATCATCCAGAATGGCATTTTCACGATTATGGTAAAGCGACAATTAAGGCCAATCGCAAAATGGGTCATATTACGGTTTTAGGCAAAAAAAACATTAGTGCTTTACGAAAATGGGGAGAAACACATGGTCAGCATTGATTATCAAGGGCAAACAATTGAAAAGCAAGCATTACGTTATCAGGGTAAAGCTAAACAGGTATTTCAAACAAATGATCCAGATATTCTTTGGGTACATTATATGGATCAGGCAACCGCTTTGAACGGTAAAGTTAAAGAAATGATTACAGGTAAGGGTGAACTCAACAGTGCGATTAGTCATCTGCTGTTTGATTATCTCACTCAAAACGGTATTGAAAATCATTATTTAACAGCAGTTTCCAAAACAGATGAGTTAGTCACTACATTAGATATTCTACCAATTGAAGTTGTGACACGAAATTATGCGTCAGGACACTTTGTTAGTAAGTTTGACGTCACACCTATGCAACAATTAACGCCAACCGTCCAAGAGTTTTATTATAAATCTGATGCATTAGATGATCCATTTATCAATGACTCACAAATCTTAGCTTTGGGTTATGCTAACGCGGTTGAATTGGCACAACTACGTCAAAAATCACAAGATGTGAACCAATTATTACGCGCACGTTTTGAAAAAATTGGGATTCATCTAGTTGACTTCAAGTTAGAATTTGGTCGTACACGAGCCGGTAAAGTGATTTTAGCAGATGAATTATCACCAGATAATATGCGACTTGTCGATATGCGTACAGGTGCATCACTTGATAAAGATGTATTTCGTCAGCATTCTGGTGATGTGACCATTGGCTATCAAGATGTTTTAACACGTTTACAACAGGAAGATTGAGGAGAAAATTCATGTATTTAGCAAAAATCTATGTTACTTATAAGCCATCGATTTTAGACCCGCAGGGTGAGGTGATTAAATCAGCCTTGCACCGTATGGACTATGCAGGCATTTCACAAGTGACACAGGGTAAATACTTCGAAGTAAAATTAAACGCTAAAGATGTTGATGCTGCTACAGCTGAAGTAGAGAGTTTTACGACTGCTTTGTTAATCAACCAAAATACAGAAACCTATCGCTTTGACTTGAGTTTGGTAGAAGATGAGGTGACGCTATGAAAGCGGCAGTTATTAGTTTTCCTGGATCAAACTGCGACTTTGATATGTTATACGCACTGCAAGATTTTGGCGTTGATGCGCAAATTATTTCCGCCAAAAAAAATGATCTTACTGGTTTTGATGCTATTTTTTTACCAGGTGGTTTTTCTTATGGTGATTATCTTAGAACAGGCGCTATTGCCCGTTTTTCACCAATCATGTCGGCAGTTACACAGGCCGCTAATGCCGGTAAACTGATTGTTGGCGTTTGTAATGGCTTTCAAATTTTAACTGAAGCAGGTTTGTTACCCGGCCAATTATTGATGAACGCAACACCAGGATTTATCTGCGATGAAGTTGAGTTAGAAATTGCTAATCCTAATACTGCCTATACCAACGCTTATGACAATGACGATACGATTTTAATTCCTATTGCTCATGGTGAGGGAAATTATTTCGCTGATGAAACAACTTTGGACAAACTTGAAGAAAATCACCAAATTGTTTTTCGTTATGTTGATAACCCAAATGGTTCAGCACATGATATTGCCGGTATTATGAATGAGAAGGGGAATGTTTTTGGTATGATGCCACACCCAGAAAGAGCCGTTGATCAAGTAACGGGAAATATCGATGGGCAAAAATTCTTTAAAAGTATTTTATCAGGGATTCTCACAAAGGCTTAATTTTCAATCAACCGATTAACGAGTTTTAAATAGCTAAGATATGAAAGGCAATAGACGTATGACAACGGTCACTAATAATGAACTCACACCTGAGCAAGTTCGTGATTCAAAAATATATACACAATGGGGATTAACTGAAGCTGAATATGAGCTGATTGTATCTGAACTAAAACGATTGCCCAATTTTACAGAAACAGGTATTTTTTCTGGTATGTGGTCGGAACATGTTTCCTATAAAAAATCAAAACCGATTTTACGAAAATTTTGGTCAACTAATGAACGGGTATTGCAAGGGCCAGGTGAGGGTGCTGGTATTTTAGATATTGGGGATGGGCAAGCAGTTGTATTCAAAGCTGAAAGCCATAATCATCCAAGTTTTGTAGAACCTTATGAGGGTGCTGCGACTGGTGTCGGTGGCATTTTACGTGATATCTTCTCAATGGGTGCACAACCAATTGCAGTGCTTGATTCGCTTCGTTTTGGGGAACTAGATGATGCACATACACGACATATTGTTGATGGGGTAATTGCCGGTATTGCCGGTTATGGCAATGCCATTGGGATCCCAACAGTTGGCGGTGAAATTAGTTTTGATCCGGTATACGCAGGCAACCCGCTAGTTAACGTGATGGCTGTTGGCCTGATGGATCAAGCAGCTATGCAAGTTGGGCAAGCGAAGGGCGTTGGTAATTCAATTATTTATGTAGGCGCTAAAACAGGGCGAGATGGTATCAATGGCGCGTCGTTTGCATCAGCTGAATTTTCAACAGCACATGAGTCAGATCGCTCGGCTGTTCAGGTTGGTGATCCATTTTTAGAGAAATTAGTCATGGATGCAACGTTGCAAGCTGTGCGTGAACATTCTGATATTATTGTCGGTATTCAAGATATGGGTGCGGCTGGCTTGTTATCTTCAAGTTCGGAAATGGCAGCAAAAGCGGGTATGGGTATCACGCTTAATCTTGATAGTGTGCCACAACGTGAAACAAACATGACACCGTATGAATTGATGTTGTCAGAATCACAAGAACGGATGCTACTCGTTGTTAAACGTGGTGAGGAACAGGCAATAATTGATTTGTTCCAAGCCGCTGATTTGGATGCAGTAATCATTGGTAATGTCACTGATAATGGTCGCTATATTTTAACCTTTGATGATGAAATAGTTGCTGATGTACCAATTGACTTTTTGACACATGCACCGAAGCAAAATTTGCCAATGGCTGAACCTAAGCGCATCGCTGGATTTTCATCAGCACAGTTTGAACCAGCCGTTAACGACGTGAAACAAACAATTTTAGACTTGATTGCGCAACCAACCATTGCTTCTAAAACCGCGTTATTCCGTCATTTTGATTCAATGGTACGTGCTGATACGGCCATTAAACCAGGTGGGGACGCCAGTTTGGTACGCGTACGTGGTACAAAAAAAGCGTTAGCTATGACTACAGACGTGAATGCACGTTATCTTTATTTGGATCCATTTGTAGGCGCCCAGATGGCTGTGGCTGAAGCTGCTCGTAATATTGTGGCAACAGGCGCTTTGCCAATTGGCATTACTGATGGTTTGAATTTTGGTTCACCAGATAATCCAGAAGTATATTATGAACTCGATCAAGCGGTAGCCGGTATTAACGCGTTAGCCAAGCAACTCAATACACCAATTATTTCAGGAAATGTGTCACTGTATAACGAAACAGATGGTCAGGCCATTTATCCTACACCAATGATTGGCATGGTTGGTCTGTTATCTGATATTACAAATGCGACAACGGTTGATTTTAAGCATGCTGGTGATAGCATTTACGTTATTGGTGAAACCAATGACAGTTTTAATGGATCAGAAATTCAAAAGATGCAGCACGGTGAGTTAACAGGTCAATTATTTGCGTTTGACGACACAGCCGAAATAGCTGCCCAAAAATTAGTTTATTCAGCTATTTCAAAGCAACTGTTATCGAGTGCGCATGATTTATCAGAGGGGGGGTTAATTGTTGGTTTGCTTGAAAGTAGTTTCGCTGGTGATTTGAGTTTTGATGTTCAGACAAAACAGGCAGATAAGTATTTATTTGCCGAAACACCAAGCCGTTTTGTTGTCAGCGTAGCGGCCGAAAAAGCCGAAGCGTTTGAACAATTAGCAGGGACACAAGCAACTAAAATTGGTATTGTGACAGATGATGACGTCCTAAAAGTAGTGACAACCAATCAAACCATTATGCTATCTCGTACAGCAACAAAAAAGGTATATCAGGAGAGCCTCGCATGTCAATTAAAAGCATAGCGCAAAAGCAAGCGATAGAACAACATGCCCGTGAAAGCGAAAAGACGCGTGTCAATGTACGTAGTTTAAATGAAGAATGTGGTATTTTTGGTGTCTGGGGATGCGAGGATGCGGCCCAGTTAACCTATTATGGGTTGCATGCCTTGCAACATCGTGGTCAAGAAGGGGCAGGAATTGTCGCCAATAACAATGGCCATTTATGGCAAGAACGAGGCTTGGGTTTACTAAGCGATGTTTTCCGCGACCCTGAACGTATCAAAGCTTTAGTGGGCAAGAGTGCGATTGGGCATGTACGTTATGCAACTGCCGGATCACACGGTGTTGAAAATATTCAACCTTTAATGGTGAACTTTCATGATATGCAACTGGCTTTAGCTCATAACGGTAATTTGACGAATGCGATGTCACTGAGAGAGCAACTGGAAGAAGACGGTTCAATTTTCCAAAGTTCATCAGATTCAGAAATTCTTCTGCATTTAATTCGTCGTTCTAAAGCGACTACATTTGTGGATAAGTTAAAAGAATCATTAAACACTGTGAAAGGTGGCTTTGCATATTTGCTGCTGACGCCTGAAGGATTATATGCCGCACTTGATCCACATGCATTCCGTCCTTTTGTTGTCGGACAAATGCCAGAAGGAAATTATATTGTTACTTCGGAAACAGCTGCTTTAGATGTTATTGGGGCACGTTTCGTGCGTGATGTACAACCAGGGGAATTACTAATCATTAATGATGATGGTTTGACTATTGACACCTATACCGATAAAACCACATTGAATATTGACGCGATGGAATATATCTATTTTGCAAGGCCAGACTCAACGATTTATGGTGTCAATGTCCACAAAGCACGTAAACGTATGGGGGCAGCTTTGGCAGCGGAGCAACCTGTACCTGAAGCAGATATTGTGGTAGGTGTACCAAATTCTAGTTTATCAGCGGCCGCTGGTTTTGCGGAAGCAACTGGCCTACCAAACGAATTAGGTTTAGTGAAAAATCAGTATATTGCGCGTACGTTTATTGAGCCAACTCAAGATAAACGTGAACGTGCTGTTCGCATGAAATTGAGTGCAGTGAAGGATGTTGTTCGCAATAAAAACGTGGTCTTAGTTGATGATTCGATTGTTCGTGGGACAACATCAATGTATATCATACGCATGTTAAAAGAAGCTGGCGCCAAGTCGGTGCATGTCCGCATTGCTAGTCCAGTATTCAAGTTTCCATCTTTTTATGGTATTGATATGCAAACAACCGATGAATTAATGGGTGCCAATAACACGTTAGACGAAATGCGTACAAAAATTGAAGCAGATTCGCTTGGTTTCTTATCGGTTAAGGCACTTGTTAAAGCAATTGATTTACCTTATGACGGGGAAGGCACAGGCTTAACAACGGCTTATTTTGACGGTCATTATCCCAGTCCAATTTATGATTATGAAGCGAGTTTATCTCAATTTATTGCAGCGGGTAGTGTTGATTTTACTGAAGAACCAACGACAACATACCATCCGAGACAAGTTGCTTCATTGCGAAATGAAGCCTTACAGGATGATGGGACAATTCATTTAGATTCACAAACAATTCAGGGAGTAGAAGCATGAGTGAACAAAATGCTTATCAACAAGCTGGTGTTGACATTAAGGCAGGCGAACGTGCTGTTGAGTTAATGAAAGATGCAGTGGCTGATACATACACACCAAATGTTTTGGATGGTATAGGTGGTTTTGGGGCAGCCTTTGCTTTGGGACAAAACTATAAAAATCCGGTATTGGTTTCTGGGGCTGATGGTGTTGGCACAAAATTATTATTAGCTATTGCAGCCAATCAACATCAAACAATTGGCCAAGATTTGGTAGCCATGGTGGCTAATGATATTTTGGCGCAAGGGGCCAAGCCAGCTTTTATGTTGGATTACTTAGCTGTAGATAAGATGCGACCAGAAATCGTCGCTGAAATTGTCACAGGTATTGCAAAAGCAGCAAAAGCATCAGGTATGGCGTTAATTGGTGGTGAGAGTGCGGAACTACCCGGTTTATATGCACCAAATCATTATGATCTTGCAGCCTTTGCAGTTGGCATTGCTGAAAAGGCACAATTGTTGAAGCCTGACAATGCTAGTGTTGGTGATGTTTTAATTGGCCTACCATCTTCTGGCATTCACTCAAATGGTTATTCACTAGTGCGCCACGTATTAGGTATACAAACAGCAGATGACTTTAATGCATTACCTGACGAACAAAAGACAGCACTAATGACACCTACTGCATTGTATGCGGCAGCAGTTTGGCCATTGGTATCAGCTGGTTTAGTTCAATCGATGGCACATATTACTGGTGGTGGCATCACTGAAAATCTACCACGAGCGTTTTCATCACAGCTATCAGCAGAAATTGCTTGGGGTAGTTGGCCAATTTTATCAATTTTCAATACTTTACAGTCGGCAGGTCAGTTGTCAATCGAAGATATGTTATTGACTTTTAACAATGGCTTAGGCATGGTATTAATTATCAAACCAGCAGATAAACAACGTGTTTTGACAATGCTGTCAGAAAGTGGTCAATCTGCATTTGTCATTGGGCAAATGACGTCACGTCAAGATAACCCTGTTGTGTGGACTGGGGATGCCCCATGGTAAGAAAAGTCAAGTTAGCAATATTTGCTTCCGGTACTGGGACAAATTTTCAAGCGTTACATGATGCCATTTTACAACGTCAGTTAAATGCTGAAGTCGTGCGCTTGATTGTTGACAAATCAAGTGCAGGGGCATTAAATTTGGCCAAATTATTTGGTGTACCAGCAACTTTTATTAAATATTCAGATTATGATACAAAAGTCGATGCTGAACAGGTAATCTTGGATCAACTCACCCAAGATGAAGTGGATGGTATTTTACTAGCAGGTTATATGCGTATTTTAACACCAAAACTCATTGATGCTTATGCTGGCAAAATTGTCAACTTACATCCAGCACTGTTACCTCAGTTTCCTGGACGACATAGTATCTTGGATGCTTATGAAGCCGGTGTTGATGAGACTGGTGTTACAGTGCACTTTGTCGATAATGGCATTGACACAGGTGAAATTATTGCGCAACAATCTGTGCCACGTTTTTCTAGTGATACCTTGCTTGATTTAGAGACACGTATTCATCATGTTGAACATGTTTTATACCCTAATACCTTAGAAAAGTTACTTAACGAAGGAGTATTTTTAAAATGACCCGTGCATTATTGAGTGTTTCAGATAAAACAGGACTTGTCCCATTTGCCGAAAAATTGGTGGCTTTAGGTTATGAATTGGTATCAACAGGTGGGACACATCGTGTACTGGCAGCAGCCGGTTTGGATGTGATCGCCATTGACGATGTGACTGATTTTCCGGAAATGTTGGATGGGCGTGTTAAGACATTGCATCCCCGTGTTCATGCAGGCTTGTTAGCGCGTCGCGATTTACCAGAACATATGGCAAAACTGGCGGAATTCGACATTACACCAATTGATATGGTAGTTGTTAATTTGTATCCTTTCAAGTCAACAATTCAAAAAGACGGTGTGACAGAAGCTGAGGCCATTGAAAATATTGATATTGGTGGTCCTTCAATGTTACGATCAGCCGCAAAAAATTTTGCTGGTGTTTTGCCGATTGTTGATCCCGCCGATTATGATGTCGTCGTAGATAAGTTACAGTCTGGTTCAATAGATGCTGATTACCGTAAATCATTGGCAGCCAAAGTGTTTCAACATACGGCAGCTTACGATGCATTAATTGCTGACTATTTGACTGTAGCAGAATTTCCAAATAACTTGACGCTACCTTATGAAAAGTTTGATGATATGCGTTATGGCGAAAACCCACATCAAAAAGCAGCAGCTTACAAAACAGCTTTGCCTGAAGATTATTCTGTTTTGAATGCCAATATTTTGCACGGTAAACAATTGTCTTATAATAACATTCGCGATGCGGATGCTGCGTTACGTATTATTGCTGAATTCGAAGAAACAACGGTTGTGACTGTTAAGCATATGAATCCTGCAGGTATCGGCCAGGGATCAACAATTGAAACAGCTTGGGATAAGGCTTTTGCTGCAGATGATGTTTCTATCTTTGGCGGTATTGTGGCTTTGAATCGTGAAGTGGATGCTGCTACTGCTGAAAAAATGCACGCTATTTTCTTGGAAATTATTATTGCACCAAGCTTTACACCGGAAGCGTTTGACATTCTGTCAGCTAAAAAGAATTTGCGTTTGTTGACGGTACCATTTACGACAACCGTACCGCAAAAGTTAGAAGTGACATCTGTATTAGGCGGTGTTGTTGTGCAAGAACGTGATTTGTATACTGAATCAAAAGCTAACTTTGAAGTTGTGTCAAAAGTACAGCCGACTGAGGCACAGTTACGTGCCATGATTTTTGCGCAAAAAGTTGTTAAACATGTGAAATCAAATGCAATTATTGTTGCCCGTGATGGGCAGACTTTAGGTATGGGTGCAGGTCAGCCTAACCGTATTGACTCCGTAGTTTATGCAATCCAAAAAGCAGCAGTTAAGTCTGGCTTTGATGAAGCTGTTTTGGCGTCTGATGCATTCTTCCCAATGGATGATTCAGTACAGTATGCGGCAGAAAATGGTATTAGAGCCGTTGTTGAACCAGGAGGCTCTATTAAAGACAAAGATTCAATTGCCAAAGCAGATGAATTAGGCATTGCCTTAGTCTTTTCAGGTACACGTCATTTTAAGCACTAAAATTAGCTAAAACACCCAGCCACTAATGGGTGTTTTTTTTATGCTATACTTTTGATAAGGAGTTATTATGGACCGTACAATACCGATTGAATTAACGAATATGATTATGATTGAAAATCCAAAAACAAAAGAAATTTTGGTTGAAGATCGCAAAAATCCTGCTTGGCCTGGGGTGACATTTCCTGGTGGTCATATTGAAAATGGTGAGACAATTGTTGCCAGTGTGATTCGTGAGGCTTTTGAAGAGACTGGCTTACATGTTAATCATTTGAGATTTGTAGGTATTAAAGAGTGGCCTTTGACAGCAAATGGTCGATATATTGTGATGTTGTTCAAAACGAACCACTATTATGGCGATATCAAGACTAGTCGTGAGGGGCATATTTTTTGGACGACGCGTGAGGCATTAAAAGACATGGTAACCCCACCAACTTTTATGGCCATGCTACCGGTTTTTGACCAACCAACAATTAGTGAACTGTCACTTGATCAAACGAGTACCGGAGAAACCACGCTCAATTGGTTGTAGATGGTTAAAATACAAACGTTCGTTTAGTAACTAAAAAAACGTCTGATTGTTCGTTATTTACGAATGATTTTTTGTTTTGTTAGAAAAAGATAATTTATATACGAACACAAAGGCTTTTTTTTTTGGTAAACTAGAATGTACAAGGTCATAAAACGAACATTCAGAGGATAAGATGAAAAAAATATTAATCATTGGTTCAGGGGCAAGAGAGCACGCTTTAGCACAGGCATTTTTACGTAGTGAACAAGTAACAACGGTTATTGTTGCACCAGGAAATGATGGGATGCGTGATACGGGAATCCAACTGGCTGAGGTTGCCGTAACTGATTTAATTGGCTTACGTGAGTTAGCAATTCAACAGGCTGTTGATTTGACATTTGTTGGTAACGAGGAACCATTAACACTTGGCGTAGTCGATGTTTTTCAAGCATCGGGATTAACTATTTTTGGACCTAGTAAAGTCGCAGCACAACTAGAAGGGTCAAAGTCATTTACGAAACACATCTTAGAAAAGTATCACATCCCAACAGCCCAATCTTGCACAGTATCTTCAATGGCTGACGCTATAGCTGCTGTAGAAAAACTCGGGTTGCCAATTGTTTTTAAATTAGATGGTTTAGCTTTGGGTAAAGGTGTGTCTATTATTACAAGTGAAGCCGATGCAAAAGCTTATTTATCTAAAGTATATAAGCATGAACCCAAAGCTAAATTAGTTATTGAAGAATATTTAGAAGGTGTCGAATTTTCTATTTTTTCATTGGTGGGGCAAAACGGGATTGTGACACACGCACCGCTGGCTCAAGATCATAAGCGACGCTTTGATCATGATAAAGGACCTAATACTGGTGGAATGGGCGCATATAGTCCCGTACGCTGGATTAATAGCGTAACGCGTCAACGTGCAATTGCTGAACTTGTGATGCCAACGATTGCAGCAATGACAACGGAGGGCACACCGTTTTCTGGTGTGTTATACACAGGGGTCATGCTGACTGCCGATGGGCCAAAGGTCATTGAATTTAATGTGCGCTTTGGGGATCCAGAAGCACAAGTAGTTTTGCCACAATACACTGGTGATTTTTATAATTTGATCAACCACTTATGTCATGGTGAGCAAATCACATCTGACTGGCAGACCTCTGATGTTTATGTTGGTGTTGTTCTAGCGGCTGAGGGCTATCCGGAAGCGCCTATAAAAGGCGCACAAGTGCCAACAGATAAAGATGTTGCACCGTTAGTAATTAATTTTGCTGGTGTGAAAAACGGCATTGCCAGTGGTGGGCGCGTTGCAACAGTGGTAGCCCATGACGTGAACACCACGTTAGCACAACAAAAAGTTTATAATAAAATTGATCAATTAGACACATCACTTCAATACAGACATGATATTGCTTATCAAGCAATAGCACACGAAGCGAAAGAATGAGCTAGTTAATACTTACTATGACGGAACGAGGAGTTAAAACGATGCAGACCGATATCGCCATTGCGCAATCAGCTGAAATATTACCAATCACACAAATTGCCGAAAAAGCCGGTTTGAAACCAAATGAAATTTTACCTTATGGTTATGATAAAGCTAAAATTAAATTAGATCCTACAATTTCCCGCAAAAAGGACTTAGGGAAGTTAATTTTGGTAACGTCTATTAATCCAACGCCAGCAGGTGAAGGGAAATCAACCGTGACAGTTGGTCTAGCTGATGCACTGGCGTTAGCTGGTAAAAAAACAATGATTGCTTTGCGTGAACCGTCCCTTGGACCTGTGATGGGAATGAAAGGTGGTGCAACGGGTGGTGGTATGTCACAAGTGATACCGATGGCTGATATTAACCTCCATTTTACAGGCGATTTTCATGCCTTAACTGCCGCACATGACACCTTGGCTGCTGTTGTAGATAATAGCCTACAACAAGGCAACCCATTAAATATTGACCCACGTCGCATCATCTGGAAACGTGTCTTGGACATCAATGATCGCGCTTTGCGCCATATCACAATTGGTATGGGAGGCCCAACATCGGGCGTGCCAAGAGAAGACGGTTTCGATATTACGGTAGCTTCTGAGTTGATGGCTATTTTAACATTATCTACGGATTTGATGGATTTAAAAGCGCGTGTTGCACGTATTGTGGTTGGTTATACTTACGATAAAGTACCTGTAACAGTCGCTGATTTAGGTGTCTCAGGTGCTTTAGCTGTGCTATTAAAAGACGCAATTATGCCTAATTTAGTTCAGACGCTAGCACATACACCAGCGATTATTCATGGTGGCCCATTCGCTAATATTGCACAGGGAACAAACTCAATTTTGGCGACTAAAACAGCGCTGCAATTAGCTGACTATACAGTCACTGAGGGTGGCTTCGGTGCTGATTTGGGTGGTGAAAAGTTTTTGGATGTTAAAGTCCCAATACTAGGCAAGACACCTGATACAATTGTGGTAGTTGCCACAGTGCGTGCTTTAAAGCATCATGGGGGTGTGGCTTTAGCTGACTTGAATAATGAAAATTTAACAGCACTAGCAGCTGGTTTAGAAAACTTAGGTCAGCATCTTAAGGCAATGGGCCGATACGGTGTACCTGTTGTTGTTGCTATTAATCGTTTTTTTGCTGATACTGATTCGGAAATTCAAGCGATTAAGGACTATGCACAGGCCTTTGGTGCAGCAGCTTATACGACAACAGTTTGGGCAGAAGGTGGCGCCGGAGCACAAGATTTGGCAGCAGCGGTTATTGAAGCAGCTGATCAAGAAGCAGACTACACACCACTCTATCAACCAGAAGATGAAGCAATTGATAAGCTTAATGCGATTGTCACCACAATTTATGGTGGATTAGGCGTTGAATTATCGGCAACAGCGCAAAAACAACTCATGGCTTTTAAGGCGCAAGGGTGGGACAAATTGCCGATTATTATGGCTAAAACGCAATATTCGTTTTCTGATGATCCTAAACGATTGGGCGCACCCAAAGACTTTGTGATACATGTTCGTGAGTTTGTGCCCAAATTAGGCGCAGGTTTTCTCGTGGCGATGACTGGGTCTATTTTAACGATGCCAGGGTTACCAAAACATCCAGCGGCACTTGATATTGACATTGATGAGACAGGGAAAATTACAGGTCTGTTTTAAGAATATGTTGTTCTGCTAGCTGGGAACGCTTGTTTGCGTTGTATAAATTGAGGAAAGGATAATTTGAATGGCGTATTTACAAATTAATTATTACTCCCAAATTTTGGGTATGGATCGTATCATGCATGTGATTTTACCTGAATTGTCTGATCATAATCCACAATGGACAAACACGGACTTGCAAGATATTCCAGTCCTTTATCTTTTGCATGGTATGTCAGGTGATCAGGCAGTTTGGTCACGTCGGACAAGCATTGAAAGACTGGTTCGGCAAACACCAGTGGCTATTGTTATGCCATCCACAGATTTGGCTTGGTATACCAATACGCAATACGGTATGGCGTATTTTGATGCACTATTACAAGAATTACCTGAAAAAGTGGCTACTTTATTACCACAACTATCTCGTAGGCGGGAGAAAAATTTCGTTGCAGGTTTGTCAATGGGCGGTTATGGGGCCTTTAAAATGGCTTTTAGTAGCCAACAATTTAGTTATGCAGCTTCATTATCTGGTGCCTTAATGGGCAATCCAAATTTTCCTGAGCGCAGTACATGGCAAAATGATGCTTACTGGCGTGGTATTTTTGGTGATTTGTCAAAATTTGAGGGGTCAGAAAATGATTTGCTGGTGCTTGCAGAGCAACAAACGCAACAACAGACGAACCTACCAAAATTATATGCATGGATTGGTGA
>k87-387191_pt1 | contig 17708 bp, 17 predicted proteins | sample MGYA00084031_6733416 | MGnify analysis MGYA00084031
GCCCGGAGGCTCTCGTGGCTTCGCCGCACGCCCAAACGGACGCGCCGCGCGCGCGGCGCGCGGCCCGCTCCCGCCGGCGACGCGGTGTAGCCGAAGGCGTCTCCATGAGTGACGACGACCACGCGCACCTGGGCCGACGCCGCCACCGCATGCTGGAGCAAAAGTCCGGCCCCGATCGCCTCGTCGTCGGGGTGAGGCGCCACCACCAGCAGGCGGTCGCGCTCCGTGGGCACAATGCGCTCCAAAGCATGGCTCGCCTCAGGCATCGGAACACGCCGATCCCTTCCCCGCAGGTTCCGCCTCGGCGAGCCACCGGGCCGCCTCGATCACCCGGCCCTCCGCCGCCCGCTCCAGGCGGTCGGCCAGCGCGCGCCCTAGCCCGGCTCCCCCCAACTCCTCGGCGTAAATCGCGACAGGCCTAGTCCGGTCCAGCGAGCGCAGGCCGTCGTACAGGCGCTTCGCAATCGCGTCCAGATCGGTCCGGGGCCCCAACACGTAGCACCGGCTATCGTCCGGTCCCAAGCCGATCGCCGCGGCCGTCTCGGCGGACAGCAAGAAGGCGTTTCCAGGTCGCATTAAGCGGGTGAGCGCACGCTGCACCTCGTCGGGCCGGCCTTTCACGATGTACAGCGGGGCGCGGGGCGCGTAGTGGCGATACTTTTGGCCGGGCGAGCGCGGCCGCCCGCCCTCGGCTTCCTTTGCTCCATCGGTCGCGCACTCGACGCCGCCGGCGACGGCGGCGATGGCCTCCGGGGGGACGCCTCCAAAGCGCAGAATGACGGGGACGGCGCCCCGTGCGTCGACCACCGTCGACTCGACCCCCACGCCCGTCTCCCCGCCGTCGAGGACTGCGTCAATGCGACCGGCCAAATCTTCGAGGACGTGCTCCGCCCGGGTGGGGCTGGGACGTCCGGAAGCGTTCGCGCTGGGCGCTGCGACGCCGCCGCCGAAGGCTCTCAGCAGCGCCAAAGCGACGGGGTGGTCCGGCACGCGCACGGCCACCGTCTCCAGGCCGCCGGTCAATTCGTGGGGTACGTGCGGGGCGCGCGGCAAGACGAGGGTGAGGGGACCGGGCCAAAAAGCCTTTGCCAGCGTGCGCGCCGTAGCCGACACGTGATCGGCAACCGAAAAGGCGCCCTCAGCGTCAGCGAAGTGCACGATCAGCGGATTGTCGCTGGGCCTGCCTTTGGCTGCAAAAATCGCGCGCACGGCCCGGGGATTGAGCGCATCGGCGCCCAGACCGTACACCGTCTCGGTGGGAAAAGCGACCAGGCCGCCCCGCCGCAAGATGGCCGCGCACTCATCGATTGCAGGACCCGCCGCCTCGAGGTGACGGACCGTGTAGACGCGCGTCTTCACACCGATGCACTCCCTAGCCCCAAGACGACCACCCGGTCGCGCCCGGCCAAATCTTTGACGACGCGCCACGACGCGTAGCCCCGCTCCCGCGCCAGGGCGACGACGGCCTCCGCCTGTCCCGCCCCGATCTCGAGGGCGAGAAAGCCCCCCGGAACGAGCACCCCGGGCGCCTCGTCGACCAGGCGCCGGATCACGGCCAGGCCGTCTTTCCCAGCCAAGAGGGCTCCTTTCGGCTCGTAGACGCGCACTTCGGGCGGCAGATCGCCCCACTCGCTCTCCGCAATGTAGGGGGGATTCGAGACGACGGCCCAGAACCTTTCAGCGGCCAACGGGGCCAGCAGATCTCCGCGGCGCAGCTCCACCCTGTCCGAGAGGGAGTGCAGGCGGACGTTCTCCCGGGCCAAGTCTAAAGCCGCGGGGTCGACGTCCGTCGCGACGATGTGCAGCGCAGCCCGCTCTTTCGCCATCGCGACGGCGATAGCTCCGGAGCCCGTGCCCACGTCGGCCACCCGCCCGTGTCGCTCAGCAGGAAAGCGGGCCTCGAGCTCGCGCAGCGCTTCCTCGACGAGGATCTCCGTCTCCGGCCGCGGCACCAGGACCCGCCGGTCGATCCGGAAGGTAAGCGAGCGAAACTCCTTCATTCCTACAATATATGCGACCGGCTCCCGTCTTGCTCGCCGGGCGATGACCCTGCGGTAAGCGTTGAGCTCCTCGGGGACGAGGGGGCGATCGTGCTGGACATACAGCTGGATCCGTTCAAGGCCGAGGACGTGACCCAGGAGCACTTCGGCATCGAGGCGCGGCGTGTCGCTGCCGCTGGCCTGAAGATGCTTTGTCGCTGCGGTCAAAATTTCGATCAGCGTGCGGGGCTTGGACATGGGTCGACACTCACATTTGCGCGAGCCGCTCCGCCTGCTCGTGCTCGGCCAGCGCGTCAATCAGCTCGTAGAGGTCGCCGTCCAAGATCTCGTCGATGCGATGCAGCGTAAGGCCGATGCGGTGGTCGCTCACCCGGCCCTGGGGAAAGTTGTACGTGCGGATCCGTTCGCTGCGATCGCCCGTGCCCACTTGCCCTTTCCGCTGGGCCGCCAGCGCCTCCTCTTGTTCTTTGCGGGCGCGATCGTAGAGGCGAGCCCGGAGTATCCGCATCGCTTTCTCTTTGTTTTTGTGCTGGCTCTTCTCGTCTTGACAGGTGACCACCAACCCGGTGGGCAAGTGCGTGATGCGCACGGCGGAGTCGGTGGTGTTCACACTCTGGCCTCCGGGGCCGCTGGAGCGGAACACGTCGATGCGAAGGTCGTTGGGATCGATCTCCACCTCCACCTCCTCCACCTCCGGCAGCACCGCGACCGTCGCCGTCGAAGTATGGATCCGCCCGCTTGCCTCCGTCGCCGGCACCCGTTGGACGCGATGGACTCCACTTTCGTATTTGAGGCGGCTGTAGGCCCCCTCCCCCTGAATGAGAAAGATCACTTCTTTAAAGCCGCCCAGTTCCGTCGGATTCTCATGCATCAGCTCGGTCCGCCAGTTCTGCCGCTCAGCGAACCGGTTGTACATGCGAAACAGCTCCGCGGCAAAGAGCGCGGCCTCCTCTCCCCCCGCTCCGGCGCGGATCTCCACAATCACGTTTTTGTTGTCGTTGGGATCCTTAGGCAGCAAAAGCCGGTTAAGGCGACGGGTGACGCGTTCCAGCTCGTTCTCCAGCCGCTCCCGCTCTTCGTGTGCCATCTGCCGCATTTCGGGATCGCGCTCTTCCTGCAAGAGCAGCTCCGTCTCTTTCAGCTCGCGCGACAGCCGCTGATACTCCTGATACCCTTCGACCAGCTCGCCCAACGACGCGTGCTCCTTGGCCAGGGCCTGATAGCGCGCAGGATCGGCGATCACGTCGGGATCGCCCAAAGCGCGGGTGATCTCTTCGTAGCGTTCGACAACTTTCTCCAATTTGTCAATAAGGCTTGGCATACCCTGCCTCCCACAGCCCCCGCCCGGACGGCGCGCCCCTAAAGGGCTGGCCGCGGGGCCTTCCGAGGATGAATGCGTCAAAGCGCGGCCCTTCGGCGTGCTAAGGCACGGCAATCGTCGCCGTCGTCTGGCCGTCGGCTCCGTCGGCGCGCAGCACGACGCGCAGAGAGCGTATCGCCACTTCGATCTGGCTGTCGTCGGGCTCACGCGTCGTCAAGCGCTGCGTCCACATGCCCGGCAGAGAAAGAACGCGTATGATCCAAGGAGCGTCTTTGCGTCCCGCCATGCGGATGATCTCGTAGGAGATTCCGGCGACGACGGGGAGCAGCGCGAGGTGCAGCCCCACTCGCGCCAAAAAAGGAGGGCGTCCAAAGAAACTAAAGACGAAAATGCTCACCAGGAGCACGAAGATGATAAAACTGGTGCCACAGCGGCGGTGAATGAGGCTGTGAGCCCGCACCCGCTCGACGGTGAGCGGGTCGCCGGCCTCCAGGCAGTTGATCGCCTTGTGCTCGGCGCCGTGGTACTGAAAGACCCGCTCAATGTCCTTCAGGCGCGAAATCGCTAAGATGTACAAAACGAACACCGCGACCTTCACCAGCCCCTCGACCACATTAAGGACGAGGTTGCTGGCGATGGCGGACTGAACCAGCTTCACGACGTAGGCCGGCAGCACGACGAACAGGCCGACCGTGAGCACGAGCGCCAGCGCCATCGTCAAGGCGATCTCCTTCGGCCCCAGCTCTTCCTCCTCTTCCTCGGCGAACTGACTGGCCGAGTAGTTGAGCGCCCGGATGCCGATCACCATCGCCTCAATCAAAGCGACGACGCCTCGAAGGAGCGGCCACTTGAGAACGGGGAAGCGGACGGCCAGCGGCGTGAAGCGATCTTCGCGCACGACGATCTCACCCGAAGGTTTGCGCACCGCGATCGCCAGCGACCGGCGCCCGCGCATCATGACGCCTTCGATCACCGCTTGTCCGCCGTAGAAGAACTGCTCGGCCACGTCCTCACCTCCCCTTGCGCGCCCGAAGTGCGCGGCCAGCCGCGCCGGGCCATACGCAGACTATCTCTTATTCTACCATGTCTGTCTCACTGCGAAAACTTCGCACCCGATCGGCCAAGGAACGGGCCAGCTCCGCGACGAGCACAACGCCCGCCGGAGCGTACTCCTCTTTGAGGACGCGACCGTGGGTGTGAATCCAGGAGCGCACATGCCCCTCCGTGTAAGGAATCGTAAACCTCCAGCGGACGACGGGTTCCGGGGCCAGCTCCTCAATCGCCCGCAGCAGTTGGTCCAGTCCCTCTCCGGTGCGCGCCGAGATGGCAACCGAGCGCGCGAGCCGTCCCAAGTGACCGGCGACAATCTCCCCCGGGGCAAGATCGATCTTGTTGAGGGCCGTCACGATGGGCTTATCGCCCGCGCCGATTTGGTCCAGGACGTCGTAGACCGCCCGGGCCTGGTCGTACCAGTCGTCGCGGGAGACATCCACCACGTGAACGAGAAGGTCGGCGTACACCACCTCCTCCAAGGTGGCTCGGAACGCCGCGACCAGCTCGTGAGGGAGTTTGCGGATAAAGCCCACCGTGTCGACGAGGAGGGCTCGGCGGCCGCCGGGCAAGGAGACGTGGCGAATGGTGGGATCCAAGGTGGCAAAGAGGCGGTCGTCGGCGTAAACCTCCGCGCCCGTAAGGCGGTTGAACAGGGTCGACTTGCCGGCATTGGTGTATCCCACCAAAGCCACGGTGAGCGCGAGGAAGCCCTCTCGCCCTTCCCGCTGCAGCGCCCGCTGGCGCCGGACGGCTTCCAGCTCCCGCCGCAGTTCGGCAATGCGCGTCCGGATGCGGCGGCGGTCCACTTCGAGCTTCGTCTCGCCCGGGCCCCGCGTTCCGATGCCGCCCCCAAGGCGCGACAGCGTCGTGCCGATTCCGCTTAGCCGGGGAAGGAGGTAGCGCAACTGCGCGAGCTCCACTTGAAGCCGCGCCTCTTTGGTGCGGGCCCGCTGGGCAAAGATGTCCAAAATGAGCTGGGTCCGGTCGACGACACGTACACCGAGCTCCCTTTCCAAGTTGCGGGCTTGGGCGGGAGAGAGCTCGTCGTCGAAGATGACCATCGTCGCCCCGGTGGCCGCGAGGAGCGCCGCCGCTTCCTCGATCTTGCCTCGGCCGACGTAAAGGGCCGGATCGGGCCGCTTCCTGACCTGGACGACGCGGCCGACTTCGTCGGCGCCGGCGCTGTGCGCCAGGTTGGCCAGCTCGTCGAGGCTCTCCGCGATCGGCACGTCGTCAAGCCCCCGGTCGATGCCGATCAACAGACATCGTTCCCGCTGTTCCAAGGAGCTCACCCTTCCCAAGTCGAACCTTCATTCCTAAGAAACGTGAGGAAGCTTCTCGCTGCGTGCCAGCGACTCGTGCAGGAGGCCCCCTCGTTGCGCACCATCGTCCACGTCGACTTGGACGCCTTCTTCGCCGCCGTCGAGATGCTGCTTCACCCTGAGTACCGGGGCAAGCCTCTTGTCGTCGGCGCCGATCCGACGGCTCGCCGCGGCGTCGTCGCCACCTGTTCTTACGAGGCCCGCCGGTACGGGATCCGGTCGGCCATGCCCATGCGGGAGGCGGTGCGCCGTTGCCCGCATGCGATTTTCGTCCGGCCCGACCGAGAGCGTTACGCTCACTACAGCCGCCTCTTCCACCAAACCTTGAAGAGCTTCTCGCCCGTCGTGGAACCCGTCTCGGTCGACGAAGCGTTCGTGGACATGACCGGGTGCGAGCACTTCTATCCCAGCGCGGCCGCTATCGGCGCGGCGATTAAGGAGCGGGTGCGCGCCGCCACCGGCCTGACGGCCTCCGTCGGAGTCGGGCCCAACAAATTCATCGCGAAACTCGCGTCGGACAGCGGCAAACCCGACGGCCTCGTCGTGGTCGGCCCCGATGAAGTGGAACCCTTTCTTGCTCCCCTTCCCGTCGAGCGGCTGTGGGGCGTGGGGCCCAAAACCGCCGCTCGCCTGCGCCGCCTTGGGCTGAGGACGATCGAAGACGTGCGCCGGCGCGGCCGGCAGTGGCTGCGGGCGCATTTCGGCGCCCAGGCAGCCGAGGAGCTCTACCGACTCGCCTTCGGGCTCGACGACCGCCCGGTCGAGCCCGCCGGTGCTCCCAAAAGCATCAGCCGGGAATGCACCTTCGACACAGACCTGGTCGACCCCGTGCTTCTCCGCCGCCACCTGGCTCGGCTGGCGGCCGACGTCGGGGCCCGCCTGCGCGCTCAAGACCTGTGGGCCGGAGTGGTCGCCGTCAAGGTCCGCTATCCGGACTTCACCACCAGGACGCGCCAGCGCAGGCTGGCTGCGCCGCTGCAGCACGATGACGGCATCTTCAACGCGGCCTTGGAGCTTTGGCGCGGCCTGGCTCCGAGCCGCCCCGTCCGCTTGATCGGCGTGGCCGTCTCGGACCTGCGCTCCGAAAAGCAAGAGAGCCTCTTCGACCAGGACGAGCGCAGCCAGCGCATCAGCGAGACGATCGATCACGTCAACCGCAAGCTGGGCGTAGGGGCGCTGCGGCGCGGCCGGGAGTGGCTGCGGCCGTGAAAGGACGAGACGTCGCTCCCGAACGCTTCTCCGCTCCCAACAGCGTGAGAGCCTCCAGCGACCGTGGTCACCGGAGGCTCTCGAAGGAGAGAATCGGCCAGCGCCGCCCGGTTCCGGCGTTACGCCCGGTGCCGGTACAGCGACGTCTCCCGCAGGTACGGGTACCGCTGGCGATTCAGCTCGTTGCGAATCTCGGGATTGAGAATTCGCAGGTAGGTCCCCTTCATACCGAGGGAGCGGGACTCGATGACATCAGCCGAGGCCAGCTTCCGCAAGGCGTTCACCACCACGGAGCGGGTGATGCCGGCCTGGTCGGCGATGCGCGACGCCACCAGAACTCCCTCGTCTCCCTCCAGCTCGTCGAAGATGTGCTGCATCGCGCGAATCTCCGAGTAAGAGAGGCTGTTGATGGCCGAACGAGCCATCCGCTTGCCGACCGCCTCGTCCTCCTCTTCCTCGTCGAGGGCGTGGACGATCACCATGCCGACGATGGTCGCGGCGTACTCGGTCAAAATCCACGCGTCCTCCGGGAACTCGTCGCCCGTGCCCACGACGAGGATCGAGCCGACGCGGCGTCCCGAGCTTACAGCCGGAGCGATCAGGGACGGGCTGAAGCCGGTGAGCTTGGCGGCCTCCGTTCCCGAGGAGAGCGCGCCCACCTTGAGGAGGGCGACGGCAAGGTCCTCCGAAACCCGGCGCTCCTCCACCCACTTGGGGTCAAACTGGGTCTGAGGGAACCCGTCCTTGAGCGAGTCGCCCAGGATCTTCCCCTTGCGGCTGATGATGTACACCTCGGCCGAATCGATGGCCTCAGCCAAAGTCTCTGCCAGCTCCGAGAACGAAACGCGTTCGCCCTCCCGCTGGAGCAACTCTGTGATCTTGTTCACTTTCCTAAAAAGCATTCGTACCCCTCATCCTTTCGTTTCCCCGCGCTCACCCGACTCCGCACTGCGCGTCCCGCAGGAGCCGAGACATATTTTGACGTATGGTTTTTCACCGGTAAAGAGCCACCAGCGTTGCCACCCGCCGGGTTTTTGTCACAAAGTGGGGACAATTAGCAACACTTGGCTCCGCACCGGCGCCCCCTACCAAACATCGTGTTTATTTTACCGCTGTAATCGATTTCGTGCAAGTGTCGTTAACGACATTTGCATACAATTGCGCGCTGTCGTGTGCCTTTGCCGCTGAAACATCTTCAAAAAGAAGAGGATTGGCAAGTCCGGGGGAAAGCAAGGCGGCGTCAAATTCCGCGGCAGGCGCCCTGTTGACAACGGGACGACGAAGTGCTAAGATAAGGGAGCGAGCCACCGAGCCGAAGTGGTGGAACTGGCAGACGCGCTGCGTTCAGGGCGCAGTGGGCTTTACGCCCGTGTGGGTTCGACTCCCACCTTCGGCACCAATCGTCAGGCTCGTCGCAAACGCCTTTGTGGTTCGCCCACAAGGGCGTTTGCCATTTTGGGGAGGCCTCGCCCGTGACCACTGTCGATGCCCTGATCGAGATTCCCGAGGGCAGCCGCAACAAGTACGAATTCGATCGCAAGACGGGCCGCATTTACTTCAACCGCATGCTCTTCTCATCCATTCGCTATCCCACCAACTACGGCCTGATCCCCGAAACCCTCGCCCTCGACGGCGACGAGCTCGACATTTTGGTGGTCACCAGCGAACCGGTCTTCCCCGGCTGCTATGTGGAGTGCCGGCCCATCGGCGGCCTCGACATGTGGGACGAAAAGGGTCCCGACGAGAAGATCCTGGCGGTGCCGGTCGGCGAGCCCCGCTGGCGCTCCATCACCTCCCACACACAGCTTCCCGCCCACATGCTCCGCGAGATCGAGCACTTCTTTTTGCGGTACAAAGAGCTGGAACATAAACAAACCGGTATCGTCGGCTGGCGCGACGCCGCCTGGGCCGTCGAAGTGATCGCCGCGGCTCGCCGCCGGTATCAGGAGCAGCAGGAGCAACGTCATGTTTGAACGCCTGTACGCACGGCGGGCGGCCTCCCTCGCCGACAGCAGCCTCAAAGACGTGTTGGAGTCCCGGCCCGGCGTCATCTCCTTCTCGGGCGGGCTGCCCGACGAGAAAGCTTTCCCTTACGAGCGCATCGCCGCTCTCACGGCGCAGGTTTGCCAACAGCCCCAGGCGTGGCAGTACCCGCCCACCGAGGGACTGGTCGAGCTGCGGGAACAGATCGCCCTCCAAATGCAGCGCATCGGCATCGCTGCCGGGCCCGAGAACATCCTGGTCACCCAGGGCTCCCAACAAGGCCTCGACTTGATCAACAAGGCCTTTGTCGATCCGGGCGATCCTGTCTTTGTGGAAGCACCCGGTTACCTGGGCGCGCTCAAGGCCGTCGAAAATTACGAAGGACGCCTCATCCCTCTTCCGCTCGACGAAGAGGGGCTGGACGTGGCCGCGCTCCGCGCGCGGCACGAGCGTGCGAAATACCTTTACACGGTCTCCACCTTTCAAAACCCGGCAGGCTGCACCCTCTCGCTCGCCAGACGCCGCGAGCTCCTCCACATCGCCGAGCGGCGCGGCTTTTTTATCGTTGAAGACGGCGCCTATCACCACTTGCGCTTTGAAGGAGACCCGATCCCGCCCCTTAAAGCGCTAGACCAGACCGGCCATGTGATTTACCTCGGGTCCTTTTCGAAGGTGCTGGTTCCGGGAATCCGCGTCGGCTGGATCGTCGCCCCGCGACCGGTCATCGACCGCCTGGCGCTCCTCAAGCAAGCGACCGATCTGGCGGGAAGCTCCTTTGGCCAGCTCTTCGCTGCCGCGTGGCTGCGCGAATTCGGCCTTACTCCGCCCGTCGAGCTGTACAGGCAAAAGCGGGACCTCGCCTTGGCCGCTCTCCGAGACCACATGCCGCCCGGTGTGCAGTGGAACAGGCCTCAAGGCGGTTTCTTTCTGTGGGTCACCCTGCCCCAAAGGATCGACACCCGCTCCCTCCTCGCAGCCAGCCTGCGAGCCGGGGTCTCGTACGTCCCTGGAGATGCGTTTGGCGGGGCGCCCAATGCGCTGCGTTTCTCTTACAGCCAAGTGGGCCTGGACGAGATCGAAGAGGGCGTCCGCCGCCTTGCCCGGGTTGTGGCCGCCGCGTCCGATGGAGGAGAATTGCGGTCCGCGATGGAAAATTGAGCTCAACGGAAGGAGGTTACCGCGAGTGAAGCTGATTCTCGCCGTCGTTGAAGACGACGATGCCGCCCGCTTGATGGATGCGCTCATCGAAAACGACTTCTCCGCGACCAAGCTGGCCAGCACCGGTGGCTTTCTCATGCGGGGCAACACGACCTTGTTGATCGGCGTCGACGACGAGAAGGTGGAGCAGGTGATCGACATCGTCAAGGCGACTTGCGTCCGGCGCAAGAAGCTCGTCCCGCAAGCTCCTTCGGAGGCGCCCCCTGCCATGAGCGTGCCGATCGAAGTGGAAGCGGGCGGCGCGGCGCTCTTTGTCCTCAGTGTCGACCAGTTCCGCCGCATTTAGCCCCTCGCCCGCCCTTCTGCAGCGTGCCGCCCGGCGACGCAAAGCCGCGCTCAAAGGGGTGGCGCAAAAAGCCTGACTCCCTGCTTCTGTCCGATTTGTTCCAGCAGGTGGCGCGCCGGGGTGTGGCCAAGGCGCGCGTCGGCGTCCAATTCCAGCATCGGCACCAACACAAATGCTCGCTCGTGCGCGCGCGGATGCGGCAGCGTGAGTTCGGGCAGGTCGAGCGTCACGTTCCCGTAACTCACAATGTCGACATCCAGCGTGCGAGGCCCCCAGCGCACCGTGCGCACCCTTCCATGTGCGGCTTCCAGCTGCTGGCAAAACGCGAGGAGCTCGGTAGGAGGCATCGTCGTGCGCAGTGCGATCACCAGATTGAGAAAAGGAGGTTGTTCGGTATACCCTACCGGCTCGGTCTCGTACACGGAGGACGAGCGTACGTCACAGAAGTCGGGATGCGCGCGAAAGGCGGCGACGGCGCGGCGGAGGATGGCTAGCCGGTCGCCTTGATTCGAACCCAAACTAATGAAGACCCGCTCCACTTAGGCCTGCTCCCTCCATCCCCGCACCACGGCGTCGGTCATCCTGGCCACGCGCACCATGGCGGCCACGTCGTGGACGCGCACCGCGTCCGCTCCGTTCGCGATCGCCACGGCCACGGTCGCGGCCGTTCCCTCCTGGCGTTCGTTCACGTCCAGTCCAAGGACGCGGCCGATCATCGACTTGTTCGACGTGCCCACCAAGATGGGAAAGCCCAAGGAGCGCAGCTCACGCAACCGGGCCAACAGCGTGAGATTGTGCTGGACGGTCTTGCCGAAGCCGAAGCCAGGGTCAATCCATATTCCCTCGGGACGAACGCCGGCGGCCAGCGCCCGCTCGCACGAACGGGCCAGGTAATCGCGCACCTCGCGGACCACATCGTCGTAGTGCGGATTCAGTTGCATCGTTTTCGGAGTGCCGCGCGTGTGCATGATGACGACGGAGGCGCCAAACTCCGCGACCACCTCGGCCATGCGAGGATCGAACCGTAGGCCGGAGATGTCGTTCACCATGGTCGCGCCCTCCGCCAGCGCGGCGCGGGCCACCTCCGCTTTGTAGGTGTCGATGGAGATAGGCACCTCGATCTCGCGCACCAAGGCCCGGATGACGGGGATCACCCGGCGGAGCTCCTCCTGCGCGGGCACCGGATCCGCGTTAGGCCGGGTCGATTCGCCGCCGACGTCGATGATGTCGGCCCCCTCCGCGGCCATCGCCCGGGCTCTCTCCACGGCGCGGTCCGGGTCAGCGAATCGGCCACCGTCGTAAAAGGAGTCGGGCGTCACATTCAAGATCCCCATGACCAGTGTTCGCTCCGGTCGGGCGCCCGGCGCGTGGACCCGCACCGCTGCGTCCGACCACTCCACGTGAAGAGCGGAGCCGATCCGGCGTGCCGCCTCAGGATTCACCGCAGCCAAGCGGGGCAGCGCCGCGCGGAAGTACGCGACCGGACCGATCCAGCGGTCACCGTCCTGCCACAATCCCTCGCAGCTCAAGATGCGCGCATGCTCCGGGGAAAGTTGCGGTCTGATGGCAAGCGCTGCGATCCCGTCTGCATCCTCGTGCCGCGTGCGATACTCAACGGTGACCTCCATGACATCCGCTCCCGAAGGTGATTACGTCAAACTGCGAGCCAGCGCGGCAATCACGGTGACGGAGGCGTTCACCGCCGCGTGCGCCACAATGGCGGTAGCCAAAGAGCCCGCCCGCTCGTAAAGGCGGGCCAGCGCCACCCCCAGCACGAAAAGGGGAAGAAAGTTGATCACGTATCGATGAACGCCGGCAAAAAGCAGCGCACTCAGCCATACGGCGTACCCGCCGGTGTGGGCTTTGAGCACCCCGTGGACGTACCCGCGAAAAAAAAGCTCCTCGACGACAGGCGCCAGCCCCACCGCACCAAAGACCACTGCCCCCGACACCCAGGGGTCGGCCGCGGCCACCGCGAGGCGGGTGAGCGCCTGTTCGCGCCCGAGGAGTGCCCGCACTGCCTCTTCGCCAAAAAGGGCGTTGATCAAAGCGATCGACAGTTGAACGCAGAGGCCGTTGATCAACAGGAGCGTTACGCCCCAGCTCACACCGATCGCAAGCTCCTTAGGGCGCTCCACGTACGGCCTCAGCGAACCCCAGCTCACCCCGGCCTTCCCCAGCCGCCACAGCGCGAGGACGAGCAAACACCCCTGCTGCACGACGATGCCTGCAACGATCATCCAGGGACTCTCAGCCCAGGCGGGCCAAAGCGCGCTCAAGGCGCGCAGGGCGACGGGCGGGGCCAGGAGCGAGAAGCTCACCACGCCAAAGAGCGCGCTCAGGCTATCGTGTACCGGTACAATCCTTGGCTCACGCTGTACGACCACGCCTGTCGCAGGCTCCCGCCCAAAGGGACTAAATCGCGTAGTTTGGCGCTTCTTTGGTGATTTGAACATCGTGGGGATGGCTCTCCCGCACCGCGGCGGGCGTTACACGGATGAACCGCCCGTTCATCTTCAGCTCTTCAATGGTGCGGGTGCCGCAGTACCCCATGCCGGCGCGCAGTCCGCCTACCAGCTGGAACACGGTCTCCGCCAGCGGTCCCTTGTAAGGGACCCGCCCTTCGATGCCCTCCGGGACGAGCTTGTGGCTGCCCTCCTGGAAGTAACGGTCGCTGCTGCCGGCCCGCATTGCGCCGATGGAGCCCATGCCCCGGTACACCTTGTAGCTGCGGCCCTGGTAAATCTCGGTCTCGCCCGGCGACTCCTCCGTCCCCGCAAACAGACTCCCCAGCATGACCACGTCAGCGCCGGCCGCGATCGCCTTCGTGATGTCCCCCGAGTAGCGGATCCCTCCGTCGCCGATTACGGGGATGCCGTATTCCAGCGCGACCCGGGAAGCCTCCCAGATGGCGGTCAATTGGGGCACACCGATGCCGGCAATGACGCGCGTCGTACAGATGCTGCCGGGCCCGATCCCGACTTTGATGGCGTCGGCACCGTGCTCAATGAGGGCTTTCGCTCCCTCCCGGGTGCCGATGTTGCCGGCGATCACGTCGACCCGGTCGCCGTACTCACCCTTGATATAAGCTAAAGCGTCCAAGACGCGGCGCGAGTGCCCGTGAGCCGTGTCAATGACGATGGCGTCCACACCCGCCGCGATCAGCGCGGGCACGCGCTCTTTGAGGTCGACCTCGCTGACGCCGACGGCGGCGGCGACGCGCAGCCGCCCCTTCTCGTCCTTAGCAGCGTTGGGATATTGGCGCGCTTTCTCGATATCTTTGATGGTGATTAGCCCCTTGAGGTGGAAGTTTTCGTCGACCAGGGGCAGCTTCTCGATGCGGTGGCGGTGCAGAATGCGCTTGGCCTCTTCGAGGGTGGTGCCGACGGGAGCGGTGATGAGGTTCTCCTTGGTCATCACGTTACCGATCGGCTGGTCCAAGTTCTCCTCGAAGACGAGGTCCCGGTTGGTGAGGATACCGACCAGTTTGCCGTTCTCGTCGGTGATGGGCACGCCCGAAATATGGTACCGCTCCATGATGGCCAGCGCGTCGTGGATCCGGTGCTGCGGCGAAAGATAAACCGGGTCGACAATGATTCCGCTTTCAGAGCGCTTCACCTTGTCGACCTCTCCCGCCTGAGCCTCGACGCTCATGTTGCGGTGGATAACGCCGATGCCCCCTTCGCGGGCGATCGCGATCGCAAGGCGCGCCTCGGTCACCGTATCCATTCCGGCGCTCATCAAGGGAATGTTCAGCCGAATGGAGCGCGTCAGGCGCGTTGAGGTGTCCACTTCGGACGGCAATACTTCGGACATCGCGGGAACGAGTAATACGTCATCGAAGGTTAACCCTTCGCGCCCAAACTTCTCCTCGAATGTCACGGGCGGTGCCCCCTTTGCCCTGCAGCGTCAACCGCGATTTCAGGCTATCATAGCAAAATGGGACATACACCGTCAAGGCGGCTTCCCGCCGCGCTTTGGGACATCCCTCAGGGTTCTCCTGGCCGCCTCGGTGTGCTAAACTGGGAGGCGGGGATACGGGTTACTTTCGGCGGAATGGGAATCATCCTGCCGGCTTTTGCCGAATTTCTTAATATAGGAGAGGACGAGTCGCCGTGTACTGTCCGCTGAAGAACCGCCGAATCGGTCCAAGCCGCTGCCTGCTGTGCCCTCACTTCGGCGGCTTCAAAAACCAAGGCGTCTTGTGCTACAAGGCGAACCGCTGGATCCCCTACGAGATTGTGCGCCGCAACCTCTGACGGCCGATCGCATCGCTCGCCGCGCTCGAGGCGGTAACGGGCGACCGGCCCTGCGGTAAGAGATCTGTCAAGTCGAGGAAGGAGAGGCTGTGGAGCTTACGTCGACCACGCAGATCACCTTCGGCCTTGCGTTCATCGCCGGAGTGCTCTCGCTCCTATCGCCGTGTGTCCTCGCACTGGTCCCTGCCTACGTCAGCTACATCTCGGGAGTTTCCGTGCGGAGCATGCGCGAAGCGGGCGTCCAAGCCGGCGGCCTTGGGCGGCTGCCCCTGCACGCGTTGCTCTTCATTGCCGGCTTTACGGTTGTGTTCGTGCTCTTTGGCGCCTCCGCCTCCTTGATCGGCCGCCTGTTGATCAGCAACCAACAGCTCCTGGGCAAGATTGCCGGCGTCCTCGTCGCCGGGTTCGGCCTTTACACGCTGGGTTTGCTGCGCATCCCCGCCCTCGAGAAGAAGCTGGGCTGGACCTATCACGGAGAGAGCGGCCGGCCGCACCATTCCTTTTTGATCGGCATGGCCTTCGCCACGGGCTGGACCCCGTGCGTCGGCCCGATCCTCGGCGGGATCCTCGCTTTGGCCTCGGTGAGCGCCACCCTGTGGCAGGGCGTCAGCCTCCTTCTCTTTTACGCGGCCGGAATGGGCCTTCCCTTCCTCCTGATCGCCTTGACCCTCGATCGATCGCAGCGGCTGCTTTCACTCCTCAAGCGGCGGCACCGGGCGATCGAGGTGACCAGCGGCCTCCTTCTGGTCGGAATCGGCATCTTGCTGTATACCGACAGCTTCAGTCTGCTGGCGCGCTACGCCAACTACCTCGCCTGGCTTTAGTTAGGCCTCTTTCCCTCTCCGCTCCAGACGATGCCGCCGGAGACGATCGCTTTAAAGGCCTCCTCCACTGAGATGGACAAGGGGATCACCTGGTCGTCGGGCACGACGACCAAAAAGCCGGAGGTTGGGTTTGGAGCGGTCGGCACAAAGACCGTGGTCACACTCCTGTCCAGTCTCTCGGTGAGGGCCGCGGCGCCCCGTGAGGTGACAAACCCGATGGCCCACATTCCGGGGCGAGGGTATTCGACCAGGACGACTCGTTGAAACCCGGCGCGATTGGAGACCGTAAACGCTTCGATCAGCTGCTTGACGCTGACGTAGATGGCGCGGACCACCGGAATACGCTCGAGCAGCCGCTCACCCAGCGCGATCAGCCGGCGGCCGACGACATTGGTCGCGATCATGCCCACAAATAGCGTGAGCAGGATGGTCAGCACGGCGCCCGCTCCGGTGACCGAATCGCCCAACACGCGGGCGACGACCGATCCGAGAAATCGGTCAAGGAGCGCAAAACCGCTCGTCAAAATGTAGAGAGTGATGACAAGGGGAGCGAGGACGAAAGCCCCGGTGATCAGATAACGCTTCAGCGCCGCTGCGATGCGACGCCCGGTCACGGTCGGCTTCCCCACGGTTGCCATCCCCTTTCACGGGCAAAGGAGGTCACGCATGCAGTTCTCCCTCGACGACCGGAGATTCCTGTGGCTCGGCTTGGTGGTTGTCGCGCTCTTTTTCCGGCAACCACTGGTCGCTGCGCTCCTCCCCTTCCTGCTCGCCCTGCTGCTCTCCACCGTGATCGACCCGCTCGTCGGCTTGATCCAAAAGAAGACGCGCCTGCCCCGGTCCGTCGCGACCGCGATCGGCCTGGTCGCGGTCATCCTGGCGGGTGGTTACATCACGCTCATCGTCTCGACCAAAGTCCTGTCAGAGCTGATCCAAATGGGCAGCCTCCTGCAGCGGTACCAAGCAGTCCCCGTCGAACTGGCCGCCTCTCTCATCGACGCGCTCAACCGCTTGAATGAGGCCTTCGACCAGCGGGGACTACCGGCGGCCGTGCGGGAGAACATTTTGCACGCCGTCGACGATCTGAGCCGGCGCGTCATCATTTTGATCACCCAGGGGATCAACTTCACCATTAACGCCGCGTCGCGCCTGCCCGTTCTGGTCGTCGTCCTGGTCGTCGCCTTCATAGCCACCTATTTCATTGTGAAAGATAAGGAGCGCCTCATCGAGTCGAGCTTGATGCTGGTCCCCGACGCGATGCGCGACCGGGCCCGCGAGGTGCAGGAGCGCCTCGTCATCGACCTGGTCGGCTTCATCAAAGCGCAGTTGATCCTTTTGACGCTCACCTCGGTCACCATCGGCCTTGGGCTCGCGCTGATGGGGATTAACTACTGGCTCACCTTGGCCCTGGTAGCGGGCCTATTAGACGCCATCCCCGTGGTGGGGCCCGGCTTCCTCATGATTCCCTGGGCGATCGGCGCGTGGGCGCTGGGCTCGCCCGGCCTGGCTTTTCAGCTCATCCTCCTTTACACCGTCTCGTTCCTGGTGCGCCAGCTTTTCCAAGCCAAAATTCTCGGCGACTTTATCGGCGTCCATCCCCTGACGATGTTGATCGCCCTGTATGCGGGGATTCACTTCTTTGGCCTGGCCAGCTTCTTGATTGCACCTATTTTGGTGATCATCGGCAAAGCCATCTATCAAATCAAGTCAGACCCCCGAGCTTAAGGCGTCCGTCGGTAAGCAGGAAGCGCAGCCGGATCGGTTCACCGATGCCAAACTCGTCCGCCCAGGTAAGATCGAAGTGGGCGTCGGGCCGGGCGCTCGGGCCGGTAAGCTGCACCGTGCCGCTCACCCGGCCGTCGAGGAGCAGGGCCGGCAGTGAAAGGCCTGCCTCGCGGAGCAAGGTCGAAAGGGAGGCGTCGCGCACGCCGATCTCCAGCGCCAGCGTCGGATTGGGACCTGTCCATCCCTGGACATCGCCCCTTACGGTGTACTCGCCTTGTCCCGCGGCGCGCAGGCGAACTCCCTCCACGGCGATTCTCTCTCGGGAGAGGCTAAGCGGCCCTGTCACGTCGGCGGCGCGCCATGCGCCGATGACAAGCTCGCCTCCCGTGAAGCGGCCGGCGACCGTAGGGGCCTGCCACGTCCCGCCGACGCGGCCGTCAAAGCTGATGCGGCCCGCCACGCTCTGCTCGGCGGCGGACCCGGCCGGCAGCGGCAGGTCGTCCAGCGC
>k87-1656560_pt1 | contig 17688 bp, 13 predicted proteins | sample MGYA00084031_6733416 | MGnify analysis MGYA00084031
GTAGAAGATCGCCTCCTCGGGACTGTCCAGCGACCGCAGCTTCTCCCCGATGAGGGCGAACGCCTCGTCCCAGTCGACACCCCGCACGTGCTCGGCCCACTCCTCGAATCCCCGGGTGTACCCGCGGATGAAATCGTGGTCGAGAGCGTCCCATTCGACGAGCAGCGACCCGAACGCCTGCAGCAGGGCGAGATCGCCGTTGACCGCGACGGGCAGGTGCAGATCGGCGATGTCGGTGCCCTTGCCGATGACGCCCCGTGGTGTCTGCGGGTTGCGGAAGTTGACGAGACCCGCTTCGCGGAGCGGGTTGATGGCGATGATCTTCGCGCCGTTGCGCTTGGCCTCCTCCAGCGCCGTGAGCATCCGCGGATGGTTGGTGCCGGGGTTCTGGCCCTGCAGCACGATGAGCTCGGCGTGGTGGACGTCGTCGAGGGTCACGCTGGCCTTGCCGATGCCGATCGACTCCTGCAGCGCGATGCTCGTGGACTCGTGGCACATGTTGGAGCAGTCCGGCAGGTTGTTGGTGCCCAGGGCCCGCGCGAACAGCTGATAGACGAAGGCGGCCTCGTTCGAGGCGCGACCGGAAGTGTAGAAGATCGCCTCCTCGGGACTGTCCAGCGACCGCAGCTTCTCCCCGATGAGGGCGAACGCCTCGTCCCAGTCGATGGGGGTGTAGTGCGTGGCGCCCGGGCGTTTGACCATCGGGTGGGTGATGCGGCCCTGCTTGCCGAGCCACAGTTCGCTGCGCTGGGACAGTTCGGCGATGCTGTACTTCGCGAAGAACTCCGGGTCGGCGCGCCGGCGGGTGCCCTCCTCCGCGACGGCCTTGGCCCCGTTCTCACAGAACTCGGCGATCTTGCGGTGGCCGGGATCGGGATCGGGCCAGGCACAGCTGGGGCAGTCGAAACCCTCGGCCTGGTTGAGTTCGAGCAGCGATTCGGCGGTGCGCACGAGACCCATCTGCTCGAGCGAACGTTTCATGGCCACTGCCACACCGGTGACGCCGGCGGCGGCCTCCTTGTGGTCGCCGATCTCGAGGTCGTTCTCATCGTAGTCGTTCCGGTAGTCGTCCAGCATCCCGATCACCTCTCGCCGCGCACAGTCCTGGACGACGGATACCCACCGTGCGGAACGACCCAAACCGTTCCGCGACGATCCCTCCGACCCGCCTCGCCGGGCACCGCGCAGACGTACGCTCGGGGCATGCGGTGGTCGAAGACGTTCGGAATCCCGGCGGCCGCGGCGGCAGCCGTCGGTGCGTACGATCTTGCGCAGAAGCGACATTCGTTGCTACGCAATTTCCCGGTTCTCGGGCATGCCCGCTACCTCCTCGAATCGATCGGGCCGGAGCTGCGCCAGTACATCATCACGACCAACGATGAGGAGCGTCCGTTCACCCGCGATCAGCGCAGATGGATCTACGCGTCGTCCAAGAACGTCACCAATACCTTCGGTTTCGGCAGCGACAACGACATCGAGTTCACGGACGGGTACACGATCGTCAAGCACCGCACGTTCTCGGATCTGCCGCCGTCCGCCGCCCCGCACGCCGGGGAGAAACTCACCATCCCGTCCGCGAAGATCCTCGGTGCCGCCCGCAGACGCAGGCGGGCGTTCCGTCCCGAGTCGTTCGTGAACATCTCCGCGATGAGCTTCGGATCCCTGTCCGGTGCCGCGGTGGAAGCACTCAACCGGGGTGCGGCCGCGGCCGGATGCCTGCAGAACACGGGTGAGGGCGGGCTGACGCGCTACCACCGCAACGGCGGCGAGCTGATCTTCCAGATCGGCACCGGCTACTTCGGATGTCGCGACGAAACAGGGCGTTTCGATCTCGCACGGTTGAAGGACGTGGTGGAGTCCGCGCCGGTACGGGCACTGGAGATCAAGCTCAGCCAGGGCGCCAAGCCGGGGCTCGGTGGATTGCTGCCGGGAGCCAAGGTCACTCCCGAGATCGCCGAGGTCCGTGGCATTCCCGTCGGCAGGGACTGCGTGAGCCCGTCCCGCCACACGGAGTTCCACGACGTCGACGAACTGCTCGACTGGGTGGAACTGCTCGCCGCGGAGACGGGGTTGCCGGTCGGCATCAAGTCCGCGGTGGGCGACCCGACGTTCTGGGACGAGCTGACCCGGCAGATGCGCGCGACCGACCGCGGCGTCGACTTCGTCACCATCGACGGGGGCGAGGGCGGCACCGGTGCGGCTCCCCTGGTGTTCGCCGACGCGGTGTCGCTACCGTTCCGCAGCGGGTTCGCCCGGGTCTACGCGGCCTTCGCCGAGGCCGGCCTGACGGACGGTGTCACCTTCGTCGGCGCGGGCAAACTCGGCCTGCCCGACAATGCCGTCGCCGCGATGGCGCTGGGATGCGACATGGTGAACGTCGCGCGCGAACCGATGTTCGCCATCGGGTGCATCCAGGCCCAGAAATGTCACACCGACCGATGCCCCACCGGGGTGGCGACGCAGAACCGTTGGCTCGTCCGCGGACTCGACGTCCCGTCCAAGGCCGAGCGGGTCACCGACTACATCGGCGCTCTGCGGCGCGACGTGTTCAAGATCGCGCAGGCCACGGGGGTGGCACATCCGGGACTGATCACCGTCGACGACGTGGAGGTCGCCGACGGGAACCAGCACGCCATCACTCTCCGCGAGCTGTACGGCTACCGGGAGGGCTGGGGCCTGCCCTCACCGAGCGATCGGGACGAGATCACCCGCCTCATGACGGTGGAAGCTGTCACCACACCGGGTGGCACCGATTCCGGGGGATCGGTTCCTCCCCCGGACCGGTAGTCGCACAACGGAGTTCGTCACCGTTCGGCCACGCGGGCCCGTTCGAGCAGAATGCGTTGCTCCGCTTGCGCTATCGTCCGCCGAGTCCGTGCGACGGCGTCCGGCGCCACCGACACCGAGGTGATGCCGCGCCGCACCAGGTGCTCGGCGAGGGCGGGGCTCGTCGACACCGCCTGACCGCACAACGAGACGGTCAGGCCCGCAGCCGAGGCCCTGTCGACGATCCGGTCGATCGCGTCGAGCACCGCGGGATCGAGGGTGTCGAACAGGTCCTTGCACACCTCGGAATCCCGGTCCACACCGAGGATCAGCTGGGTGAGGTCGTTGGTGCCGATGGAGACACCATGGATGCCGAGCTTCGCGTACTCCGGCAACCAGTAGACGACCGACGGCACCTCCGCCATGATCCAGCGCTGCATGCGGTGGTCCGCACCGAGGGGATGCGCGTCGAGCTGTGCGAGGCACTCCTGCAGCTCCCAGCGGGTGCGTACGAACGGGATCATCAGGTGCACATCGGGATGCAGACCGCGCACGCGGTGCAGCACGTCGAGGTCGAGGGCGAACAACTGCGGGTCGCGCACGTACCGGAAGCACCCGCGGTAGCCGATCATCGGGTTCTCCTCGTGCGGTTCGACCTCACCGCCCTCGAGATCGGCGAATTCGTTGCTGCGCAGGTCGATCGCCCGGTACACGACCGGCCGGGGTGCGAACGCCGCGGCGATCCGCGCGACCCCGTCGGCCATCCTCTCGACGTACTCGTCGCGGCGGCCCTGCGCGATCATGCGCGCGGGGTGCTCCCCTGCCAACGCCTCGGTGATCATGAACTCCGCGCGCAGCAGACCCACCCCGTCGACGTCCGACGCGGCGACGGCCTCGGCCGCGTCGGGGGTCGCGAGGTTGACGTACACCGACGTCGCGGTGACCGGCAGGGCACCGGCCACCACCGTGGTGGCGGCCCGGTCGGCGGCGGGTTGCCCGGCCGCGGGATGCACCCGGCCTTCGAAGACCGCGCCGGCATCGCCGTCGACCGTGATCAGCTGACCGTCGTGCAGGTCGGTCGTGGCGGTGCGGGCTCCGACCACCACGGGCTTGCCGAGTTCGCGCCCGACGATCGCCGCGTGACAGGTGATGCCACCGCCGTCGGTGACGATGCCGCCGGCGCGCCGCAGGATCGGCAGCCAGTCGGGGCGGGTCATCGGCGCGACGATGATCTCGCCGTCGGTGAGCCGCTTGCCGTCGGCCAGTTCGTGCAGGATCCGCACCCGGCCGGTCGCCGAGCCGGGACCCGCACCGAGACCGGTGAGCAGAGGCTTGGCGTCGCCGCTCCCGACCGGGCCGTCGTCGGCCGGTGCGCCGAGGGTGGTGATGGGGCGGGTCTGCACGATCCACAGCTCGCCCTTCGCGAAGGCGAACTCGAGATCCTGGGGAGCTCCGTAGTGCTTCTCCACGTCGGCGGCCAACCGGGCGACGCGGCGGAGCTGCTCGTCGTCGAGGACGCGGGTCGCGCGGGCCGGGTCGACCACCTCGCGGGTGTCGCCCGCCGACGACGAGGTGATCCGGAACTCCTGGTGCCCGCGGTGCACGTCGAGGATCTCGAAACCGTCCTTGGCGACGACGTAGGTGTCGGGTTCGACCTGCCCGCCGACGACGACCTCGCCGAGGCCGAGTGCCGCCTCGACCACGATCCGGTCGAGGTCGCCGGTGCGGGGGTCGGCGGTGAACGCGACCCCGGAGGATTCGGACTCGACCATCACCTGCACGACGACCGCGATGGACGGCTCGTCCGCCACCCCGCGCAGACCCCGGTAGGTGCGGGCGCGTTCCGACCACAGCGACGCCCAGCACGCCTGCACCGCGCGGATCACCGCATCGGCGCCCACGATGTTCGTGTACGACTCGTGGATACCGGCGAAGGAGGTGTCGGCGGCGTCCTCGGCGGGCGCCGACGAACGGACCGCGACGGGCACGTCCCCGCCGAGCGCCTCGTAGGCCGCGACGATCTCCGCCCGCAGTTCGTCCGGAACGGACGAATCGGTCACGAGCGCAGCGAGTTCGGTGGAGGTGCGGATGAGGGTGGCGTCGTCGATGTCCGGTGCGGGCACCGCCTCGGCGGCCAGTCGCGTCCGCACGCCCGCCGCGTCCATCGCGTCGAGATAGGCGTCGGTGGTGACGGCGAAGGCGGGGGGAACCGGGAAGCCCGCCCGCGTGAGCTCACCCAGATTCGCGGACTTCCCCCCGACCTTCGGGGCGTCGTCGGCACCCACGGCCTCGATCGGTCGTACCCACACGTTGTGCTCGCCCATCGGTGACTCCTCAGGTTCCACGTGAGACGGCCCCGATCCCATCCTCGCCCCGCCGGGGCGGGGAACGTAGGGCACAAGGTCCTCGTTACGGCACCAGCACTGCGGCCCCGCGGACCCGGTCGTCGGCGAGGTCGGTCAGCGCCCGGTCGGCTTCGGCGAGGGGATATCTCGTCGCGCTGACCCGGATGCGGTGTTCGCCGACGAAACGGAGGAACTGGTGCGCGTCCTCGCGGGTGTTGGCCGTGACCGACCGGATCTCGCGTTCGTAGAACAGATGTCGCTGATAGTTCAGGACCGGTACGTCGGTGAGGTGGATGCCGGCGAGCGAGAGGATGCCGCCGCGGTCGAGGGCCTCGAGAGCCGTCGGCACCAGTTCACCGGCGGGCGCGAAGACGATGGCGGAGTCCAGCGGGACCGGCGGTCGGTCGGCGGAGCCCTGCACCGAGTCCACACCGAGTTCACGGGCCAGTTGCCGCGCGTCCTCGCTGCGGGTCATGACGTGGACGGACACACCGCGATGCATGGCCACCTGCGCCGCGATGTGGGCGCTGCCGCCGAATCCGTAGATGCCCAGCCGGCCGCCGTCCGGGACCGCCGCGCGTTTCAACGCCCGGAATCCGATGATTCCGGCGCACAACAGCGGTGCGAGTTCCACGTCGTCGTAGCCCTCGGGCAGGGGCAGCGCGTAGGCGGCGGGCACGAGGGTGTACTCGGCGTAGCCACCGTCCTCGTCCCAGCCGGTGTAGCGCGAGTCCGGGCAGAGGTTCTCGTCGCCCCGGCTGCAGTAGCGGCACTGCCCACAGGTCCATCGCAGCCAGGCGACACCCACCCGGTCCCCCGGCGCGAACCCGTCGACGCCCTCGCCCACCTCACGCACCACACCGACCACCTCGTGTCCCGGCACGACGCCGGGGCGGTGGACCGGCAGGTCGCCCTCCGAGACGTGGAGATCGGTGCGGCACACGCCGCAGGCCTGCACCTCCACCAGCAGCTCTCCGGGTCCGGCGACGGGCATCGGGACGGGTCCGAAGGTCAGCGGTTTCTCGTGGATGGGGCGCGGATCGGTGACCCGCCACGCCGTCATCGTCCCCTCGGTCACGGTGATCCACCTCCGGGATCTGCGTTTCACGGTCGCCCTCGGTGGTCCCGGCCCGACGATCTCGGACCGGGACCGCCCGTCCAGTTTCGCGCGTGTCACCCCGGTGTGGGGAGGGGTTGGGGTTACTTGCGGCCCGCCTGCCAGCGCATGCCCCAGCCGTAGGCGCGGTCGAGGTCGGACTGGCTGCCGTCGACGTACTCGACGAGCCGGTCGACGGTGATGCCGCCGGGGGTGTTCTGGAGCATCGCGATCGCGCAGATGCGGGCACCGTTGTTCGGCGAATCCAGGCGCACCTCGATCTGTGGGCCGGACGGCGGGGTGAGGGTGACGACGCCGTCGACGGCAGCCCAGTTGGGGGCGCCCTCGTAGATCATCGCGAAGATCAGCACCCGCTTGAACAGCTCGGGGCGCTCGAGGTTGACGTACATGTTCTCGCCGCCCTCGACGGAGCCGGTGCGGTCGTCACCGTCGAGGTGGATGTAGGGCGGGGTGTGCAGCGCGCCGAAGCTGTTGCCGAGCGCCTGCACCACGCCCTTCGAGCCGTCCGCCAGTTCGTAGAGGCAGCCGAGGTCGAGGTCGACGCCGCCGGTGGCGCCGGCCAGCTTCGCGAGGAACCCCTTCTTCTGCTGGGCGCCGCGCGACCAGTTCAGGTTCACCCGCGTGACCCCCTGACCCGAACCGGCCTTGGTGAGGCTGACGCTGGGGGCCTCCTTGGTGAGGTTGATCTTGCTCAGGTTCACGCCGCCCGCGTTCGGCTGGGGCTTCTTGTTGTAGTCGATGGCCATGTCGTGCCTTTCGTCGTGGGGATGGGTCTGCGAACGAGGGGAGCCTCCCGGCCCGGATGTCGGGTCGGGAGGCTCCCCTCGTGGATGCGGATCGGTCTGCCCGGATCAGGGAGCGCCGGTCTCCACTGCCTCGGCGCCTTCCCGCGCGGCGATCCGGCGGTTGCGGTACACGCTCGACGCGAAGGCCGCACCGATCAGCGCCACACCGATGAGTCCGGTGACGACCTCCGGAACGTGCGTGCCGATCGAGTACAGCAGGATCAGTGCCAGCGCACCGATGGCCCAGTGGGCGCCGTGTTCGAGGTACACGTAATCGGAGAGCGTGCCCTTGCGCACCAGGAAGATGGTGATGGAGCGGACGAACATCGCGCCGATGAAGCCGAGGCCCAGGGCGATGATGATCGGATCGGACGTGATCGCGAACGCGCCGATGACGCCGTCGAACGAGAACGACGCGTCGAGCACCTCGAGGTAGAGGAACAGGAAGAAGCCGGCCTTGCCGGTGGCCTTCGCGAGGGTGCTCGGGCCGCGCGATTCCTCCTCGCCCTCCTCGGGCACCTCGAACATGTCGCCGAGGCCGTTGACCGCGATGTAGGTGATCATGCCGAGCGAGCCGGCGATCATGACGGTCGAGACCTTGTCGTCGGGGGCGATGACGGTGGCCGTGATCAGGAGCAGCGCCGTGGCGACGACGACCTCGAGCTGGTCGAGCTTGCCGGCCTTCGCCAGCGGCCGTTCGAGCCACTGGAGCCACTTGATCTCGCGTTCCTCGAAGATGAACTGCAGGAACAGCATGAGCAGGAACATGCCGCCGAACGAGGCGATCTGCGGATGCGCGTCGGTGATCAGGGTCTCGTAGCTGGGGCTGCCGTCCGGGAAGTAGGCGGCGCCGTCGGCCGGCGGGTTGAGGGCAAGGTCCAGGGCCTCGATCGGTCCGAGCCCGGATGCCGCCCACACGATGACGAGCGGGAACACCAGGCGCATGCCGAAGACGGCGATGAGGACGCCGATCGTGAGGAAGATCTTCTGCCAGAACTCGCTCATCCGCTGCAGCACGGTGGCGTTGATGACCGCGTTGTCGAAGGACAGCGAGACCTCGAGGATACCGAGGATCAGACAGAGGAAGAGGGCCTGGGGGCCGCCGTAGAGGAAGGCGACCACGAGGGAGACGACGGTGACCGCGAAGGAGACACCGAATATTCGCAGAACCACGAAGCGTGGCCTTTCTGTGGGAATCAGGTCATTGCAGGGTGGTTACTGCACATCGGTCGTACGACCCCCGCAGGCGGGGGCGGTGCCGGGTTCCGGCCTCGACGACACCGCCGAGGCCGGAACCGGGGAGCAGCGGACTAGACGTTGACGCCGTAGTCGCGGGCGATGCCCGCGAGGCCGGAGGCGTAACCCTGACCGATGGCACGGAACTTCCACTCCGCGCCGTGACGGTAGAGCTCACCGAAGACCATGGCGGTCTCGGTGGAGGCGTCCTCGGACAGGTCGTAGCGGGCCAGCTCGGTGCCGTTGGCGCGATCCACGACGCGGATGTACGCGTTGCGGACCTGGCCGAACGACTGGCCGCGGGAGTCTGCGTCGTAGATCGACACCGGGAAGAAGATGCTCTCGATGTTGGCGGGAACCGCCGCGAGATCGACGTTGATGACCTCGTCGTCGCCCTCGCCCTCACCGGTGCGGTTGTCGCCGAGGTGCTCGATCGAGCCGTCGGGCGACTTGAGGTTGTTGAAGAAGACGAAGTGCTGGTCGGAGACGACCTTCTTGTCGGCGCCGGTCGCGATCGCGCTGGCATCGAGGTCGAAGTCGGTGCCGGTGGTGGTGCGCACGTCCCAGCCGAGGCCGACGGACACCGCCGTCAGGTTCGGAGCTTCCTTGGTCAGGGAGACGTTTCCGCCCTTGGTCAAGCTGACGCCCATTCGGGGTCCTTTCGATCGTTCAACGGTCGACGTACCGGTAAGGGCACGCCCGGTGTGCGTGTGGAACCCCACAGTAGTAGCTCTCCGGACCCTCCCGCGAGGTACGCCCGTATCCACTATGCCCGTTCCGGGCGACATGGCCGCGGCGTCACCGCTCCGGACCCCGGACCGGGCGACCAGTACCATTCGGACCTGTGGCGAGCCGATGGACGCGCCGCCTGTTCGGCGGGGGAAACACCGAAGACCCAGCGGCGCGGCGTGCGCACGACGCGATGGTCAGCGCATTCCTCGACATGGACCGGCGCCAGTCGATCATCGAGGCGGGTGTCACCGCCTCCCACGAACTCGAACCCGAACGCGGTCTGCTGCGCGAGTGGGACCCGATCCGGCAGACCTGTTACCGCGCGGGCGAGGAGTACCTGCAGCTCGCGGTGACCGATCCGGACCGGCCGCTGGCGCCGGCCCACGCCTACGACCAGGCAGTTCACCGCCTGGGGGAGGCAACACGAATTCTGGATGAATTCTATGCGAACAATCGGGGTCATCTCGAGCACATGACCGCGATGGCACAGACGATTCCGCAGCTGGCGCACCGGGTTCGCACCGAGGCCCGCACCGTTCTCACCGCCGCCGCGGCACCGGAGAACACCGAGTTCGCGCACTATCCGTCGGTGCGTTCGGCTGTCGCCGATCTCGAGAACGCCCTGCGCGCACTCGACTCCGCACTGGGCATCGGCGCGGTCCGTGCGGCCGCGCTGCACGCCGCGGAGGTGACGTCCCGTCTCCACGCGGCGCTCGACGAGGCACCCGGGCGCGCGGCCGAGGCGAAACGCACGCTGGCGTCGGTCACCACCCGGCTCGGTGCCGTCCGCACCCGCTGCGAAGGCCTGGCCCCGGCCTTCTCGGCGTTGCTCCGCGAATTCAACGCGGCCAGTTCCGCCGACCTGACCGGCAACGACCGGCGCGCCGCCGAACTGCTCTCGCGTGCCGAGGAACAACTGGCCGCAGCCCGGGCCGCGGCCGCAGACGGCCGGCCCGAGGACGCCCTCGAGGAGGTCGCGGCGATCCGCGCCGAACTGTCGCGTGCCGAGGAACTCGTCGACGCGGTCACCGGCCGACTCGCGATTCTGCGTGCCGTGCGCGAGAATCCTCGCCGCAAGGTGGACGAGGTCCGGTTCCGGCTCCGTGACGCACAACACCTCGCGGTGCAGCGGGGGCTCACAGCAGAATGGGGGTCCGTCCTCGACGCGCAGTCGAGCCGGATCGACAGGGCGGTCGATGCGCTCACCGGTGTCCATCCGGACTACTGGGCGTACGTACGGGAACTCGACGCGGTGTCGACCTTCATCGCAGGGGTGGTGGATCGAATGAGAGGACGGCAGAACAGCGCATGACCGGGGCGACACTCACCGAGGCGCGTGCCATGCGGCACTTCCGTCAACTGGACCACCCGACGCTGGACCGGCTGTTCCTCCACCGTCCACAACCGTTCGGGCACGGGGATCTACGGGAACGCCTCGCGACCGCTCTCGGCGCGACCCTCTACGTTCCCGCCACCCGCCCCGATCTCACCGCGACGATCGTGCGGCGCGCCGTCGAGGGGGTGACCTCCATGGTTCTCGACCTCGAGGACGCCGTCGCCGACGACGAGGTCGAGGACGGATTCCGCAACGCGATCGACACGCTCGACGCGCTCGCCGCCCGCGGACCCGCACCGTTGATGCTGTTCGTCCGGGTGAGGACTCCGGACGGCATCGACCGGATCGTGTCGGGGCTCGGTGCAGGCGCCGGTGTCCTCACCGGCTTCGTGCTGCCGAAGTTCACCTCGCACACCGGATCCGATTATCTCCGGGCCGTGACCGCAGCCTCCTTGCGACTGGGACGCCGGCTGTACGCCATGCCCGTCATGGAGTCCTCGGAGATCGTCCACCGCGAGACCCGCGACGACGAACTGCGCGCGGTCTCGGCGATCCTTGCGGAGCACCGCGACAGCGTGCTCGCCGTCCGGATCGGCGCGACCGACATGTGCTCCACCTTCGGGATCCGCCGCGACCGGGACCTGACCATCTACGACGTGCGGGTCGTGGTCGACGTGATCGCCGCCGTCGTCAACTATCTCGGCCGCACGGACGGCACGGGTTTCGTGATCACCGGCCCGGTCTGGGAGTACTTCGCCGACCACGAGCGCATGTTCCGGCCGTTGCTGCGGTCCACTCCCTTCGAGGAGCACGACGCGGTGCTGTTCCGGCAGCAGCTCGTCAGCCGCGATCTCGACGGGCTGCTGCGCGAGATCGCCCTCGACCGCGCCAACGGGATCCAGGGCAAGACGGTCATCCACCCCTCGCATGTCGCTGCGGTGCACGCACTCTCGGCGGTCACCCACGAGGAGTACCACGATGCGACGGACATCCTCGACCGCGACACCGGGGGCGTGCAGGCGTCCGGTTACGGAAACAAGATGAACGAACGACGCCCGCACCGGACCTGGGCCGAGCAGACGCTCCTGCGCGCCTCCGTCTTCGGGGTCACCCGCAAAGGAGTCACCTTCGTGGACCTGCTGACCGCACTGGTGGAACGATGACCGGAGTCCTCGAAGTTCCCTGGTCCACTGCAGAATTCGGCCTCACGATCCGGCACGGCGAGTCGTCGTGCGGGTACACCGTCACCGGGCTCGTCGAACCCGGTCTGCGCCGCAATCCCCGCCGCGCGCACCTGCTGGTGTCCACGGTGCTCGGCAAGCACATCCCCACCGACCCCGCCGCGGTGCTCGGTGCGGGCCACCGGCTGGGCGAGCTGGTCGCGGATCTGCTGGGCGACAGCGCCTCCGACGCGGTCGTCCTCGGGTTCGCCGAGACCGCAACGGGTCTGGGCCACTGTGTCGCAGACGCTCTCGCCGCGGCGTGCTGCCTGCACTCGACGCGCCGGCGGGTCCCGGGTGCCGAGGTGTTCACCGGCTTCGAGGAAGGCCACTCGCACGCGACCTTCCATCTGCTCCAGCCCACCTCGGGTGACCTGTTCGCCAATGCGGCACCGCTCGTCCTCGTGGACGACGAGATCTCGACCGGGGCGACCGCGGTGGACGCCATCCGCGCGCTGCACCGCAGCCATCCACGCGAGCGGTACGTGGTGGCGTCGCTCGTCGACATGCGCACGGACGAGCACCGGCGCCGCACGGCCGAGGTCGCCGCGGAGCTCGGTGCCCGCATCGATCACGTGGCCCTCGCGAGCGGGCACGCCGTCGTACCCGACGATCTCGTCGCGCGGGTCTCGGCCCTTCCCGAGCCGCAGCTGAATCCCGTGGGGGACCGGCGCGGGGAGGCGCGGTTCGTGCAGGCGGCATGGCCGTCGCACGTGCCCGACGGTGGACGGCACGGGCTGCTCCGTTCCGACGCACCGGCTTTCGACGCGGCGCTGGAGGCCGTCACCGACGCGGTGACCGCCGTGCGGGACGCCGACCGGCCGGTGATCGTGATCGGGCACGAGGAGCTCATGTACCTGCCGCTGCGGCTGGCCGAGGCCCTCGCCGGGCGCGGCACTCCCACCCGGTTCCAGACCACCACCCGCTCCCCCGCCTACGTCATGGACGTCGACGGGTACCCGCTGCGGCGTGGATTCCGTTTCACGGCACCGGAGCACATCGCCGCAGAGGTCGAGGACGAGGTACCGCGTTATCTCTACAACGCGCAGTGGCCCTCCCCGACGCCGTCGTGTCCGGAACTACCGTCACGTCCGGAACTGGTGCTCGTGATCGACACACCCGCCGACACCGACCGGCTCCGCGCGCCGGGCGGCCTGCTCGATGTGCTCACCGCCGCCGGCGAGGACGTCCTCGTCGTGGTGGTCCCCGCCGCCGACCCGGCCGTGCTCCGTTCCTCCAGGGAGGCGAGATGACCACCCCGCTCACCGGACCCGAATTCGGCTCGTACGCACCCGACGAGGTGACCTGGCTGCTCAAGGACCTCTCCCACGTCGACCTCGAGGGCGACATCGCCGAGCGGGAGGCACGCATCCAGGCCGGGCTGTCGCACTACGCCGAGTCGCTGCCGATCGAGTACCAGCCCGACGCCGCCTACCGCGAATTGTTCGAGAAGGCCCTGGCCGGCACGGCCGGGCGGCTCGCGCACGCCGTCGGGACGGTCACCGAACTGCTGCTCGCCGAACGCGGCCCGGACCTCACGCTCGTCTCGCTCGCGCGCGCCGGCACCCCGATCGGTATCCTGATCCGCCGGTGGGCGCTGCACAAGCACGGCGTGACGCTGCCGCACTACGCGGTGTCCATCGTGCGTGGACGCGGAATCGATTCCGCTGCACTGGACTACATCACGCAACGGCACGATCCGGAATCGGTGGTGTTCGTCGACGGCTGGACGGGCAAGGGCGCGATCGCACGCGAACTGTCCGCCGCCCTCGTCGACTACGCCGCGGCCGGTGGTCCCGTCCTGTCCGACGATCTCGCGGTGCTCGCCGATCCGGGACACTGCGTGCGCACCTACGGCACCCGCGACGACTTTCTGATCGCGTCGGCCTGCCTCAACTCCACGGTGTCGGGGCTGGTGTCGCGAACAGTGCTCAACGACAGGTGGATCGGGCCCGGGGAGTTCCACGGCGCCAAGTTCTACTCCCAGCTGGCCGCCGACGACGTGTCGAACCGCCTCCTCGACACCGTCACCGCCGAGTTCGACCACTGCGGTGACGCCGTCGCCTCCGCCCGCGCGGTGCTCGACTCCGACCGCACCCCGACCTGGGCCGGATGGGAGTCCGTGGAGCAGGTGCGCGCCCGCTACGGCATCTCGAGCGTCAACTTCGTCAAACCCGGCGTCGGGGAGACCACCCGGGTGTTGTTGCGCCGTGTGCCGTGGAAGGTGCTCGTCCGCGACCTCACGGCCGAGGAGCACGCCCATATCCGGCTGCTCGCCGCCGCCCGGAACGTGCCCGTCGAGGAGGTCCCCGATCTCGCGTACTCGTGCATGGGACTGATCAAGGACCTGCCGTGACCGCGTCCGCTCTTGTCGCCACCGATCTCGATCGCACCCTCATCTACTCGCGGGCCGCGATGGCGGACGACCGGCCCGACGACCTGCTGTGCGTCGAGTACTACGAGGGTGCGCCGCTCTCCTACGTCACCGAGGTCGAGGCACGGCTGCTGCGCGAGCTCGCCGACGAGGTGGCCGTCGTCCCCACCACCACACGCACCCCCGAGCAGTTCCGCCGCATCGACCTTCCCGGTGGGCCGTGGCACTACGCCATCACCAGCAACGGCGGCTGCATCCTCGAGGACGGACGGGTGGACGAGGGCTGGCGCCGCCGCATCGAAGGTGCCGTGTGCGCGGGCGGGGCGGGCCTCGACGAAGTCACCACCGAACTGCGCCGCCGGATCTCCGAGGAGTGGGTGTCGAAGTTCAGGATCGCCGACGACCTGTTCTGCTATCTCGTCGTCGACGTCGCCGCGCAGCCCTCCGGCTTCCTCGCGGACTGGCAGGACTGGTGCGCCTCGCGCGGCTGGAACGCCTCGCAGCAAGGCCGGAAGATCTACACGATGCCGGACGGCGTGTGCAAGAGCCGCGCGGTCGCGGAGGTGCGGAACCGGCTCCGGGAGGCCGGGCTCCTCACGGACGACGCCCCGGTCCTCGCCGCCGGCGACGGTGCCCTCGACGCCGAGATGCTCAAGGCCGCCGACGCCGCGATCCGCCCGCGCCACGGCGAACTCGAACTGCTGGACTGGCAGCATCCGACGGTGTCGGTCACCGAGGCCGCGGGCATCGCGGCGGGCGAGGAGATCCTCACCTGGTTCGCCCGGTCCGCTCGGTTCTCCGCGGCTTCGTAGAGTAGGGATGCCAGCCGACCGCCCGCCCGGTCACCGACACAGTGAGGACACATCTTGCCGACTTCGCTCTCCAAGGGTCAGAACGGACCGTTGACCGCGTCCGACGTGGTCGTCTCGCTCGAGTTGACCACCCCGGCGGACCTGTCCGCGCTGCTGGTCAAGGCGGACGGCAAGGTGCGATCGGACGCCGACTTCGTGTTCTTCAACCAGCCCACCGGCCCCGGTGTGCGGCTGGTGCCGGGCGCCCCGGGTCAGGCCGCCTCGCTCGCGGTGTCGCTCGCGCAGGTGCCCGCCGACATCGACCAGGTGCGTGCGGTGATCACCCTCGACGACCCGTCGAGCAGCTTCGGCCGGTTCGCGCCGCCGACCGCCCGTGTCGCCGACGGCACCGGCACCGTGCTGTACGAGTACCTGATCGAGGGTCTGACGAGCGAGTCCGTCGTCATCGCGCTGGAGCTGTACCGGCGCCAGGGCGCATGGAAGGTCCGGGCGGTGGGCCAGGGTTACGCGGGCGGATTCGCGGACCTGGTGACCGACCACGGCGTCAGCGTCGACGACGCTCCCGCGCCGTCCGCTCCGGCTGCTCCCACGCCGCCCCCGGCGCCGCCGGTGCAGACGGCACCTCCCGTGCAGTCTGCGCCTCCGGCGCAGCCGGTTCAGCCCGCACAGCCGGTTCAGCAGGCACAGCCGGCACAACCCGCCGAGGTCAGCCTCACGAAGGCCCGGCCGGTGAGCCTGGTCAAGGGTCAGAAGGTCACGCTCCGCAAGGACGGTGGCGTCGCCCTGACCTACCTGACCATGGGTCTCGGCTGGGATCCGGTGCAGAAGCGCGGACTGTTCGGCAACCGTTCCGCCGACATCGACCTCGATGCCTCGGCGGTGATGTTCGCCGACAACCAGATCGCCGACGTCGTCTACTACGGGCAGCTGCGTTCGAAGGACGGCTCGATCCAGCATCAGGGCGACAACCTCACCGGTGTCGGTGAGGGCGACGACGAGGTGATCCTCGTCGACCTCACCCGCGTGCCCGCGCACGTGAACACCGTGATGTTCATCGTGACCTCCTACAAGGGCCACACCTTCGAGCAGGTGCAGAACGCCTTCTGCCGCCTCGTGGACGGCACCACCGACATCGAACTCGCCCGCTACACCCTGCAGGGCGGCATGCCGTTCACCGGCATGGTCATGGCGAAGGTCTTCCGGCAGGGCGGCGACTGGAGGCTGCAGGCCATCGGCGAGGGGATGCAGGCGAAGCACCCGGGCGAGGCGGCCCCGCAGCTGAGCCGGTTCCTGGTCTCGTAGGCGCCCGTGAGCGAACACTTCACAGCGGGACGCAACGCCCCGCTGACGACTCGTACCGTCCGGTTCACCGCGACCGCCGGCGTCCCGCTGGACGTGTGCGCGTTCGTGGTGGACGACCGGTGGCACGTGTCGTCCCCCGCCGACGCGGTGTTCTACAACCAGCCGGCCACGCCGGGCGTGCGGCTCGAGGGCGACACGCTGCTCGTCGACCCCGCCGCGGTGCGGCCCGGTGCCCGGGTTCTCTGCGCGGTCGGCGCCGGACGTTCGGTACCCGTGACGACCACGCTGGCCGACGCGGCCGGTGGCGTCGTGGCGACGTTTCACGTGGAACCGACCGACGGTGAGACGGCGTTGCTGTGCTGGGAGATCTACCGTCGCGGCGACGCGTGGAAGATCCGCGCGCTCGGGCAGGGTTACACCGGCGGGCTCGAGCGGATGTTCACCGCCCACGGTGTCGAGGTCGACGGCGCAGAGGTCGACCGCGCAGAGGTCGACGGTGCCGAGGGCGGCACCCCGGTCGACGGTGCCGAGGGCGGCACCCCGGTCGACGGTGCCGAGGTCGGCACCCCGACCGACGGTGCCGAGGCTCCCGCGGAACCCGGGCTTCCTCCGCTCGAACTGCTGTGGCGCATCTTCGAGGACGCCGCCCGGTCGGCGGCGGCGTGCACGTCCACCTACGAGTTCGCCCAGCAGCGGCTCGACGACGAACTGTCCGCCGCCGTGGCCGACCCCGCGGACCGCACCGGCCCGGCCGCCGAACGACGACGCGAACGGGCCGAGGAACGCTATCGCGAACTCGTCGACGCCGCGGACGAGCGGTACCGGGACGACAGCGCGGTGCTCACCGCCGAACTGCTCACCGTCGACGCGACCCTGCCGCCGGCCCTCGCGTCATGGTCGTCGCCGAGCTGGTCGCGGCCCGGAACCCCGAGCGACGGGGTGCGCGTCGGCGAGGTGTGGGCCCCCGACCTCGGGGCGCTGCGCATCCCCCTGTGCCTGCCCGCCCCGCTGATCCGGCCGTTGTGGCTCGAGGGCGACCCGGCCGAGCTCGGTCCCGTCGTCTCGGCGCTGACCGTGCGGCTGCTCGCCGCGTGCCCCGGCACGCTGCTGCACCTGATCGATCCCGCGCGTTCGCTGCCCGGGCTCACGAGCCTCACCGCTCCTCTGCTCGCGGGACCACCGGTGCTCGACAGCGAGCACGTCGCGGCCCGGCTGCGGGGACTCGCCGAGGCCGCCGACCTCGACGCCCTGGCCCAGCAGATCGAATCGGAATCCGGTTCGCCCGCACCTCTTCTCGTCGTCCTCGGCAGCATGCCGCACGGATACGGCCAGGAAGACCTGATCCAGCTGCTGCGGTTGGTGAAATCACCTGCGAACCGCAGTATCTCGGTGATCCTCGCCGGTGAGGCGGGCGCGGACGACGATCCGATCGTGCGGTTGCTGCGCGAGGAGGCCGAGTGTCTGCCCGGCGACGCCGAGGGCCACCTGATCGACCCGTGGACCGGCGGGCAGTGGACGTTCACCCCGGACCGTCTGCCCACCGACACGGAGTTGCTGCGCAACGTCGTGGAGGGACCCGGCCGTCAGGACCGCGTGTGACGGCCGGACTCCGCTCATAGGTTTGTCCTAACGTTTCGTGCGGCTGCCGGTCTTTGTAGCCGAC
>k87-1662586_pt1 | contig 17674 bp, 18 predicted proteins | sample MGYA00084031_6733416 | MGnify analysis MGYA00084031
GGGGCAATTTGGAACTGAACGTGATGATGCCGATGATGGCGCGCAACCTCCTGGAGGCGATCGAGCTGACGGCCGGCGCGGCGGCCGCCTTCAAGGACCGGTGCGTCGACGGCATCGAAGCCGATCGCGAAAGGTGCGAGAGCTTCATCGAGCAGAGCCTGGCCATGTGCACGCCCTTAGCGAAAGTGATCGGCTACGACCGCGCGGCTCAGATCGCGAAAGCCGCCTACGAAAGCGGCCGCACCGTGCGGGAGATTGCGCTTGAGCAAGGCGTCCTCCCTGCGGACGAGCTGGCCAAGGTGCTCGATCCCCGCAGCATGACGGAGCCGCAGCAATAGGCGGCAGAGCATTGGCTTACGCGGCCGGCGATCGCCGCCGCCCGGTGGGCGGCGGCGATTTTCGCGCCGCCTTCGCCCGCCGCAGGCCGCCCCGCAAAAACAAGGAGGGCGGCCCGTTTGGGCCGCCCCGGCTGCCTTCGCCCTTAAGCTCTAGCGCCAGTTAAACGTGTGAACCGCTTTTAGCCACTGCTCGCGCGCCGCGCCCGTATAGCTCGACGCATTGCCCACAAAGGCCAGATAGGCCATCCGGTTGCCCCGGGTGAACATCACCATGCGGACCATTGCGTTCGGCCCTCCCGGCGCGCTTCCTTCGAGGACGCGGAAACGGGCCGACAATCCCTGATCCGTGGTGATGGTCGAGTCGTTCGTCATCCGGCTGTTTTCGACGGATGCCGCCCAGCGGCCGGAGATGGCGTTCCAGGCCCGGTTCACGTCGGTGCCCGGCAGCGTGCCGATGATCAGCATCGGCCCCTTCTCGCCGAGAGCCACTTCGAGTGACGTGGTGCCTCCCCACTCCACCTGTACGTATGCGAAGGCGGTGGCCGGGATCTTCACTTCATAAGGGGGCGATCCATCCCAATACCACCAGTACTGCTCCTCATCGGAGAGGTAGTACTCGCCGGCGTAAGCGGTCGCACTCAATGCGATGAGGAGCGCGCACGCCAAGAGAACTCTCTTCATGGTTCGATCCCTCTTTCGGGCTAATCGTCGACCCGGACCTAAGCCCGCCCCCCCTCGGTCTCAGCGGCGCTCACGCTACTGCTTTTCGCTGATGGCCTTCTCCCAGACCGCATCGGGCAGTCGCAAATCGGCCGTGGCCAAAGGCTCGCGGCTGTACCCCACGATCCGATCCTCGTACGGGATGGACTCCGGATCCCGGTAGATCAGTCCCCTCACCCATCCGTCGTACTGGCGCAGCAGCTCCATCGCCGCGCCCCGGTCCGTCACATCCCGGCCGGTCTGTTTATCGAGCTCGTCCAGGTTGACCAGATTTTGCCGGAACCAATCGTAGGTGTTGATCACGTTGAACGTGACACAGGGGCTGAAGACGTTAATCAAGGCGAACCCGGGGTGCTGAATCCCCTCTTTGATCAGCCGCGTCAGCTGTCTTACATCGCTGGAGAAACCCTGAGCCACAAAGGTGGCGCCCAGGGAGAGCGCACTCAGCGCCGGCCGCGCAGGTCTTTCAATGCTCTTTTGGCTCACCTTCGTCTGGAATCCCAGGTCGGACGTGGGCGAGTTCTGACCCTTTGTTAGACCGTACACCTGGTTGTCCATCACAATATAGGTAATGTTGATGTTCCTGCGAATCGCATGGGTGAAGTGGCCCATGCCGATGCCGTATCCGTCACCGTCGCCGCCGGCCGCGATAACGGTCAGATTCCGGTTAGCCAGCTTCACGCCCATCGCAGCCGGGAGCGCCCGTCCGTGGGTCACGTGGAGGTTGTACGAGTTCACGTAATTGCCGATCTTTCCGGAGCACCCGATCCCCGCGACCAACGCGACCTCGTGCGGTTTCAACCCGAGATCGGCGAGAGCCCTTTGCAGTGAGGCCAAAACGGCGAAATCCCCACAGCCCGGGCACCACCAAGACTCGGCCTCGGTCTTAAACTGCTGTACGCTGACTGCCATGCTCGACCGACTCCTTCACCACGTTGATGATCTCCGCCGGAAAGATCGCAATCCCATTGTATTTGCGCAGGTGTTCAATGCGCGGGTAGACGTACCGGCCGTCCACGTTCTCCCGGAACAGCGCCGCTTCAATCAAGAACTGCAGCTGGCCGTTGGCGTTCTGTTCCACGACCAGCACCCGCTTAGCCCGGGCCACCATTTGCGCCAGCTCTTTACCGGGGAAGGGTGCGAGCACCCGCAAGTGCGCGACGGCCGCTCCAATCCCTTGAGCCCGCAGCTCCTTAGCCGCCTCCGACATGGCGCCGCGCGGCGAGCCGAAGCCGATCATCAGCACGTCGGGATCAGCCGGCCCTTCGTAAATGATACTTTCGGCGTCGATCTTCTCCACCTTGCGCGCACGCTTGTTCACCATGGCGACGCGGTTCTCCGGGTTTTCCGAGACCCACCCGTAGATACCGTGCTCCGCGCCGGTTGCCAAGTACTGCCCGCCCTCTTGACCAGGGATGGAGCGAGGCGAAATCCCCGACTCGGTCTGCAAAAAGCGCGGGAAGCGAGGATGTCCCTCGTGCTTGAGCTCTTCCTCCGTGGCAATCCACCCGCGGTCGATGGGAATGCGGTCGCGGTCCAAGCGGTCCACCGTCGCCTGATCGAGCGAGAGTGCGAGATCCATCGCCACCAGCACCGGCGACTGATGCCGCTCGGCCAAGTTGAAAGCGAGCTGCGCGTCGTAGAAGGCCTCTTCAGGCGTCCCGGGGGCAAGGAGGATGCGCTGCGTGTCGCCGTGGGTTCCAAACAGGAGGGCCCACAGATCGCTTTGCTCCTGTTTGGTGGGCATCCCGGTACTGGGGCCGCCCCGCTGGCAGTCGACCACGACCACCGGAATCTCGCAGATGTGAGCCAAGCCCAAAATCTCCTGCATCAACGACAGACCCGGCCCGCTGGTCGCCGTCATCGCCCGTACCCCGGTGTAACCGGCGGCGACCGCGGCCATAATCGCTGCCATCTCGTCCTCGGTTTGAATCGCGACGCCGCCCACCTGAGGCATGTACTGTTCCATATAGCTGAGAATCTCCGACGCGGGCGTGATCGGGTATCCGGCCATGAACCGGCACCCGGCGACCAGCGCTCCCAGGGCAAACGCCTCGTTGCCCGTCAGCAGCAAGGGGGTGATCGGCTGACCGTCTTCACCGATCCGCGGCCGCGGCGGAGCCAGTGAGAGCCTCCGATCCGGTGGCCACTCTTTCGCTACATACTCGTACGCCTTGCGCAGCACGGCCACGTTGGCCTTCCAAACCTTTTCGCCCTTCCGTTCGAACTGGCGGCGCAAAGCGTCCTCGAACTCATCGAGCGGCAGATTCATCAAATAGGCGGACGCGCCCAAAGCCGCCACGTTGCGCATGATCCGGTGGCCTTCGGCCGTCGCGATCTCGCTGAAAGGAACGACCACCAGCTCCGCTTTGGACCCCTCTGGTAAAGCGGGCTTAAAGTCGGAATCCGCCAGAATGAGTCCCCCCGAGGCCAGGAAACGGTGGTTGCGATCGATCGTCTCCTGATCGAGTGCGACAAGGATGTCGTCCTCGTGGGACGGAGCCTGGACGATTTCGGTACCGATGCGAATGGCGTAATTGCTGTGCCCGCCTTTAATTCGCGAAGAGAACTGCCGGTACGCATAGACGAAATAGCCCATACGGTTCAGGACCAATGCCATCATGGCACCGGTCGATTCGACGCCTTGACCTTGCTCCGCCCCGACTTTCCAAGTGAGGGCGCGCGGGTGGGGTACAACGTTGTCGGGCATTGGATGGGTGTGCTCCTTCCTCATATCCCTGGCTGCCTCAGTGGTATGCGCGACCGAACACACGTGCCGTCCGCGGTGCACGAACGCACATGCCCGTCGCACGTGAGGGGTCCACCGCACCCACCGTTTCGCAAAGACCTTGAACCCACGTACATTGTACGAGAACCGTTCGAATACATCAACCGGTTCAGGTGGGATTCAAGCGCTGCCGAAGGGGTAATTCGTGCCTGAGGGCAAGGAGCCCTGCTTCCACCGGCGCTTATTGCCACGGCCGCCAGTACGCCTGCGGCAGCCGGCGCGGTTCAACTTTGGCAGAGCGCTGCGCCAAGGTATAATGGAGATGACAAGAGCGTCACGCGTCGGGAGTTGAACAAGCCATGATGATTCGCTGCAGCTGTGGTAACGAGACGTCTTTGATGCCGGGAGGCAAGCCGGGCTACTTCTTGCGCGATGAAGCGTGGTACGACAAAGCGACCGGCGAAGTCCGGTGCCCTAAATGCAAGAACGCGGCGCTGCCCGTTCAGGTGATCGACGCTTCGACGTCGCCGGTCAAGGTGCAGTTGGTGCCCGGCCGCAGCGTACCCAAGCCCGCGTTCTGGAGTTAGGCGCGGCCCCGTTGCGGCTCCCTAGCCCGTTAAAAGCTGGAAGCGGCGCCGGACGTACCGGCGCCGCTTCTCCTTTCGCCTTCCGGCTGACGCCGCCTGAAAGCTGACACCGGCAGACGTTTAGGGAAGGGGAAGCAGGTTGCTGGCCAGCGCGATCGCGCCGCCGGGCATAAGTCCCAGATACACGGTCCCGACCGCGCAGACGGCGACAACCAGCGCCAACGCGTAGGACCAGCCGATCGCCTCCGGCCCGGTCGCGTCCGCGGCCTCCTCCGTCGCCGCCGCCTCGGCGACGGCCTCCTCTTCAACATGCGCCGCCTGCCGGTCTCCAAACATGACCATCACGACACGCAAGTAAGCGTAGGCTGAAATCGCCGAGGTGACGGCCAGGGCCCCCACCAGCCACCCCGCCGCCTCAGCCCCGCTCGCGAGCGCCGCCGAAGCCAGGAGCAGCTTTCCCGAAAAGCCAGCGGTGGTAGGAAAACCGATCAGGGAGAGCATGAAAAGGGTCATCAATGCCGCCAAGACGGGCCGCCGGTGGAAAAGCCCCTCTAGATCCTCAAGCCGGTCCCCTTCTCCGTGCCGGCTGCTCAGCCAAACGACAATCGCCAGCGCCCCCACGTTCATAAAGAGGTAGGCCAGGAAGTAAAACGCGGCGGCCGAGATCCCTTGGCGCGTCAGGCCGACGAGCGCCAGCATCAAATAGCCGGCGTGAGCGATTCCCGAATACGCGAGAATCCGCTTCACGTTCCCCTGCACACACGCTCCCAGGCTCCCGACGATCATACTCAGGACTGCCAGCACCCACAAGGGTACGAGCAGTGCGCCCGAGGGATCGGGAAGTGCAGCCATCAGGAAGCGGACCAGTGCGGCGAAGGCTGCGGCCCGCGTGCCGACGGTCATAAAGGCCGTGATCGGCGCGGGCGCGCCCTGGTACACGTCCGGCGCCCACGTGTGGAAGGGTACCAACGCCAGCTTGAAAGCGAAGGAGAGCATCACCAGGCCGACGCCCACCTTCAGAAGCGCCGATCCTCCCCCACTCCACGCCGCGAAGATGCTCGCCAAGCTGACGCTTCCCGTTTGACCGTAAATGAATGCAAGCCCGTACAGCATCGCGGCCGAAGCGACAGAGCCGAGGACCAGGTACTTCAGACCGGCTTCCTTGCCGCGCAAATCACGTTCGCCGAAAGCCACGAGGACGTACAGGCTGAGCGAGAAGAGCTCAAGCCCTAAAAAGAGCGTGAGGAAATTGCCCGCCCCGGCCAGAACCATCATACCCATGGCCGCCCACATCACCAGGGCCAGGTATCCCGGGACGTCTTCCTCCCGGCGAAAGAAGCTGAGCAAGATGGCCAAAAAGGCCGCCGTCAACACAATGAGTCCGAACAACAGTCCAAAGCGGTCGACAATATAAGCGCCGCCGAAGGCCGTCATCCCGCCGGTGATCCGAGCGAACCCCTCCGCCGCGCCGCTTGCCGCGACCAGGTCGCGCAAGGAGACGGTGTACCAAAACGAGAGTGCGACCCCGGCCAAAGCCGCCGCGTAAGCCCAGGGCCGCGACCGTCCCGCGGGCAAAATCAAGTCGAGGACTAACACCACCAGCGCCGCAGTCGCCAGCGTAATCAGTGGCGCAATCGCACTGAAGTTGATGTCCACGATCGTCACTGTCACTTCCCCCCAGCTCCGGCCTTCCTTATACCAATAGGAAGTAAAATACGAAGGCGGCGACTCCGGCAAAGAGCGTCAGCGCGTAACGCCGCAGATAACCCGATTGGAAGCGCAAAGCGCCCTCCCGGGCGAGGCGACCGACGACACCGGCGCCCCACATGTACAGGGCGTCGATGTAGAATCCGCTGATCACGGGGCCGCTAAGAGGCCGCCCTGCGCTTTGGCGCGCCCGCAGGCGCCCCCCTCCCTGCGGACCAAAACCCTTTACGCCGATGACGAAGCCCACCAGGGCGACGGCCAAAGTCGCCAGTGCGGGCCAGCCCAAAGCGCCCACGTGTACCGAATGCCCGCCGTAGGCTGCGAAGACCGGCGCGAGGAAGCTCTCAGGGACCTGTGACACTCCCGGCACGGCGATCCATCCGGAGACGATTGAGAAGATCGCAAGGATGCCCACCGGAAGCGCCATCAATCCGGCACCGCCGTGACCGTGCTCGCCTTGCTCCTCACGGCTTTCCTCGCTGCCGGCAAAGACCAGCGCGAACAGGCGCGCCATGTAATACGCCGTCAGTCCAGCCGTGATGACGCCGATCAGCCACAGGCCGACGTGCCCCTGGGCCAACGCCGCGGCCAGAATCTCGTCCTTGCTGAAGAAGCCGGCAAAGCCCGGCGCCCCTGCGATGGCGAGCACGCCAGTCAGAAACGTCCAATAGACGAAGGGCAGGCGCCGGCCCAGTCCACCCATCCTCCGGATATCCTGCTCTCCGCCCAAGTGGTGGGCGACCATGCCGGCTCCCAAAAAGAGCAGCGCTTTGAAAAAGGCGTGGGTAAAGAAGTGAAACGCCGACGCCGCATAAGCCCCGACGCCCGCACCCAGCAGCATGTAACCCAGCTGGCTCATGGTCGAATAAGCAAGGACGCGCTTGATATCAAACTGCCGCATCGCCACGACCGCGCCGTACAAAGCGGAGAGGGCGCCGACCACCGCCACGACCTGCATCGCGACCGGAGAGGCGCTAAACAGCGGAAACGCGCGAATGACTAGGTAAACACCGGCCGTCACCATGGTGGCGGCGTGAATCAGCGCGCTGACGGGCGTCGGTCCCTGCATCGCGTCGGGAAGCCACGTGTGTAGCGGCAGCTGCGCCGACTTCGTCACCACGCCGAGAAGCAGCAGGAGGCAGATGGCGGTCACCGCATGAGGAGCCGCCTGGGCCGCTCCGGCGAAAACCTCCGCGTACGTGAAGGAGCCGAACTCCCTGAACATCAGGGCAAGGCCAATGACCATACCGACCTCGCCGGCGGCGTTGAGCAAAAATGCCTTGCGCGCCGCTGCCCGCGCCTCGGCCTTCTGGTTCCAAAAACCGATCAAAAGGAAGGAGGCAAAGCCTACGTTGGCCCACCCGATCAGAAGGCCGACGAAGTTGTCGGCCAAGACCAGCAGCGCCATCGCGAAAATGAAGTAGTTCAGCTTCGCGAAGAAGCGGACGTACCCTTCGTCGCCCGCCATGTAGCTGATCGAGTAGAGGTGGATCAAGAAGCCGACGCCCGTGACGATCAGCAGCCACCAAAGAGCGAGAGCGTCCGCCATCAGGCCGAAGGTGAGTGAGAGCCTCTCCGTCTCGGCCCACACGAAGAGGGGCTGGTATAAGCTCGTCCCCGACTCCTTGAGGGCGCCCAGCGCTTGCAGCGTGACGACGAAACTGGCCAGTACCAGCAGGCTGGCCAGCCAGCCGCTTGCGCTCCCTGTCAGCGTCCGCCTTCCCAGCGCTAAGACAGCGGCGCCCAGCAAGGGCAAGAGCAAGATCCAAAGAAGCGTCCCGGTTTCCAATCGTCTCGACCCCTTTTAGCCCGCGAGCTAGCCCCGCAACATGCGGGCCGCATCGACGTTCACGTCGCTCCTACGCCGGAAAAGCAACACGATAAGAGCAAGACCAATCGCGACCTCCGCGGCCGCGACCGTGATCACCATGAAGGCAAAGATGTGCCCCTCCATGTTGCCCCACTGGCGCGCGTAGGCGACAAAGGCGAGGTTGACGGCATTCCACATCAGCTCGATGCACATGAGCACCGAAAGCGGGCTTCGGCGGACCAAAAGACCCGCCCCGCCGATCGCAAAGATGATGGCGCTCAGCACCACATACCCCTGCAATAACTCCGGATTCACGGGTACGCCTCCCCACGTCACGATTGCCGCCGTCCGACGAGCACGATAACGCCGACCACGGCCACCATCAGCACGAAAGCCGTCAGTTCAAAGGGAAGCAGGTGCGTCGTGAGCAGTTCCCGCCCAAACGCGCTCGCCGATCCGAATCCGCCGGGCAGTGCGTCGGCGCCGGTGGGGGCGAGCCCGCTGCGGGCGATCGCCGCGATGAGAAAGATCCCCACGAGCGCTGCCGCGCCGTAGCCCAGCTCACGCTGGCCAAGGAGCCTGTCGCTTCCCGTTTCCTTTGCCTCTTTCCGCACTGAAAGGAGCGCGACGACAAAGAGGAAAAGAATCAGGATCGCCCCGGCGTAAATGATCACCTGGATGAGTGCCAGGAACTCAGCGTCGAGCGACAAGTATAAAGCCGCCAGCGCTACAAAATTGACAATCAAAGCGATCACGCTGTGCACCGCCGTGCGGGATGCGACCACCCCGATCGCCGCGAGAACCGCGACGATTCCTGCAACCCAAAACAGCGCAGTCAAAGTACGTCCACCGCCTTGCGCCCCGAGTACTCCGGGTACACATGCTCGGGCACTTCGAAGTGGCTGGTATGCTTGTTTACCAGCCGATCCCGGCCGTACCGCAGGGCTTCCCGGGTAAAGTCGGCAAGCTCAAACTCTTGAGTCAGGTGCAGCGCCTCGGTCGGGCAGGCCTCCTCGCAAAGGCCGCAAAAGATGCAGCGCAGCATGTCGATCTCGTACTTGTACGCGTAACGCTCTCCTGGAGAATGTGGACGCTCCGGGTCGTTCTCCTTCGCCATCACGGTGATGGCCGCCGCCGGGCACGCGACCTGACACAGCTCGCAGCCGATGCACATCTCCAGCCCGTTCTGGTAGCGGCGCAGCTCGTGCCGCCCGCGAAACCGGGCACTGCGCGGTTTCTTTTTGTCAGGATACTCAATCGTCGACTTCTCGCGAAAGAGCGAGCGCAGGGTGGTACCCATCCCTTTTACGATGCCCCTGATCATGCCGTCAAGCCACCCCTTTCGAATGCCAAACGATTAACTGAGCCCCACCACGAGCGCCGTGCCAAGCAGGTTCACGAAGGCCACCGGAAGCAGCACCTTCCACCCGAAGGCCATTAGCCGGTCGTAGCGCAGGCGCGGCAGCGTGGCCCGCAGCCAAACGAAGACAAAGAGCAGGAGAGCCACTTTCAGCGCGAACCAGACGAAGCCGGGCACCGGCAGCCACGACGGCCCGTTCCACCCCCCCAGGTAGAGGAGCGTCACCAGCGACGACATCGTGATCATATTCACGTACTCGGCCATCGCAAACATGGCGAACCGGATCCCGCTGTACTCCGTGTGGTATCCGGAGACCAGCTCAGTCTCGGCTTCGGGCAGGTCAAAGGGGACGCGGTTCACTTCGGCGATCGCGCTGATAAAGAAGACCAGGAAGCCGATGGGATTCAACAGGATGTACCACAGGCGCTCCTGCGCGGCGACGATCTCGTACAAGTTGAGCGAGCCGGCCATGAGGACCACGCCGATAAGACTCATCCCCAGCGCCAGCTCGTAGCTGATCATCTGAGCCGTCGAACGCAGCGAGCCGAGAAGCGCATACTTGCTCTGCGAGCCCCATCCCGCCAAAGTGAGCCCGTACACGCCCATGGACGTGGTCGCGAGGAGGACCAGTACGCCGGCGTTCGGATTGATGACGGAGAACTCGATCGTCTGGCCGAACAGCTGGATCGGCGGCGCCACGGGAATGACGGCGAAAGCGGCCAGGGCGACGAACAGGCTGATGATCGGCGCCAGATGGTACGTCGGCCGGTCAGCGTCCGCCGGAATGATATCCTCCTTGAAGATCAGCTTCACCGCGTCGGCAACAGGCTGCATGAGCCCCCAGGGCCCGGTTCGGTTCGGTCCCAAGCGGAGCTGGATGTACCCCAAGATCTTCCGTTCCAGCAGCATCGTGTACGCGAAGACGGTTAGCAGCGCGACGACGATGACCACCGATTTCACAGCGACAACGAGGACTGCGTTCACGGCCTCAGCCGACCTCCTCAGCGACGGGCTTGAGCAACTTGACCGTCACCCGCGCTCCGGCACCCAGCTTGTTGACAGGCGCCTCGACGAGTCCCTGCGGAGCCTGCACCGTTCCGGGAATCACACGTTCATCGACGCTCACCGTGAGGGTGATGGCCCCGTCCTCGTTTTGCAGCCTCACCGGCTGGCCTGCTCCGAGCCCCAGCCGCTCGGCGTCGCTGGGGTGAACAGCGGCGGCGGCCACCGGACGTGCCCGCTTAACGCCTTCATCGAAGTAGGCCGTTCCTCCGCCGGCAAAGAGGCGTTCGACAGGGACCAGGACCAGCTCGTCTTCCCCGGCCTTCGGCTGCCGGCCGGCGGAACGCTTCCCGGCGGCGCCGGTCAACGTCATCTCCGCGGGGGCGGGCGCGAGACGCTCCCGCTCACTCCAGCCGGCCAGGCGCTCCATCTCCCACTCCAACTCTTGGGCGCTGGAGAAGATGCGCGCCCCTAGGGCGGCGGCGATCCCGACGAAGATCGCTTCGTCGGTGCGGCTGTCGAAGTCGTCGGCCATCGCCCGCTCGACCCGCTGCACCGTGCCGTCGAAGGCGGTGTAGTGACCGCGCTTGGCGGGGAACGATGCGGCCGGCAAAACAACGTCCGCCTTTTCGGCTGTCTCCGTCAGGAACAGGTCCTGGACAATCAAAAAGGGCACCGTATCGAGCGCCGCCTCGACGGCCGCCCGATCGGGGTACGTGTTGAGCAAGTTCGCGCCGGCAAGGTAGAGAGCCTGGATGCCGCCGGAGGCTGCTTGTGCGAGCATCTCGGCCGTGCTCCAACCTTTCTGCGCGGGAAGCGGGCTCTGCCACGCTTCCTCGAACGCCTCTCGCGCCTGGGGATCGTCCACCCGTTTATAGCCGGGCAGGCGCTCGGGATGGACGCCCATGGCTTCGGCGCCCCAAGCGTTCGCCTGCTCCCCGGGGATCAGCAGGTGCACCTGGCTGCCCGAACCGGCCAGCCGGCGCAAAAGCCCCACCAGCGCCTCCCCGACCTGGGGATCCCTGCCGCTCCACAGCGCCACGATCCGCTCTTCGCCGGCGAGCAGCTCGGCGATGCGCTCGCTGCCAAGCTCCGCTGCCACCCGGTCGGGCTGTACCGGGAACTGGTGGACCGGGGTCCGGTACTGAGGCATCGCCGGTCCCACGGCGACCAGCTTGGCCCCCCCTCGCTGCGCCGCGCGGCGAATACGCAGATCGGCGACGGGCGCCCGCTCGACCGGGAGAATATCGACGAGCAGCAGCGCGCTGGCCCGGTTGATGTCCGTGATCCGGCCGGGGAACTCCGCATTCGACGCAACGTACTGCCTGCCGGTGCGCCAATCGATGTTGGGGCTGCCCAAAGCGGCTCGCACCAGCTTCTGGAAGAGGTACGCCTCCTCGTTGGTGAGCCGGCCTCCACCGATGGCCCCGATGGCCTTGGCCCCATGGTCGCGGATCACGCTGCGCAGGCGAGTCGCGATCTCGCCGAAAGCCTCTTCCCAGCTGACCGGGACAAACCGGCCTCCCTTTTTGAGAAGCGGCTGTTTGACCCGCACGTCGGAACCGACGTACTTGAAATTGAACCGGCCCCGGTCACACAACCAGCCGCCGTCGGTGGCCGCGTTGTCGCGGACGGTGATGCGCAGCAGCTCGCCGAAGCGAAAATCGAGGTTGATGTTGCACCCCACGGAGCACCCCGTACAGACGGAAGGAGCTCGCGAAAGGTCCCACGGCCTCGCCTTGAAGCGGTACAGGTCGGAGGTGAGGGCGCCCACCGGGCACAGCTCGATGGTGTTCCCGGAAAAGTAAGAGTTGAAAGGCTCCCCGTCGGCGGTCGTGACGATGGCTTCATGGGCCCGCTGCGTCACCACCAGATGCTCCTCCATCGTCACTTCGCGGTCGAAGCGGGTGCAGCGCCGGCACAAAATGCAGCGCTCCTGGTCAAATACGATAAAGTTCCCCAGATCGACCGCTTTCGGCTTGCGCACCTTCGGATCGAGGGAGCGGCTTACCGCAGGCCCGTAACGGAACGTGTTATCCTGCAGCGGGCACTCGCCCCCTTTGTCGCAGACAGGGCAGTCCAAGGGGTGATTGAGGAGCAGGAACTCAATGACGCCTCGCTGCAGGTTTTTCACCACGTCGCTTTGGGTGCGCACCACCATGCCGTCGGAGACGGGCATGGTGCACGCCGTCACCGGTTTGCGCTGTCCTTCCACTTCGACCAAGCACATGCGGCACACGCCCGCCGGATCGAGTTTGGGATGGTAGCAAAAGACGGGGATCTCCTGGTTGGCGTACTTGGCCGCCTCCACGAGGAGGATGCCTTTCGGCACCTTTACCTCTTTGCCGTCGATGGTGATCGTCACCATTTCCGTACTCACGCCGAACGCACCTCCCGGGAACGCAGACCGCACACCTTGCCGGCGGCGTGCGCCTTGAACTCATCTTCAAAGTGGGTGAGCACCGACTGGAGGAACGTGATCGAGAAATCGGAGAGGAGGCAGATGGTCGTGCCGCTCATCGTCTGCTTCAACGAGCGGAGCACCTCCAAGTCGTGCTCCGTCCCGCCGCCGCTTTCGAGCCGCCGCAAAATCCGCGCCGTCCACGCGGTCCCCTCCCGGCACGGCGTGCACTGACCGCACGACTCGTGCGAGAAGAAGTCGGCGTAGTACAAAGCGGTCCGTACCATACAGGCGCGCTGGTCGAAGACCATCACGCCCGCCGTCCCCAGAATCGATCCGGCCGCCGGCACCGAGTCAAAGTCCAGCGGCGTGTCCAGCTTGTCGGGCAGGAGGACGGGTGACGACGCGCCCCCGGGTTGCACCGCCTTCAGCACACTTCCCGGCAGCAGCCCGCCCGCATGCTCTTCGATCAGCTCTCGCAGCGTAATCCCCAGGGGAAGCTCGTAGTTGCCCGGGCGGCGCACGGCACCGCTGACCGAAAAGATCTTCGGGCCCGGACTCTTCTCGGTCCCGATCGACCTAAACCACGCGGCTCCCCGCTCGACGATCGCGGGAACGTTGCAAAGCGTCTCCACGTTGTTGATGATCGTCGGCATTCCGTAAAGGCCCGAGACGGCCGGGAAGGGAGGCTTTAGGCGGGGCTCTCCCCTTCCTCCTTCGAGCGAGCTGAGCAGGCCGGTCTCCTCGCCGCAGATGTACGCGCCCGCGCCCCGGTGCACAGTGATCTCCTGGCTGAAGTCGGAGCCGAGGATTCTCTCGCCCACGTACCCCTTTTCCCGGGCCTGAGCCAGCGCTCGCACGAGGGTGTCATAGCCGCGTTTAAACTCGCCGCGGATGTAGATAAACGACTGCGCGCAGTTTGTCGCGTAAGCGCTGAGGAGGATGCCTTCAATCAACAGGTGCGGATTGTACTCGATCAGCATCTTGTTGTTGAAGGTGCCCGGCTCGCTCTCGTCGGCATTGCAGCAAAGGTAGCGCGGCCGCCCGTCGTCGGGAAGGAAGCTCCACTTCATCCCCGTGGGAAAGCCAGCGCCCCCTCGCCCCCGCAGCCCGGAGGCTTTCACCTCCTCCAGCACGTCGGCGGGAGAAAGCTGCTTCAGCGCCTTGCGCAAAGCCTGATACCCGCCCTGACTTTCGTACACTTCGATGTCGGTGAGGTCCACCTCACCGATGCCCTTTGTCAAAACCGGCTCGAACGCCACGGGTTTACCCCCTGTCAACCGCCTTCACCGGCGGGATGCCAAAGCGATCAGAGATCGCCCGCGGATCCTCACCGGCTCGGATCGCAGCGATGATTTCATCCGCGCGCTCCTTGGTCACCCGGCCGCAGTACTCCAGATTCACCTGCACGGCCGGCGCGCCGTCACAGGCGGCGATACACTCCCCGGTAACCAGGAGCGAGATGAGGCCGTCCGGCGTCGTCTCCCCCACCTTGATGCCAAGTCGCTCCTCAAAGTGGCGGGTGAGCTCCTCGGCGCCGGAGAGGCCGCACTGGATGTTGCCACAGATCGTGATGACGTACTTCCCCTTCGGCGTGCGGTAAAAAAGAGAGTAAAAGGAGCACACCGACTCCACCCGGGCCGGCGTCGTCCCCATGATCCGGGCAATCGCTTCAATGTCTTCGTCCGCAATCCAGCCGCGCTCTTCTTGCGCCAAATGGAGCAAGGGCATGATGGCCGACGACGGCTTGGGATAGCGGGCCATGATCGCCTTGATCTCATCGGCGCGACTTTTCACCCAGGTTGGCTCGCTCATCGGTCGACCTCCCCAAAGACCGGGTCTACTGTAGCGATGACCGCGACCATGTCTGCCACCAGTTCGCCGCGAATCATTTCAGGGATCGCGAAGGTGTTGTAGAAGGAGGGCGGCCGAGTCCGCACCCGCCAAGGTTTGTTCTTGCCGTCGGATACGATGTAGTAGCCGAGCTCCCCGCGCGGGCTTTCCACGGAGACGTAGACCTCGCCGGCGGGCACGTCGAAGCCGTAGGAGACCAGCTTAAAGTGGTGAATGAGCGATTCCATGCTCTCCCGCACTTCGTGCTTGGGCGGCCGGACCAGCTTCCGGTCTTGGATCCGCCACTCGCCGGTCGGTGTGATCTTCTCCAGCGCCTGCCGGCAGATCTTCCACGACTCCTTGAGCTCCGCCATCCGCACATGGTACCGGTCGTACACGTCCCCTTCCGTGCCGACGGGTACGTCGAAATCAAATTCCTCATAACTTAGATACGGGAAGGCCTTGCGCACGTCGTACTTCACACCCGAAGCTCGCAGGTTCGGGCCGGTCAGTCCGTAAGCGATGGCCTTCTCCGCCGAGATCTTGCCGATGCGGCGAATGCGGTCCAAAAAGATGGGGTTCTCGTTTAAGATCGCTTCCAGTTCTTCCAGGCGGCGGGGGAATTTGGTCAAGTACTCGTCGACCATCTTGTGGAAGTGTGACGGAATATCTTGAGCGAGCCCACCAACTCGGATGTAGCTGGGGTTCATGCGCGCTCCCGACGTCTCCTCGAAGATGTCGAGGATTCCTTCGCGCATATCAAACGCGTAGAAAAAGACGCTTTGCGCTCCCAAATCCAATCCCGTCGTCCCCAGCCACGCGAGATGGCTCGCCATCCGCTGCAGTTCGACCAGGAGGACGCGGATGTAGGTGGCCCGCTGCGGCGGGGTGATGCCGAGAAGCTTTTCCACGCCCAAAACGTACGCCAGGTTGTTGGACAGCGGCGACAGGTAATCCATCCGGTCGATGACGGTGATCGCCTGCTCCCACGTGAGCGCCTCCGCCGTCTTCTCGATCCCGGTGTGGAGGAACCCGATCTCCGGAACACAGTCGACGACCGTCTCACCCTCCAGCTCCACAATCAGCCGCAAGACGCCGTGCGTGCTGGGATGGTGGGGGCCGACGCTGATGATCATGCGGTCGTCCGTTGCCGACTCCACGCGGTAGCCGCGGGGGTCGACATGTTCAAGCGGAAGGTGCGCTGGGTCCAACTTCGCCATGTTGACAACCCACCCCAAAGTAAACTTCGAACCCCGTCGCCCCTGCTTACGGGTCGCCGGGCAGCCTCGGCGCGTGGAACCGGCTCTTTTCGGCGGCGTAGCGCGCCTCGATCGCCTCGCGGGGCCCCCGCAAGGGGTAATCCTTGCGCAAGGGGAATCCCTCCCAGTCGCTCGGCATCAAGATGCGAGTCAAGTTGGGATGGCCGCTGAAGCGGACGCCGAAAAGGTCGTACACCTCGCGCTCCGCCGGGATCGCGCTGGGCCAAAGCGAGGCCGCGCTGGGAACTTCAGGGTGTTCGTCGCTCTCAGGCGAACACCGCAGCCGCACGCGATCCAGATTGTTTAGATCCAGGAGGTGGTAGACCACCTCAAAGCGGGGTCGCCGAGGCAAGTAGTCGACCCCGCCCACATCGAGCAGCATCCCATACCCACTCTCTTTGAGGAAGGCAAGGACATCCAACAGGACGCCGGGCTTCACTTGGAACTGCGGGATTTCGAAGGGAGTCTCAAGGGGGACGACGGCCTCACCGAACCGTCCCGCCAGTGCCTCGGTGAGCGCGTCAGGCTTCACGGGCCATCACGCCGCCTTTCGCACGACCGCGCTGGATCGAGTCTTGCAGCTTCAAGATCGCGTCGAGGACCGCATCGGGGGTGGGAGGACACCCCGGCACGTACACATCGACCGGAATCACGTGGTCCACCCCTTGGACGATCGCGTAATTGTCGAAGATGCCGCCGCTGGACGCGCAAGCCCCCATCGCGACAACCCACTTCGGCTCGGCCATCTGCTGGTAAATCTGCTTAATCACGGGGACCATCTTGTTTGAGAGCCGGCCGGAGACGATCATGAGGTCGGCCTGGCGCGGCGACGCCCGGAACACCTCGGCGCCGAAGCGAGCCGCATCGTAACGCGGCGCCACCAGGTTCATCATCTCGATGGCGCAGCAAGCCAATCCAAAGGTGAGCGGCCACATCGACGACTTCTGCGCCCAGCGAACAAACTTGTCGACCGTGGTCAAGTAATACTGCCCGTTCCCTATTTCCACGACAATCCCCCCTTCTTCCACTCATACGCGTAGCCGATGCCCAACACGCCAGCGTACACGATCATGACGATCAGCGCGTACGCGCCAAGGCCTGCCGCCTTAAATTCCTGTAACGTGACCGCCCAGGGGTAAAAAGAGGCGGCTTCGACGTCAAAGATGACGAAAAGCATGGCGATCAGGTAAAACTTGACGGGGAAGCGCCCGTGCATGGGTGGCGTCGGATATCCGCTTTCGTACGGCTGGTACTTGTAGGGTTCGGGTTTTTTTGGACCGACAAAGGTGGCCAGGAGGGAGAGGGCTACGGGGACGGCGAGGCAGACGGCAGCGTAGATGAACAGAGGCCAGTACGTCTCAAGCATTAAGAGAGCGCCTCCCAAAAACATCCCGCAAATTTTGGACTCATGATACCACACCACTTTTGATTTTGTAAAGTGAACACAGGCACAAAGTCGTGTCTCCGCCGCTGCCGGGGACGGCTGTACTCAGCGAACAATCCGCCACTCCTTCAATCGCTCCGCGTATCGCGGCAAGTCGCCGTATTTCTCCTTGAGCACCTGCCGCTCCCGGCGATGCATCCACACCGTGCGCGTAAGCGACCACAACAGCCAGGGCGCTGCGACGAGGAGCAGCGCATAGGAGAGGACAAGCAAGGCGTTATTCAGAGCGCAGGCACCTCCTTCCTCGCCCGAGCCGACGGGACGGGCGCCTTCCTGCCCGCGGGGATAGGCGAACGGGGACGGTCGGTTTGTCAATAGGCATACACTGCTGGGGGGCCAGATTCCTTTGCCAAGATCGCGCTCCCTATACAATATGTACGCCGCGGGAAAAAATGGCGGCAGAGCCTTGCGACCGCCTGTCGCTCAAGACCCTGCCGCAAAGATGAAAACCCGCCGCAAGGGCGGGCTCTCTTTGAGATAAGGGA
>k87-1573559_pt1 | contig 17672 bp, 16 predicted proteins | sample MGYA00084031_6733416 | MGnify analysis MGYA00084031
ATTGGTAAAGGAGACGAGATCACCGTGACAAAGCGGGTTCGCTTAGCAATCGTCGGCGGGCGGCGAGGTTTTAGCTACACCAAGGCGATCGACCTGCTGCCCGATAAGGTGGAGCTGGTCGCGATTTGCGACCAAAATCCGCAGGTCTTCGAGCGCTGGCTCAAGGCCTATCCCGGTCTGCGAACCGAGACCGATTATCAAACGATCTTGGACGATCCCGGCATTGACGCCGTGTACCTGGCCACACCGATGCTGCTCCACGCGGAGCAGACCGTGCAGGCGCTGAACGCAGGCAAGCATGTGCTGTGCGAGGTCGCATCGGCGCACACCATCGAGGGCTGCTGGGAAGTGATCGAGGCGGTGGAGCGGACCGGCTTAGTGTACATGCTGGCCGAGAATTTCTGCTACAGCCGGATGAACCTCCTTGTGCGGAACATGGCGGAGCAGGGCGCGTTCGGCGAGCTCACCCACGCGGAGTGCGGCTACATTCACGACGTGCGGGCCGCGACGCACACGCCCGACGGGCGGCTGACATGGCGGGGCGAGCTGCTGCGCGATTTCAACTGCATCAATTACCCGACCCACTCGCTGGGGCCGGTCGCCCAGTGGCTGGGCATCAACCGGACGGACTCCTTCGACTTTTTGGTCAGCATCAGTTCGAAGCCCGCCTCCCAGGCCGCGTATTTTCGCGAGCTTTTCGGCGACGATCACCCCGGCGCCGATCCCGCCTTTTGGAGTCAAGGGGACTCGGCCCTGACCCTCATCCGGACCAAGGGAGGCGTCGTGATCTACATGCGCAACGATTTCTCCTCGCCGCGCCCTTGGAACTACCTTCATTACGGTCTGCAGGGGACGCGGGGCGCCTTCGTCTCGGGGCGGGACATTTGGGAGGAGGGCGGGATTTGGCTGCAGACGGCGGGTTCGCGGGAGTCGACCAGCGGCCAGGCCCGCTGGCAGCCCCTGTGGAGTTTTGCGGAGAAGTACGAGCACCCGTGGTGGCTGGCCGAACGGGAGAAGGCCGAGGCCGTCAGCAGCATGTTCGGCGATTACTTCATCATGAAAGAGTTTGCTTCGGCCATCTTGGAAAGCCGCCCGCCCGACATCGACGTGTACGACGCGGTCGCCGTCAGCAGTGTTTTCCCGCTCTCCGCCGAGTCGATCAGGCGAGGAGGTGAGCCGGTCTCCTTCCCGAACTTTGCCAGGAACAAGCCGGCGCTGAGCAGCGCGTCGTAACGAGGGCGCGCTGGTTTCAGAAGAGCCGGACTTCACATTGGAACCAAGAGGTGCGTCGGTGTGAAAAAGCCTGTGGGACTGGCCGTCGTCGGTGGCCGGCGGGGACGGGCCTTCAACAGCTCGCTCGCGGCATTGGCCGACAAGGTGCGCCTTGTGGCCGTGTGCGACGTGGACGAACGGGTGCTGGCCGCTTGGAAGACCGAATTTCCCCAGATCGCCGTTTACACGGAGTACGCGCGGCTCCTCGACGACCCCGCGGTCGATGCCGTCTTCTTAGCCACCCCGATTCAGCTCCACGCGGCTCAGTCGATCCAAGCGCTGCGGGCGGGCAAGCATGTCCTGGCCGAGGTGGTGGCCGCGACCTCCCTCGAGGAGTGCTGGGAGCTGGTCGAGACGGTCGAAGAGACCGGGCTGACCTACATGATGGCGGAGAACTGCTGCTACATGCGCCCCAACCTGATGGTGCTCAACATGGTGGAGCACGGGCTTTTCGGAGAGATCGTTCACGCCGAGGGCGCGTACATCCACGACGTCCGCAACCTGATGGTGCGCCCGGACGGCTCGCTCACCTGGCGCGGCGAGCTGGCCAGGGACTGGAACCGCAGCTATTATCCGACTCATTCCCTGGGACCGGTCGCGCAGTGGCTTGGGATCAACCGGAGCGACCGGTTCGCTCAGATGGTGACGATGATCTCGCAGCCCTCGGCGATGCACCGCTACTTCCGGGACCTGTTCGGAGCCGGCCATCCGGGCGCGTCCCGGGATTACTGGCGGCTGGGCGACTCCCAAGTGAGCGTGATCCGGACGGAGAAAGGCGCGCTGATCGTCTTGCGGGTGGACGTCGCCTCGCCCCGGCCCGCGAACGGAACGCACTACGCCCTGCAAGGCTCGCGCGGCGCCTACCTGTCGGGGCGCTATCCGGGGGAGGACCCGCTGGTGTGGCTCGACGGCCTCTCGCCCGGCTTCAGCCCGCCGCGGGACGGCCAGGCCGCGCAGTGGGAGCCCCTGTGGAACTACGCGGCCCAGTATGAGCATCCCCTCTGGCGCGCCGGGATGGAAGCCGCCGCCTCGGCGGGGCACGGCGGCGCCGACTTTTTCGTGCTGCAGGAGTTTGCCGAAGCGGTGCTGGAGGGCCGGCCGCCCGCCATCGACGTGTACGATGCCGTCACCTGGAGCTGCGTCAATCCCCTCTCGGACCTGACCGTCTTGCGGCAGGGAGAGGTCGTCGAGATTCCGGACTTTCGCCCGCAGGCGCGCGGCCGGGCAAAGGAGAGCGCCCAGGCGCAAAAGGGGTGATGAGGATTGAACCTCGAGAAGGCGGCCGTCTTTGGAGGAAGCGGCAAGATCGGACGGCGGGTGATCGCCTACTTTGAAGAGTGCGGCATCGCCGTGCGCGCGCTGGAGCACAAAACCCCCGTCGCGGGGGAGAAGGTCGAGCGGATTCGCGGCAGCATCGCCGATCCCGCCGCCGTTCGCGCCGTGATCGACGGCACGGACGTGGTGGTGCAGCTCGCGACGACCAAGGAGGAGAAAGACGCGTTCTTCGACGTCACGTTGCGCGGGATGATCAACATCCTGGAGGCGTGCCGGGAAACGAAGATCCAGCAGCTCATCCTCCTGGGGGGCGATGCGGCCTTTGGCATCTGGTTCTACCCGCAGCCGCTGCCCATCGACGAGAACCATCCCTATCAGGCGTATCCGGGCTACTACGCCTTCACCAAGGTGATCGAGGAGGTGATGGCGCAGCAGTACGCCATCCAATACGGCATTCCGGTGAGCATCCTCCGCTCTTCGTGGGTGTTCACGGCGGATGACATCCTCCGGCACCTGTCGCTGTTGGAGAACGTGAACCCGGCCGAAGAGGGGCACGGCTTTGGCAAGCTCAGCGAGGAGGTCCTCGCCTTGATCCGGGCCGGCGAGGATCGGGTGCCGATCTTGCGGGACGAAGAGGGGACGCCCTACAAGCGGCACATCGTGCACATCGACGACGTCATGCAGGCCTTCGGGCTGATCGTGGGCAACCCGGCCGCGGTGGGCGAAAGCTTCAACATCGCCGGGCCGGCGCCGTTCCGCTACGACGTCGCCGCCCGCTACCTTTCCGAGCGGACCGGCGTGCCGACGATCGACCTTGCCGTCCCCGGGTTCCACTCTTTTGAGATCAACATTTCCCGCGCCCGTTCCCTGCTGGGCTACGAGCCTCGTGTCGACATCTTCGCCATCATCGACCGCGCGCTCGAGTACCGCCGGGAGCGCGCCGCGGCGGGTTAGCGCCAGGACGATTCTGGAAGGAGGAGCAGACGTGCGCGAGTTTGATCACGTCGGACTGCCCACCGACACCAAGCAAGAGGGTGAGATGTACGTCGAGCAGACCAAGGTGTGGGTGACGGATCCTGCTGCCCACCCCTACAGGGTGGAGTACCTGCGCTTCGAACCGGACAGCCCCGTGACCGGGCCCGTGCGGGACCTGCCTCACATCGCGTTCCGCGTCGACAACCTGGAGAAGGCCATCGAAGGGGAACAGGTCCTTTTGGGTCCATTTAACGCGACGGATACGCTGCGCGTCGTCTTCATTTACAAAGACGGCGCTGTCTTTGAGTTCATGGAGCACTCGGGCGAAGGCCACTGGTTCAAGGGCTCGGGACAGTAAAGGCGGAGGTCACCCATGTCGATCGCGGGCAAAGTTGTCGTGGTGACCGGCGGCACGTCGGGGATCGGCAGGGCGTGCTCCCTGCACTTCGCCTCAGCCGGCGCGCGAGTTGTGATCGGCTCCAACCAGCGGGAAGAAGGCGACGCGCTGCAGCGGGAGATAGCGGCGCGCGGCGGCGACGCCCGGTACATCTACGTCGACGTGGCGGACGAGGCGAGCGTGCGCGACTTTGTCGCGGCGGCCGTGGCTCACTACGGGCGCATCGACGCAGTGCACGCGAACGCGGGCGTCTGGCGGGGCGGAAAGGTGGTGGACGTCACCGACGAGGACTGGAACGCCGTGATGGGCGTCAACGTGCGCGGCGTCTTTAACATCCTCAAGTACACCGTTCCCGAGATGGAGAAGGCGGGGCGGGGCGTGGTGCTGATCACCACGTCGGTCGCGGCTTACATCGGCTTCCCCGCGCACGCGCTCTACTGCGCCTCGAAGGCGGCCATCGACGCCCTGGTCCGATGCATGGCGACGGATTACGCCGGCGTCATCCGCACGGTCGGGATCTCGCCGGGCACCATCGACACGCCGATGCTGGCGCAAACAGCCGTCGGCTGGGAGCACTCCCTGGAGGAGCTCTACCAAGATATCGAGCGAAAGATTCCGGTGCGCCGCCTTGGACGCCCGGAGGACGTGGCCCGGGTGGCGGCCTTTCTCATCAGCGACGAGGCCAGTTACATCAACGGGACCACCATTGTGCTGGACGGCGGAACCATGGCGCTGCCGCCCTGGTGAGCCCGGGCAGGCGCTTCCAGGTGCGGGCCGCTGCGGCCTGCGCGAGATCAAATCCTTGAAAGGAGACGGTAGCGGTGTCGAAGGTGAAGTACGCGGTCATCGGGCTCGGTTGGTTCGGCGAGAAGCACTGCGAGGCCTTGGCCGGGCTGCCCAACGTCGAACTGTACGCTTTGTGCACGCGCACGGAGTCGCGCCTGCGGGCCCTGGCCGAGGAGTTCAATGTGAAGCACATCTACACGGACTACAACGAGCTCCTGGCCAACCCCGAAGTCGAGGCGGTCAGCATCACCACTATGTGGGACCAGCACGCGGAACCGGCGCTGGCGGCGCTCAAGGCCGGCAAGCACGTCTTCCTCGAAAAGCCGATGGCTTCGACCGTCGCCGAATGCCAGGCTATCGTCGACGCGGCCAACGCCACCGACAAGGCCTTTATGGTGGGGCACATCTGCCGGTTCAACCCCCGCTACGCGGCCGCGAAGGCGGAGATCGCGGCGGGCCGCATCGGCAAGATCGTCTCCGTCTACGCCCGGCGCAGCATTCCGGCCACAGTCGGCGCCCAGGTGCTGCCCAAGATCGGGCCGATCATCGGCGACGGGGTGCACGACACGGACCTGCTCCTTTGGTACACGGGGGCCAACGTCGAGACGGCGTACGCTCAGACGATCAACGTCCGGGGATTCAAGTACCCCGACATCGGCTGGACGATGTACCGCCTCGACTCGGGCGCGACGGCGGTTTTGGAGAACGTCTGGTTCCTGCCGGAGAAGACGGCGTTTCAGATCGACGAACGCATGGAGATTATCGGGACGGAGGGCTCGATTCACATCCACGAGACCCATCCGAATTTCTCGATCGTGGACAAGGACGGGTGGCGCTCGCCCGACACCACGTACTGGCCGGAGATTCACGGGGTGCGGTCCGGCGCGCTCCGGGCCGAGCTGGACTACTTTGTCAACTGCATCTTGAAGGGCGAAAAGCCGACCATCATCCGGCCCGAGGAGTCGATGAAGGCGGTCGTCGCGTGCCTGGCCGCCGAGCGTTCCGCCGCGACCGGCGAGATCGTCCGGGTGGCCGACTTGGTCGCCGAAGCAGCGAAGAGCGCGTAAACGGAACGTCATCCCGGCCCGGGCAGGGCGCCACCCGGCGCCGTGCCCGGGACCTTGGTCCCATGCCGAGGCCGGGTTGCCGGCCGGCGCGATCACGAAAAGGGCAGGTGCCCCCATGAGATTGATTGACATTTCCGCTCCCATTTCGGAGAAAGTGCGCTCCTACATTCCCGGCGTCACCTACGCTCAATTGCGGCCTATCTTCACGCTGGAAGAGCACGGCGTCGAGTCCCACGAGATCCTGATGTCGACGTTGAGCGGCACCTACTTTGAGACGGGCCGGCACGTGCGGGCCGATGCGATCACCATCGACCAGGTCCCGCCCGAGTATTTCATCGGCCCGGCGGTCGTCGTCGACGTCGGCCGCAAGGAGGCTATGGACCGGATCGAGCTGGCCGATGTGCAGCGGTATGCGGGTCGGATCCGTCCCGGGGACGCGGTGATCGTGCGGACCTACTGGGATCGGATGTGGAACACGGACGAGTACTTCACCGCAAGCCCGTATTTCGCGCGCGAGGCCTTCGAATGGCTTTTGGAGCAGCGGATCCGCCTCCTCGCGGGCGACATTCCCTCCTACGACGCGCGCGGCGCTGCGGCGCAGGGGCTGATCAAGCGGCTCTTCGAAGAGGAAGAGACCTACCTGCTGGCCCCCCTGGTGAATTTGGGCGCGATCACGAAAGAGCGGGTGACGCTTTTCGCCTTTCCCTTGAAGATCGAAGGCGTGAGCGGAGCTCCGGCGCGGGTCCTCGCCTGCGAAGAGCCCTTGAATATCTGAACGAACGCCGCTTCAGCGCCTTCGCCGCAAACGTGCCTTTGCCAGGGAAGGCCGCCCGACCTGGGCTGATCCGGCCGAGAAAAAGGTGCTCGCCTAAGACGTACCGAAGTATCGAAAGGCGCACCTGGCCTTGCGCAAAGCGTACTGGTAAGCTTTGGGTGGCGGTAGAAGGGGAGCTGATCCGGTGATTCGCATCGACCCTTCCCACTGGACGGCCGATTTTCGCATCGCCCGCGCTTTGGCCGAGGCGTACAGCGCCGCCGGCCTGCCGGACGCCCTCTTCGTCTGTGTCAGCGACCCCGACGACGACGTCGCCGGCTTTTTGGGCCGCATGGTCGCCGACGAGACCCGCAAGTACTACCCTCACGTGATGGGAACCAGCGACGCTCCCGTAACCCGGGAGAACTTCCGGGAACGGGCGGCCGAAGCGCTCGACCGCTACGGCGACGCCTTCATCGTGGGGATCGAGGCGGGCTACGGGCGCGCGCCTCACTTGGGCTCCGTCGAGATTACGGACCGGCCGCTGTCGACGCTTGCCGGAATCAGCGAGGCGCTCACCTTTGGCGATGTGACCGTCAGCGCGGTGCTGCGCCTTGCTACCGGCGAGGCGCCGGCCGGCCCGGGGGCGCCGGCACGCCGCGGGGCGAAGGGGATCGCCGAAGCCGCGCGCGAGGTGGGGGCGGACGACGCCCTGCCCGGCCGCAAGCAGTTTCGCCCGCTTCTGCCCGAGCAGATCAACCCGGCGGTCGTCCGCCGGATCGCCGACGTGATCATCGACGGCAACCTTCGCTTCCTGAGCAAAATAGGGAAACAGGAGCTTTAGCCATGCGGGTCTCCCTGATGGTCACGTGTTTGATTGACGCTGTCTTCCCCGAGGTGGGAGTCGCCGCTGTAAAGCTCCTGCGCCGCCTCGGCGTGGAGGTCGACTTCCCGCCCGCGCAGACCTGCTGCGGCCAACCCGCGTTCAACAGCGGCTACTCGGAGGCCGCCCAAGAGGCGGCCTTGCAGATGGTGCGGGCCTTCGCCGACAGCGAGTACGTGGTCGCCCCGTCGGGCTCGTGCGTCGCGATGGTGCGCCACTACTACCCGGCCCTCTTCGCCAGTCACCGGGCCGAATCCGAGGTGTTGGCCTTCACCAAGAAGTGCTACGAACTTTCCCAATTCGTCGTCGACGTGCTCGGGATCGAGGAGCTGGGCGCCGCGTATCCGGGCGTGGCCGCCTATCACGCGTCGTGTCACATGAGCCGCGGCTTGGGGGTGAAAGAGGCGCCCTTGCGGCTCCTTTCCCGGGTTGAGGGCCTGCAGGTTGTCGAGCTGCCGCTGGCGGAGGAGTGCTGCGGCTTCGGGGGCACGTTCGCCGTCAAGCTGCCCGGGCTGTCGACGGCGATGGCCGACGACAAAATCGACCGGGTGCAGGAAAGCGGCGCTCAGCTATTGGTGAGCTCCGACATGGCCTGCTTGATGCACCTGGCCGGCCGCATCGCCCGGCGGGGCCTTGACGTGCGCACGCTTCACTTAGCCACCTTGTTGGAGGAGGCGACGCGGCCGCCTAACCAGCGGCAGGCCGCGCCCGCAAGGGAGGGAGCGGCTTCGTGACCAAGAGCGCCCTCGCCGCCCGCGTCAGCCGGGCGCTGAGCGATCGCCGGCTGCGGCGGGCCCTCGTTCGCACCACCGACGCCTTTCGCCAGGGAAAGGCGCGGGCGACCGCCGAGGTGGCCGACTGGGAGGCCCGGCGGGAGTGGGCTCGCGCTTTGAGGACGCACACGATCCAGCATCTCGACTATTACCTGGCCCAGCTGAGCGCCAAGGTCCGGGAGAACGGCGGGCACGTCCACTTCGCCGAGACGGGCAGCCAGGCGGTGGAGATCGTCCGCCGGATCGCCCGCCGCTACGGCGTCCGCTGCGTCGTCAAATCGAAGTCGATGATCTCCGAGGAGATTCATTTGAATAAAGCCCTCGAAGCGGACGGCATCGAGGTGGTCGAAACGGATCTGGGCGAGTACATCTTGCAGCTGGCCGGCGAGACACCGTCCCACATCGTGGGGCCCTCGCTGCACAAGAGCAGGGAGGACGTCGCGGCGCTCTTTTCCCGCGTCGGAGGAGAGGCGCTGTCGGACGACACGCCCACGCTCACCGCCTTTGCCCGGCGCCAGCTGCGCAGCGCCTTCCTCCGGGCCGACATGGGCATCACGGGGTGCAACTTCGCGATCGCCGAGACGGGCTCCATCGCGCTGGTGACGAACGAAGGAAACGGGCGCATGGTGACGGCCTTGCCCCGGGTGCAAGTGACGCTGATGGGGATGGAGCGGATCCTTCCTCGCCTGGAAGACCTGGACATCATGCTGAGCCTCCTCACCCGGAGCGCGACCGGGCAGCGGTCGACCAGTTACGTCACGATCACCTCAGGCCCCCGCGGCCCCGGGGAGAAAGACGGCCCTGAAGCTTTTCACCTGGTGATCGTCGACAACCAGCGTTCGACGATTTTGGGGGGCGAGTTTGAAGAGGCGCTGAACTGCATCCGGTGCGGCGCCTGCCTCAACGTTTGCCCGGTCTACCGGCAGATCGGCGGTCACGCTTACGGCTGGGTGTACTCGGGCCCCATCGGGGCCGTGCTGACGCCCCTTTACCGGGGCCTGGAGGAGTGGGGCGAGGTAGCGCAGGCCTCAAGCCTTTGCGGGGCTTGTTACGAAGCGTGTCCGGTTAAGATCCCCCTGCACGACATGCTGATCGGCATCCGGCGGCAAAGCGTGGAGGCCGGACACGGATCGACGGCGGAGCGGCTGCTCTTTCGCGCCTTTGGCTTCCTCATGAGCAGGCCCCAGTGGTACCGCCGGGCGCTGGCCTTCGCCCGCTGGGCGCAGCGCCCCTTCCTGCGGGCCGGCCGCCTGACGGGGGCGCCGCCCCCGCTTTCCCGCTGGCTGGAAGGGCGCGACTTTCCGGGCTTGGCCCGGGCAAGCTTTCGCGAGATGTGGCAAAGCGGCCTGGCCAGCCAGCGCGAGGAGCCCCTGGCGGTGCGGGCTGACGCGGAGTCTGCTGAGGGGAGGGGAGCGCCGTGAATCCGGGACGGCGCGGGCAAGGCCACGGACGGGACGCCGACCCCTTCGGGGGGCAGGACGAGCAGCTCTTTTTGGAGCGGATCCGGTCGCGCCTTCGCGAGCGGCCGGCCCGGGCCATCCCGCCTGCCCCCTACCCGGCGCCGGCCGGAGAGGACGAGCCGTCCGAGGACACGTATCCGCAGCGGGCCGAGCGCTTTTGCGCCGCGCTGGAGGCGCTGGGCGGGCGCGCGCTGCGGGTGCGCGGCGAAAGCGAGGCCTTCGAGGCGGTCGCCGAGGAGCTGGCCAAAAAAGGGGCGACGTGCGCGCTGGCGGGAGGCGGCGATTGGTCCGCCTGCCGGCAGCTTCTTGCCGCCCGGGGCATCCAGCTGGAGTGCTGGGATGAGCTCGAGTTCTCCTTTGGAGGGCCCCAGCGCGCTCCGCACTACGTGAACCGCTGGGACGCGGGGATCGACTGGGTCGATTACGCCGTCGCCGAGCTGGGCAGCGTGGCCGTGGTGGCCGCGCCAGCGCAGGGGCGGGTCGTCAGCCTCTTGCCCCCCCTTTACGTAGCCTTAGTCCGGGCGGACCGCTTGTTCGCGACGCGCCGGGGCGTGTTGGCCCACGTGGCTCGCCGGTCGCGGGCCAACCGCCGGCCGCCGGCGCTCACCTTCATTACCGGGCCGAGCCGGTCTGCGGACATCGAGATGGATCTCAGCATCGGCGTCCACGGCCCCGGCGACGTGTTGGCGATTTTGGTGGAAGGGGGCGACTGAGGTGGCACGCTGGTTGGTGAAGACGGAACCGGACGAGTACTCTTTCGCGGACTTGGAGCGCGCGGGGCGAGACGTTTGGGACGGCGTGCGCAATCACGCCGCCCAAAAGCACCTGCGCGCCATGCGTCCCGGCGATGAGGTGATGGTCTACCACACCGGCAACGTGCGGGCCATCGTGGGGCTCGCGCGCGTCGCGTCCGAACCGTACCCTGACCCCACGGCCCCCGGCGGGCGCTGGCAGGCCGTGGACATGGAAGCCGTGGGCCGGCTTGCCCGCCCTGTCACCTTGGCCGAAATCAAAGCGGATCCCGCCTTTGCCGACTGGGAGCTGGTGCGCATCTCCCGCCTTTCCGTAATGCCGGTGCCCGATCCGCTGTGGGAGCGGATTGTGGCAATGGCGGCGGCTCCTTGACATTGCGCCTTTCTTCCCAGAAGATGAGAAGGATATGAGGAGTCATCGCGTTGGAGGTCTTACCGAATGCTGGAACGAATCGCCCACACGGTGCGCGCCTTGACGCTGGACGCGGTCGAGGCGGCGAAGTCGGGGCACCCCGGCTTGCCGCTGGGAATGGCCGACGTCGGCGCGGTCTTGTACACCAAGATCTTGCGGCACGACCCCGCTTGGCCCGAGTGGCCCGACCGGGATCGCCTGGTCCTGTCGGCGGGGCACGGCAGCATGTGGCTTTACAGCTTTTTGCACCTTTCGGGGTACGATCTTTCCCTTGACGAAATCAAGCGCTTCCGTCAAGTCGGTTCTGCGACGCCCGGTCACCCGGAGTACGGGGAGACGCCGGGGGTGGAGACGACCACCGGGCCGCTCGGGCAAGGTCTCGCGAACGCGGTCGGCATGGCCCTGGCCGAGCGGATGCTGGCCGCCACTTACAACCGGCCCGGACACGAGATCGTCGGCCACTACACCTACGTCATTGCCAGCGACGGCGACTTGATGGAGGGCGTCGCGGCCGAGGCGTCGTCGCTGGCCGGGCACCTGGGCCTGGGCCGCCTCATCGTGATTTACGACGACAATAAGGTGACGATCGACGGGCACACCGACCTCGCCTTTTCGGAGGACGTGGCCAAGCGGTACGAGGCGTACGGCTGGCACATCCTGCACGTCGACGCGCACGATCCGGACGCGGTCGAGGCCGCCATTCGCGAGGCCCAGGCCGTGACGGAAAGGCCCAGCCTCATCATTGCCCGCTCGGTGATCGGCTGGGGGACGCCGATCGAGGGCACGTCCAAGGTGCACAGCGACCCGCTCGGAGAAGAGGCGGTGCGGGCTACCAAAGAGCGCTTGGGCTGGCCGCAAGAGCCCTTCTACGTCCCCGACGACGTGCGGCAGTTCTTTGCCGCCAAGCGGTCCGAGTGGGCCCGGGAGAGCGCCGCGTGGAAGGAGCGGTTTGAGGCGTGGAGCCGGGCCTACCCCGAGCTGCGCCAGCGCTGGGACGAGGCGATGAACCTCGCGCTGCCCGCCGGCTTGGAGGAGGCGCTCCCCTCCTTTGCGGAAGGAAGCTCGATCGCGACGCGCAATGCGGGGGGACAAGTCCTCCAGGAGCTGGCCCGGCGCGTCCCCTACCTGGTCGGCGGCTCGGCCGACCTCAATCCGTCGACCAAGACCTTCTTGGAAGGGGCGGGCGTGGTCCGCGCGGGCGACTACTCCGGGCGCAACATCCACTTCGGCGTCCGCGAGCACGCGATGGGCGCGATGCTCAACGGAATGCAGCTGCACGGAGGCTTGCGCGTCTACGGTTCGACCTTCCTCGTCTTCTCGGACTACATGCGGCCGCCGATCCGCCTTGCCGCGCTGATGAAGCTGCCCGTCATCTTCGTCTTCACCCACGACTCCATCTACGTGGGCGAGGACGGCCCGACCCATCAGCCCGTTGAGCACCCCGAATCTTTGCGCCTCATTCCCAACGTCGAAGTGTTCCGGCCGGCCGATGCGATCGAGGCGGCGCACTGCTGGCTCGAGGCTTTGAAGCGGACGGAGGGGCCCACCGTCCTCCTGTTCACGCGGCAAAACGTGCCGGTCCTGGCCCATCCGGAGGGCGTGGACGTTGCGCGCGGCGCTTACGTGATCAAGCGGGAGCGCGGCGAGAAGGCGGACGCGGTGATCGTCGCCGCGGGCAGCGAAGTGGCGCTGGCTCTCGAGGCGGCGCAGCGCCTCGAAGCGCAGGGAAGGAGCGTGCGCGTCGTTTCAGCGCCCAACCGGGAGCTTTTCCTCCGCCAAGACGCCGCGTACCGCGCTCAGGTGCTGCCCCCCGGGGTACCGGTCTTGGCCATTGAGGCCGGCGTCGGGGTCGGCTGGCGCTCGCTCGCCGGCGAGCAGGGGAGGGTGCTCTCCATCGAGCGCTTCGGCGCGAGCGGGCCTTGGGCCAAGGTGGCGGAACACCTGGGCATGACGGTCGACCGGGCTGTCGCACTGCTCGCGGAGATGCTTGCGTAAGTCAAACACCACGGCAGCAAAGCGGTGAGCGGCGTGGCAGCGAAGGCCGAGCGCCCCGCCCGCGCGCGCGGGCGCGCGTGGACGCTGGCCGGCCTGATGATGGCCATGTTCATGGGCGCGATCGAAGCGACGATCGTCGCGACGGCCATTCCGACGATCGTGGGCGATCTGGGCGGCTTCTCCCTCCTTTCGTGGGTCTTCTCGGCCTACTTGTTAACGCAGGCGGCCAGCGTGCCTATCTACGGCAAGCTGGCCGACCTGTACGGGCGCAAGCCGATCTTCCTTGCCGGCGCCAGCCTCTTTGCGCTCGGATCCCTCCTGTGCGGCGCCGCCCCGACCATGGCCCACCTGGCGATCTTTCGCGCGGTGCAGGGGCTGGGCGCCGGGGCGGTGCTGCCGATGGCTCAAACCATCGTCGGCGATCTCTACGACCTGGAGGAGCGGGCCCGGATCCAGGGCTACCTGGCCAGCGTGTGGGGGATCTCGTCGGTGGTCGGGCCGACGGCGGGAGGACTGATTGTCACCTACCTGGGCTGGCCGTGGGTCTTTTTCATCAACCTGCCGGTGGCCCTGGCGGCGATGCTGCTGATCAGCGTGCATCTAAAGGAAAGGGTTGACCCGCGGGCCCAGCCCATCGATTTCGCCGGCGCCGCGCTTCTCTTCGCCGGAGTCGGCGCGCTGATCACCTTTCTGGTGCAGGGAGGCGTCGCATGGCCGTGGCGCTCGCTCCCCTCTTTGCTCTTAGCGGGCACGGCCGCCGCGGGCCTGGCGCTTTTCCTGCTCCACGAGCGCCGCGCCGCCGATCCAATCTTGCCTTTGGAGCTCTTCCGCCGGCCGGTGATCGCCGCGGGCAACGCCGGTGCGTTCCTCGCGGGCGCGCTCACCTTGGGAACGTCTTCGTTCATCCCCACCTTTGTCCAGGGCTCCTTGGGAAAGAGCGCGCTGGTGGCAGGGCTCAGCCTAGGTGCCCTCTCCATCGGTTGGCCGCTGGCCAGTACGTTCTCGGGGCGGATCATGCTGCGCGCCGGCTTTCGCCGGACGGCGGCGATCGGGGCCGCGTTCAACCTGGCCGGCGCTCTGGTCTTGATCTCGCTGACGCTGGAAAGCACGCCTTTTCACGTCGCCGCGGGCGCGTTTTTAATGGGGGCGGGCCTGGGCCTCACGACCAACACCTACCTGATCTCGATTCAGCAGTCGGTGCCGTGGGCGGAGCGGGGCGTGGCGACGGGCAGCAATATGTTCGCCCGCATGCTGGGCAGCTCGCTGGGGGTGACCCTCCTGGGCAGCCTCCTCAACGCCCGGCTGAGGTCGTACCTGGCGGAGCACGGCACCGCCGCGCTGCGCCGCCTGGGTGCGGACGCCGCCAATGCGCTGCTCGACCCGCAAAGGCGGGCGGCTTTCAGCCCCGCCGAGATCGAGACGCTGCGCGAGGGGCTGGCCCTGGCGACGGATGCGGTTTTCCTTTCGCTCCTGGTGATCAGCGCGGCCGTCGCTGTCGTGGTGCGGTGGCTTCCGGTGCGCACGCAAACTGCCCGCGCCCGCCGATAGCCGTCACTGGGAGCGAGAGTTTGCTCTCAGCGTTTGCGTAAGGCGGGCGCCGGCCAGCGCGATCAAGGTGGGCGTGGCGATCAGCGCGAGGAGCACCAAAGGCGGCGTGTGCACGCCGAAGGCGCTGAGCACCGTGTTGCCGTTGGAAAGCACGATGGTCGCGCCGACCGCCACCCCGAGGGTTTGCGCAGGCACGACGCGCACGGCCCAGGCGGCCAGCGGAGCGGCGACGGCGCCGCCGAGCACGATGGCAGCGACCCACGTCGGGTTGACGCCTTCCCACCCTAGCGCCAGGAAGAAGCCCGCGGTCGCTGAGAGGGCGACCAAAAACTCGCTGGCGTCGACCGATCCGATCACCTGGCGCAGGTTGTCGCCGTGGCGGGCCGCCAGGGTCGACGTGGCGACGGGTCCCCAACCGCCGCCGCCGGTCGCGTCGAGGAATCCGGCCGCCAGGCCCAGGGGCGTCAAAAGGCGGGGCGAGAGAGGCTTGGGGCGGGGGCGTGCCCGCTGGGGCCGCAGCGACCGCACCAGGACGACGACGCCCAGGAGGATCAGGAAGCCCGCGACCGCCGGTCGCGCCACGTGGACCGGCAGGGACGAGAGAAAGAGCGCCCCGGCGAACGCCCCGGCCGCTCCCGGCAAAGCGAGCCGCCACGTCATCTCGAAATTCACGTTCCCAAATCTCCAATGTGAAAGTCCAGAGACGAGTGTCGTCACCACTTCCCCCGCGTGCACCGACGCGGAGACCATGGCCGGCGCGAGGCCCACGGCAAGAAGCATCGACGTGGACGTGACGCCGTAACCCATCCCCAGCGCGCCGTCGATGAGCTGCGCCACGAAGCTGGCCAGGGCCAATACCGCAAAATTCCCCATCGCAGGCCGTTTCCCCCGTTCCCATGCGAGCGGTCATGCACCGACCATCATACGAGCGGAGCTGCTCCTGTGTTCCTGTGGGTAGGCGGCAGCACCTCGTGCTCCGCCCGCGTCCTCCGGGCCGGCGAGCGGCGAAGAGGAACGGGTGGCTATTTCAAATTGGAACGTTTGGAATATCTTTCAATTGGAATTCGAAGATTCGAATTGAACGATGCGGCGGGCGCTGGCGGAGGAGGTGAGCGCGATGCGTGCCGCTTTGGTGATCGGATTCGGTTCCATCGGGCGCCGTCACGCCCGGGCCCTCGCGAGGCGGGTGGAGCGCCTGGCGATCGTGGACCGGGAAGAGGCGGCTCGCAGCCGGGCAAAGGCGGAGCACCCTGCGGCGCGCGTCGCGTCCTCCCTCGACGAGCTGGCGCGGGGCGACTGGATCTGGGCGTCGACCCTGGCGGTGATCGCCACGTGGGGGCCGAGCCACGCCGAACTTTTTGAACGCCTCGTCGGCCTGGGCGTGCGCCGCGTGGTCTGTGAAAAGCCCCTCGCCGACTCGGTGCGGCGCGGGGCGGACATAGTGGCTTTGGCCCGCTCTTTGAACGTGGCGGTCGCCGTCAACCATGTGGGCCGGTACATGGGGCGCGCTGAGGGGATCGAAGCGCTGGTCCGCGCCCACGGCCTCGGCCCGGTCGAGCTGTTTGTTGCTTACGGCGGCGCCGCGGGATTGGTGACCAACGGGATTCACTTTATTGACTTCGCTTGTCAGTTATTCAAGGCCGAACCCCAGCGAGTGATCAGCACCGCGCGTGCCGATGCCGTCAACCCGCGCTCACCTTTGCTCCGGTTTTACGGCGGGAGCGCGACGTGGACCTTTCCCGGCGGAAGAGAGGCGGTCTTGGCCTTTTCCAACCGGTCCAGCCTCTATCCTAAGGTGCACTTGTACCACCGCCACAGCGTGACCGAGGTGGACGTGGCGGCAAGCACCGTCACGATCTATGAGCGGGACCCGGACGAGGTGAAGAGCCTGAGCGCCATCACCCGCACCGGCCGGCCGGGGCGAGTGGTGTACTCCGGCCCGATTCCGGGGGCCCTGACGCAGATCGACGAGGCGCTGCCCCGCCTTTACGACGATATTCTCTCCCGGGGCGGCGTGGTCTCGCCTCCCGAGGCTGGGCTCACGGCGCTCAGCGCTTGCATCGGCGCGCTGGCGGCGGGCGAGAGCGGCACGCCGGTGCCGCTGCCCATCGATCCCGACTCGGAATTGGGCCGGCGGCAGTGGCCCATCTCGTGAGCCGACAGCGGGAGGGATGGCTGTGAAACGCCTGCGTCTGGCCCTAATCGGCGCCGGCAAGATCGCGCACGACCACGCCCGCGCCTTTTTGGCCGCCGGTTTCGACCTGGCTGCCGTCTGCGCCCGGCCGGGCTCTCCCCGGAGCCGGGAGCTGGCCCGCCGGTTTGGCATTCCCCTGGTCTTCGACGAAGTGGATGCGCTCCTGGCGGCGCGCGAGCGGTGGGATGCGCTGCTCATCGCGGTCAGCCCCGAGGCGAGCCTCGAGGTGCTGGCGGCCGCGGCGAAGACGGGGGCGCCGATCCTGGTGGAAAAACCCGTTGCGCTCCGTTCGCAGGAGCTGAGGCCGCTGCTGGGGCGCGACCTTCCCGTGCTGGTCGGGTACAACCGGCGCTTTTACAAGACGGCCGCCCAGGCGCGCCGCGCGGTGGCGGAAAGCGACTGCGCCTTTCTCGCTCACGTGATGCTGCCCGAGGCGGTGTCACCGGCCGAGGGCGGCGAAGGGACGGGGCGGCTGCGCCCCTTCTTCACCAACAGCACGCACGGCCTCGATTTGATCCGCTACGTCTTTGGAGAGGTCGACCTTTGCCACGTCGAGCGCATCGGACGCGGTGGAAAGGTGGCCGGGATCGCCGCGCTGCTGCGGGCGCGCACCACGGGAAGCGTCATTCAACTGACGGCCAACTGGGGAGCGCCGGCCAACTTTTCGTTCGGCCTTTACCGGCAGGGGTATTCGTTTGAGATGCGCCCGCTCGAGGTGGGCGTGATTTACGACGGGATGGAGGTGCGCGAGCCGACTCCCCGGCGGCCCGTGCGCACGTACACGCCGCGGGCGGCGCGGCGCCTCGCTGCGTGGGAGGAAGAAGAGATCAAGCCGGGCTTTTTGGCTCAGGCCAAAGCCTTGGCCGCCCTCGCGCGCGGGGGCGATCCCTTCCCGGCCGCGCGGCTGGAAGATGCTTACGCGGCGCTGCGCCTCGCCGAGCTGCTTTGCGGCTGCGTTCTGCGTGGATGAGTCAAGCGGAACAAAAAGAGCGCCCGGCACCGGGCGCTGTGCTGCGGAGGGGTGATGGTGATGGTTTGGCTTTCGCATGAAGGGCAAACGCAGAGAAAAGTCGCGATCGTCGGCGGCGGTCCTACCCGGCGCGACGCGCCTTTTGACGATCCGGCGTGG
>k87-841064_pt1 | contig 17666 bp, 18 predicted proteins | sample MGYA00084031_6733416 | MGnify analysis MGYA00084031
ATCGCCTCGCGCGAGGCGATGATCACGATGGGGAGCACGAGCAGGGCCAGGGTCAGGGAGGCGCTCAGCACGCTGAACCCGAACCCGAAGGTGCGCGCGATGATGCCGAGCCCGAGGATTCCGTAGACGATCGAGGGGATCCCCGCGAGGTTCTGGATGTTGAGCTCGATCACCCGGTTGTACCACTTGGTCTTGTCCGCGTACTCCTCCAGGTAGATCGCGGCGGCGATGCCGGTCGGGAGGGTGAAGACCGCGGTGAGCGAGATCACCCAGAGCGTGCCCATGATCGCCGACTGGGCGCCGGCGGCCTCCGGATCGCGGATCGAGGGCATGTTCTCCCAGAGCCGGGAGTCCAGCCGGGGCCAGCCCTCGACGAGGACGAACACCAGCAGCGCGCCCAGGAACACCATCGCGGTCACCAGGCTGGAGACCAGCATGATGCGGAAGAGGTGCTCCCGCAGCGGGAACCCCTTGCCGGCGAGTTTCACCGCGGAGCGGGGGGTGGAGAGAACGGCCATCACTCGTACACCTCCCGGTACTTCCGCACGACGATGGCGCTGATGTAGTTCATGACGAAGGTCATCACGAAGAGCAGCGAACCCACGGCGAAGATCGTGTTGTACTCGGTGGTCCCCACCGGCACGTCGCCCGAGCCCGCCTGGGCGATGAACGCGGCCATGGTCTGCATGGCCTTGCCGACGTCCAGGGTGAAGTTGGGCTGCCCGCCGCCCGCGATGTAGACGATCATCGTCTCGCCGATGCCGCGGGAGACCGCCAGGATGATCGCCGCGACGATGCCGGAGAACGCCGCGGGGAGCACCACCCGCAGCGAGGTGACCATCTTGGAGGCGCCGAGCGCGAAGGAGCCCTCGCGGAGACTGTTCGGCACCGCCGACATCGCGTCCTCGGAGAGCGAGGCCACGATCGGGATGATCATGAAGCCGACCACGATGCCCGCGGACAGCGCGTTGAAGATCTCGATCTCGAAGGGGAGGACGCTCCGCAGCAGCGGTGTGACGAAGCTCAGGGCGAAGAACCCGAACACGACGGTCGGGATGCCCGCGAGCACCTCCAGCACCGGCTTGAAGAACTTCCGCACCCCCGGCTTGGCGTACTCCGAGAGGTAGATCGCGGCGCCCAGACCCAGCGGGACGGCGACGACGATCGCGATGCCGGTGGTGATGAGCGTCGCGCTGATCAGAGGCAGCACGCCGTATGCCGGGGGTTCGAACAGCGGTCCCCATTTGGTGGAGGTGAAGAACTCCACCACGCTGATCTCCCCGAAGAAGCTGATCGTGGGCCCCACGAGGGAGACCACGATGCCGATGGTGGTCCCGATGGACAGCAGGGCGGCCGCCGCGAGAACGATCTTGATCGCCTGCTCGCCGTAACGAGGGCGCGACCGGCCCAGGGACCGGGGAGTCCCCGAACCGGTCGCGTCGGTCCGTGCCACCATCAGCCCGCCTGGCTCTTCAGCTGCTCGTAGGCGGACTTGAGCTCAGCCTCCTGGGTGGAGTTGAGCGGGATGTACTGCGCGTCCTCGGCGATCTTGCCGATGTTGGCCACGTAGAAGTCGAGGAAGGCGGCGACCTCGGGCCGCTTCAGCGCCTCGACCGACGGGTAGATGAAGATCTGCCGAGCCAGCGGCGTGTAGCTGCCGTCCTGCGCGGTCTCCTTGCTCGGGGCGACGCAGCCGTCGCCGGAGTCGATCTGGACGGCGTTCAGCTTGTCGGCGTTCTCCTCGTAGTAGGTGTAGCCGAAGTAGCCGAGCCCGCCCTTGGAGCCGCTCACGCCCTGCACGATGATGTTGTCGTCCTCGCTCGGGCTGTAGTCCTTGCGGGTGGCGCCCTCCTCGCCGTTGATCTCGTCGGTGAAGTAGTCGAAGGTGCCGGAGTCGCTACCGGGGCCGAACAGCTTCAGCGGCTCGTCGGGGAAGCTGGGGTCGACGTCCTTCCAGGACATGACCTTGCCCTCGGCGGCCGGCTCCCACATCTTCTTGAGCTGGTCCGTGGTGAGGCACTTGGCCCAGGTGTTCTCCTTGTTCACCACCACGGTCAGCGCGTCCACGGCGACCGGCAGCTGGGCGGTGGTGATGCCCTTGGCGTCGCAGGCCGCCTTCTCCTCGTCCTTGATCGGACGGGAGGCGTCGGAGATGTCGGTCTCGCCGTTGCAGAACTTCTCGAAACCGCCACCGGTGCCGGACGTGGCGACGGTGACGTTGACCTTGGGCTGCTGCTCGGCGAAGAGCTCCGCCGCCGCGGTGGACAGGGGAGCGACCGTGCTCGAACCGTCGATCTTGACGGATCCGCTGAGTTCCGATCCTTGAGTGGCTGCCGCCGAGTTCTCACCCGCGGGGGGATTGGCGCTGGTGTTGGTCCCGCCGCACGCGGCGGAAAGGGCCACGACGATGGCGGCCGTCGCCACCGCGCTCAGGCGGCGCTGTCCACTGGTCACGGTATGTCGTCCTTCTCCGTAGCTGAGTCCATGCCGTTGCCTCTAGAGACAAGCCGGTGAAAGTGAACGGAAATGAAACGAGCAGTGACCGAAGCCGGAAGTCGTGACGGCGGTATGTGAATGGCCGGAAGATCGGCCCGCCGCGGCCGTGCGGAGCGGGCCCGGCCGGCGGGCGGATCAAGCGCATCGGCGGTGCTGGCATGCTGGGGTGCATGAGCTATCACGTCTGCCTGGTGTGCTTGGGGAACATCTGCCGGTCACCGATGGCCGAGGTCGTGCTGCGCCACACGCTCGACGAGCACGGCCTGGGCGAGCTGGTCACCGTGGACAGCGCGGGCACCGGCGGATGGCATGTCGGGAGCGGCATGGATGAACGGGCCGCGGCGGCGCTGGCGGCGGCCGGCTACGACGGCTCCGGCCACCGGGCCAGGCGGTTCGAACGGGAGTGGTTCGACCACATCGACCTGGTGCTCGCCATGGACGCGGAGAACCTGCGGACGCTGCGCCGCATCGCCCCGCCAGGCGCCGACGTGCGGCTCTTCCGCTCCTTCGACCCCGCGGCGCCCGAGGGCGCCGAGGTGCCCGACCCCTACTACGGCGGTCCGGAGGGCTTCACCGAGGTGCTGCGGATGGTGGAGGCCGCATCCGAAGGCCTGGTCAAATACCTGGAGGGGATCCTGCGGTGAGGCTGGTCGAGGATCTCGGCTCCTCCCACGCCTGGCGGCTGCACCGCGCCGAGCTGCCCGACGGCCGCCGGGCGTTCGTGAAGACGGCCTCGCCGACATCGGACGTTTCCGATCTGTTCATCTCCGAGGCCGCCGGGTTGCGCTGGCTGAAAGCGGCCGGACAGGTTCCCGTCCCCGAGGTGTGGGAGGCGGGACCGGACCGGCTGGTGCTGGAGTGGGTGGAGCCGGGCCGGCCCAGCGCGGAGGCGGCCGAGCGGTTCGGCCGCGAACTGGCCCGCCTGCACCGCGCCGGCGCCGACGCGTTCGGCGCGCCGTGGCCGGGGTTCATCGCGGAGCTGCCGATGGACAACAGCCCCGTGGACGGAGCCCCCGCCGACTGGCCCGCGTTCTACGCCGAGCGCCGCCTGCTGCCGTTCCTGCGATCCGCCGCCGACGCCGAGCGGCTCAACGCGAGCGACGTGCAGCTGGTGGAGGAGGTCATCGACCGGCTGCCGGAGCTGGCCGGACCCGCCGAGCCGCCCGCCCGCATCCACGGTGACCTGTGGAGCGGCAACGTGCTGTGGTCGAACGGGCGGGCCGTGCTCATCGACCCCGCCGCGCACGGCGGGCACCGGGAGACCGACCTGGCCATGCTCGCGCTCTTCGGCGCCCCGCACCTGTCGACGATCCTGGGCGCCTACCGGGAGGAGGCGCCGCTGGCGGACGGCTGGCGGGAGCGGGTGCCGCTGCACCAGCTGCACCCGCTGCTGGTGCACGTATGCCTGTACGGCGAGCCGTACCGGGACAGCCTGCGCGCCGCCGCGGCCTCCCTGCTGGCGCTCTAGAGGCGGCGGACACGGCGGTGAGGCGGACGGATGATCAGACGGGGAGGGTGAGCGGGCCGCCGCCGAGACGCTTGAGCACCTCGCCGTGGAGGGCGCCGTTGGTGCACACGAGGCTGCCGCCGTCCAGCCCGGGGACGCCGGACAGGTCGGTCCACATGCCGCCGGCCTCCTCGATGATCACGGTGAGGGCGGCCATGTCCCACGGGGACAGCTCCGGTTCGGCGGACAGGTCCACCGCCCCCTCGGCGACCAGCATGTGAGACCAGAAGTCGCCGTAGGCGCGGGTACGCCAGCAGGCACGGGTGAGGTCGAGGAAGTGGTCCAGGCGGCCCGCCTTCTCCCACTCCGCCAGATCGGAGAACGACAGCGAGGCGTCCTCCAGGCGGGTGACGGAGGAGACGGTGCAGCGGGTGGCCTTGGTGAGGCTGCGACCGGTCCAGGCGCCGCCGCCGCGCGCCGCCCACCAGCGGCGGCCGAGCGCGGGAGCGGACACCACGCCGACGGCCACGCGCCCCTCATCCATGAGCGCGATCAGCGTGGCCCAGACGGGAACGCCACGCACGTAGTTCTTGGTCCCGTCGATGGGATCGATGATCCACGAGCGCGAGCCGTACCCGGTGGTGCCGAACTCCTCACCGACGATGGCGTCTCGCGGACGGGCGCGGCTCAGGGTGCCGCGGATCGCCTCCTCCACGTCACGGTCGGCGTCGCTCACCGGCGTCAGGTCGGGCTTGGTCTCGACTCGCAGATCGGCCGCCTTGAACCGGCGCATGGTGAGGTCGTCGGCGGTGTCCGCCATGACGTGCGCGAGGCGCAGGTCGTCGCTGTAATCGGTCACGAACAGAAACGGTAGCGCGTCATGGGGCGATCTCCCGGGATCGAGGTGGATAGCGGGGTGAATGTGGCCTATTCGGAATCCTCGCGGAGGGCGTCGGCCCCGCCCTCGCGGCTGGCCAGCAGCCGCCGCAGCGAAGCCAGGCGGGCGGGATCGGCCTTCCCCTCCGCCACCCAGGCGTCCAGCGCGCAGCCGTCCCCCAAGTGCGTGCAGTTCTTGGGGCAGGAGAGCGAACCGTCCACCAGGTCGGGGAAGGCGAGCAGAACGGTGTCGGGGGAGATGTGCGCCAGGCCGAAGCTGCGGACGCCGGGCGTGTCGATGATCCAGCCGCCCTCGGGCAACTCCAGCGCGACGGCGGAGGTGGAGGTGTGGCGCCCGCGGCCGGTGACCGGGTTGACGTGCGACACCGCCCGTCCGGCATCCGGGACCAGCGCGTTCACCAGCGTGGACTTGCCGACGCCCGAGTGGCCGACGAGCACGCTGATCCGCCCCGCCAGCCGGTCACGCAGCTCGGACAGGTCGCCGCCCTTGTGCACGACCACGTACGGCACGCCGAGCGGCGCGTAAAGCGCGGTCAGCTCGTCCGGTGGGGCGAGGTCGGACTTGGTCAGGCACAGCAGGGGATCGATGTCGGCGTCGTACGCCGCCACCAGCATGCGGTCGATCATCCGGGGCCGAGGCGGCGGGTCGGCCAGCGCGGTCACGATCACCAGCTGGTCGGCGTTGGCGACGATCGGCCGCTCGATGCCGTCGGTGTCCTCGGTGTCGTCGGCGGAGCGGCGGAGCATGGAGGTGCGCGGTTCGACCCGCACCGCGCGGGCGAGCGTGCCGGGTCTGCCGCTCACGTCACCGACGAGCCGCACGCGGTCCCCGACGATGATGCCCTTGCGGCCCAGCTCCCGCGCCTTGGCGGCGATCACCGTACGGCGGCCGCCCTGCTCGCCCTTGCGATCCTTGCGCCGCCGTCGGCCGTCGCCGTCGGAGACCAGACACGTGTAACGGCCGCGGTCGACCGCCACGACGAAGCCCTCCACGGCGTCTTCGTGCGCGGGGCGGATGCGGGTCCGCGGCCGGGAGCCCTTCCCGGGCCGGACCCGTACGTCGTCCTCGTCGTAATCCCGCCTCCTCAGCGGCGTCCCTCCTTCTTCAACATCTCGTTCCACATGCGGGGGAATTCCGGAAGAGTCTTGCCGGTGGTTGCGATGTCCTCCACCTGCACCCCCGGCACGGCCAGGCCGATCACCGCGCCCGCGGTGGCCATGCGGTGGTCGGCGTAGCTGCGGAAGACGCCGCCGGTCAGCGGGCGGGGGCGGATCTCCAACCCGTCGGCGGTCTCCCGGACGTCGCCACCGAGACGGTTGATCTCGCAGGCGAGGGCGGCCAGCCGGTCGGTCTCGTGGCCGCGCAGGTGGGCGATGCCGCGCAGCCGGCTCGGGGAGTCGGCCAGCGCGGCGAGCGCGGCGAGCGTCGGGGTCAGCTCGCCGACGTCGTGCAGGTCGGCGTCGATGCCGCGGATGCGGCCCGTGCCGGAGACGGACAGGCCGCCGGGCACGCGCGCCACGGAGGCGCCCATCTCGGCCAGCAGGTGGCGCAGCTCGTCGCCCGGTTGGGTGGTCTGCTCGGGCCAGCCGGGGATCGTGACCGTGCCCCCGGTGATCAGCGCGGCGGCCAGGAACGGCGCGGCGTTGGACAGGTCGGGCTCGACGGTGAAGTCGGTCGCGGCGATCGGACCGGGCTCCACCCGCCACACGTCGCGCTCGGAGTCGTCGACGGTCACGCCGCGCTCGCGCAGCATCTGGACGGTCATGCGGATGTGCGGGGTCGAGGGCACCGGCGGCCCCTCGTGCCGGACCGTCACCCCCTTGTCGAAGCGGGCGGCGGCGAGCAGCAGGCCGGAGACGAGCTGGGAGGAGGCCGAGGCGTCGAGGGTGACCTCGCCGCCGCGGATCGGGCCGCGGACGGTGAACGGGAGCGCGTCGCCGTCCACCCGGGCGCCGAGATCGCGCAGCGCGGTGAGGATCGGGCCCATCGGGCGGGTGCGGGCCGCGGCGTCGCCGTCGAAGGACACCTCGCCGTCGCCGAGCGCGGCGATGGGCGGAACGAAGCGCATGACCGTGCCGGCCAGGCCGACGTCGATGTGGGCGCCGCCGGTGACCGGGCCGGGTTCGACCTGCCAGTCGACGCTGGAGGGGGTCTCGGCGGAGGCGGTCATCCGCGTGCCGAGAGAACGCAGAGCGGCGGCCATCAGATCGGCGTCGCGGCTGCGCAGCGCCCGTCGTACGGTGCCGGGGCCCTCGGCGAGCGCGGCGAGCGGGAGCGCGCGGTTGGTGACCGACTTGGAACCGGGCAGGGAGATCGTCGCGGTGACCGGCTCGGTCGCGGTCGGTGCGGGCCACAGAGACATGTTCAAAGCCTACCGGCAGGCGGCCTTGCGAAGAGGGCGCGGAACCGGGGTTCAAGCATGCGTTCGATTATCGAAGGCGGCATGGTGGGAGTATGTGCGGGAGATACGCGTCGGCGCGGAAGAAGCACGATTTGCTGGAGGAGTTCCAGGTCGAACTGGACGGTGTGCCTCCGGAGGACGAACTGCCCGCCGACTACAACATCGCGCCCACCAAGCGGGTCTACGCGGTGATGAGCCGGGTGCCCAAGGACGGCAAGGACGGCGGGGCGGGCGGTGACGGCGCCGGCGACCGGCCCGTGCGGCAGCTGCGGGTGCTGCGCTGGGGACTGGTGCCCTCGTGGGCGAAGGATCCGTCGATCGGATCACGCATGATCAACGCGCGGGCCGAGACGCTGACCGAGAAGCCTTCCTTCAAAAGGGCGTTCGCCAAGCGGCGCTGCCTGCTGCCCGCCGACGGTTATTACGAGTGGTACAAGGGGGAGGGCAAGCGCAAGCAGCCCTACTTCATCCGCCCCGCGGACGGCGGGATCATGGCCATGGCCGGGCTCTACGAGTTCTGGCGCGACCGCGAGCGTCCCGACGACGACCCGCACGCCTGGCTGGTGACGTGCACGATCATCACCACGGCCGCCGAAGACGAGCTGGGCCGCATCCACGACCGGATGCCGATGCTGGTCGAGCGCGAACGGTGGGACGACTGGCTGGACCCCTCGCTCACCGCGCCGGAGGAGGCGCGCGCCCTGCTGGTGCCGGCGGCACCCGGCCGCCTGGAGGCCTATCCCGTCTCCACCGCCGTCAACAACGTGCGCAACAACGGCCCTCAGCTGCTGGAGCGGGTGGAGCCGGAGGGGGACGGCCTGTTCTGAGCCTTCAGGGGTGACGATCCCCGGCTCCCATCGGACGCGCACGGCCGGTTCTCCCGGCCGGCCGTGCGGAATCCCGCCGCCGGCCTCTCCGGGGCCCGCGGCCTCTTCACGCAGGCCGGTCGCGCAGGTCAGTCCTTCTTGCGCGCGCTGGCCACCAGGTGGATGCCCACGGTGTCGTCGTCGTCCGGGTGGGCCTCCAGCTCGGTCCGGACCAGCTTGGCCAGGGCGTCCGGGTCGTCGGCGAGCACGTGGTCGACGGTGGAGGGGGAGAGCACCGTGCGCGGGCGCATCCACTCCACCTCCAGGCCCGCGCCGTCGAGCAGCTCGCGCAGCTGCCCGCTGCTGAAGCAGCGCGTGATGCTGCCGTCAGGCCAGGGCACGAGCATGACCTCGCCGGTCTGGCACAGGTGGGCCCAGTAGTTCTGCTCGGCCAGGATCGCCATGCCGAGCACCAGCGAATCCACGCAGATCAGCGCACGACCACCGGGACGCAGCACCCGCGCCACGTCGCTGATGGCCGACTCGGCCATCAGCTCCACCGACAGCGCGCGCTCCTCGGCCACCACGCCGTCGACGCTCTCGTCGGGAAGGAAGCCGAGGTCGTCGGCGCGGATCTGGCCGATGTCGCCCGCGGGCTCGGGCCGGTCACGCCCGGCCAGCCGGAAGTCGATGACCTCGATGACGCGGTGCCCGGCCTCGGCGGCCTGCTTGCCCCACCGGCCGCGCCCGCCCGACATGTCGAGCAGCACCGACCGCCGCTCGGGTAGCCAGCGGCGTAGCTGTTCGGCCGCGACCGCACGATAGAAGGTCCAGTACGGCCCCAAGCTCCCTGAGCCGTTGAGTTCCTCGGCCGGAATGGGCAGCACGCGTAGCTCCTGAACGTCGGTGTCCCGGGGATTGGGCTACCAGTCGGTACGTATTCTTTTTCCCCGTACCAGGTCGATCGTCACCTTCCATCTTGGGGGAACAGACGGCGTTCCGCAGGTGTTGCAGCCCATGTCGCGGAACGTCGTAACACGATTTCTCCCAGGAGGTGGCGGGCGCATTGATCGCGCTGCTCGACAACGACACTCGCCCCGGCACCCGGCCGGTAGCAGGTAAGAGGGTATCCTCCGCTGAGTACGGTATCCCGCTTCGGCCGGGCAGCGATGATCATGAGGGGGTGGGTCCGGTCCCTGCGACAAGCGCGGAGAGCCTGGAGCAGCGCACCGCACGGTTCGAGCGCGATGCGCTGCCCTATATCGAGCAGCTCTACTCCGCGGCGCTGCGAATGACGCGGAACCCCGCCGACGCCGAAGACCTCCTCCAGGAGACCTTCGCCAAGGCGTTCGCGTCCTTCCACCAGTTCCAAGAGGGCACCAACCTCAAGGCCTGGCTCTACCGCATCCTCACCAACACCTTCATCAACAACTACCGCAAGAAGCAGCGCGAGCCCAAGCAGGCCGGCACCGAGGACATCGAGGACTGGCAGCTCGCGCGCGCCGGGTCGCACACCTCCGCGGGGCTGAAGTCGGCCGAGATCGAGGCGCTCGAACACCTCCCCGACAGCGACGTCAAAGAGGCGCTGGCCGCGTTGCCGGAGGAATTCCGCATCGCCGTCTACCTCGCCGACGTCGAGGGCTTTCCCTATAAAGAGATCGCCGAGATCATGGGAACCCCGATCGGCACGGTGATGTCGCGGCTGCACCGCGGGCGCCGCCAGCTTCGGACACACCTTGAGGACTACGCGCGCGAGCGTGGCCTGATCCCGGCGGAGGGATCCTGATGAGTTGCGGCAAGCCTCATGAGACCGACTGCAGCGACGTGCTGGACCAGGTTTACACCTACCTCGACGGAGAGCTGGACGAGCACAACCGCGCCAAGATCCGGGTGCACCTCGAGGAATGCGCTCCGTGCCTGGCGGAGTACGGCCTGGAGGAGGCGGTCAAACGACTGATCGCCAAACACTGCGGCTGCGACCCCGTCCCGGCAGACCTGCGGGCCAAGGTCTTGGCGCGGATCAACCAGGTGCGCGCCGAGCTCTCGGAGTGACCGGACCGGGCGGTGATCCGGCTTCGGCCGTGAAACCGGCCGCCGCTTGGTAGGGTCGTGGCGTTCGCCGTCTGGGCGGACCGCCGTAGGGCCTGCGGTGACGAAGCGCGTGGAGACCTCGCCGCGAGCAGCGACACGGCATCCGGGTCGCGATCCCGCTTCGGCCGCGGGGAGGAAGCCACTCCTAAGATCCCTCACGTGCGCGGCGGGGCCGACTTCCGTGCCGCGCCCGGCGGTGCGAAGGATCGGTCTGACGTAAGGCGGTACGGCATGCGGGTGCTCGTCACAGGTGGTGCGGGGTTCATCGGTTCCACGCTGGTGGACCGGCTGCTGGCGGAGGGGCACGAGGTCGCGGCGGTCGACGACATGTCGGGCGGCCGTCCGGAGAACCTGGTGAACGCGTCCCGCTCCCCCGCCTTCTCCCTGCATGAGCTGGACATCCGCGATCCCGCGCTGACCGATGTCGCCGCTGCGTTCCGGCCCGAGGTCGTCTGCCACCTCGCCGCCCAGATCAGCGTGCGCAAGAGCGTCGCCGACCCGGTGGCCGACGCGCGGGCCAACGTCGAGGGCACCGTCGCGGTCCTGGAGGCCGCCCGCGCCGGCGGCGCCCGCAAGATCGTGTTCGCCTCCTCGGTCGCGGTGTACGGCAGGCCGGCGGTGATCCCGGTGCCCGGCGACGCGCCGACGGATCCGCGCTCGCCGTACGCGGCGTCGAAGCTGAGCGCCGAGGTCTACCTGTCGGCCTACCGCGCGCTGCACGGCGTTCAGTACACGACGCTGGTCCTGTCCAACGTCTACGGCCCCCGCCAGTCGCCCGACGGCGAGGCCGGCGTGGTGTCGATCTTCACCAGCGCCCTGCTGTCCGGCGCGCCGACCGTCCTGTACGGCGACGGCACCCAGACCCGCGACTACGTCTTCGTCGACGACGTGGTCGAGGCGTTCGTCCTGGCCTGCGGTGAACGCGGCGACGGTGGCCGGTTCAACATCGGCACCGGCGTGCAGACCACCGACCGCGAGCTGCACACGCTGGTGGCCGAGGCCGTCGGTGTGCCCGATGCGCCCTCGCTCGCCCCGCCGCGCCTGGGTGATCTGCCCGCCATGGCCGTCGACCCCGCCCCCGCGGCGGCGGGGCTGGGCTGGCGTCCCCGCACCGACCTGCGCGCCGGGCTGAAGATCACCGTCGACTGGGCACGCTCCACGCTCACGGGCTGACCCGATTCACCCCCGATGGCTGGGTGGCGTGGGGTGATGACTCGATTACACTTTGCTTGCGATTCGCGGAGTCGCCCGCTTCGATCACGGTGCTTCTGTAGCCTGAGCAGCGATATCGATGTGGAGGCGAAGCGCATGTTAAAGAGCATGACCACCTGGTTCTGGGCGGCGGCGGTACTGTCCGCCCCGGTGGTTTCTCTGGCGACCGCTCTGCTGGGAGGACCGCCGGGCATCTCCTGGACCTGAACGGCCGCCGACGACCCGTGAGGTGGCAGCATTGCGTGGACTGCCCTTACTCGCCAAGGCGAACTTCGTTGCCGTGCTCGGGGCGGCGTTCGCGCTGCTGGTCTACAACCTGCTCGTAGCCGGTCGGACCGACTACCTCGACTGGCCCACCCTGCTGGTGCTGGCCCTGCTGTTCCTGGTGTGCGAGTCGGTCCCGACCATGCTCAACGTCAACCAGGCGGCCATCTCGGTCAGCTTCTCCGCCGCGCTCGCCGCGACGATCTTGATCGGCCCGGTCGGCGCGGCGCTGGTCGGGTTCACGGCGGTCTTCAGCGTGCGGCCGGGGCTGCCGCTGGCCAAGCGGATCTACAACGGCGCGCAGTTCTCGATCTGCGGTCACGCGGCGGGCGAAGTCTTCATGCGCTTAGGCGGCGTTCCCGGCGTGCCCGACGTACGAAGCTTCGACGACGTCATCATGCCGTTCATCGGCGCCGCCGGGGTCTACGTGCTGCTCAACTTCCTGCTGGTCGCCGTGATGATCTGGCTGACCGGGAAGGTCGAGCGGGTGCCGCTCAGCGCCCTGGTCCAGCTGCTGGTCTCCTACCTCGGTTACGCCACCTTCGGCCTGCTGCTCGCCGGGTTGTGGGCGACGGTGAACTCCATCTCGGCCGTGCTGGTGCTGCTGCCGCTGTTCGTGGCGCGTTGGGGGTTCGGCCAGTACCGCGCCCAGCAGCGCTCCTATGATGCGACGATCGCGGCGCTGTGCCAGGCGGTGGAGACCAAGGACTACTACACGCGCGGTCACTGCACCCGGGTGTCCCTGGCCTCCGGCATGATCGCCCGGGAGATCGGCATGGGGCAGGAACGACAGCGGGCGATCCGCTACGCCGGCATGCTGCACGACGTGGGCAAACTCGGCGTGCCGACCAAGGTGCTGCAGAAGGAGGGGCCGCTCACCGAGGAGGAGTACGCGGCCATCCAGCTCCATCCGATGCGCGGCCTGGAGATCGTGCGCGGCATCGACTTCCTGGACGAGGCGTTCGCCGGCATCATGCACCACCACGAGCGGTACGACGGCGCGGGGTACCCGATGGGCCTGGCCGGCGACGAGATCCCGGAGTTCGCCCGGATCATCGCCGTGGCCGACGCCTTCGACTCCATGACCTCCGACCGCTCCTACCGCGGCGCCCGCCCCGTCCCCGAGGCCATCGCCGAGCTGCGCAAGGGGGCGGGCACCCAGTTCGACCCCGACATGGTCGACGCGTTCATCAAAGCGGTGGAGCGCGAGGGCTGGCAGACGCCGCCGAAGGCGCCCATCCCGCCGGACGCGCAGACGGTGGTCAAGGACCACGACGACCCCACCACGCCGATCCAGGTGGTGTCGGAGAAGTGAACGACACGCCGCGTCCCTGGCGGACGTTCGACTCCGGCCAGCTCCTGCTCATCGGCGCCGCGGGCCTGGTGATCGTGGCGTGTGTCGCGCACACGGCCACCGTCGGCCTGCTCGACCCGTCGGTCGCGGTGGGCTTCGGCGCGCTGATCGCCGTGGGCGAGCTGGCCAGGCTCACCATGCCGGGCAACCGCGAGGTCGCCCCGATCAGCACGGCCGCCGCGTTCGGTTACACGCTCCTGCTCGACATGGGCGGCGTCCCGGCCCGCCACTCGGCGCCGCAGGTCGTCGCGGTGCTCGCGGTGGGGATGATCGCCGGGGCGCTGCCGCACCTGGCGGTGGGCCGGCCGCCGAGCCTTGACGCGATGGCCCGGCGGCTGCTGGTTCTCGCGCTGCTCGCCTTCGCCTACCGGCCGCTCGCCGACCCGCTCTACCGGTTCACCCTGTCCGAGGGGCGTCCCTGGACGGCGGTGCTCGGCGTCATGGCCGTCATGATCGTGCTGACGCTCTGCGTCGACATCGTGGTGGCCGCCATGTTGCGTGCCGGACAGGTTCGCACGGCGTTCTCCGTCGCCATCCGCGACGAGCTGCGGATGGCCGGGCCGCTGGGCGCGGCCGTGGCCGCTTCGGGCCTGCTGCTCGCGCTGGCCGCGCACAGCATGGACATGGCGGCCCTGCTGGTGTTCGCCGCGCCGCTGCTGGTCACGCAGGTCGCCTTCCGCAAGTACGCGGGCATCCGCGCGACCTACCTGCAGACGGTGCGGGCGCTGTCGCGGGTCACGGAGGTCGGCGGCTATGTCGAGCCCGGCCACTCGCGGCGGGTCAGCAGGCTGGCGGTGGCGGTGGGCCGGGAGCTGGGCATGGCCGAGCCGGAGCTGCTCGAACTGGAGTACGCCGCGCTCATGCACGACATCGGCCAGCTCTCGCTGCGCGATCCGATCCCGGGCGGTGCCACCGTGCTCGCCGACCCGGCGCAGGCCCGGAGGATCGCCGAGCTGGGAGCCGAGGTGATCAAGCAGACGGGGGTGCTGGACCACGTCGCGCACATCGTGCGCCACCAGTGCGAGCCGTTCTCGGCCTCCCCGCCGCTGGCCAGCCGCATCATCAAGGCCGCCAACGCCTATGACGACCTGGTGGGCGGCTCCACCGATCGCGATCGCGCCGCCGCGGCGTTGGAGCGGCTGCGCCTGGGGATCGGCAGCGAGTACGACCCGAACGTGATCGAGGCGCTGAGCAGGGTCGTCGAACGCACGGCCCCCCTCGAACACCTGTGACCGTCCCCGTCGGCAGAGGGCGGGTGCGCCTCCCGGGCGTGCTGCGCCGGGTGGGATATTGTGCGTTTCCTACAGATCGACGCCTGGACAACGGTGGTTTCGGGAGAGGGGCCGGAAAAGGGGCGCGGTCCTAGGCTGGTGATCCGTCGGCGCGCGGGACGTCGTCCGAGCAGGGAGGCCACAAGGTGTTCGATTCGGTTCTGATCGCCAATCGCGGCGAGATCGCCCGCCGGATCATCCGTACCGTGCGCCGGCTGGGGCTGCGCGCCGTCGCGGTCTACTCCGAGGCCGACGCCGACCTGCCGTTCGTGCGAGAGGCCGACGAGGCCGTGCCGATCGGCCCGGCGCATCCCGCGCGCAGCTATCTCGACGCCGAGCGCATCCTGGCCGCGGCGCGCGCCACCGGCGCGCGGGCCATCCACCCCGGATACGGCTTCCTCGCCGAGAATCCGGACTTCGCCCGGGCGGTGATCGAGGCCGGTCTCGTGTGGATCGGCCCGTCGCCGGAGGCCGTGGAGCGTATGGGCGACAAGATCAACGCTCGTAACGCGATGGAGGCGGCGGGTGTGCCGGTCGCGGCGGGCAGCCGTGAACCGGTGGCCGACCGGGAGACCGCCGCGAAGGTCGCGGCCCGGATCGGCTACCCGGTGATGGCCAAGGCCGCGGGCGGCGGTGGCGGCATCGGGATGGGCGTCGCCCGCGACGAGGAGGAGCTGGCCCGCGCTTTCGACACCGCCGCCGGGGCCGCAGCCAGGTTCGGCGGTGGCGGCGGGGTGCTCATCGAGCGGTACATCCAGCGTGCTCGGCACGTCGAGGTGCAGATCCTCGGTCTGGCCGATGGGACGGTGGTGGCGCTCGGCGAGCGGGACTGCTCGGTGCAGCGCCGCCACCAGAAGATCGTGGAGGAGGCGCCCTCGCCCGGGGTGTCGCCCGCCCTGCGGGAGCGGATGCTGGCGGCGGCCGTGAGCGCGGGCGAGGCGGTCGGCTACCGCGGGGCCGGGACCGTCGAGTGCCTGGTCGACGTGGAGCGGGACGACTTCGTCTTCCTGGAGATGAACACGCGGTTGCAGGTGGAGCATCCGGTCACCGAGCTGGTCACCGGCATGGACCTGGTGGAGGCGCAGCTGCTGATCGCGGCCGGTGAGCCGGTCGAGGTCCGCACGGCCGTCCACGGCCACGCGGTGGAGATGCGGGTCTACGCCGAAGACCCCAAGCGCTTCCTGCCCGGACCCGGCACGATCACCACGTGGGAGGAGCCGGTGGGGGAGGGCGTGCGGGTCGACTCCGGCTACGCCGCGGGCAACACGGTCACGCCGTTCTACGATCCGCTGATGGCCAAGCTCTGCGTGCACGGCGAGACCCGTGCGCAGGCGCTGGAGCGGGCGGAGCGGGCGGTGGCGTCCTTCCGGATCGAGGGGCCCAAGAACAACCTGCCGTTCTGCGCCGAGCTGCTCCAGCGGCCGGAGTTCGTCTCCGGTGACTACGACACGGGGCTGGTCTCCCGCATGCGGTAGGCGGTCCGCCGCCGGCGGTCTGGGCGGCGGGATGGCACACGTTGGATGGGTTGCGAAAGGGGAACGTCCGTGGCTGAAGTGCGCGCGGAGATGGTGGCCAACGTCTGGAAGGTGGTCGTCTCCGAAGGAGACACCGTGGACGAGGGCGACACGCTGGTCATCCTGGAGTCGATGAAGATGGAGATCCCGGTGGTCGCCGAGGACCCCGGCGTCGTCTCCAAGCTGGCGGTCGCCGAGGGCGATGTGGTGCAGGAAGGCGACCTCATCGCCGTCATCGACGGTTAGCGAGGAACCTCTCGCGGTCGACGACCACGCGTTCGACGACGCCGGTGCTCACGAGCCGGTCGCGGTCCCGCGCGGTGAACCCGAACACGAGCCGCCGGCCGTCCACCTTGGTCAGCTCCGCGGTCACCTCGACGTGTGTGCCGACAGGGCTGGCGGCGAGGTGGTCGAGCTCGACGTGAACGCCCACGGTGGTCTGCCCCGGTTCCAGGTGTTCTCGGATGGCCTGCACGGTGACCGCCTCGGCGAAGGCGAGGAGCCGCGGGGTGGCGAGCACCGGCACGTCACCGCTGCCGACCTTCTGCGCGGTGTCTTCCGCGTCAACCGTGAAAAGCATGCGGGCGGTCAAACCGGGAGCGAGCGTCATGCGGCCAGTCTAGGGTCGGAGGCGGGCGCGAACTCGCGAGCCGGATGTTGCGTCTCACCTGAAGGACCGAAGGAGGGACGGTGAGCGAGTACTGCGATCACTGTGGCGAACCGGCCGCGGAGGGCGACCACGCCGCCTGCCGGGCCGCGCGGATGATGGAGCCGCCGCGCTATTGCGCACGGTGCCGGCGGAGGATGGTGGTTCAGGTGATGCCCGTGGGGTGGACCGCTAGCTGCGCGGAACACGGTATACGAGTAGACTGATCTAGAGCCCTACCCTTTATCACCCTTTGGGTGCTCCGGCATCTCAAGGGCGGCGTGAGTCGCACACACAGGGGTTCGTGGCCTGAGTGTTATCCCGCCGCGACACTCATCCGCTTTGTTGGAGAATCCTGAGGTGAATTAAGGACTGACGCGAGCAGGGGGGTAACGGGGGAACCATGGTGGCCCAAGGTACGACGCTGGCGGGACGTTACCGTCTCGACGCCCGCCTCGGCGCCGGCGGCATGGGCGAAGTGTGGCGTGGCGAAGACGTCGTGCTGGGCCGCACGGTGGCGGTGAAGGTACTGCTGCCCGGGCACACCGACGATCCCGGCTTCGGCGAGCGGTTCCGGGGGGAGGCTCGCGCGATGGCGGCGATCAACCATCCGGGCGTCGTCGAGGTATACGACTACGGGGTCGACCAGGTGCCGGGCGTGGGGGCGCAGGCGTACCTGGTGATGAAGTTCGTCGACGGCGAGCCGCTCGACCGGCTGCTCGCCCGCCTCGGCCGCATCCCGCCGGAAGCGGCGATGGATCTGATCGCGCAGGCGGCTTCGGCGTTGCAGGCCGTCCACGACCAGGGCATCGTGCACCGTGACGTCAAGCCGGGCAACCTGCTGGTGCGCGCCGACGGCACGCTGGTCCTCACCGACTTCGGTATCGCCCGGGCGGACAACGCCAGCCGCCTCACCGACGCCGGCATGGTGCTGGGCACCGCCGCCTACTGCGCCCCCGAGCAGGCGGAGGGCGCCCCGGTGACGCCCGCCGTGGACATCTACGCGCTGGGCGTGGTGGCCTACGAGTGCCTGGCCGGGCATCGGCCCTTCGACGGCGACACGCCGGTGGCGATCGCGTTGAAGCACATCCGCGAGGCGCCGCCTCCGCTGCCCGCCGACGTGCCGCCGGGCGTGCGCCGCCTGGTGGAGATCGCCCTGTCCAAGGATCCCGCGCGGCGGTTCCGGAACGCCGAGGCGATGAGCCTGGCCGCCAAGCAGGCCGTGCACGGTCCTTACACCGGTGACACCGCGGCGCCGCCCATCCC